>Ga0315298_1007927_pt1 | contig 13762 bp, 11 predicted proteins | sample WHS_1_MG_FD_203077 | JGI IMG/M metagenome (GOLD analysis project Ga0315298, IMG submission 203077) | Extremophilic microbial mat communities from Washburn Hot Springs, YNP, Wyoming, USA - WHS_1_MG | ecosystem: Environmental > Aquatic > Thermal springs > Hot (42-90C) | place: USA: Wyoming...
TAATAATCCCGGGGCTGGCCGGCGGCCCGCTGGACCCGTCCGTGCCCGAGAGGGACATCACCTCGGTGATGGGCATCGATGCCACCAGGCCCTTCGGCGTCGAGTTCCCCGAGGTCGTCAAGGTACCCGGTACTGATGAGGTTCAGATTCCAAAGCCCGGAAAATGATGCTCAGAAAAAGCAGTGAGTTTTACTGGGGCAGCAACCAGCAGAAATTCTGACCTGAACTAGCAACACAAATTTTCGATCGATATTCATCGTGCTTCTTTCTTGAAATTTACTTGTCAGGAATATTAACACCTCAAATTGAGAGCAAAAGTCGGGCAGAGTGCCCAAATATTTATAAGCAAGGATTATCCGATTTATAAGTATGACTTTAAATGTAGAGGGTTTGGAAACTGAAGTAGCCGGAGTGAAAATGGCCACGCCGATAGGCTTTGGCGCTGTTGTTGCTCAGGGATGGTACGGGAAGAAAAACGCTGAAGAATGGTCTAAAATGCTGTTGAGAACGGTAGAGGCAGGCGCGGGCCAAGTAACTGTGGCTACAATTAGTTACATGGAACCTGAAGAGCGGAAGAAATTGGAAAAACTGGTGAGGGAGGAAAAAGAGGAGTTCAAGGTACCAGCATGGCAAAAGAGAAAACCACCCATATTTCCAAAAACCGACAATTCCAAGCTGCACATAGTGTCTCCGTATGGCTTGGATGGTTGTGGGATGGAGTTGTTCATACCTGGCATTAGAATGGACGGACCCAGATTCGAAGAGCAGAAGAAAGAGGTTATGGCCATACTGAAGGAAAAATTACCAGAGAACGTCCCGATAATCGGCAGCGTCACCGGTTTTGGCAGCCTCCCCGAGGGCTGGTTGCCTTCCGTCAGAGCAGCGGAGGAATGGGGAGCCGATATAATCGAGTTGAACCCCACCTGCCCGATTCCTTTTGGATTTGGCGAATACATAGACTGGTTTGTTGAGAGAAAGTGGCCCGCTAGATATCCGGGAGCAGGTCTATCAGCCGTGCCGGAAGTTTTCGAAAAAGTAGTCAGAGCGGCTGCGAGGGAAGTGAAGGTCCCGATTGGGGTAAAGCTCTCAGCCGATGTCGGATACCCCCAGATAGTTGTTGCGGCGAGGCACTACAGGGATGCCGGAGCAAAGTACATCACGACAATGAACGCTACTGGTACTATTTTGCCCCCGGATATCTATAACCGAGGCAAGCCCATTACTCCACACATAAGCGGGACCACTTTCCTTGGTGTTGGTGGCCCTGCCCTCAGAATAGATAATTACAAGATAACTGCGGCTTTAGCGAAATACGTGCCGGGCATCGATATAATTGCGCTGGGCGGGATCACCACGCCGGAGCACGTGGTGGAGTTCCTGATGATGGGTGCCAGTGCTACCGAACAGGTTACTGCGGTGTGTCTGCAGGGCCTAAGACTTTTCAAGAAAGAGATTGCCTTCCTCAAGAACTTCATGAAGACACAGGGCTACAGCTCGATAAAGGAGATGATAGGCCTGTACCAGCAGTACTTCCAACCAGGTGAACTAATTTATGGGTTGGAAGAAGTTAAGTATCTTGCGCAGACAGACCCGGCAAAGTGCACCGGATGCGGAATATGCACCGAGAATCCCTGCTGTTCGGCCTCATACTTGGAGGACAAGATCGCCAAAGTGGACCCAGACCGCTGTGAGGCCTGCGGCTGGTGCATCCAAGCCTGTCCGGAGAAGGCCAGAAAATTGGTGCGCGTGAAATAAAAAAGTATAAATGGGGTTGATAAGAGGTGAGCTTATGTTGAGCGAACAGGAATTGCAGTCCATTGGGGAGGCCATCGATAGGTTGAACATAGTTCCGATGGCCAATTGGACGATCCTGAAGGGATTGCCCATCGGAAAGTTGTATGATGCTGCGAGGGAAAAGGCGGGCGAGCCGCTCCACCTCCATGCAGCGAAGAAGATAGAAAAGGCGGTGAAACCAGGAGATACTGCCATAGTGACCACAGGCTTTGTGGTCTACGGTGCCGAGAGGGGAGAGACGGATGGCCCCACAGGTGCCGCTGCCATTGCCAGGGCAATTGATCTGGGTCTCAAGGCCACCCCTGTTTTGGTTACCGAGGAAGTTTTGACTGGGGTGGTAGGCGCAACATGTCAGGCCGCTGGTCTGAATATCTACAGTAAGCTGGAGGAGGCAAAGGCCAAGCCCCACAGGATTATTGTCCAGGGCTATCCAACGGATCCGAGGGAAGGAGAAAAGCTGGCCACCAAAATGCTGGATGAGATCAACCCCTCTGCGATAATTTCAGTGGAAAGGCCCAGCCGCAACGAGAAGGGGGTCTATCACAGCGGCGGCGGTTACGATATATCGCGCACAGCAGCGAAGATAGATTATCTGATAGATGAGGCCCGCTCCAGGGGAATTTTAACGGTGGGCATCGGAGATCTAGGCAATGAACTTGGGATGGGATACATTAAAGATGCTGTCAAGCAGTATGTGCCGGGGGCAACTGAGTGCAAATGTCCCTGCAAGGGCGGGATAGCTTCAGATGTGGCAACGGATGTCTGCATCGTTGCAACGGTCTCAAACTGGGGCGGATACGGGCTGGCTGCCTGCCTGGCGGCGATAGTCGGTGAGCCAGACGTATATCACGACATGCTCACCGAGAAATTGATGTTGAGGGCCTGCGCTCAGGCCGGGGGCATAGACTCAGTTTCTGGGCTGTCGCGGCCTGCGGCTGACGGCGTGGGAGAAGACCTGACCAGCTACTTGGTGGAGTTTCTCAGACATATAATAAACGTAAAGCTCAGGGAAAGCATGTTCACGAGGGACTACAAGAGAGTTGTTAAATAATCGTGATGAAAATGCAGGATGAGTTTTACGGCTGGTGCGGGAGAGTCCTCAGGGTTGACTTGGCGAGGGAAAAGGTCAAGGACCAGCCGTTGACAAAAGAGGTGGCGTACGGCTTCATCGGCGGAAGGGGACTGAACATAAAAGTCCTCTTTGACGAGGTAGAGCCAGGTATAGATCCATTAAGCCCGGAGAATGTTTTGGCCTTGGCTGTGGGTCCTTTCACCGGGACAGCCTTGGATCACACAAGCAGGATAGAGGTCAGTACTTTATCCCCCTACTCAGGTATCCTCGGGGACGGGAGCAGCGGCGGCTTCTTCCCCGCTTACATGAAATTTGCCGGTTATGACCAGATCGTGGTGACGGGAAGGGCGGAGAGGCCGAAGTACCTCTGGATAGACGATGGCCAGGCCGAGCTCAGGGATGCTGCGGAGCTGTGGGGCAGGCCGACCGATGAAACCACGGACATCTTGGTGGATGAGCTGGGAAAGGATGTGAAAGTGGCCTGCATAGGTCAGGCCGGGGAGAATCTGGCCAGGGTGGCCAGCACGATTTTTGATAAATACCACTCAGCTGCACGGGGTAGCGGAGCGGTGTGGGGTTCAAAGAACCTGAAGGCGATCGCGGTCAGGGGAACTAAAAGGCCCAAGATAGCCCATCTTGACAAATTTATGGAATTGGTGAAAAAGGACAGACAGCACCTCATAAACGATGAGTTTCATAAGAAGGTAATTACCGTTTATGGTACACTTTACGGCTTCATGCACTGGCGACCGAAAGTTAAAAATCTGCAAAGTTTTCTGCCGCCTGAAAAAGTTCCAGAGCCATTGACACCTGATGGGATGAAGAGATACGAGGTGGGGAGAATACCCTGCTTCAACTGCTCGACGGGTTGTGGAATGCTTTATGAGGTTCCCACGGGCAAATATGCCACCAAGGGAGGCAGGCTTGAGTTTGAGACTATGGCCTGCTGCGGCTCCAACACGGGAATTTTGGACCCAGAGGCAATTTACCTGATGGACAACTTGGCCGATAAGTACGGTATTGATGTCATGGCGCTGGGCCACGTTATTGGACTTGCCAAGGAACTGTATGAGAAGGGCATCATCACGGAGAAGGACACCGGCGGCCTAGCTTTGAAATGGGAGGATGCTGATACCACCATAGAGCTGATTCATAAAATTGCTAAAAGGGAAGGATTCGGAGATAAATTGGCTGAGGGGGCCTACAACTTAGCCAGGATGGTTGGCAGAAACGCCATGAAGTACTGCCTGCACGTCAAAGGGCTTCTTCGGGAACCAGCTTCTTCATCGCTTGTGGGGCTGCTGTACGCGACATCGACCAGAGGGGCCGACCACCTGCGAGGAAACATGATCACCTCAAAATCCCCTTACAATATAGAGTACGTTAAAAAGCTTGAAGAGAGGGGATTGGTGCCAAGGGATATCGTTGGGAAGGCCATAACCGGGCAGAGGGTCTTTTTGCTTAGCGATATTCTAACGCGCTGCAAATGCGGTGTTATCAACTGGCCGGATTCAGTTCCCCTCATATTTGAATATCCGCTGTATGAGGGGACCGCAATGTTGTTCTCGGCGGCCATGGGCTGGGATGTCAGCTCAGAAGATCTGGTGAGGATCTTGGACAGGATCTACACCCTCGAGAGGGCCTTCATCGTCAGGCAGGGGATCACAAGAAAGCACGACATCTACACCGTCCGTCCCGAGAGGGTGGGGAGCCCAGAGGCCAAAGCCGAGCTGGAGGAGCACGAGAGGTTGCTCGACGGCTATTACCAGCAGCGCGGGTGGGATGTGAAGTCTGGGATACCCACGAGGGAGACGCTGGAGAAATTGGGGCTAAAATACGTGGCCGACGAGCTGGAAGAGCACGGCCCTTACAAAGAATGGATCGGGCCACCGTTGGGGAAGACACAGGCGCTTTAATTTTTTGTCGGGAGATCAAATGCTTTCCAGCTCCAATCAAGATTACATTTTTGGCAGTGTGTTTAAAAACTGTATACCTATCATCGGAAAAATTCTGTCAGTCTCGTCATTTGTCAGCAGTAGATTAAACAACCACCACTTTCAGCTTGGTTGTGTTTCGGATCTGGGGCTGTAGTTTACAAAAAAAGATCAGGCTCTTTTGAATTTAAAACCCCTACGGGGGAACTATTTTGGATTGTGGCCAGAGTTGATTTAAAAGCCTCTTTAAGAATTTGGAGCTCTTTGCGGAGATTTGGTATCCTCTTGCCAATTAATGCAGAACCTTCAGCCTAAACTTTTTTATACTGTTATTGTCCAAATTTATGAATATGTACGAGGATATGAGAGGATTTCTGGACAGACTTTCCCAAGAGAATGAACTGATAAGGGTGAAGCGTGAGGTCAGCACGAAATATGAAATTGCTGCCGTGCAAAAGAAAGTACAGAACACCATCAACAAGGCACTCTTTTTCGAGAAAGTTCAGGGACACACAATGCCGGTGGTCACCAACATCATAGGCACCAGAAAAAGGGTGGCCCTTGCCCTGAATATACCTCAGGACAAAATACTTGAAGAATGGACGAACCGAGTGATGCACCCTCGTCCCGTTAGAAGGGTTTCGGATGGGCCGTGCAAGGAGGTCATCGTGAAGGGGGACGATGTAGACCTGACAAAGCTTCCGATCGTTACGCACACTGACGGCGATGCCGGGGCTTACATCACCGCAGGCGCTATAGCCATCAAAAAGGACGAGGGGAAGGCCAACCTTTCCTACAACAGAATGCAGTTCGTTAACAGGAGAAAGCTGAGGGTCAGGATGATGCCTCCGGGGTCGGACTTGGGAGTATATCATAAAAAACATGAGGACAGGGGAGAGCCCATGGAAGCGGCTGTTTGCATTGGTATCCATCCCCACCTGATGTTCGCCGCTGCGACGAAACTGCCGATTGATGAGGATGAATATGAATTTGCAGGGGCCCTCAGACAAAGCCCTATTGAAGTCGTCCAGTGCGAAACGATCGATGTTGAAGTCCCCGCCGACGCTGAGATAGTCATCGAGGGGAAGGTCCTGCCCCACGTTCGAGAGGACGAGGGACCCTTCGGAGAATTCACCGACAGCTTTGTCCCTATGATGAAGAACCACGTCTTTGAAGTCACGGCCATCACTCATCGTGAAAATCCAATATACCAGAACATTTACCCCGGTGGAAAGGAGGACCTGAATCTTCTGGGCCTGCCCATTGAAACACAGGTCTACAAGGCGGCTAAAAAGTACGCCACGGTGAAGGATGTGTTCTTGACCCAAGGGAGCAATGGATTCACTTTCAATTGTGTGGTTTCCATACAGAAACAAAATGAATTCCAGCCCAAGAACGTGCTTTTGGCGGCACTGGCCACCCATCCGTGGGTAAAAATTTGCACAGTTGTAGATGACGATGTCAAACCGGATGATTCCGCCGATGTCTTTTGGGCCATTTCCAACAGGTGCCGCCCTGACGACGGTATTTTCATAATTCCGGGCATGCCAAGCTACACACGCGAGGATGTCAGGGTGATTCACAAGGGGAAAGTCGGCATCGACGCAACATATCCAATTGAATTGAAGCAGACCTTCAGGAGAAGGATAATACCGGGAGAAGAGAAAATTCAGCTCGAAGATTATATAGAAAAGTGAACGAAAGGAAGTAGCGATGAAAGAAGAATATCTGCCGGAGTTGTTGAGCGCCTTAAAGGCTGCAGGCATCAACTTCGCAGCCGGTCTTCCCGACAGCTGGCTGAGAAATGTAATCGAGGCTATTGAAAAGGACCCAAACTTCAAATACGTTCAGGTCTGCAATGAGTGGGTTGGATACTGCGTATGCGTTGGGGCTTGGCTGGGTGGGAAGAAGCCGGTGCTCATAATGGAAAACTCCGGACTGAGGACAGCGGCTGAGCCCATAGCGCGTATGATGTTCCACTCTGGTGGGGGCGGCGGGAACCACGGCATGGCTACCTTAATTCTCACGAGTTATCGGGGCGATCTCGGTGATACCGAGTTCTGGACGATAGGTCACGCGGCAACCTGCGAGCCTTTTCTCAAAGCGTTGAGGATACCCTACATAATCGTCAGGGAGGCAAAGGACCTGAGAAAAAGCATTTTAAGGGCAGCACGGGCGGCTTTCACTTTCGTGACCCCGGCAGCCGTGGTCATCAGCGGAGACTTGGTGATGGTTGATTGATTATGGTTGAAAAATTGGACAAATACGAGTGTCTGAAGTACTTGGCATCCAAGGTCACCGATGAGCTGGTCATCGCTTGGACGGCCTTCTACGAGTGGCCGGCCCTTTCAGGCGAAAGGCCGGGCAATCTTCACTACTCTCAGCTGGGCTGCACTGCGCCAATGGCGATGGGTCTAGCCCTAGCACTTCCCCACCGAAAGGTCATCGCCCTCGTTTCGGACGGGGACATGCTGATGGAGCTGGGCACCCTGCCGACGTTGGGTAAGGAGAACCCGAAGAACCTTGTCATCCTGATCAATGACAACGAAACTTATCAGGCGGTGGGGGGATACCCAACCATGACGGCCTACAAGACGGACCTTGCGGCCATGGCCAGGGCTGCAGGGGTGGAACATGCGGTAACGGTGCGAAATTTCGAGGATTACAAGAGAGAGATAGATGAGGCACTATCGAAAAATGACTGCACGAGATTTATAGTCATGAAGACCGAGGCCAAGCCCTACAAGCTTTTCTACGAGACGATTGAGTGGGCTGAAACCAAGTACAGGTTTATCAGGTACATCGAGAAGACCGAGGGTATTAAGGTTTTTCCTACCGCTGTGCAGGACAAAAAGTATATGGAGAAGAAAATTTAGCCAATATTTCTGTAGGTGGGCTGGCTTTCCCAGATAATAAAAACACTGATATGAAAGCCTATTTCATTCTTTCCAGCAAATCCTTGGCGGCGTCGGTGGCTTCTTGAATTACTTGGCGCTCATCAACAGTCTTGATAACCTGATTTTCCACAACTACTTTTCCATTTACCATGACGGTATCGACATCAGATCCCCGCACAGCGTACACCAGATGTGAGATCAAGTTGAACGGCTCAAAAAGGATTGGGGTGGTGTGCAGCTTCATCATGTCCACTATGATGAGATCTGCTTTCTTACCAGCTTCCAAGGACCCCAACTGTTTTTCCAGACCTAACGCCTGCGCCCCACCTTGAGTCGTCAGCCAGAGGACCTTATCCGCAGGCATAATGGTGGTGTCCAGCGAATTAACCGTGTGTAATAAGGCAGTGAATTTCATAACATTAAACATGTCAAGGCCGTTGGACTCCTTGCTGCCATCTGTTCCCAGTCCGACTTTAATGCCCCTCTCCAGCAGCGTTGGGACCGGTGAGATCCCGTCTCCCAATTTCATGTTGGCTATGGGACAGTGGGCCACTTTTGTCCCCGTTTCTTCCAATATTTTCATCTCCCGGTGCGAAAGCCAGACGCAATGGGCCAGCAGCACGCGCGGTCCCGTGATCCCGTGATCATACAGGTGTTCTATGGGCCTCTTGCCGTAGCGCTCTTTTGCGAGTTCCACGTCGCTGATTGATTCATTGGAATGAGTATGGATTCCGACGTTGTCCTGAGCTGCATGTTCACTGACTTTCTCAAGCAGTTCAGGTGAACAATCCCTAAAGCTATGCAGGCCGTACCAGACGTTGATCCTGCCGTCGTGTGATCCGTTTTTTTCCCTGACAAGTTTTTCATTATCTTCAAATTTGTCATAATAATCAAGCTGGTCCGAGATGTTGGGAACCAGCACCACCCTGTTACCGATCTCCCCAGCCGCGTCCGCGCACTTATGCATGAAACGATACATGTCCAGTATACAGGTGGTTCCGGACTTTAGCGCCTCACAATAGCTCAATCGTGCCATGGCGTAGACGGCTGCTGGGTTTGCTTCCTGTGTTTCAGGTTTTATGTAAGTTTCAAGCCAGTCATACAGCGGTAAGTTGTCCCCAATCCCCCTGATAGAACCCGAATGCGTGTGACAGTTAATTAGCCCGGGCAGGACGACTTTTCCTTTTGCGTTGATGACGGCATCAGCCTTGTATTTTTTATTTATCACGCTGGTTTTGTTTACCTCCAATATTCTATCTTCTCTTATGGCAACCGCGCCGTCCTTAAACACCCTGTTCTTTTCGTCTAACGAGATGACTATCCCGTGCTCCACGATTGTCAGTTCAGACAAAGTCATTACCCAAGTTTAATAATGTGAGTTCTTTTTTATCTTTTTAGAAGCCCGGCATCTCATCCTAGTTTTTGGCCCGGCTTGCGGACACATCAGCGAGATATCCAAAAGCCATTAGAATAAAGCCGAGCAGGCGGTTTTAACATCGCGTTTTTGAAACGCCTAGACAGCTATGCCCTCTGCACTGAAGGCGCATTTTTTCTGGAATTTTTCCATCAGCTTTTTCTCTATTTTTAAGAGCGAGCCGTCAAGTTTATTTCTTGGCCTTTTCATCTTGACCCTGTATTCCATGAAGATGGTCGTTGGCTTGGCCGACATCATGTATATTTTATCTGAGAGGAACACCGCCTCGGACATGTCGTGGGTTACGAAGAGGATGGAAACCTTGGTTTTTTGCCACATGTCCAGCAGTTCTTCTCTCAGCTTTTCCGCCGTTATTTCATCCAAGTGGCTGAAGGGCTCGTCCATCAGTATGATGTCGGGTTTTATGGCCAAGGCTCTAGCTATGGATACCCTCTGCTGCATGCCTCCAGAGAGTTGTAGGGGATAACTGTTTTCCACACCTCTGAGCCCGACGATCTTGATCACATCCTGCGCTATTCCCTTCCACTGTTCTTTAGGTATATCTGTCCCGCTAAGCGCGTACGTGATGTTTTTTTCAACTGTCATCCAGTTCAGCAGCCTAGGATTTTGGAACACATAGCCTATTCTCGCCTCATTCCCGTTAGATCCCACAGGTTTTCCGTTAACCAATATCACGCCTGAATCGAAAGGCTCCAGACCGCTAATCGTGTTGAGCAAAGTGCTCTTGCCACACCCGGAGGGGCCCAGCACTGAAACAAATTCTTCCTTTTCAACTTTCAGGCTGATATTGTCTAGGACTTTGAATGTCTTTCCCTCCATGTTCTTGAAGGTCTTGGTAAGATTTTTTACTTCTATTGCCGCCGTCATTTTTTCCTTGCCCCCATTCATAATTTAGCCTCCGGTCGCCACTTAAATACCTTCTTGTCGATTTGGACAAATATAAACTTTTCAATGAATATTACAACGATGACGAAGATGATTGCCCAAGCAAATACTTGGGCCGCGTAAAGTTCGTGGTACCAGTACGCCAGCATGTATCCCACGCCGCTGGTCAGTCCAAAAATCTCCGTTACCGTCACGATTTTCCAAGCCGTCGAAAAGGCGAAGCGCATGGTGCCCATCAGGTAAGGCATCAGCATGGGTATGTAGACCCTCCTGATTATGCCCAGCTTTTTTATCCTGAAGACCTTGGCCATGTCGACGAGGCTTTTGTCCACCGCTTTCGTGCCTTCCCTAATGTTGACAGTGACTATGGGAAAGATTATCAAGGTAATTGGAATGTAGGCCACCATCTCCGAGACTCCAAACCAACAAACGGTAAGCACCGCCCAAACTAGGCTGGGGAAGGCCAAGCCTATGGTCACGATTATGCCGAAGAAGTTACCCCAGAAACGCTTGATCCCCGTCAGCACACCTAGGCCGGTTCCGATTCCAAAACCAGCAAAGAAACCGACGAGCAATCTGATGAGGGTTCTGCCCAGGTGATATGCAGCGTTGCCCTCCGTGAAGTCCTGTATTATTAGGTTGAAGACAAACAAGGGGCCCGGGAGAATTCTAGGTGTGAAGTTAAGTGAGATGACCCACCAGGCCAGAATAAGGACCGCTATGGAAAATATCTCCACGGCCAGACGATTGTTCGTAAATTTTTCCAAGACTTTGGACATCTTTTTCACTTTCCCCTACAGCTTAACTTCCGGGCGCCACTTGAAGGCCCTCTTTTCGATAGCATCAAGCACGAACTTGTCCAAGATCACCATTATAATTATGAACATCAGGGCCCAGGCAAGTATCTGGCCAACCTGGAATTTTCTGTACCAAAAGTTTAGCATGAACCCCACACCGTTGGATAGACCGAACAGCTCAGCGATTATTACAATTTTCCAGGAAACAGCGAGGGCATAACGCATGGTGCTCATGATGTGAGGCATCAGCATGGGTATGTAGACCCTCCTGATTATGCTCAGCTTTTTTATCCTGAAGACCTTGGCCATGTCGACGAGGCTTTTGTCCGTGGCCTTCACACCCTCAAAAATGTGAACGGTGACCGATGGCATGACGATCATCGTTATGGATAGAAAGGCCACCATCTCACCCAGCCCGAACCATATAATTGCAAGTATTGGCCACATGATGTCCGGGAACGACAGGCCCACCATTATCCAGGTCCCGAAGAAGTTACCCCAGAAACGTTTAGTCCCCATGAGCACACCCAGTGCTATCCCGATTCCCATGGCGGCAAAAAATCCTAAGATGATCCTGAAAAGGGTCTGGCTTATGTGAAATAGGGCGTTTCCTTCGACAAAGTCTTGGATGATATATTCAAGGACCACGGGAGGGCTGGGCAAAACCCTGGAAGGTAAGCCTAAAGAGGCGACCCACCAAATCACGATGATAAGTGTTAGAGCTAGTATCTCCGTCAAGGTCCGATTTTTCATTGTCGGAAAGGACATATTTAATCAGTTACACTATTCCTTTTTAAGTTTTTTGTGGGGTTTGCTGGGCAAATGTATATCTTTTGCACATAACTGATTTTTTTAATCCACCGACAAAAAATGTGATGGCAGGCGCAAATTTCATTTGTTGCGGGCAGCGGAGGAAATTGAGTGAAAGCGAATAGTTTGTTTATGACTGCCGTCGTGTGTTTCAAAAAGCGCAATCAGTAATTTTTGCCAAAGCACTCCATAAACTTTATATTAAGCTCGTTAAATAATATTTCGGTAAAAAAATGAAAACAAAAATGGTAATAGCAATACTAGTGGTAGTGATCGTTGTTTTGGGAATTTCGCTAGTGTACGTGTTGGTTACTCCGAGAGCAGGTGGCCCAACCGCAGCACCGACGGTGGTCAGGATGGGGATTTCCCCCTGGTCTTCGCTTTCTTCGATGCGCAAGTTATATCCTGAGATCAGTGACATGTGGGATTCGCTGGAAACCAAGTATAACATAAAGTGGGATTGGATTATAACCGAGGAAGACGCATCCACATTGTTCTATGGTGGCTCAGACTTTGCCGTGCTCGGCCCCCTGGAAACGGCTGAAATGGTTTTCAACCGAGGATTCCAAGCCTATAACTTTGGAAACATCGTCTGGAATGAGGATGCCTGTGTAGTGAGAGGCGACTCTCCTTATCAAAAGGTAACAGACCTGCTCGGCAAAAAACTTGCGAACTTTGGATATGACTCAGGTGCCTATAAATATGCAGAAACTCTTTGGGCTCACGAATACGGGATAGATGCATCAGAGGATTTCGAATGGGTCGTTGCTCCTCCAGATGTCTGCATAGAGCTGCTGAACAAAGGTGAAGTAGAGGCAGCGCTGGTATACGGAGGCCCCTGGGCCGTTGGGTTGCATGATTATGGAATGAGATTGTTATATGGCCCGTACACAGAAGAGGCGAAAAGACTTCTGGGACGACCGGCAGCTGCCATTGAGGGGATGATGATCAGAAAAGACTTGGCTGACGCGCACCCTGAGGTTCCGAAGGCAATTCTCGAGGCTTGGACGAACATCTACAATTTCATGGCGAAAGATCCGATAGGAATATACGACGCTTTCTTGGGAGAAAGCTATGGTCTAAATCCGGAACAAGCAGCGACATTTAGAAGCATATATCCATTTGAGAAGCATATGGCCAAGCCCGAACCGCTCACCGATGCGCAAATTGCCGCCGACATGCAGATTATTCAGTGGGCCTACCAGCACGGCATAATAGAAAATCCACCAAGCGACAATATTTTCCTCAAAGTCCAGATGTAAAGTTTAGCTCCAAACTTTTTTTATTTTTTTGACTGAATAGCTATTACCCTAAAGAAGGTTTCAACAGAGGTCAAGCTGCATTGAAAAACTTTTTAATTTCAGGAAAAAAGGTGTTAACATGTCGTTTAAAGACCTGAGAGAATTTTTGGAATTTCTTGAGGAAAGAGGCGAGCTTGTCAGGGTTAAAAAGGAAGTCGACCTCAAGCATGAAATTGCGGCATACCTTCGGAAGACATCCGATATTCAGGGCCCCGCCATTTTTTTTGAAAAAGTTCGTGGACATGTAATTCCCGTGGTGGGGGGAGTTTTCTCCAGCAGCAGGCTGGCCCTGTTGGCGTTGGAAGCGAACAGGGACAATGTTTTACAAAAGTTCTTGAATGGCATAAGAAATTCTATCCCGCCAAGACTCGTGAGTGAAGGGCCCTGTCAGGAGGTCGTGCTTACGGAAAATGATGTAGACCTAGGCAAGTTCCCTATCCCGACGTTCAGCGCCTTGGATGCCGGGCCGTACATTACCCTTGGCCTATCGATCAGCAAAGATGTCGATACCGGAAGTAAAAACGCCGCAGTGTACCGGCTACAATATAAGGGAAGAAATAGGCTTGGCATCCTGACGCATGAATTCCAGCACTTGGGGACACAGCTTGCAAAGGCCGAGGCCAAGGGGAGGCCTTTGGAGGTGGCTATAGCCATAGGGCTCGATCCGGCCATTTATCTCGCTTCTCAAGTTAAGGCAGCTTATGGATTTGACGAGCTGGGAATTGCCGGGGGGATACGCGGCCAGCCTGTTGAGGTCGTCAAGTGCAAGACGGTGGACCTCGAGGTACCGGCCACGGCTGAGATAGTCATCGAGGGCAAAGTGCTGCCGACTGTCAG
>Ga0315298_1007928_pt1 | contig 13757 bp, 10 predicted proteins | sample WHS_1_MG_FD_203077 | JGI IMG/M metagenome (GOLD analysis project Ga0315298, IMG submission 203077) | Extremophilic microbial mat communities from Washburn Hot Springs, YNP, Wyoming, USA - WHS_1_MG | ecosystem: Environmental > Aquatic > Thermal springs > Hot (42-90C) | place: USA: Wyoming...
CTCGGCTCCCGTGGCGACGGGGGTGGATGAGTATACGATTATGGGTGCCTTGAGGCAGTCACCGGTGGAGCTGGTGAAATGTGAGACGGTAGACCTTTATGTGCCGGCCACGAGTGAGATTATCTTAGAGGGGGAGATTATTACGGACCGAAAACAGTTTATTCCCTGTGGTCCCTTTGGGGAGTATACGGGGCACTACGGGCCGGCCAATTTACGGCCCCGTTTTGTGGTGAAGTGTGTTACCTTTCGAAACGACCCTATCTTTCAGGGGACAATGGAGGGTATGCCCATAAATGAGGACCATCGCATCTGTGCTGTGAGCCACAGTGCCTTAATTTGGGATTTATTGGAGGAGAGGATGACAGGGATCAAGGGGGTGAACAACGATCCCAGTACGGCCTATGCCAATCTCATTGTGCAGATTGATAATAGCTACTATGGCCAGGTACATCAGGTTGCGGCCAATGTGTGGAGTTCCCATCTCTCTAATATGATGTGTAAGAATATCATTGTGTGCGATGAGGATGTGGATATTTACGACTTAAATCGGGTTTTTTGGGCTCTGGCCTATCGTGTGGATCCCCGCTACGATATTATTACTTTTCCCGGCTGGATCAGTGCCCTCGACCCCGTGGTGCATCCCAAGGATCGTATAGGCCCCGGGGGGAACAAGGGGGTTCGCCTTCTTATCGATGCGACCAAGCCCATCGATCGGCCGAGAACGGAGGAGTATTTCGGCGAAAAGTTTGCCGTCGTTGCCTATCCCGACTCTGAAACCATGGAGCGGGTAAGGAGGAATTGGGAAAGTTACGGTATACCTAAATTCCAAAAGACTTAAATGAAGGTACATTTCCATCCCCCCTTTAATGCTCAGTTAGGTGACATCGTGGAGATACCCCTGGCAGGGAAAGGGACGGTAGAGGATTTTTGCCATCAATTGGTGAGATATTTCCCCCAAATATTAGCCTTCCTTCCGCCGGGGGAAAGGAAGGCCACGTCCCTTTTGTCCTATGCCTTTTTTGCAGTGCGCCAAAGGGAACCGGCACGTATCCTTTTGCCCTTAGACATTATAAACGAAGAAGATACCCTGGAAATTATGCCGCCCTTTGATGGAGGATGAAAGATGATCGTTGCGGTAGAGGCACAAAAATGTACGGGATGCAGGATTTGTGAGCTTATCTGTAGTTTTTCCCGATTTAATGAATTTAATCCTAAAAGGTCGATGATTAGAATTTTCAAGAATGAGAGGATGTTTTTAGATATCCCTGTTTTATGTAATCAGTGTCCTGAGGCACCCTGTATTATAAGCTGTTCTGCAGAAGCCTTGAAGAGAAGGGAAGATGGTGTGGTCTATGTTAACCGCGATTCCTGTAACGGATGCGGCACTTGTGCTCAAGTATGCCCCACCGGAGCCATACGGATAGACCCCCTTACGGGCAAGGCTCTGATCTGTGACCTTTGCCAGGGTGAACCTCAGTGTGTCCGTTGGTGTCCTACAGGTGCACTATCTCTCGGTGATTTCGACACGGTGGCCGGTGTTCATGCTTGGCAGGATATTTTAACGGAGAAATGGGGTATTCCTTGCCCTTTAGATGAGGGATAAAGGGGTATGGTGGTAGACGGTTTTGGTTGGACCGGTAAACTTCTTCGGGTTGATTTGACGACAGGAACTATCGAAACGCAGGTATACCCCGAGGAGTGGAAGGTAAAATTTTTGGGAGGGAGAAACTTAAATGCGAGACTTCTTTTGGATGAAGTTCCCCCGGCCGTCGACCCCCTGGGGCCGGAAAACAGGTTGATTATCGGTACAGGTCTGATGACGGGAATTTTAGGTCCGGCGCCGGCAAGATTTACCGTTACGGCCAAATCTCCCCTTACGGGCATCTATGGTGATGCCAATGCTGGTGGCGATTTCGGTCCGGAAATCAAATATGCCGGTTATGACCATATCGTTATTTCCGGTCGTGCGGCAAACCCTGTTTACCTGTGGATCGATAATGACACTGTGGAGCTGAGAGATGCCTGTTCATTATGGGGCAAGACCGTTTTTGAAACGGATCGGCTTTTGAAGAAAGAACTTAAGGATCCTTACGTTAAAACTTTGGTCATTGGTCCTGCAGGCGAGAAGATGGTGCGATTTGCTTGTGTAATTGCCAATCTATACCGGGCGGCCGGGAGATGCGGTATGGGGGCCGTCATGGGGTCGAAAAATCTTAAAGCAATTGCCGTGCGCGGTTCTCATTCACTTAAGGTGGCCTATCCGAGAGAATTTATAGCCTATATGGAGGGACTATTTCATGATATTTACAGGGCCTCCAATTATCAAGCTTACAGCACCTTAGGGACGCCCTGTCTCATTAGGATTAAGCATCTACGGGGGGAAATGGGGGTGAGAAACAAGCAGTTAAATGCATGGGAAGCCGATAAAGTGGAGGCCATTTCTGCCGAGTCTTTTCTGCGTTATTTGGTTGTGAAATCGAAAGCTTGCTTTTCCTGTCCCATCCATTGTTCCCACGGGTATGTAGTCAGGGAAGGTCCTTATGCGGGCACCTATGGGGAGGGGATGGAATGGGCGGTAATCGGGCCTTTTGGCAATGAGTTGGACAATCCCCGATTAGATGTGATTGCCAAGTGTCATGAACTGATCTCACAATATGGATTAGATAGTATTTCTACAGGGTTGATGATCGCCTTGGCCATGGAGCTTTTTCAGGAGGGGATTCTCACCCTAAAAGATACAGAGGGGTTAAACTTGGATTGGGGGAACGAAGAAGGGATCATCAAATTGATTCATCTCATTGCCCGTCGGGAAGGCTTGGGGGATCTGCTTGCCGAAGGGAAAAGAATTCTCACAAAAAAGTTTGCCGATGCCGGTATCGATATTAGCCGTTTCATTCAACATGTGAAGTGGCTCGATGAGCCTACGGATCCCCGTAGTGATGTGGCACGCACGTTAAATTATGCTGTATCTACGCGAGGGGCGGACCATTTAAGAGGGAGACCATCTTATGCCACCTGGGTGGATGGGGGATTTAAAAGATACCTCGAGAAAAGGTACCCTGGTGAAAATTTTGCGGACCTTTCTACTATTGATTTGCGCTCCTACAATCCCATTGTGGCAGATCTGCTCATATATATGGAAACTATTTGTAGTGCCGCCGATGCGTTAGAAATTTGCAAATTCACAACGAGCTGGCTAGCCGGAGCGGTGGATTTAGCCACGATGGCAAAATTGGCTTTCCTCGTTTCGGGAAAGGAATTCGATGAGGAAACCATAATTTCAGCGGTGGATCGGGGATGGCAAATTGAACGGGCTTTTTCCGTGAGAGAGGGGATAAACGGTGATGCAGACCTTCCCTCGGCACGTTTTTTTGAACCCATTAACTCAGGACCCCATAAAGGATGGCAATTAGACCGGAAGCGCTTTGAGGAACTACTTCAGAGTTATTATGAAAAACGCAATTGGGATCAAAGGGGTATTCCTCAATGGGCAAAACTCATTAACCTTGGACTTGAAGACGTAGTTGGAAAGATGGTAAAAAATTTTTAAAATCTCTTATGAAGGAGGAGGGTATGAGAAAAAGAGTATTTTTTGCCACAATTTGTGCGTTTATCTTTCTTTTTTCTGTGTCTTTAGATGCGGCCACCTACTATGAGGGTAAGACAATCCGTATTGTTGTAGGTCTTTCCGCAGGCGGTGGTTATGATTTGTGGGCAAGAACAATTGCCCGTCACTTAGGGAAGTTTATTCCCGGCAATCCTACTGTAATTGTAGAAAATATGCCGGGGGCAGGCAGTATTGTTGCGGCCAATTACATCTACAAGGCGGCAAAACCCGATGGTCTAACGATCGGGCATATAAGTGGTAATATTTTCTTTAACCAACTTTTTGGGCAGAAGGGTATCGAATTCGATGCCCGTCACTTTGAGTACATCGGGGCCCCTTATCAGGATGAGCAAGTAATTTTTATAAAGAGAGGGCGGGGGGTGTCAACCTTGGATGAGTGGTTCAAGGCCAAAAAGCCCCTTAGATTCGGTGGGCAAGCACCGGGTTCAACTTTTAGTGATAACGCGCCGCGGGTACTGCGAGAGGCCTTAGGACTACCCATTAAAACCATTTCGGGATACAAGGGGACCGCGGAGGTGAAATTGGCTATGGAGCAGGGAGAGGTCGATGGTAATTCTCTTTCATGGACATCAGGCAAAGCTGTATGGGCCAAGGAACTGAAGACGGGCGATATCATCCCCATATTACAGATTGTTCCTAAACCGATACCGGAAATTGCCCATGTGCCCAATGCAATCAACTATGCCAAGACTCCCCGGGCAAAGAAGCTCATCGAATTGGTCGTCCATGACCCGGCAAAATACGCCCGACCTTTTATGCTTCCCCCCAAGACGCCCAGGGAACAGGTCCATATTCTCAGGGAGGCTTTCCATAAGTTACTTTCCGATCGAGAATTTATTGCCGAAGCTACAAAGGCGAGATTAGAGATAAAACCTGCTACTGGAGAAGAGCTTAAACAGGCGATCGAAGATCTGTTTGCCCTTTCGCCCGCTGAGGTGGAAAGCTTAAAAGAATTACTCCTGAAGTAATTTAAAAAAAACTTGCCTGTTTTTTTTGAAAAGTCTAAGGAGATAACAATAATGCCTTAGACTTTTCATTATGGAGCGCTATTTTTTCAGAGAGGGCGAGGTCGTTTTTGAAAATTACGGAAGGCGTGATTGGGGAAAATTCAGTTTTCCTGTATGGTACGGTATTCCCGTTAGGGTAAAGTGGGCAGGCTTCCTTTTCGATTTCAATCTCCGGGGCAGTTTGAAAAGAATCACGGGAAGCATCCCCCATTGGCCTGACCCCCGGGAGATTGTTAAGAGAACTGACGGCAACGAACTGATTTATTATAGTATCGAGGGGTATGATACGGCCTTCGACCTGTTTAAAAGTTATTACCTACCCATCAATAGGAAAACGGCGAATCTCTTTGTAAAGGAAAATCCCCTATCCGGCCCATATCTAAAAAAGGCCCTTAATGCCTTTGAGGATTTTACCTCGCAGGCAGCACGAGTTACCGATAAAGAAGTGCCCGAGCGTTTAAGGGATTTTCTGAGAAAAGTTGCCCTGAAAGGGCAGTATGGCCTGTCCCAGGAGGCTTACAAGTTAAAAAGCATTTTAGGAACCTCTATTCCCGTATTGCCACCTGATACGATAGATGTAGACTATGAAGTTATTCCCCTCATCTTAAGTGAGGGTTGCACAATGAACTGCGGCTTTTGTCAGTTTAAGACGAAAGGTTCTTTTAAGAGGCGTTCCTGGAGCGACATTGTTCTTCAGATGGAGAAGTTAAGGGATTTTTACAATGGAGACCTAGTTAATTATCAGGCGCTCTTCGCTGGTCAGAATGATGCCCTTTTGGCAGGTGGGGATCTTCTTATCGATGCCGCTATGAAGGCCTACGAGTGCTTTGAATTTGCCCATTCCTTTTTTGAGGGGAAGGCGAAACTATATTTTTTTGGTGATGCCATCTCATTCCTGAGGGCGCCGGAGAGCTTTTTTTATAAATTGGCCACCCTGCCATACGAGATTTTTTTGAACATAGGTTTGGAATCGCCTTGCAGGAAAACCCTAATTAGTTTAAGAAAACCCCTCGATGATGCCACGGTAAAAAAGGCATTCCATAAGATGTGTTGGATAAATGGTGAATTGGCCAATATTTGCGTAACTGCCAATTTTGTTATTGGTGATGCACTTTTACCTTCCCATAAGGAAAGAATCAAAGAACTTCTTGCTGAAGGAGAGGTTTCGCACGGGAAGGGTGTTATCTATCTCTCTCCCCTTTCGGGAGCCTCGTCGAAAAGAAATGTACTCCGGGATTTGCGGGAAATTAAGTTGGTTTCAAAGATTCCCGTTTATCTATACCTGGCCCAATCATTGTGAGGTTGTGCCTTTATGATGATAAAGAATCTTTTAGTTACAGGGGGCTGCGGCTTTATCGGCAGCAATTTTATCCGTTATCTTTTCCAACAGCCCGATTTTCATGGAAGGATCATAAATGTGGATAAGCTCACCTACGCGGGTAATATATTCAATCTAACGGACGTTGCCTCGCATTACCGAGATAGGTATGTTTTTGTCCACGGCGATATCTGCGATTTTGAACAGATGAAGGAAGTTATTGAGAGGGAAGATATCGATTGTATCTGCCATTTTGCCGCCGAATCTCACGTGGATAGATCTATCAAGGGACCGGCTGCTTTTATTCAGACCAACATCATCGGTACCTTTAATCTGCTTGAACTGGTCAGGGAGAAAAGGGATTTTTCCCTGTTCCACCATGTCAGTACCGATGAGGTCTACGGTAGTTTAGGTTCTGATGGTCTTTTCAGGGAGGAAAGCCCCTATCGCCCCAGCAGCCCCTATGCGGCTTCGAAAGCAGCTTCGGACCATCTGGTGCGGGCCTACTATAAAACCTACGGTCTACCCATCACCATCTCCAACTGTTCCAATAACTACGGTCCCTATCAATTTCCCGAAAAGCTCATACCGCTTATGATTTGGCATGGTTGGCAGGGTAAACCCTTGCCCGTTTACGGCGACGGGAAAAACGTGCGGGATTGGCTCTATGTAGAAGACCACTGTGCGGCAATCTGGACGATTATGAAACAGGGGCGCCGAGGAGAAACCTATAATGTGGGTGGCTGCCAAGAAATGGAAAATATCGCTGTTGTACGGATGATCTGTGATCTCTTAGATGAGCTTTTGCCTCCCCTTAAAACCGGTAAAAGGCGCAATTTGATTACCTTCGTGCCCGACCGTCCGGGTCATGATCGACGCTACGCCATTGATGCAACAAAGTTGATGGAAGAACTGGGGTGGCGTCCAAAAGAGAATTTTGTTTCTGGTCTTAGAAAAACCGTGCAGTGGTACGTGCAAAACGAAAAGTGGATTCAAAGTGTGACAAGTGGTGCCTATCGAAACTGGGTAAGTACGCATTACGGGATGATTTAAAAGGAAAGCTTGCAGGAAAGGCGATTTTGTGTTAGTAGCTACATTAAAGCCTTTGTTCTTTAGCATTACCCGGCGGGCCAGGGGGTAGACAGTTGGTTCAGAAACAAAAAGTTGGCGCGGTGATGGTTGTGGGTGCTGGCATTGCCGGTATTCAGGCAACCCTCGATTTGGCAAATTCAGGTCTTAAGGTCTATCTCGTTGATAAAGAAATTAGTATCGGCGGGGTAATGGCTCAGCTCGACAAAACCTTTCCCACAAACGATTGTTCCGCCTGCATTCTGTCCCCTAAATTGGTAGAGGTGGGAAGACATCCCAACGTGGAGATTCTTACCCGGAGGAAGGTCAAAGCCCTAATCGGGGAGGCCGGTAACTTTCAGGTAAAGTTACTCAAAGAGCCACGTTTTGTAGACATTAGCAAGTGTACCGGCTGTGGCGACTGTGCCAAGGTCTGCCCTGTTTCGTTGCCATCCCCTTTCAATGAAAATCTTGAAAAAAGAAAAGCTATATACCGCCATTTTCCTCAAGCTATCCCCAGTGCTTATGCGGTGGATAAGTTAGGTACAGCGCCCTGTAAGGCGGCCTGTCCTACCCATATCAGTGTCCAGGGTTATGTGGCTCTCATCGCCCAGGGTAAATATAAGGAAGCATTAAAATTAATTAAAAGGGACAACCCCTTTCCCGCTGTATGCGGCAGGGTATGCGATCACCCCTGCGAAAATAATTGTCGGCGCGGGGATTTGGACGAACCGATCGATATCATGCATTTAAAGCGTTTCGTGGCGGATTTGGACCTTTCCTCAGAAACGCGGTATATCCCCGGAACAAAAGAGAAAAAGGGGAAAAGGGTGGCTGTAATCGGTGCGGGACCTTCGGGGTTAACGGCAGCCTATTACTTGGCCATCGAGGGTTACGAAGTGACCTGTTATGAGGCCCTGCCTGTGCCGGGGGGGTGGCTTACGGCAGGCATCCCGGAATATCGCCTTCCTAAAAGCATCATTAATGCCGAAATAAAAATTATCGAAGATATAGGGGTACAGATCAAATTAAATACACGGGTAGGACAGGATATCCCTTTTGAAGAGATTAGAAAGAACTTTGATGCCCTTTACGTCAGTGTAGGGTCCCATAGTGATATCAAACTCGGTATCGAGGGCGAAGAGGCCGAAGGTGTCCTTTCGGGCATCGAATTTCTGAAAAGGGTGAATCTTCAGGGAGCCTTTCCTTTAAGTGGTCGGGTGGCCGTAATTGGCGGCGGTAATGTGGCCATGGATGCAGCTCGAAGCGCTTTACGTATGGGGGCAGAGGAGGTATTTGTCCTTTATCGGCGTACGGAAAAAGAGATGCCTGCTGCCCCAGAGGAAGTGGCCGAAGCCAAAGAGGAAGGGATTAAGATGGAATTCCTCGTTCTCCCCAAACGTATTATCCTCGAAGAGGGAAAGGTAAGGGGAGTAGAGTGCCTCCGTATGCAGTTAGGAGAATTGGATGCTTCAGGGAGACCTCGACCTATTCCCATAGAGGGATCGGAATTCGTCCTGCCTGTGGATTATGTCATAACCGCTGTAGGGCAGAAAAATGACCTCCGTTTTATTCCTAAAGAATTGGGAATTGTCTCAGATTCGGGAAATATCGCTGTAGATCCATTAACATACGCTACCTGTGTGCCAGGGATTTTCGCCGGGGGTGATGTGGTAACTGGTCCGGCCACAGTGGTAAAAGCAATTGCTGCCGGGAAAGAGGCGGCAATATCCATTGACCGTTTTTTGCGCGGCGAAGATATAAGACAGGGTCGCCTCATTGATTGGCAGAAAGAGGTGGCACCACCTCGAGAGTTAAAGGAAATACGAAAGGTTGCGCGGACGGCTATTGCGAGCCGCCCTGTAGAGGGAAGAAAAAGGGATTTTTCCGAAGTAATCACCGGGTTTACGGAAGAGGAGGCGAGAAGAGAAGCCCAACGCTGTCTCAACTGTGGTATCTGTTCCGAATGTTACCAGTGCGTTGAGGCATGCGTGGCCGGGGCTTTACGGCACGAGGAGAGAGCAGAGGAAGAAACAATCGAAGTAGGTGCCGTTATTGTTTCTCCAGGTTTTGAGGTTTTTGATGCCCAAAAACGGGGAGAATACGGCTTCGGGCGTCATGCCAACGTTATCACCAGTCTTCAATTTGAAAGAATCCTCTCCGCTTCGGGACCCTATTTCGGACATATCAAGCGCCCATCCGATGGCAGAGAACCAAAGAAGGTAGCCTTTATTCAGTGCGTTGGTTCCCGTGATCCTTCCTGTGGCCACAATTGGTGTTCTGCCGTTTGTTGTATGTATGCCACAAAAGAAGCCATTGTAGGGAAAGAACATTTAAGAACCTTGGAACCCACCATCTTTTTCATGGATATGAGGGCCTACGGAAAAGATTTTGACCGCTTTATAGAGAGGGCCAAGAAAGAATACGGGATTAGATATATCCGTTCCCTTCCCTCAAGTATCAAAGAACTGCAGCAATCAAAAAACCTCCTGATTTCCTACGTGCTTGAAGACGGTCAGCTTGTGGAAGAGGAATTCGATATGGTGGTCCTCTCTGTGGGGCTCGTTCCCCCCCGGGAGGCGCGGGAATTGGCGGAAGCACTCCAAATAGAACTAAACGAGTTCGGTTTTGCGCAAGTAGTTAAGGATAACCCCCTCAACTCTACGCGACCGGGTGTCTATGTGTGTGGTGTCTTTGCCGGGCCTAAGGACATACCCGAAACGGTGATGGAGGCCTCAGGTGCGGCGGCCTTAGTGCAGGAGCTTTTGGCGGAAAGTAGAGGGACTCTTATAAAGGAAGAAGAAACATCCCTCGAAAGGGATATCCGTGGCCTTGGTCCTCGGACGGGTGTTTTTGTGTGCCACTGTGGCATCAACATCGGTGGAGTTGTCGATGTGCCAAAGGTAGTGGAGTACGCAAAGGATTTGCCCACCGTTGTTTATGCCACCGATAATCTTTTTACCTGCTCCCAAGATGCGGCCGTAAAAATGGTAGAGGTTATCAAGGAACACAATCTCACCCGCGTTGTGGTGGCTTCCTGTTCGCCCCGCACCCATGAGGGGTTATTCCAGGAGAATTGTGAGAAGGCGGGTCTGAACAGGTATCTCTTTGAAATGGCCAATATCAGGGACCAGGATTCGTGGGTGCATATGTTCGAGCCCGAGAAAGCGACAGAAAAAGCGAAGGACTTGGTGCGAATGGCCGTAGCTAAAGCAAGGCTTTTAAAACCCTTACAGCCGGGGCAGCTTACGGTAACACCGAAGGCCCTAATCATTGGAGGTGGTCTCGCTGGTATGACGGCGGCCCTGTCCCTTATGAAGATGGGATTTCCTTCTTTAATTGTGGAAAAAGATAAAGAATTAGGCGGCAATTTCCGTAAGTTACGCTATACCTTGGAAGGTATAGAGGCGCAGGAAAAACTTTCATCTATCCTTAAAATGGTGGAAGAAAGTAAATTGATTGAGACTGTTCTTTCCGCTGAAATAAAACGCATAGAAGGTTTTATAGGCAATTACAAAACGTACATAGTTTCCGAAGGGAAAGAGATTGTTTATGACCACGGCGTAATCATCATAGCCACGGGGGCTTATGAGTTAAAAACTAACGAATATTTCTACGGGAGAGACGAACGCATTTGTACTCAACGGGAATTGGAAAAACTCATCCATGAAAGGGATGCTACCGTATTAAAGGCTAAGAGAATCGTGATGATTCAATGTGTAGGTTCTCGTAATGATGAGAGACCTTATTGCAGTCGTTATTGTTGTTCCCAAGCTGTGAAGAATGCCCTTAGACTAAAAGAGTTGGACCCGGAAAAGGAAGTATATGTTCTCTATCGGGAGATGAGAACCTTCGGATTTAAAGAGATATACTATGAAAGGGCACGGGAAGCTGATATCCGTTTTATTCGCTATGATGACGGTAAGAATCCAGAAGTTACCATAAAAGGCGAAAAACTTGTGGTTTCTTTTTATGATGGCTTGCTGAGGGAGAAATTGGAATTGGAGGCGGATCTCTTGGCCTTGAGTGTGGCCACGGTGGCAAATCCCGATAATCAAAAAATTGCCAAGCTCCTAAAGGTGCCCCTCAATCAGGACGGATTCTTTCTTGAAGCCCATGTAAAGTTACGACCCGTAGAATTTGCCACCGACGGTGTTTTTCTCTGCGGTCTTGCCCATGCTCCTAAATTCAGTGACGAAGTCATAGTCCAGGCCAGAGCCGCCGCGAGCCGTGCATCTGTTATTCTGACAAAAGATTATATTCTTGCTGAAGGGAAAACAGCTTATGTGATCAAGGAGCGGTGCATGGCCTGTGGTCTCTGTGAGATGAACTGTCCCTTCGGGGCAGTTACCGTAGATAGGCAGGAAAGGGTAGCAACGGTAAATACGGTCTTGTGCAAGGGTTGTGGTATTTGTACTGCCTCGTGTCGCATGAATGCCATCGACCTAAATGGTTTTACGAATGGAGAGATTATCGCCCAATTACAGGCCTTATAATACTATGGATGAAGCAAAGGAAAAGATTTGGGAACCAAAAATTGTGGCCATCGTTTGCAATTGGTGTACCTATGCCGGTGCCGATTTGGCAGGAATAAGCAGAATTCAATATCCACCCAATGTGAGGATTATGCGGGTACCCTGCACGGGTCGGATAAACCCTTTTTATATTTTAAAGGCTCTTCAGGAAGGAGCCGATGGTGTTCTGATATCAGGTTGTCATCCCGGTGAATGTCACTATTTGACCGGCAATTTGATTGCCCGGCGAAAATTTGCCATGTTAAAAAGTTTTTTAACCTATGTGGGGTTAGAAGGGGACAGAACGGTTTTTACTTGGGTTTCGGCCTCTGAGGGCGAACGGTTTGCGAAGGTAATAAGACAGGTGACGGAAGCAATTCGGGCCATAGGACCTGCACGGAAACTTGTGAAGGGGTCATAAGGTGGTAACTGTAGAAACGAAGGTTCGGGAATTGGCGAAGAGTCTGCTGGAAGAGGGGAAGATAGATTATCTCATCGGTTATGAAGAGGGCACCCTTCCCTTGAGTATGACACCCTGTTTCATCCAAGCACCAGAAGAAGTGAGCCGCCTCGTTTATAATCCCTTCTGTGTGCAGAATCTGGCTAAGTATGTGACGGATGTGATTTTCTCCCATAGGGAGAACCAAAGACGTGTAAAGCCTGAAGAGAGGGCAAAAAAGGTTGTGGGGGTTGTAGCGCGAGGGTGCACCAGTAGATCCATCGTCATTCACCTTCTCGAAAGGCAGTATGATAGGGAAGAGGTGGTGATTATTGGCGTTCCCTGCGATGGTTATGTGGATATGAGGAAATTAAAGGCCCATCTTGATGGTAAGGAGATTGTGGCAGGAGAGGTCAAGGACGGCACCCTTTTAGTGGAAACGGGGGAAGGGAGAGGGGAAGTTATTTTATCGCAGGTACTCTCCGATAACTGTCTTGTCTGCCGTTATAATAATCCCGTAATCTATGACTATATGGTGGGCGAATTGGTGGCACCCCGACAAGGGGAAGAAGAATTCCAAGTAGTTGCAGAATTTTCTCAATTATCCGACAGAGAGAGGTGGGAGTATTTTACCCGTGAAATGGCCAAATGTATTCGCTGTTATGCCTGTCGGAATGCCTGTCCTTCCTGCTATTGCCGTAGCTGTTTCGTGGAACAGACAACTCCCCGCTGGATAGGATTAACCGTTGACCCTTCGGATGTGCAGTTATTTCAGCTGATGCGTCTTTTCCATATGGTGGGACGGTGCGTTGATTGCGGTTCCTGTAGTGCCGTTTGTCCCATGGGGGTTGATTTAAGAACCTTTTTGAAAAAGATTGATTACGATGGATGGAAACTTTTTAAGAATAGGCCAGGTGTATCTCTTGAAGAACCGCTATTGCTCGGTACTTTTTCCGAGAGTGACCCTGAAGATTTTATATTTCACCCGAAATGAGATAGGCGATGGGGGCATTTTTAAGAGAGGTTAATGAGAGGATTGGAGGCATTCCCATTGAACGTTGTTACCACTGCCGGAAATGCACGGTGGGGTGTCCCCTGGTCTTTGCCATGGATTACAGTCCAGATACCATAATCAGGATGATTCAGTTGGGAAGAAAAGAGCAGGTTCTGAAAAGTTTCACCATATGGCTTTGTGTCTCTTGCGAAACCTGTTTCACGAGATGCCCCAATGAGGTGGATGTGGCGAGAATGATGGATGTCTTACGGGAGATGGCAGTACTCATGGGATACGGAGCGAAAGAGAAAAATATTCTTCGCTTCCACCAGGCGTTTCTTACCACCATTAGGTGGAGGGGAAGGATAAACGAGCCTTTGCTTATGGTCCTTTATAAAATAAGAGCGGGTGATTTCTTTTCAGACCTATCTCTGGGATTGAAGATGTTTTTTAAAGGTAAGCTTCCTCTCCTTTCTCCTAAGGTAAGGGAAAGGGGAAGTTTAAAAAACCTGTTCATAAGGGCGAAGCAAAGGGTAAAAAAAGGGGGAGGGGGTGCATGAAGGTTTCTTACTATCCCGGTTGTTCTCTTCATGGTACCGGTAAAGAGTACGACCTTTCCCTAAAGGCGGTTTGTGGAGCCTTAGGCATCGAGTTAAAAGAAATCGACGATTGGGCCTGCTGTGGAGCCTCTTCTGCCCATGCCCTCAATTTTGCTCTCTCCGTTTATCTGCCTGCTAAGGACCTTATTGCTGCCGAGAAAGAGGGTTTGCGAAAACTATTGGTACCCTG
>Ga0315298_1007930_pt1 | contig 13756 bp, 7 predicted proteins | sample WHS_1_MG_FD_203077 | JGI IMG/M metagenome (GOLD analysis project Ga0315298, IMG submission 203077) | Extremophilic microbial mat communities from Washburn Hot Springs, YNP, Wyoming, USA - WHS_1_MG | ecosystem: Environmental > Aquatic > Thermal springs > Hot (42-90C) | place: USA: Wyoming...
ATACGCCCCATCGGGCCGGACAGCGAGACGATCCGAGTTCTTCCAGTACGGCAACCACTCTGCCTCTGCGCGAGGGAAATCTTCGAAAAGACGCCAGAGCGACGAAGCGAGCCTGTTCTACCGCGCCGACGCGTGAATTCATCCGTCGGGAGCAGATTCACCGCGTTGTCCCGAGACGCAACTGAGCCCGACGCCGGATGAGTCCATCGGAGACCCATCACAGCGTCCCGGTCAGAGCGACGGGCGAACTGTGGTGTGCGTGGTCTTGCGACTCGCGGTGTGCTCGGGCTCACTCGAAAGTCAACGTTCCGAACTTGGCGACCTCGTCGCCACCAAATCCCTTCTCGGTCGGCGCCCACGTGATCAACTCCAGCGGAAAATCGGCGCCTTCCGGCCGGTACCGGCAGAAGTTGGCCGCCCACGTATCTCCGGGCGAGGGTATCTTGCCCAGACCGCGGAACGGAAGCGCGATCTCGACAGTCCAACCACTGCCCTCGGCGATGGTGGCCCGTGCTATAGCACCAACGTTCCAGCCGCCGCCCGGCCAGCTGAGTTCCATCTTGTCGCCCCCGGCGTTCACGATCAACTGTTTATAGCCCTTGCGTTGGTTTTCGGTGTCGAGGTAGATTTCCACTTCGTCATCGCGCCAGATATCTCCCCTGCCGACGATTGGCTTCCTCCGCTTGCCCTCCTCGCATGCGAACGCGACGTACAGGTATTCGCTGTCATACGTCGCGAGCAATGTGGTCCTGACGGTGGGGTTGCCCGATCCGCCGACGAGGAAGAACTGCTCGATCCGGGCCGCATGCTTCCACGCGACATCGTCGAGCACCCCATCGATCGCAGGAGGGGACCCCGCTTTGGGCACGACTAGATGCCTTTTGGCCCGGAGGAATGCCGCACGAATTGCCGAGGGATCCGTTCCGACCGCCGCGCGTCCGGCAATCGGCTGGTTGGCTGATAGGATACGGGCGTTCAGGCGACGACCGGGAAGCGCCCAGTCGCTCCCCACGCTAAACCAAACTTGGCCGTCCCACCCGTCGGGGGCGTATCGCCCGAGGTCCAGATCCAGTTCCGTCTCTGGCCCTTCGCTGACGATCGGGCCGAGGTCCACCAACTGATCTGGTGGCCCACCTTTTCCGTAGGATGGGAACGGCGTGTTGCAGTCCGGGTGGATGACTCCGACACCCAGTGCCGCACGCTTTGCATATCCGGCAGGAGAATGGTAATCAACGATGAAGCCGGCGAAGAGGCGGCTCGTCGGGTAGTAGATGTGGGTGTGAATGCCAGGACCGTTGATGTGGGGGGCGCCAAAATAAGTGTTCCTCAGGCGTATCCGGAGCGTGCGCAGATTCCTTATCTCGAATCCGCCGAACGCCGCACCAAGGTACCCCTCGATCTTCCTAGTCGTGCCCGCGTCCACGGTCAAGGTGTCGGTCGTGACATCCACGGTCAGCGCCTTCAAGTCCGACTGGAACGGAGTGACGGATGTGGGGGTCGTCTCCCTCGCGGCTCTCAGGACGTCCAGCCCCATGATTTTCCTGTTGACCTCCACAACTTCCTTGATCCCGGGAACGATCCCCGGTTCGCATGGCGTCAGGGCGAGGACGGGTGGGGCGTCTGGCAGGTCAAGTTCCACGGGCGCACAGACGACCCTGGCCATCCCGCCCGCGCGCCGGACAGCGGCTACGTTGACGTGACACTTCCCGCCTCGTCGAGGTGGAAGCGGCACCCGAAAGTAGCCTGCCTCTGCGTCCACCATCCGGTTGAAGAGCAACTGCCCCTCCTGCTGCACCGTCACGAGTGCCCCCAGAGCGTCCGAAACCGCCGGAAGCCTCACGCGTACCGCGTCATCGGCAAGAAGCACCTCTGGGCTACCGGCTTCCAAGACAGGGAGGGGACGGTCACTGCAGACCACTCTGACCTGGTGATCGCCGTGCCGGACCGTGATCAACGGGCACAGCGAATCGCCAAACGCGACCCAGTTCGCAGAAAGAGGTCGGTCGTCCAGGAACACCTCACGGGTGGACCAGCCGTTGGGTGGAAACAGGAGGATCTCGCACCGATCGCAGTCGGCTTTGACGCGCACGCGGATAGCGACGGCATCGGTGTCCACCCGGCCGTCCAGGGTGACGCCCCTCACCTTGGAAAAGAAGAAGTTGACCGGCAGGCCATTGACGGAGTAGACCCCCGCTGGCTGGCTGCCTATTGCGAACATAGTGAGTGTGTGAGGCGAGAGGTCCGTCTCGAAGGTCAACTCCTCGGTATATCCTCCTGCATAACGGCATTCCGGGGCCGCGATCATGTCGAGCCGCCATCCGGATTGCTCGTAAACGGTCCTCGCCATCTTCTCGCTCGTGTAACCCTTGTACTTCGTGGGATCCTCGATGCGGTACTGCCAAACGTAGAGTGGTCCGCCACGCTCGACATCCAGGCTATCAACCCGGATGCGGATAGGCTGTCGCAATGTGGCATCCTTGCGGTTGATGAACGACAGAAGCGATGAACGGTCTCCGAGACGTCTCACTGCATAGGACTCTATCTCGATCTCCTTCCGGGTTCGCCAGTCGGGCTCGTAGCGCGCGGAGATGGGATTGGCATTGCCGATCTCGAATGCGGCGCTGACGAAGGGACGGCTCTCTACGTCTTCTGTGTACTCCAACGCGGGTATCCAGCCGAGAGCCAAAACGCGGTTCACATACTCCCGGTCGAGTGGCTTGGTCCAGTAGAGGGGAACCACGCGGACAGCGGGCCGGTTGATAAGGAAGGTCTCGACTCCGAGCGCTACGCCGGCGAAGGGGCGCCAGAACTCTGCCGCGAGGCGATTGTATGCCTCGATGAAATTGATGTCCCCATACGGGTTCCCTTGGCCGTTGAAGAAAACGGCCTTATCAGGTCCGTGTCGCGCGGCGACCTCGCGGATGCCACGAAAGAAGTCGTAACAGTCGGCCTCGCGCAGGACCTCGCCGGTCTGCCAGTTAACCAAGTTGTTCGCCAGTGCATCGTCGAGATACACGAAATCAACGCCGAGGTAGTCGAAGATGAGGTCGTACTGGGCGAGAATAGCTCGACGGCATTCAGGATTGTTGAACATGCTCGTGCGGCTGGGTATGCCGGGAAAATGGTTGACGATGTTCCCGTCCTTGTCGGTCGTCCGGAACCACTCAGGATGCTCCCTGTACAGCCGCGCACTGTCATTGGCAGCGTCCATGTAGCAGTAAATGCCGACCTTGACGCGCTGCGAGAGCGCCTTTATCTTGCTGACCCACTCTCGCAGCTCCGTCCCATCGATCCACCCTCCGTGCAAGCCCACGAGTCCTTTATCCACGTAATAGTCGGCCCAGTTCGGACCCATCCCGGAGATCAACACGATCACGTATCCGTCATCGGTGAGTTCGAGTATCCGCTTGACGTTGTTGAAGTCGGTGTACTCTCGCCCGCTCGCCCCGCCCTCGAAGCGCATCGCGACCACATCGCCTAGCCAGGAGGGCACTGGCCCCAAGCCGTCGATCTCGTTGCGCAATTCCTCGCGAGCGCCATAACCTCGAGTCACGAAGTCATAATAGTCACCCGGCGACACGGCGAGGTCCTCCTCGTACGAAACCGTCCCGGACGGTTCGAGACGAGATATCCCGAATGGAATCTTCCATCCGGTCGGAGTATAGTAGAAGCAGTCCTTCGCCGATTCTGCCCGACTGAACGTCCACCACGGCAGCAGGAACCTCCCGTCCTGCTTCGACCTGTAGTGGGCGATGCTGTATCCGCGAGAGCGGTTGCTGAGCACCATTCCCCTCGAATTCGTGTAGTACATCGCCTGGCGCTCGCTCTGGATGTCGGCAGCCGACTCGATCGGGCCGAACGAGCCCGCACCGACGTAACAGCCCCCCTCGCGAAATGAAGGGTCTAGCACCGCCTCGCTTCGATACGACAGGAAGAATGGCGCCGCCCCATTCGAGAAGAACCGGATCTCCCGCACCAGCGTCCCACCCTGTGTGCGGTAAGTCTTTTGAATTGAGATGTCCTTCAGGACCTTGTTTGCACATCGCACGGTCAATTCGTGCCGTTCGCCTTCCAGACGACCCTCCAGGATGGCGTCGTCGTTCTCCGAAGCAACTAGGAGACGCTGTCTATCCTCCAGAAAGTACGTTCCCTCAACGCGCTCCACGCATCGCTCGCGCCGCTGACCGTTCCATCCGCCGACGATGCTCCCATTTTGCTTGGAGACCGCCCATAGAGCGTCTTCGTTCCCCAGGAGCCAGGCATCGTCCCCTTCCTGCGGCAAGCCTATCGCCGCGGCTCGCATCGCCAACTCGTCGGAGACGGGCCTGGGAGGGGGACCCGCTAGCGATGTCCCTCTTGCGTCAGGACCGCCGGAGACCGGCTGGCGGGGAGGCTCGGTGGGCTGGACCTCCGGGCTGGGCGGGATGTTCGCGGGAATCTGTCTTCCACCGATTCTGAACGATAGGCCATCGAGGGCGATATACTGCCCGCTCGATGTGAACTGGCGCGCGTAGATGGCAATTCTCTTCTTGCGACCCCAGGTCTTCGGCTGGCCGCTCGCCGCGGTCCACTCCGCCAGGTCCATGTCGAGTTCGACCCGTACCCACTCCTGTTGCGGGAGGGGAACTGTCCGATAAATGCCCTCGATGTTGACGAAGACCCCCGAGGAAACGTTCTGTTTGATGAAGAAGACGATCTTGTCGCCCTTGCCGGCACCGGACAGGTCGAGTTCCCTCTTGAGGACGAGCGTCCCCCATTCCCCCATGAAGTCCCTGCCGCTGGCCAGGATGGCGTACCTTCCCACCCGCGAGTCCGAGACGACCTCGAGGACCGGCTTGCCGTTTGTCGCCTCGGTGTCCCAACCGAATGCGCGCGCATCACTCGCGGTCGCAAACTCGCAGAAATCGGCCTGCGGTGAAACATCCTCCGAATACGCCTGCCAGCACAGCAAGAGCAGGAGCGCACTAACGACCAGCGGCAGCGACATGCGTACGCGCATCGCATACACTCCTCATGTGGCGTGTCTCCGCAACGCACCCCGGCATCTCCGGACCGCCGGGGGACGTTTTCAACAAACGTTTGTTCGAAATGATAACCGCCATCGCCCGAATCTGTCAAGCCGCTATTCCCTCGCAGGCACCACGTGTTAACGTGATATCCTTCTGCACCGCGTGCGCCGCAATCGCCAGGGCGGGCCTCACCTGAACGCCCGGGCAGAAGAGCATGTCGCAGGAAGAGAATCGCGGCGGCGGGGCTCTTCGCTACTCCGCCGGCCACTGCTGCGTGGGACGTACAGGGTATTCACCTTGACGCTCGTTCGCATATGGGTCATTACGTTGACGAGACTCCGGTTCGCATCTTTTTCTTGATTCCTGTAATCCCCAGTGGAGCAACTCGAACGCATCCCGTTCACTGGGGAATCTGGTGCGGGCTTCAGCCCGCAGCGCACGGGATGATTCCCGTCGCACGTAGAGAGCACAACCGCATCCTTGACACTGGATGCCATCCCCGGTTACATTGGATTGCAATCGTTTGTTCGAAAGGATCCGCCCGCGATGATCACACTGCGGATGATCGCAGAGAAGACCGGATTTCACATCTCGGTCGTGTCGAGGGCCCTGAGCCGGAATCCCGACAAGAACGCGCGCGTCTCGCCCGCGACTCGAGAGATCATCGAACGCACCGCGAGGGAGATGGGTTACCGCCCGAATAGGTCTGCCGAGTTCCTCCGCCGGGGGACGGCCCCGACCATCGGCGTCTTCCTGCCCAAGATCGCAAATCGCCTCATGGCCGATTACATCTTCGGGATGGCTGCGGCAGCCGAAGAGGAGGGTTTCCCCCTGAGTTTCTCCTTTGGCATGACGGCTGACTGCTACGCCAAGTTCGTCAGGAACGTGTCCCACAAGTCCCACTGTGGAATCATCACGTTTCCCTACGGCGACGATATGCGGTTCACCCACGATGCCCGGATCAAGCCCGTACTTGACGCCTTCCAGAAGAGAGGGGGCAAGGTGGTCCTCATCTATTCGCTCAAAGATATCGAGGGCGTCACCACCGTATCCGTTGACGAGTACGAGGGGGGGAGGCTTGCCGCTCAGCGCCTCCTCGCACGCCGGTGCAGACAGTTCTTCCTCGTCGAGCCGTTCAGCCAGCGCACCGAGGGCTTCCTCGATACACTTCACGGAGCCGGCCGGGACGCGCGAATCGTTCCCGCCACTCCGCGCGGTATCCAGCATATTTTGAGAGCCGCCGAAAAGGCCTCGCAGGCCGACCTCCCCATAGGAGTGTTCACCGCGCATGGCGATAAACATGCGGTCAAGATCATGGCGGCGGTCCTGAGGACCCGTTTCAGACTCGGTCGCGATATCATGCTCATCGGTTACAACGACCACCGGCTAGCCGCAGACCTGGACCCGCCCCTGACCACGATCCATCAGCCGTGCGAGGAGATGGGCAAACTCGCAGTCCATAAGATAGTCAACATGGTTTACGGAAAGCAGGAGTCGTCAGAAAGACTGAAACCCACGCTCATCGTGCGCGAGACAGGTTGACGGACACTGCCCGAGATCTCCATTGGACGATGGATTTACCCGGGCGTTCCGGAGGAACCTCCGGGCGACCGGTTCGCGGTGGACCGACACTCGACGTGGATGTGCATCTCAATGGATGAACTCGAGAAGGCCCTCGGTTTGCAGGAAGGTCTCCTGGCCGGCCCGGAGAGGGAAAAAGCGCTCGCCGACTTCCAGGCGCACATCCGATCTTGGGACCTGGCCCTGCCGAATGTCGAACCGCTTGTCTGGGACTTTGGACTCCGGGATTTCCACCGGACGGGGCTGATCGAGTGCTGGATAGCGAACGAGACCAGGGCTGGATACTGTGCCAAACTCCTGTTCCTGTTCGACGGTCAAACCTGTCCGAAGCACCTCCACAGACACAAGACGGAGACGTTCTTCGCGGTGAAAGGGACCACGAGAATATTCTGCGATGGCTCGATCGTCGAAATCCGGCCCGGCCATACCTTCCTGGTTGGGCCCGGCAGGACGCACAGCCTCACCGGCATCGGTCCAACGCTCGTCCTGGAGGTCTCGACCCCGTGCACCGTGGATGACAACTTCTTCGAGGACCCCCGCGTGCCTTACGGCGGCAATTATCGCAAGGGAGCAGAATGATGGGTCACCTGTTCGCGGAGAAATCGTGGCCTGAATTGGAAGAGGCCATCCGGGCCCGCGCGCTGCTTCTCCTGCCGCTCGGACAGACCGAACAGCATGGCCGCCACCTCCAGACCGGGTGCGACAGCATTATCGCCGAAAAGGTGGCCATGGCAGTAGCGGAGAAACTCGATCCTGCTGTCCCGACGCTGGTCTTGCCAACGATCGCATATGGTTACAGCCAGAAAGCGCTCGCCCAGTGGCCAGGAACATTCAGGGTGCGCTGGAGGGTCATAGTCGCCTACGTCGCCGACGTCTGCTCCTCCGCGGTGGAAATGGGCTTCCGGAAGTTGGCTGTCATCTCGACTCATGGCCCACACGCTGACGTGGCGAGACTGGCCGCGCGAGAGGTCATGGACCGGACCGGCGTGGGCATCGTGGTTCTCGAACCTCACAAGTTCGCCCTGCCCGTGTTCAGCAGGATTCGGAAAAGCAAACCCGGCGGCGCCCTCCACGCCGGAGAATACGAGACCTCCCTCCTGATGCACCTTGGCTATCCGGTTGACACTTCCACCACGGACGGCCGCGATGCCGTAAAGGTCCAGAACGAATGGATCGGCGGCGATATCGCGAGATCATCGCTCGTACACTGGTCGACCTGGGACCTTCAGAGGACCTCGACGGGGGCGCTCGGCGATCCGAGTTGCGCCTCTGCGGACACCGGCAGGCTGTGCATGGAAGCCATCGTCGAGGAGGCCTGCCGATTCCTGAGATACTTCTGGAGCCACGAGACTCCGTCGCAGCAGGCCCCCACGTGAACAAGATCCTCGCCCTCGACCTCGGAACCAGTTACCTGAAAGCCGCTCTGTTCGACCGAGACGGTGAACCGTGCGCGCTGACCAGGATCCAGATGCCCGTCGAGGACGGCCCCTGTGGCCGACGGGAGATGAACCCGCAACGTTTCTTCGAGACAGTGAAGAAGGCCCTCGCGCACCTGTCCCAATCGGAATCCGGATCGCTGGAAGACGTTGCTGCTGTTTCCATGGCCTCCCAGTCTAACAGTTTTCTGCTGCTCGACCGTTGGAACAATCCGGTCACGCCGGTGATACTCTGGACCGATGAGCGGGCTCGGGACATGACCGACGCAACCCACGCACTCTCGCGAATCCCCGGGTTCCGACGCGTTACCGGCGTCCCGGCAATCGGACCCGAGTTCATGGCCCCGAAATTGATGTGGCTCAGGAAGAACCTGCCCGCGACGTGGGGGACGGCGGCAAGACTCAGCCTCCTAGATGACTACCTGACGTGGTGGTTCACGGGCCACCACGCCACGGAGGCGGGGACTGCCGGCCTCACCGGTGTGGTTGACATCCACCATCTTGCATGGTGGCATCCGGTCTGCGAGGCTCTGTCGGTTTCTCATGCATGGCTGCCTGATATCGTACGCGCCGGCACGGACCTGGGCCGCCTGCACCCGAAGGTCGCCGCAGACCTCCGCCTCCCGCGCTCATGCCGCTTCGTCATCGGATGCCTCGACCAGTACGCCGGAGCAATCGGGCTCGGTTGCACTGGCCCTGGGGTCGGAACTGAAGCGACCGGTACTGCGCTAGCGACGGTCCGATACACCCGGGGCTTTCGCGACCCCGCGTCGGACAGCGTGTTCCAGGGACCGGGTTTAGAGTCAGACACGTACTTCGAGATGGTCTTCAGCCTGATCTCAGCGAATCTCCTCGAACGATACGGCCGCGCGCTGCCAGACCGCCTGGACTTCGACGCCATGATCCGCGCAGCGGAAGCAGTCCCACCAGGAGCAGATGGCCTCAGGCTGCGCTCGGACGCCCCTTGGGTAGACTGGAGCGAGGCCTTCGTCGGTTGGTCCGAACGACACAGCCACGCGCACGCCATCCGGTGCATACTCGAGGGCACGGCCCGAGAACTGGCGCGACTGGTGGCCGCGCTTTGGGGCGCGGAACCACCCGCTGTCATCCGCTCCTGCGGTGGAGCAGCACGAAGTGATCTGTGGATGCAGATAAAGGCCGACATGCTGGACATGACCTTCGAGGTCACGAAATGCGCCGAGGCCTCCTGCCTCGGCGCTGCGATGCTAGCGGCCCAGGCCCTCGGATGGGGTCGCCTCCCCGACCTCGTGAAAACGTGGGTGCGTATCTCCCGCGCCTTCGAACCCCGGCCCGAGATGCACAAACGCTATTGCGAACTGTTTGCCGGCGGGACAGAACCGGATCGCGTCACCCGTGGGCGAACCGACGTTTCACCTTGGTCGAGTGTTCCTTCCCTGCACAACGGGCAACGTGGCCTGCAGTGCCGGATGGAGATGGACAAACGTGCCAATCCGGATACCGGCGGCAGAGCCGGCGCACATCTGGAGGACACGCCCGCTGATGCACGGCGCGCTTGACGGGACCGCGACCGCTGGGTAACATTGGGCGCACAAACGTTTGTTGAAGCAGGGCCACGCGGTGCGGGCTCCCATGGGCCTGCCCGGAAAGGACCAGTCTCACGGAGGTTCTCACCCGATGCGACTCAAAGAGGCAGGGGTCGTCTGGACGTATCCGAACAAGTGCAGCCCGCTGGACGATCTCAAGGTCGTATTCGAGTGGAACGGCCTTAAAGGCCAGAGGGTCACGTTTAAGGTCTCCGACGCCGACCATCGAGCCTACCTCGTGCAGAGCGTGACGGCAGGAAATGGGAGGGCCAACCTCGTCATCAGACCCGCTGGCAAACCGGGCGTGCACCACATCGAAGTAAGGACGCCGCAACCCGGGAGAAGGCCTTACCTCCGGCACGGAAGCTTCCGCGTATCGGCCTCGACGTCCCTCTCCACGGACACGGGAGAAATTGACGAACTCCTCGCCCTTCTCGAGGAGGGATTACGTCAGAGCATAGACGTCACATGCGTAAATGGCAAGCCGCGGACATACTACAAGGCGGCCGACAACACCTTTCAGAACCTCGCCTTTCCTCCCTTCGCGGTAGGCGCGCTCCGGTATTTCATCCACGACCTGAAGAGCATGTTCGAGGCCATCTACGACAACCAGTGGCCCTCGGGACGCCTGCCGGATCACGTGTACGGCGATGCCTACCCCTGTCCGCAAACCCCCCGCAGGATCCGCACATGCATGGCGGATCTGGAAGTCGGCACCGCATGGAACCTGTGCCTGGCCTGGCACGCCCACGGAGACGATGACTGGCTCCGCGCGATCCTGCCGAAGGTGGAGGCCGCCATCGAGTACGCGACCACGGATCCGACGATGTTCGACCAGACACACGGCACCATCAAGAGACCGCACACCCTGGACGAATGGGACATCGCGTTCACCGGGAACGGCGAGCACTATTTCACCGATGACAGGAGCAAGTTCGTCATAATGCAGGGCGATACCGCGCAGCTCTGCTACGCCTGCGCACTTCTCTCCGAGGCATTCGCCTCCATCGGACGCACGGACCGCGCCGCACGTTACCGCCTCCTCAGAGATCGCTACTACCGGCTCGGAAACCGCCTATTCTGGGACGGCGTCAAGTACAGGCATCACATCCACCTCGACCCGTTCGACCACGGCGGCTTCGATGAAGACGACCAACTCACCATGAGCAACGCTGCCGCGATTACCCGGGGGCTTGCCGACCACCGAAAGGCCGTCTCGATCATCAACGAGTATGTACGGCGCTGGAAGGAGACGGGAGACCGGTTCCCGTGGTGGAGCCTCCAGCCAGGCTATCCGGACGAACTGGGCTACTTCCCCCGACACCAGGGAGAAGTGTGGTCCTTGAAAAAAGGCCATTACGCGAACGGTGGTCTCTTCCCGTGGGTCGGTGGCGAACTATGCCGCGCGGCCTTCCAGCATGGCATGGAGGACCTGGCCTACCGATTGCTCGAGGACGTACACTACGTGTTGAAGCGCGACAACGGCGCCCTCTTCACCTGGTACCACCTCGACGGTACTGCAGCGATAAACGCACCCCATAACCAGACCAACTACGACCCCTGGGGGCTTGCGCCCTGGACCCAGGCGGTCGTCGAGGAACTGGCAGGAATCAAACCCCTCGGCAAACTCATGAACCGCGTACTCTGCGCGCCGAGGTGGCCGGTGACGAAGGCCCGGAGCGTCTCCGCCACGGCCCATTTCCCCGCATCCGATGCTTACTTCTCGTATCGTTACCATCTCTCGCAAGACCGCATCGAGATCCGATTCGGCGGCACGGGTGAACGCGTCTCCTTCAGGATCCTGCTGCCGAAAGGATGGCGCAGATGCAGATATGTCACCCTCGACGGAAGAAAGACGGGGTTCAAGATCAGGCGCGTGGAGAGTTCGGCCTACGTCGCGCTGGATGCGAAGATCGCAGGCGTGCGCGAAATCATCCTCGCCAGATGACTCCCCCGGTCCCGCGCCACGGGTTCACACGTGGAACTGTGCGCAGCGGAAGCCACCCCCTTATATTCTACGTTGACTGGCACCTCTTCAATCCCATCTTGGCCGAGGGAGGCCCCGCGTAGCAAAACCAGGTCTCGGTCCGGCCCCCTGCCCTCACTCAGACGGAGAGAGAATTGGTTTGTGACTTGTGGGAGTTCCGGAAGAAGCACCATGCACAGGAGCCTTACAGCGGTTACAAGGTCTGGCTGCTCCGCAATCTGCCCAAGGCGAGAATCGGGCTTTTTCATCGCAGGGGCTTCTACCCCGACTTCATTATCTGGCTCAAGGACATGACAAGCGGGGCAGTACACGTGCGGTTCGTTGACCCCCATGGCCTGCACCACGGGGGCCTGGCCGGGAACGAGGATAAGTTCAATGCCCTGCGGGCCGTGAAGGCATTGAGCGACGATCCAGCCTTTCGCGAAAAGAAAGTCCGCTCGCTCACATGGCGGCCTACAACACGAAGGCCGATCGGAGGATTGTCCGCCGGTCGCTCACGGTCGAGTAATGCCGGTGGCTGCTCCAGGCCACTGGGGGTAGCGGAAAGGTCCTCTACGGGATGTCGGGCCGCGATCGTCACGTGCTGCATCTGACGGCGCTGACGACCCGGGCACGATGGAGCGAACTGCGCTCGCTACGCCGAAAAGATTTCGGCCTCGACTCGAGGCCGCGGACCTTGACGATCCGGGCCGAGTCGTCGAAGCACAGGCGCGAGGATATTCTTCCCCCTCGCGACGATGTTGCCCAGGTCCTGCGCGATTACCTTGCGGACAGGTTGCCCGAGGCTCGGGCGTTCCCGACGCCGGGGTCGGATTGCGGGGCTGACATGCCGTCGCACCGGGTCTGGCGCGCCAGGGAGGATTCGAACCCCCGACCGTCGGATTAGAAATCCGATGCTCTGTCCTGCTGAGCTACTGGCGCGCGCCGGATGCGATGCGACGAGGCTCGCTCTCCGCCACCTCCGGGTCGGACTGAGTCTATCAATAACCGTGGCGGCGCTGGAATGCAACCCGAACTGCCCACGCCACCGCTGGTGATGCCCTCGGTGCCGGCCGTATCTGCCCGATTCATGCCGAGGGAAAGAACTCGTTGTAGATGGCGCGAACGGCGTCATGGGCGTCCTCGCTCTTGACGCCGATGATGAGGGTGAGTTCGGAAGGCCCCTGGATGACCATCTCTATGTTTATGCCGGCCCGGGCGAGGGCGCCAGCGACGCGAGCAAGGATGCCCACGGTGCGCCTCATTCCAATGCCGACAACGCTGATGAGCGAGATGCCGTACTCGACCGAGACGGTGTCGGCGCCGAGTTCACTGTGAACGCGCTCCTTGATGCGCTCGACGGTGTGCTCGGTGAGTTGGCTCTGGCGGAGGACTACGGTGAGGTTGTCAACCCCGGTCGGCGCGTGATCGAAGACCAGGTTCTCTTCCTCGATGATCTGGAAGAGGCGCCGTCCGAACCCCTTCTCGCGGTTCATGAGATATTTCCCGACGTAGATGCCGCAGAAGTCGTTGTCGCACGCGATCCCGACGATGCTGCCGTGTGCCGGTTCGCGGGCGACGACGACCCAGGTGCCGGGATGGGACGGGTTGTTGGTGTTCCTGACGTTGATGGGGATGCCTGCCTGAAGGACGGGCATGACGGCCTCGTCGTGGAAGACCGAGAAGCCGCCGTACGAGAGTTCGCGGAGTTCCTGATAGGTGAGTTCGGGTATGAGGACGGGGTTCTTCACTATGCGGGGGTCGGCGGCGCTTATGCCGTCAACGTCGGTGAAGTTCTCGTACACGTCGGCGCCAACGGCCGCGGCGAGTATGGCGCCGGTGAGGTCGGAGCCGCCGCGGCTGAAGGTGACGAGGTGTCCGTCGGGAGAGACGCCGAAGAAGCCGGGGAATATGACGCGCCTCTTGCGCCTGCGCAGCGCGGCGAGGTTCGAGTAAGAGACGTCGAGGACGCGCGCCTGGCCATATTCCTCGGTGACGATGAGCCCTGCCTCGCGGGGCCCGACGTAATCGCACGCGAGGCCGGCGCTGTTGAAGTATTCGGCGACGAGCCTGGCGCAGTAGTCCTCGCCGGCGGCCTTCACGGCGTCTTCGAAGCGCTGCGGGTTGCTGCGGTCTACGGAGAGCCGTGCCTCGAGGTCCGCTCTGAAGGTGTCGGGGAGGGTGGGGGGGAGGCCGAGG
>Ga0315298_1007932_pt1 | contig 13751 bp, 16 predicted proteins | sample WHS_1_MG_FD_203077 | JGI IMG/M metagenome (GOLD analysis project Ga0315298, IMG submission 203077) | Extremophilic microbial mat communities from Washburn Hot Springs, YNP, Wyoming, USA - WHS_1_MG | ecosystem: Environmental > Aquatic > Thermal springs > Hot (42-90C) | place: USA: Wyoming...
CGCACGCCGCTGACCAGCCTGATCGGCTTCATCGAAACCCTGCGCGGCCCCGCCCTGGGCGATGCCGAGGCCCTGCCGCGCTTCCTCGCCATCATGGCCGAACAGGCGGAGCGGATGCAGCGGATCATCGCCGACCTGCTCAGCCTGTCGCGAATCGAGATGACCGAGCACCAGCCCCCCGCCGAACAGATCGAGATCGGGCCGGTGCTGCGCCAGGTCGCCGGCTTCATGGAGCCGGTTCTCGAAAAGGCGTCCGCCACCCTGACGCTCGACATCGCCGCCGACCTGCCCGCCCTGCCCGGCGATTCCGGCCAGCTCACCCTGGTCTTCGGCAACCTGATCGACAATGCCGTCAAATACAGCGCGCTCAAGCACGGCGCCGCCGGCGGAACCGTGGTGATGACGGCGCACGCGACGCCGGATGCCGATTTCAACCAGCCCGGCGTCCTCGTATCGGTCGTCGACGACGGGCCGGGCATCGCCCGCGAGCACCTGCCGCGCCTGACCGAGCGCTTCTACCGGGCGGACAAGGGCCGCGCCCGCGCGGTGGGCGGCACCGGGCTCGGCCTTGCCATCGTCAAGCATGTCGTGATGCGCCATCGCGGCCGCCTGCTGATCGACAGTGTCGAGGGCGAGGGCACGACCTGCCGCGTCTGGCTGCCGGCAGCCACGCTGGCCGCGGTCCCGGCGCGCCGCTCGGCCTGACCGGCGCCGGCGGTTTCATCCGCCGCCGGGTTGGGCTAGAGCATCTTCCGGTCGGACCGGCTTGTCCGATCGGATAGGGATGCCCGCCTGATCATGTGGATAGAGCGGGGCTTCCGGCACCAGCACCGGCAGAAGGATCGGCCCGAACACCCATGCGCGTCCCGTTTCGCCTCGCCGCCGGCAGCGTCGCCATCGGCTTCGTTTCGCTGGGGCTGAAGGCGGCCGCCTGGCGGGTGAGCCATTCCGCGGCACTCTATTCCGACGCCCTGGAATCGCTGGTGAACGTCTTCGCCGCCGTCATGGTCATGATCGCGCTCAAGGCCGCCGCCAAGCCCGCCGATTCCGAGCATCCCTACGGCCATGCCAAGGCCGAGCTGCTCAGCGCGGTCGCCGAGGGCGGGATGATCATCTTCGCCGCGGTACTGATCCTCGAGCGCGCCGCGAGCACCATCCTTGCCCCCCGCCTGCCCGTCGCACCGGAACTCGGTCTCGGCCTGAACGCGGCGGGCGGCGTGGTGAACGCGCTCTGGGCGCTCGCGCTCGGCCGTTCCGGCGCGACGCGGAAGTTCCCGGCGCTGGCCGCCGACCAGGCCCACCTGATCGCCGACGCCATCACCACCCTCGGCATCATCGGCGGGCTCTCGCTCGCCATTCTGGCCAACCTGCCGGTGCTCGATCCGCTCATCGCCATCGCCGTCGCCGCGCAGATCGCCTTCATGGGCGGGCGGACCGTGCTGCGCGCCCTCAGCGCCCTGCTCGACCGCGCGCCGCCGCCCGAAATGGTCGAGCGCATCCGCCATCTGGTCGCCATCCACGCCGCCGGCGCGATCGAGGCGCACGACATGCGCATGCGCGAGGCCGGCCAGTCGCGCTTCCTCGAATTCCACCTCGTCGTCCCCGGGGGCATGACGGTCGCCGAATCCCACGCCATATGCGACCGTATCGAAGCCGCCCTGCGGCGGGAAATGGCCGGCGTGATCATCACGATTCACGTCGAGCCGGACAACAAGGCCAAGCACGAGGGGATCATGGTGAAATGAGGCACGCCACATGGTGAAACTGGACACGATCGTGACCCGCGGCGGCGATCGCGGCGAAACCTCGCTGGCCGACGGCTCCCGCGTCGCCAAGAGCCACAGGCGCATCGCGGTGTTCGGCGCGCTGGACGAGGCCAACACGGCGATCGGATTCCTGCGCGTGGCCTGCGCCGGACTGCCGGCGGTCGATCGCGTGCTCGCCGCCATCCAGAACGACCTGTTCGACATCGGCGCCGAACTCGCCGCCCCGCCCGACCCGGCCCGGCCGTCACGCCTGACCGAAACCTATCTCGCCCGGCTCGACTCGGCCGCCGCCGACTGGAACGCGCGGCTCGCCCCGCTCACCAGTTTCATCCTGCCCGGCGGCACCGAAGCCGCGGCGCGCGCGCATCTCGCCCGCACCGCCGCGCGGCGCGCCGAGCGCGAACTGGTCGCCCTCGCCGCCGAGGCGGGTGTTTCGGACATCCCGATCCCCTACCTCAACCGCCTGTCGGACGTGATGTTCATCCTCGCCCGCCTGCTGAACGACGAAGGCCGGGCCGACACGCTCTGGCGACCCGGCGGCGCCTGACCGCCGGGTGCGATGCGCCTCAGAGCAGGTGGAAGCTCGCGACCTTGCCGTTGTTCAGGGTAAGGTCGGTGAGGACCTGGTCGCCGTCATGCAGCGTCACCTCGAAGATGTAACCCACCGTCGGACCGACGCGCTGCGTGGTCAGGTATTTCACCGAGAAGGGCTGCCCGAGCGGGATCTTCGCATTGATCTCGGCCGCCTGAACGGGGAATTTCTTGGGATCGACATGCGCCTTGAACACCGTCGTCGCCGGCGCGACGAAGTCCGCGTAGCTGGAATGCCCGATCGCGGTGAGCATCTGCGTCATGTCGCGCGTCGCCAGCGGAACATCGAGCGACTGCGCCTGCGCCACGGCGCCGCCCGCAATCCCGGCCGCCACCAGCAGCCCCGCCACGCGAATCGAAAATGTCATGAGGTTTCCTCTCTTTTGGTATCAGCCGCCCTGTTCCGCGCCGGCTCACCGGTCGCGGCCGAAGCCATCGGCTCCGGCGGGCCGGGCGAATTGCGCCGGCCTTCCTGCGCTGGCATCATGATCTATTAAAGGAGACGGATCAATGACCGACGCTTTCCGTGGCCGCCGCGCCCTCGTCACCGGGGCTTCCAGCGGCATCGGCGCCGATCTTGCCCGCCAGCTCGCCCAGCGCGGCGCCGACCTCGTGCTCACCGCGCGGCGGCAGGACCGGCTCGATTCGCTGGCCGCCGAATGCCGCCTGTTCGGCGTCACCGCCGAAACCGCCGCCGTCGACCTCGCCGACGAGGCCGGCCGCCTCGCCCTGGCCAAGCGTTTCCCGACCATCGACATTCTGGTGAACAATGCCGGGCTCGGCGTCTTCGGCGCCTTCGCCGAAGCCGAATGGGCGCGAACCGAGGCGATGCTCGCGGTCAACATCACCGCCCTGACCCATCTCACCCGGCTGTTCGCCACCCCCATGGCCGCGCGTGGCTGGGGCCGGATCATGATGGTCGCCTCCACCGCCGCCTTCCAGCCGGTGCCGCTCTACGCCGCCTATGCCGCGACCAAATCCTATGTCCTCTCGCTCGGCGAATCGCTGAATGTCGAGCTGTCCGGGCGCGGCGTGCGCACCACGGTGCTCTGCCCCGGCGTCACCGAAACCGAGTTCTTCGCCGCCGCCGGCCAGACCCGCTCCGCCTTCACCAAACGCAGCGCGATGACCAGCGCCGAGGTCGCGCGGATCGGCATCGCGGCGCTGCTCGCCGGGCGCTCCAGCGTCGTCGCCGGGCGGAGCAACGCGGCGATGGCCTTCGGCACCCGCTTCGCGCCCCGCGGCCTCGCCGCCCGCCTCGCCTTCCGGATGATGAAGCCGTGAGCGGCGCCGCCGACCCGATCCATGCCGAACTGATCGCCGTCGTCGTCGCCGTCACCGACGCAACCCCCCGCGTCCTCACCCTGCTCGATGGCAGCGCCCTTCCCGCCGGCCCGCTCGAATCGGCCCATCGCTCGCTGCAGGCCGGGCTGCGCGACCGGGTGGAACGCCAGACCGGGCATCCGCTCGGCCATGTGGAGCAGCTCTACACCTTCGCCGACGCCGGCCGCAGCCGCGCCGGGCGCAGCATCTCGATCTCCTACCTCGCCCTGAGCAGCGAGACGCGGGCGCGGCTCGGCGGCCAGGTCTCCTGGCAGGACTGGTACCGCTATTTCCCCTGGGAAGACCGCCGCACCGCGAACGACGCCCTGGCACGGATCGAACCCGGCCTGCGAAGCTGGGCGGGCACGGAGCCGACGCGGCGCGCCCGCATCGCCCGCTGCTTCGGGCTCGACGGCGCGCCCTGGCAGGAGGATCTGGCGCTCGACCGCTACGAACTCCTCTACGAGGCCGGGCTGGTGCGCGAGGCCGCGCGCGACGGCCGGCCGGCGCATGGCGACTTCGCCCCGGGCGCGACGCTCGCCGCCGATCACCGGCGCATCCTCGCCACCGCGATCAGCCGGCTGCGCGCCCGGCTGCGCGCCCGGCCCGCCGTTTTCGAGTTGATGCCGGAGCGGTTTTCCCTGCTCGATCTGCAACGCTGCATTGAAGCCATCGGCGGCCAGCCCCTGCACAAGCAGAATTTCCGGCGCCTCATCGAAAGCCAGAACCTGCTGGAAGAAACCGGAGACTTCGCGAATGGCCCGGGCCGCCCGGCCAAGCTGTTCCGCTTCCGCAGCGCCATCCGCGACGAACGGGCCATGACCGGCAGCCGCCCGCCGCTCTCCAGACCTTGACCCCATTATACTCACATCCACTATAAGAGGCGTCGAACCGGTCGATTTTCGCCCGGAAAACCGCTCATAATATGCTCATATCGAGCATAAGGATGTGGCCATGACCCTCGCCGCCGCCCCCATTCCCGCGCCGCTCGCGGCGCATGTCCCGCCCGCCGAATGGGCGCTGATGCAGGAGGACATCGCGGCGATCCGCGACCTCAAGCAGGCGCGCGACGCGATCATCCTCGCCCACAACTACCAGACGCCCGACATCTATCACGGCGTCGCCGACATCGTGGGCGACAGCCTCGCCCTCGCCCGCGAGGCGATGTCGGCGCGCGCATCGGTGATCGTCGTCGCCGGCGTGCATTTCATGGCCGAGACGGCGAAGCTGCTGAACCCGGACAAGACGGTGCTGATCCCCGATTCCCGCGCCGGCTGCTCGCTCGCCGAAAGCATCACCGCCGCCGATGTCCGCAGCCTGCGCGCCCGGCATCCGGGCCTGCCGGTGATCGCCTATGTCAACACCTCCGCCGCGGTGAAGGCCGAGGTGGACTATTGCTGCACCTCCGCCAACGCCCGCAAGGTGGTCGAGCACGCCGCCCGCGCCGCCGGGACCGATGCGGTGATCATGCTGCCGGACCGCTTCCTCGCCGCCAACACCGCGCGCGAGACCGCCATCCGCATCATCGCCTGGGATGGCGCCTGCGAGGTGCACGAGCGCTTCACCGCCGCCGACATCGCGCAGGTGCGCCGGCAACATGACGGGGTCGCCGTCCTCGCCCATCCGGAATGCCCGGAGGAGGTGGTCGCCGCCGCCGATTTCGCCGGCTCCACCGCCGCCCTCGCCGACTACATCGCGCGCCACCGCCCCGCCCGCGCCGCGCTGATCACCGAATGCTCGATGGCCGACAACATCGCCGCCGCCAGCCCGGGAACCACCTTCGTCAAGCCCTGCAATCTCTGCCCGCACATGAAGCGCATCACCCTGGCCGGCATTCGCCGCGCGCTGGAAACCATGACCGAACCGGTGACGATCGCCCCCGCCCTCGCCGCCCCGGCCCGCGCGGCGGTCGAGCGCATGCTCGCGATACCTTGATGGCGGATGCTCGCGATCCCATGAACGCCCCGATCATCATCGGCGCCGGCCTCGCCGGCCTCGCCGCCGCCCTGGCCGCCGCGCCGCGCCCGGTGCGGCTGCTCACCGCCGGCACGCTCGATTCCGGCGCCGCCAGTCTCTGGGCCCAGGGCGGCATCGCCGCCGCCATCGGCGCCGACGATTCCATCGACCTGCACATCGCCGACACGCTCGCCGCCGGCGACGGGCTGTGCGACGCCGCCGCCGTCTCCCGCATCATCACCGGGGGGCCGCTCGTGATCGATGCCCTGCGCGCCCACGGCGTGCGCTTCGATGCCGGGCTCGGACTCGAAGCCGCCCATGCGCGCCGGCGGATCAGCCATGTGAAGGATGCCACCGGCCACGCCGTGACCACCGCCCTCGCCGCCGCCGTGCGCGCCGCACCGCATGTCACGATTATCGAACACGCCCGCGCCGTGGCGCTCGATGTCGCGGAGAACCGGGTGTGCGGCCTCTGGGCCGAGACCGCCGGCGGCCTCGTCCATCTCCCCGCCGCCGCCGTGCTGATCGCGACCGGCGGCGTCGGCGCGCTGTGGCGGCACACCAGCACCCCGCCGGGCGCCGACGGCACCGGCCTCGCCCTCGCCGCGCGCGCCGGCGCCGTGCTGCGCGACCTCGAATTCGTCCAGTTCCACCCGACCGGCCTCGATTCCGGCGCCACGCCGATGCCGCTGATCTCCGAGGCCGTGCGCGGCGAGGGCGCCATCCTGACCGACGAGACCGGCCACCGCTTCACCGACGAACTCGCCCCGCGCGACGAAGTCGCCCGCGCCATTGTCCGCCATCTCGCCGAGGGCCATCGCGTCAGGCTCGACGCCACGCGTCTCGGCGCCGGCTTCGCCGCCCGCTTCCCGACGATCGACGCCGCCTGCCGCGCCGCCGGGATCGATCCCGCCCGCCAGCCGATCCCGGTGCGCCCGGTCGCGCATTACCACATGGGCGGCATCGCCGTGGACGCGCGGGGCCGCGCGAGCGTGGACGGGCTCTACGCCGCCGGCGAGGCCGCCTGCACCGGGCTGCACGGCGCGAACCGCCTGGCCAGCAACTCGCTGCTCGAAGCCTTCGTCACCGGCACCGATGCCGGAACCGCGCTCGCCGGCGAACCCGATGCGGCCGCGACGACCGCGCCCGCCGCCCCGCCGCGCCGCGTCCCGCCGCCGGCGCTGGTGCGCGACCTCGTCAGCCGCCATCTCGGCGTGCTGCGCGACGCCGCCGGCCTGTCCCACCTGATCGAGCGCCTCGCCCCGCTGGCGCCCGCGCACGATGCCGCGCTGATCGGCCTGATGATCGGCGTCGCGGCGCTCCACCGCGCCGAAAGCCGCGGCGCCCATGCGCGGACCGACGCGCCCTCCCGCGCCGCGCAGCCGCGCCATTCCGATCTCACCCAGGCGGCCGCCCTCGCCCGCGCCGCCGCCCTCGCGCAAAGGCCCCACGCCGCATGACCCCGTTGCCCCGCATCATGATCGAACCCGCGGTCCGCGCCGCCCTGCTCGAGGATCTCGGCCGCGCCGGCGACATCACCGCCGAGGCGGTGATCCCGGACGACAGCCGCGCCGCCGTCGCCTTCGTCGCCCGCGAGCCGGGGACGATCGCCGGCCTCGGCTGCGCCGCCATCGCCTTCGACCTGCTCGATCCATCGCTGGCGCTCGACATCCTCATCCCGGATGGCGGCGCCGTCGCGCCCGGCGACGTGATCGCGCGGATCGAGGGGAAGGCGCGCGCCATCCTCTCCGCCGAGCGGACGGCGCTCAACTTTCTCGGCCAGCTTTCGGGCGTCGCCACCGCCACAGCCGGCATCGCCGCCGCGATCGCCCATACCGGGGCGCGGATCACCTGCACGCGCAAGACCATTCCCGGCCTGCGGGCCTTGCAGAAATACGCCGTGCGCTGCGGCGGCGGCGCCAATCACCGCTTCGGGCTCGATGACGCGGTGCTGATCAAGGACAACCACATCGCCATCGCCGGCGGCGTCGGCCTCGCGGTGCGCCGCGCCCGTGCCGCGGTCGGCCATCTGGTGAAGATCGAATGCGAGGTCGACCGGCTCGACCAGCTCGCCGAGGCGCTGGAGGCCGGGGCGGACGCCGTCCTGCTCGACAACATGGACCCCGCCACCCTGCGCCGCGCCGTCGCGATGGCGAAGGGCCGCGCGATCACCGAGGCCTCCGGCCGGATCACCCCGGAGAGCGCCCCCGCCATCGCCGAAACCGGGGTCGACCTGATCTCGGCGGGGTGGCTCACCCACAGCGCGCGGGTGCTGGATATCGGGCTCGATTTCATGACATAAGCGCGCATGAACCGCGCTCCCTTCACCATCGCCATCCTGCTCGGTATCGCCGGGCTGATCCCCTTCCTCGCCGGCCTCGCCGTCATCGTCACCGACCCGACGCGCGCCCCGCTCGCGACCACGGTGATGATCGATTACGGCGCCTGCATCCTCGCCTTTCTCGGCGCGGTGCACTGGGGCTTCGCGCTGGAGCCGGGCGGCGTGGTGCCCGAGGCGCGGCTGAACAACCAGCGCCTGCTGTTCGGCGTGCTGCCGGCGCTGGTCGGCTGGCTGGCGCTGCTCGTCCTCTCGCTGGCGCAGGCCCCGCGCCTCGCCATCGCGATCCTGATCGCCGGCTTCTTCGCCACCATCGTGGCAGAGACGGTCGGGCGCGGGCGCGACATCGTGCCGGGGAACTACCTCGCCCTGCGCTGGGCGATCTCGATCGTCGTGCTCGCGGTGCTGATCGTCGCGCTGTTCATCGAGGCGGTGGGCATGCGCCAGGGCTGAGCCTCCCGGATGAACGCAATTTCATCCGGCGGTAAAGCGCCATCGCCGAATTCCGCCGCATTCTCCTGCCAGATTGCGATCATCGATCAGGAGATGCCTACATGAAGCGAACCAGCATCATCGTCGGCGGCGCGATGGCCGCCTGTGTCGCCTTCGCCGCGACCGGCGTCGCCCACGCGGACTGGGATGGCGGCCCGAGCTTTTCGATCGGCATCGCCGGTCCGCCGGCCTATTACGCGCCGCCCCCGCCGGTCTATTACGCGCCGCCGCCGCCGCCCCGCTATTACGCGCCGCCGCCGCCAGCCTATTATGCGCCGCCGCCGCCGGCCTACTACGCGCCATCCTTCCCGGCAGGCCTGTCCTTCGGCTTCAGCCTGCCGCTCGGCGGCGACGACGATCGCTGATCACACCGGGCATCACACCGGCGGTTCGCCCCGGACCGGCGTGATGCCCTCCGCCGCGATCAGCGACTCCGCCTCGCCGATCGCGGCCTCCAGCGCCTCGACATCCGTGCCCTTGACGACGACGGCCACCCCGCTGCCGGACTCGCGGTAGAACGGATAGCTGCCGACATCGACCTGCGGATACCGCGCCTGGATGGCCGACAGCCCGGCGGCGATGCTGCCTTCCTTCACCCGCAGCCCGTGCACCGCCCGCATCGCGATCGGCGTGCCGCGCGCCAGCACCGTCTCCAGCCCCGCGAACATCGCCTGCATGATCCGCGGCACGCCGGCCATCACATGCACGTTGCCGATGGAGAACCCCGGCGCGATCGAGACCGAGTTGGGAATCGGCACGGCGCCGCGCGGCAGCATCGCCATGCGCTGCCGCGCCTCGTTGAACTGCTCGCGGCCGAGATGCCGCTCCAGCGCGTCCCAGCTTTCCTGGTGCTTTTCCCAGGGCACGCCGAAGGCGGCGGCGATGCACTCGCTGGTGATGTCGTCATGCGTCGGCCCGATGCCGCCGGTGGTGAACACGTTGTCATAGGCGGCGCGCAGCTCATTGACCGCGCGGATGATCCGCTCGGCGACATCCGGCACCACCCGCACCTCTTCCAGGCGGTGGCCGAGCGCGGCCAGGCGGCCGGCGATGAATTTCGTGTTCACGTCCTGCGTGCGGCCGGAAAGGATCTCGTTGCCGATGATCAGGATGGCGGCGGTGGGATTGCTGGGCATGTCGGTCTCCCGGATCACAGAAAATCGCGCAGCAGCGGCAGCAGCGGTCGGTCGGCCGGCGGCATCGGATATTCGTCGAGCCGGTCCGGCGGCACCCAGGCCAGCGCCTGGCCCTCGCGCGGCTCGGGCGTGCCGCTCCAGCGGCGGGCGAGGTAGAGCGGCATCAGCAGATGGAACTGGTCATAGGCGTGCGAGGCGAAGGCGAACGGGGCGACATCCTCCTCGCGGAGCAAAATGCCGAGTTCCTCCTCCATCTCCCGCACCAGCGCCCGTTCGGGGGTTTCGCCGGGTGCGAGCTTGCCGCCCGGAAACTCCCACAGCCCGGCCATCTTCTTGCCGGGCGGGCGGCGGGCGAGCAGGATCCGCCCCTCGATATCGACCAGCGCGCAGGCGGCCACGAGCACCAGCGGCTTCGCGGCGGCGGGCGCGGCCACCGGCTCGGGCGCGGCGAGGTGGCGCAGCGCCAGCGCCTCCCGGGTGATCGCGTAACGCATCACCGGCAGGCTCGCGCCGGGCTGGCCGATGAACTTCGCATGGCCGCGCCCCGTCGCGCTGAACCCGGCGCGTTCGAGCAGCGCGATCGACGCCGCGTTGTCGGCGGCCACCGTCGCCTCGATCGTCGCGATCGGCAGCTCGGCGAACCCCCAGTGCAGCAGCTCGGCGACGGCCGCCCCCGCATGGCCGCGGCGCCAGAACCGGCGGCCGATCCAGTATCCCAGCGCAGCGCTGCCCCGCGCGGCATCGAGGCGCAGCCCGGCGCTGCCGATCATGCTGCCATCCGCATCGAGAATCGCGAATTCGTGGGCGCGCCCGGCGGCACGGTCGGCCACCGCCGCGGCCACCCAGGCCTCGGCGGTCTCCAGCGGGTAGGGAAACGGCGCTTCCGGCAGCCGGCGGCAAATGTCCCAGTCGTTGATGAGCTGGTGGAAGCGGGCGGCATCCTCCTGCTGAAGCGGCCGCAGCACGGCCGTTCCGACGGTTTCCCTGGTGGCGCTATCCGGCACGCAAAACCCCCGCACTGTCTCCTGGCCGCACCGGGATAGCTTGTCCGGCGCGCGGCCGAAAGGGCGATCCACGGTTTGACGGTTGATTTGCCGGCCGCGGGCGCGCAATTCTCCCATCATGGATACCGCGACCCCCTCAGCCGAAGCCATCCTCCGCACCGCCGCCGGCCGGGCGCGCGCCGCCATGCGCAGCCTCGCGGCGATGCCGGCGGCCCGGCGCGATGGCGCGCTGCGCGCCGCCGCCGCCGAGCTGCGCATTCACGCCGTGAACATCCTCGCCGCCAATGCGCGCGACCTCGACAGTTTCGAGGGCCCACCGGCGATGCGCGACCGGCTGCTGCTGAACGAGGCGCGCATCGAGGCGATCGCCGCCGGAATCGACGCCATCGCCGACCTGCCCGATCCGCTCGCCGGCAGCCTCGCCGAATGGACGCGCCCCAACGGCCTCGTCATCCGCCGCGTGCCGCAGCCGCTCGGCGTGATCGGCATGATCTACGAAAGCCGCCCCAATGTCGGCGCCGATGCCGCGGCGATCTGCATCAAGTCGGGCAACGCGGTGATCCTGCGCGGCGGCTCCGAAAGCTATCATTCGAACACCGCGATCTATCTCGCGATGACCAAGGGCCTGCGCCAGGCCGGATTTCCCGACGGCACCGTGCAGATCGCCCCGAATATCGACCGCGCCTTCGTCGCCGCGATGCTGGGCGCCTCCGGGCAGATCGACCTCATCATCCCGCGCGGCGGCAAGTCGCTGGTCGAGCGGGTGCAGCGCGAGGCAAGGGTGCCCGTGCTCGCCCATGCCGAGGGACTCAACCACACCTACATCCACGCCGAGGCCGATGCCGAGATGGCCCGAACCGTGCTCGCCAACGCGAAAATGCGCCGGACCGGCATCTGCGGCGCCACCGAAACCCTGCTGATCGACGCGGCGATCGCCCCCGCCCTGCTGCCGCGCCTCATCGAGGATCTCGCCGCCCTCGGCTGCGGCTTCCGTGCCGACGACCGCGCGCGGACGATCGTGCCGAGCCTGCCGGCCGCCGGCCCGGCGGATTTCGACACCGAATGGCTCGACGCGATGCTCTCGGTCAGCGTCGTCGACGATCTCGATGCAGCGCTCGACCACATCGCCCGGCACGGCTCGTCGCATACCGAGGCGATCGTCACCGAAAACGCCGATGCCGCCGCCCGCTTCCTCGCCGGCACCGACAGCGCGGTGGCGATGTGGAACGCCTCGACCCAGTTCTGCGACGGCGGCGAATTCGGCTTCGGCGCCGAGATCGGCATCGCCACCGGGCGAATCCACGCCCGCGGCCCGATCGGCCCGGCGCAGCTGACGACCTTCCGCTATCACGTCGTCGGCACCGGCCAGGTGCGTCCCTGAGCACAGACCGGCTGCCCCGCTTCGGCGACCGCAGGCCGCTCCGCATCGGCCTGCTCGGCGGCAGCTTCAACCCCGCGCATGAAGGCCATCTCCACGTCGCGAAGGCGGCGCGCCGCGCCCTGCGGCTCGATCAGGTCTGGCTCATGGTCTCGCCCGGCAATCCGCTGAAGCGCCGCGCCGACATGGCGCCCTTCGCCGAACGCCTCGCCTCCGCGGCGCGCCTTGCCGACGGACGCCGCCTGGTCGCGACGGGGATCGAATCCGCGCTCGGCACCCGCCGGACGGCGGACACCCTGGCCCAGCTCCGCCGCCGCTTTCCCCGCGCGCGATTCGTCTGGATCATGGGAGCGGACAACCTTGCCCAGCTCCCCCGCTGGCACCGCTGGCGGGACATCGCCGCCGCCGTGCCGATCGCCGTGCTGCCGCGCCCGGGCGAAACGCGCGCCGCGCTGGCCGGGCGGGCCGCCCATGTGCTACGGCATGCGCGGATTGCCGCGCGCCGGGCGGCAAGCCTCGCCGGCAGCCCGCCGCCGGCGTGGATCTGGCTGCCCGCGCGCGAGAATCCGTTATCAGCCACCGCGCTGCGCGCCCGCGCCCGCAAGGCCCGCGCGCCGCGCGGCATTCAAGGAGACCGGCCATAGCCCGCCCGCCGACCCGCTCGACCCCGCCCGCCGCCACACCGCGCAAGCCGGCCGCGAAGCGCAAGCCGCCGCTTCCCGCCGAAGTCGCGCCCAAGGCCCCCGGAACCCCGCGCAAGAAGGCCGCCATCGCCGGACCCGCGCCGCAAGCCGCCCGCCAGCGCCGCAGCGCGGACAAGGCGGCCGAACGGCTCGCGGAGATGGAACGGGTCATCACCGAGAGCCTCGCCGACGACAAGGCCGAGAACATCGTGACGATCGACCTCGCCAGCCGCGCCAGCTTCGCCGACCGCATGGTGGTCGCCACCGGCCTTGCCGACCGGCAGATCGCCGCGATGGCGACCCACCTGCTCGAAAAGCTCGCCGCCATTGGCGTCAAGCGCGTGCAGGTCGAGGGCGCCGGCGGGTCGGACTGGGTGCTGGTCGATGCCGGCGACATCGTCGTCCATCTCTTCAAGCCGGAAGCGCGCGAGCTCTACGCGCTCGAAAAGATGTGGAGTGCCGATCTGGACGAGCCGGTGTGACGGCTCCGGGCGCCCGGTTGCGCATCATCGCGATCGGGCGCGACTCCAAGGGGCCGGAGGCCGATCTCGTCGCCCGCTACGCCGCGCGGCTCCAGCCCCGGCCGGAGGTCGTCGCCCTGCCCGACGGCACCGGCAGCCCGGCCGAGATCAAGCGGCGCGAGGCGGACGCCATTCTCCGCCGCCTCGCCGCCGAGGATCTGGTCATCGCCCTCGACCTCGGCGGCAAGGCGCCGGACAGCGCGGCCTTCGCCGCCATGCTCGCGTCATGGCGCGAAACCTCCCGGCCGCTGGCCTTCGTCATCGGCGGCGCCGAGGGGCTGGAGCGGCGGATCATCGAGCGCGCCGACGCCGTGCTGTCGCTCGGCAACCTGACCCTGCCCCATCTCCTCGCCCGCGCGGTGCTCGCCGAACAGCTCTACCGGGCGCAATGCATCCTCGCCGGGCACCCCTATCACCGGGCGGGGCGGCCATGAATCCGGCATGATTGACTTGCCTCGTCTCTGACGCTACCTGAGCGCCACCCATGGGGCGGCGTAGCTCAGCGGTAGAGCAGGGGAATCATAATCCCTTGGTCGGTGGTTCAAATCCGCCCGCCGCTACCA
>Ga0315298_1007933_pt1 | contig 13751 bp, 12 predicted proteins | sample WHS_1_MG_FD_203077 | JGI IMG/M metagenome (GOLD analysis project Ga0315298, IMG submission 203077) | Extremophilic microbial mat communities from Washburn Hot Springs, YNP, Wyoming, USA - WHS_1_MG | ecosystem: Environmental > Aquatic > Thermal springs > Hot (42-90C) | place: USA: Wyoming...
GATCATCAGACATCACCCCCGGTTATTGTTCCACACCGACCGGACGGGCCATTTCGCTGGCCCGGGCCTTGCCGGCGTTCTGCAGGAAGGCGATGATAATCCACAGGGAGAAGATGATCACCAGGATGAAGAAAACCGCATTGCCCACCCGGGTGATGATGGTGCCCGCGGCCGCACTCACCTTCAGATAACCGGCATCGGTAAGTTTGGCGGGCAGGGCACAGATGCGGTTGACAAAACCGGCCAGAATGGTCAGGGCGTAAATGGCGCGGATTTGTGAACCTTTCACATACTTGGTGACCAGCGCACCCAGCTGGACGCCGATCAGGGACCCCAGCAGCATGCCCATACAAACACTGTAGAAAACGTAGCCGTAAACGGCATACTGGGCCACGGAAGAATAGCCGGTGGTGAAGATAATCTGCAGGATATCCGTGCCCACCGTGGTAAAGGTGGATACCCCCAGGCCGTAGACAAAGATGGGAAAGGTGAGGAAACCGCCGCCCACCCCCATGATGGCGGCGACAAAGCCGACGATAAAGCCCACGATAATCAGCGGATAAACGGAGATGCTACGCCCTCCCGGAACAATGTCCTGATCGAACCTGACCCGGGGCCTGAGCGGAATGGCCTGCAGCCATCGGGCGAAAGCCGTGGTGGCTTCCTTGCTCGACTGAACTGTTTTGGTACGGCTCAACCGGATCCAGTCGTACAGCGAGTAGGCGCCCAGTATGCCGAGGATCACCGCGTAGACCAGGCTGATGAAGGCATCGCTCAGTGCGGGGCTTTTGGCGTAAATGGCCCGGTTCAGCTGTGCTCCGAAAGTGACTCCGGTCATCGAGCCGATCACAAACCATACCGCCATCCAGAGATTGACATTGCCCAGTTTTTTATGAATAACCGTACCCATAATACCCTTGGCAAACAGATGGAACTGGTCCGTACCCACGGACATGATGCCCTTCACACCGATGCTCATCAAAGCGGGGGTAAGCACATAACCGCCGCCGGCACCGATGCAGCCGGTGATCAGACCGGCCATCAGGCCGACGAAAATGGAACCGATAAACATCTGGGTGGTGATAAAAGTGGGCATGTATGCCTTGCTGCCGCCGATGGTTCCCGGCAGCGTGCCCGCCATGGCCAGTTCGACGCCGACACCGAGAAGCACCGGCAACATGGCCAAAAAGAGCACTTTCTTACGGCGGCCGAGGATGACTCTGCCCATTTCGTATTCCCATTTCGCTTCGGCCTTTACACCCGCCGTAAGCATTTCCCCGACGGCCAGAAAGCCGCCCATAAAGCGCCTGGGCAGACCCATAATAACACCTCCTGTTGACTCATTTCCTTTTGTCCCGGCCGAAACCGGCAACCTGAAGTGACCCCGCACACCTTCAACCTCCGCTTCCTTTTCCGGGCACCACCTCCCGACCGTTTTTTAATTCACCCGGCGGTAACCGGATAAAAGAAAACCCCGCCTGCATGATACTTATTTCACATCTGGATTTTCTGCCTTCCCCATATTGTGATTGTTTTCTCAATTGCAGTGTACTCCGGGGGGTGACCGACTGTCAAAATTCAAATCGCCCCGTATTTGACTTTTTTAACGGCCTGCCCTCGTCTTTGCTCTCCATTTCCGCCATTTGCGTGCAATCGGGAAACCTCCTGCTCCGGCGTTTTTAAAAAATGCTGCAGGCGGCGAACAATTTAAAACGGGGTAAATATTGTGATCTAATTCACATATGCGAAGATTCCTGTATTTTGTTCGGCCGGGCATTTCATGCTAAAATAGCGGCAGGCGGATCCTCTAAAGAAAGGCGGCGTCACGATTGTTATTTATATCACATTCCCGGGAAGATTGCTGAAGGGGGGTGAACTGGATGGTGGAAAACTGGAATAATTACCTGTTACACCTCTTTTTGCACCACCGCATTTTATTCGGCTGTTACTCGGTATTATTTTTCTGGATCGCCGGCGTCACCCTGGAAACCGTCACCCGCTGGCCCCCTGTCGGACACAGCGCAGATAAGGACTGCAGATAAGGAGGTGGATTCTCATGCTCTACTTGCCCCTGACCGATCTGTTCGTCAACCCCGGCGCCCTTTTGCTCATCGGCATCTGTCTGGGAATTTTGACGGCGGTCCGCAACTGGTGTGGCAACCTGCTCCTGGTGCCGGCACTCAACCTGTTCGGCCTGCCGGCCGTCCTGGCGGTAAGTGCGGGAACGGGCGGCGATTTCGCCCAATCGGTCACCGTTATGCTCGACCCCGGAGAGGGCAAACATTTCCCCCACCGCACGGCCTTTTCTTTAATCGCCTGCGGCATGGCCGGAAGCGCCGCCGGCAGCCTGGGCATACTTTTGCTGTCGGGTGACGGTCCGGCCGCAACATTGCTCCGCACCGCCTACACATCCCTTCTCGCCGCCGGCGCCGCCGTTCTGCTCCTCTCCCGTCTCCGGCGACGCGGCTGGCCCGGTACCCTGCTGCCGCGCCTGTTTTCCCCACCGTCCCGGTTCTTTCTGCCGCCGGGTCCCCACAGCACGGCCGCCATCGGGCTGCTGACCGGCTTTTTAAACGGTTTTCTCGGCCTGGGAGCCGCCCTCACCGGGAAAACTTTGCTGGAGCGTTTCGGACCCGCCCCGGCAGGGATCACCGGCCGCCTGACCCGACTGAACGCCGTGTTCACCGCGGGAACAGCCCTTTTCATCATGGCCGCGGCCGGCCGGGTGGAAATACTCGCTCTTCTTTTACTGCTTACCGGTATTTTCATCGGCCGCAGCACGGGCGCAATTCTGCCGCCCGCCCTGAGCCGCTCCTTGCCCGTCCAATGCGCCCTGGCCGCACTGATGCTGCTTACCGCGGCCGCCCTGTGCCTGAAAACGGCCGGAGCCGCGGAAACCGCGGGTCTGCTCGGGTTAACCGGCCTGCTGGCCAGCTGTTCCCTGCTCCTGCTTTCCGCGCTCGGATACGGCCTGCTCAGGCGCTTTCTGCTCAAACGAACGAAGGCCGCCCCGGTTCCCCAGCACCATTAACCGCCGCCGCTCTTCCCGGCGCGGGCGCGGTTGCTCAAATCACGCCCAGCTCATTGAGCACCGGCCTGGTCACAGTGATGAAGTCGGCCAGTTTCCGGGCCACCAGCGGGGCGTTGCCCTCCCGGGCCAGTTTGAACGGCAGGGTCACTTTCAGGCGGTATTTGCCGGTGGCCTCCACCTTGGGCAGTTCTCTTTCCAGTGTTTCGCCGAGCAGCTTCTCCAGGTGCTCCTTGCGTTCGAGCATGGGCAGAAAAACCTGTTTTTTGTAGCCGTCCATAATCAGATCCAGCACCAGCAGTTCCTCTCCCCGTCTGGCCCCTTTGCGCGGACGGGTGCGGCCGATGCGGTAGTAAATATTGCGGTTGCTGAAAACCTGAATGCATTTCCAGGACTCGTTGATCCCGAGATACTGGCCGGGCAGGGCGTAGATTATTTTAATGTTCCGCCCGGCCAGGATTTCCCGGGCCAATTCGAGCACTTCATCCATAAAATCACCGAACGGCTTGACCGGTTCCGCCGCCCCCTCCTCCGGCTCGGGGGCGGCTTCACCCTTCAACCAGCGTTCAAAATTGTCCAGCACTCTCTGGTGTTCCCCGGCGGCGGCGCCCCCGGCCTCTTCCCGGGCGGTTTTTATTTTTTTGAGAAAGGCTTCCTTCTGCCGGTGAAACAGCTCGATAAATTCCGTTTCCTGCATTGGCCATCCCCCCACTTAGATGTCTTTATGGACGGAAAGGGTGTGCCGGACGGCGGTCCTGCTCCGCCCGACGCACCCGCTTTTTTTAAAGACATCCGGGCCGGGTTTCTAATGATGCGCGCCGATTCCTTCGTCCTTGAAGATGAGTTTATTGATCAACCTGAACAGACCGGCGATGGAGATCCCGGCGGCCAGCGCGACCACGATGCACAGCGCACCATAGGCGACGGCGTTGGTCTGGGCCATATTGCCCAGCGAGCGCACCAGGCCGATGTTCACCACCGGCAGCGCCGTGGAGGCGGCGGCGAGCACACTCCCGTTTTTCACCGCGTAGACAGTAATCTTGCTGTCGCCCCGCGGCACGTCGGGAGGAACGGCCAGCACGGCCCGGTAGACACCGCTTTCCACCTGCACCGCATAATCCTCCATGCTGTAAAGACCGCGTTTCGTATTCAAGCGCACCAACCCGGCCAGATATTCCTGCGCCTGTGCCGGCGGCAATATTATACTCTTTTCCTCACGCTTTTGCATTACCTGCCCCCGGCTGCAGATCGAGCGAAACTCCGGATCCACTCCGAGCCGCTCCTGCAGCCCGGCCGGCAGACCGGCAATCTTCCCGCTGCTCAGCACTTTGTACATGCCCGGCATGCCCTTTACATTCACCGTGGCCACCGTCATGTAGAATAGACCGCCCACCCGGCCCTTTTTACTCAAGCCGACGGTGCGTTCCGGCGATTCCACCTTGATCAGCACCTGGCTGCCGGGCGGCACCCGGCCGGAAACCGTCACCCGGGAGCCGGCATAGTTTACGCCCACTTCGACTTTATCCGGCTGCACATTCAACGTCACGGGATCGGCCAGGGCGGACGGAGCCGCGCCCATCAACAGGAGCAGAGTGAACAGGGCCAGACAGACCATTTTTACTGCACTTTTCATCAATGCCCGCCCCCTCCCCTGGTCAACCCGATTACTTCCTGCGGGGCGGTGATCAGGCTGATAAACATCTGCACCATCACCGCCAGCACGATCAGGGCCAGCAAGATGCGCAGTTGCTCCCCCTTGAACCGGCTGCTCAGGCGGGCGCCGATCTGGGCGCCGATGGTGGAGCCGCAGAAGAGCAGCACGGCCAGCACCACATCCACCGTATGATTGGTAATGGCCTGCTGGAAAGTTACATTCATACTGGTAAAAACAATCTGGAACAGATCCGTGCCGATGGCCACCATGGTGGGCATGCCGAGAAGATAAATCATGGCCGGAACGGTGATGAAACCGCCGCCGACGCCCATCAGGGCGGCCATCAGGCCGACCAGGAAACCCAGCCCGACGACCACAATCACCGAAGCCCTGATGCCGCTGACGCCGAAATCGGTCTGCAGGGGCAAAGTGGTCATCAAGCGCTTGAAAAAGGAAGGTTTGCCGTGATCCACCGGTTTTACTTTACCCCGCAGGGCGTTTAAACTCTCCACCAGCATAAAACCGCCGATGCCGGCCAGGACGACGACGTAAATAATTTTCACGGCAAAATCGTAATTGCCCAGATTGCGCAGTATCTTGACCAGCTGGGCGCCGACCGTGCCGCCCATAATCCCCCCGACCAGAAAAATAATACCCATCTTCATATCCACATTACCCAGGCGTTTATGGGCGATGGCGCCGGAACTGGAGGCGGCGACGATCTGGTTGGAATCGGAAGCGGCGGCCACCGCCGGCGGTATGCCGACCATCATCAGCAGCGGGGTGAGCAAAAAGCCTCCGCCGACGCCGAACAAACCGGACAGCACCCCGACCAGGCCGCCCAGGCCGATGATCAAAAATATGTTCACCGGCATACCGGCAACAGCCAGGTATATACTCATGAGCCCTCACTCCTCTACTTCCCGTCTCTATCTGTATCCGTCTTCTTTCTCAACCAAATAAAAACATTGTTGTTAATGCACGCCGGACGATTTTCCGGCCGGTGATTCCATCCCGGGCTCCCCACCACCCGGGTCGGCCGTGTCCGACTTCTTTATCTTTTTTAAAACCTTTTTGAAAAATCCCCAAACCACCCTTTTACCCGCCATCCGATGCTTCCGCTGTTTCCACCCCCCATCGTTTGTGCTTGTACGGCCATGCACAAATCCGGCCGCACCATTCCTTCACCTCCCTCCGGAACGCAGAAATACGGGTTAAAAAAATCATTGAACTGTGCTATAATAAACCGGAGAGATTGTGAAAAAAGTTATTAATCTTCAATGCAGTTTTCGTGCCAGCACCCGCGACAGCGGGACGTTGCCTTTCCGGCCGGCCGGAAGCCCATTGTGGCGGGCGGGGATTGTTCAAAAACAAACAGGAACCCGGCGCAAAAAAGTATTGTGAACGTTATTACAAGCCCTGTCCGGGTGTCTGTTTTCAAACACCGGCTGTTTGTTTTCCGGCAGTGGGGGTGATGGATGCTTTGGCCACCGGAACCGGCTGGCGCAGCCTGCAATTTCAGATTGTGTCTGTAACCGCCGTACTGCTCCTCATTCCGATACTCCTGCTTTTGTACAATAATTTTTTCGCCACCAGGAGTGAGGAGGCCATGCTGTCCGCCCTGGAAGAACGTCTGGGCTCGGTTTTAAACAACCAGGCCGTCCCCGACATAGAAAAAACACTGGCGGAGAAACTGGCCGGCAGGAATTTTGCCGCCCTGCCGCCCGAAACGCAGGCCGAACTGCTGCGCGTCAGTTTCGATCAAGTGGTTTCCCCCCTGGTGCCCAATTTTCCGGGTACGCGCTTCGGCCTTTATGTGCCGCGCACCGGGCAGATTTTCGTGCACGGTTTTTTGCACCAGTACCGTCAATTATCGCCGGCGGAAAACAGGGAACGGGAAAAACGCATTTTCAGTGAGGCCGACACCGGACTGGCCGCCGTTACGGCCGGCCAGCGTCCCCTGTCCCGTTTAACCACCAGCTTAAACGATGAAACATTCGAATACCTGGCCCCGGTGAAAATACAGGGGAAAATGGTGGCCGTAGCCTGGGTGGATGAACGGCTCAACCCCATCTTCGCCCAGAGCAGGCTTTTTCGTTCGATTTTCCGTTACCTGGCTTTGTTCATCTTTTTTGCCTGCGCCGTCTGGGTGCTGATGCTGGTGCACAATCTGACCGACAGTGTGCGAAAAATCAAAAACGGACTGATCCGGATGGAGGGCGATCTGCACCGGCTGCTGCCCGAACTGCCCGGAGAAGCCGGCCAGATCGCCCGGGCGATCAACCGGATGGCGGTTTCCCTGGCCGAAAAGGAGAAGCTGGAGGGCGAATTATACCGGAACGAACGCCTGGCCGCGCTCGGCCGCCTGGTGGCCGGGGTGGCCCACGAACTGCGCAACCCCCTGGCCGTAATCAAAACAACGGTGCAGATGCTGGCGGAAGAAACCGACCGGTCGCCGGAACTGCAGGAAAGTCTGGAGATAATCAAAGAGCAGGTGGACCGCCAGAACCGCATCATCCAGGAATTGCTCGATTTCGGCCGGCCGCAGAAATTTTTCTGCCAGCCGCTTGGCGTCAACCAGCTTCTGGAGCAGGTGCTCACCTTCACCGCCCCGATGCTGCGCCAGCACGACATTGCGTTAAAACTGGAGCCGGCCCCCGCGCTGCCCGCGGTTTACGCCGACGGACAGCGCTTAAAACAGGTTTTTGTCAATCTGCTCCTCAACGCCCTGCAGGCCATGCCCGCCGGGGGGCGCCTGACCATCGCGACCCGGGCGGAGGATGACCGGGTGCGGGTATATTTCACCGACACCGGCCCGGGCATCGATGCGGTACACCTGCCCCACATTTTCGATCCCTTTTATACCACCAGGGACACCGGTACGGGGCTGGGGCTGTCCATATGCCACCAGATCATCAGGGAACACGGCGGCAGCATCGAAGTGGCGGAAACCTCACCCGCCGGAACGACTTTTTGCGTCAGTCTGCCGGCCTTGAACAGCGCGGGAGGTGCTTGCTCATGAAACATCCGCTCATCCTGCTCATCGACGACGAGGAACAACTCTGCCGGGTACTGCAGCGGGCCCTGCGCCGGGACGGGTATGATGTGCTCACGGCCACCGGCGGACGGCAGGGGCTGGATTTGCTCGCGGAAAAAAACCCCTCCCTGATGATTCTGGATCTGAAAATGCCCGAAATGGACGGCCTGGAAGTGCTCAAAAGGGCACGAAAATTGCAACCGAAATTACCCGTGATCATGCTCACCGCCCACGGCACCATGGAAGCGGCCATTGAAGCGATGAAGCTGGGGGCGATCGATTTCCTGACCAAACCCTTTGACCTGCAGGAACTGAAGCTGGTGATCGGGCAGGCTCTGAAGGTCAGTCATCTGGTCAATGAAGTGGATTTTTTGCGCAGCGAGTTGACCAGCCGGTACAGCAACATGATCGGCAGCAGCCGGGCGATCCGGGAAGTGGTGCAGTTAATCGAACGGGTGGCGGCCAGCAACGCCACCGTCCTGATCACCGGTGAAAGCGGCACGGGCAAGGAAGTGGCCGCCGTGGCCGTGCATCAAAACAGCGCGCGGCGGTCGGGACCGTTCGTGGCCATCAACTGCGCCGCCCTCCCCGAGCAATTGCTGGAAAGCGAGCTTTTCGGCCACGAAAAAGGAGCCTTCACCGGCGCCGCCGGCCGCAAGCCGGGCCGCTTCGAACTGGCCAATGAAGGCACCATTTTTCTGGACGAAATCGCGGAAATGCCCCTGTCCATGCAGGCCAAGCTGCTGCGCGTACTGCAGGAAAAGGCCTTTGAGCGGGTGGGGGGTACGGAGACGGTACACGTGAACGTGCGCGTAATCGCCGCCACCAACCGCAATCTGGCCCAGGCCATCGAGAAGGGCCAGTTCCGGGAGGATCTTTATTACCGGCTGAATGTGTTTCAGATCAATCTGCCCCCGCTCAGGGAAAGGAAGGAAGACATCCCCGAGCTGGCCGCGCATTTTCTGGCCCGGCTCAGGCCCACCTACCAGGTGCACAGTATTTCCCCGGCAGCCATGGAAATGTTGATCAAGTACAACTGGCCGGGAAATGTGCGCGAACTGCAGAATGTCATTGAAAGGGCGGCCATTATCTGCCCGGGGGAGGAAATCCGGCCGGAACACCTGCCCCGCGAATTGACGGCCCCCCACCGCGGGGCCGGTGATCTGGTGATTCGTTTTCCCGACGAGGGCATTTCCCTGGAAGAAGTGGAAAAGGAATTGATCTTAAAGGCGCTGGAAAAAAGCGGCGGCAACCAGACCCGGGCGGCCCAGCTGCTCGGCATCACCCGCTCGGCGCTGCTCTACCGCACGCAGAAGTACGGTCTGAACAACCCCTGCGCAAATTAACCGCAAATAAAAAGAAAAAGTTTTTCCGGCGGCAGGATTTATCCGGTTTTATTCAGAATATTTTAATAAAAAATAATCTGCGCTTCTTCCTGTCCATACTATTGAATCCTGACGAAAGACCGGTGATATTTTTATGAAAAAAGAAGTACAGGCAGATATTGTCATTGAGGGGCCGGTGAGCGGCAGTTACCTTGAGCCACTGACCATCAACGAGGGGCTGCGCAATTTCCGCATCCCCGCCCGCCAGAAAGAGACGCTCGTCATCGTCGCCAATTCTCCGGAGGGACTGGTTTACATCGCCAGACACGAACAGGAAATCGTCGGTTATGTGCTTTTCCACTACCCCAGCCGGTACAGCCGCTGGAGCAGACACCCGCGCCTGCTGGAGCTGGGGGCGATCGAGGTGGCTCCCCGCTGGCAGCGGCGCGGCATCGCCGGCGCCCTGCTGCAGAGGGCTTTCACCAACGACCAGCTGGAGCAGTATGTGGTGATCACCACCGAATATTTCTGGCACTGGGACCTTAAAAACAGCGGGCTGGATGTCTGGGAATACCAGAAAATGCTCACCCGCCTGTTCGGCAGCGTGGGATTCAAAAGACGCCGCACGGACGATCCGGAGATTCTGGAGCACCCGGCCAATATGCTCATGGTCCGTTTCGGCCGCGATGTGGGCAAATCTTTTATCAAAGCCTTTGACGACCTGACCTACCAAAATTCACTGGTTGAATGAAAAAAAACGCGCCGGCCCTTTCGACGCACCGCCGCGCCGGGCAGGGGGGGCGGTTTTTGCTTTTACGGGGGTTTTTCCTCAAACCCCCATTACCGCCACTTCGTCCCGATCCAGCGCGCGGCGCAGCTCCCGGGCCAGCTGGCCGAGAATGCGATCTTCCCCGGCCGCCCTTTCCATCTGCCTTAAAAGATCGATCTCCCGGCGCAGCAGAGAAAAAATATCGCCTTCCTGCAGGTTGCACATCTTCATCAGCTGTTCAAAACCGGCCCCCTCATACCAGGCGGCGGCCAGGGCGGCCGGCAGCGGCGACCAGACACAGAAATTTTCCGGCACGCCGTTATCGAGCAGGAAACGGCGCAGCTGCTCCACCCGCCCCGGGTTAAAGGGCGGCGCCGCCACCTGCTCATCCCGGCCGGGCAGATAATCGATGCCGGCCAGGATGGCCGCCGCCTCCACCGGAGGGACTTCCAGCAGGATGCCGGAAAAGACCAGTTCGGTGACCAGAATTTCCTGCACGTGTATGTACAGGGCGAACAACCCCCGGGGCAGCAGGTCGCGGCCTTTTACATAGCCCAGGCGCTCTAAAAGGCGCCAGACGTGCTCGAATTCCGTGATGTAATTGCGGGAGTTTTTTTCCAGCTGTTTTAAACGCTGCTGCAGCAGATGCGTTCTCTCCTCCAGCCGGCGTATCTTTTTCCCGGCTTCCACGCAGGCCTTGTAGCGGCATTTTTTCCGTGCCGTCTGCAGCAGGGCGCGGATTTCCTCTTTTCTCTCCTTTGTGCCCGGGCGGTGGCGCCGGTTGCGCTTGTTCAACTGGTTCAATTCTCGGCGCAGCTTGAGCCGGAACAGCTGGCAGCCGGGCTGCCCGCGCTCCGGGCAAAAGCACTGCGCCATTTCGGCGGCCCGGCTTTCCAGACCGGCCAGCTCTTCCCGGATCTGCCTGCTTTCCCGCCCGTTCTGAAAAACGGCCAGGTTCTGCTCGAGAAAACGTTTGATTTCGTCATCGGTCTTCCAGTGCAAAAGGCTCAAAACCGTATTCGGGGAGATGATCAGCCGGCCGCGCACCGGCTCGACCAGATCCTCGCGGTAAAACCCCGTCTGCTCCGGAAAACGTTCGTCAATGCGCACATAGACATGCCCGACCGGATCAAAACCGCGCCGGCCCGCCCGGCCGGCCATCTGGAAAAACTCCCGGTTCAAAAGGGGGCGGAATTCACGCCCGTCCCACTTGCGGCAGGAGTCGAAAACCGTGCTGGCCGCGGGGAAATTAACCCCCACGGCAAAAGTTTCGGTGCAGAAGAGCACATACAAAAGGCGCGCTTCATACAGGCGCTCGACCAGGTCCTTGAGCAGCGGGGGCAGCCCGGCATGGTGGTAGCCGATGCCCCGGAGCAACAGCCGGCGCAGATTCCTGCGCCGCGGGCCGAAAAGAGCGGGGTTGTCCTCCTCCGCCTCCCGGATTATTTTTTTTACCGCGCTTCTTTCCCGGCCCGTCAGAAAATCCCGCTCGCGCCCCAGTTCTTCGGCAAGCAGTTCGGTGCGGCCGCGGCTGAAGGTAAAATAAAGGGCCGGCAGATGATCGGCGATGGCGGAAACCACTTCCGTACAGGTGGGGCTGGAGGCTGCAGCGGACATTTTTTTCACCATTTACTCGTCTTCCTCCCGATCGACGGCCAGCATCCCGCCGTCCCAGCGACGCTGACGCCAGCGGCGGACTTCCCGCCGGTCCTCGATTTCTTCTCTGGCCTCACTTTCCGTCAGCACCTCCGCGCCCGGGCTGACCCAGGATATTTGCAGCGGCACCGCCCGGTGATGTTCCTCAATCACCTGCACCGGTTCCCCCCGCACCTCGGACATCCAGGTGGCGATTTCCCGGATATTGGGCACGGTGGCGGAAAGTCCCAGGATTTTCATGTGCGGCGGGGCGAAAATAATGCTTTCCTCCCAGGCCGTACCCCGGTCCACGTCGTCCAGGTAATGCATTTCATCGAAAATTACGTGCGAGGTGTTGTCCAGCGCCTCCGGGTTGGCAAAACACCAGTTGCGGAAAATTTCCGTGGTCATCACCAGCAGGTCGGCCTGTTCATTGATGGACAGGTCCCCGGTGATCAACCCCACTCTTTCCCGGCCGAACAGCGCCCCGAAGTCGCGGAACTTTTGATTGGACAGGGCTTTGATGGGTGAGGTGTAAACGGCGTTTTTCCCTTCCCCGAGCACATGGGCGAGCAGCTTTTCCGCAATCAGGGTTTTCCCGGTGCCGGTGGGAGCGGCCACCAGAACCGTATGTCCCTCCAGCAGTGCGGCGATGGCGCGCTCCTGAAAAGGGTCCAGCTTTAAAGCCGCCCCGGCGCCTTCACTTACCGGACGGTGCGGCGCACGGCGTTTTCCGCCCGGCGATGATTTATTCCCGGTGCCCAACGAACAACCTCCTTTTGCTTGCTTTTAACATTATACACGATTTGCCCGAACAGTATAAAGGCTCTTGGCAAATTTGTCTCATGCGGTATAATAAAGGCAACGGCGGACAGGGGGTGAACGTCATGTCCGGGAAAAACCCGGTGGATTACCGGGTCAACCAGAACGAAAAAGGCCAGGTCATCAGCATTGAAGTGAGTTGCTGCGGCAATCACATCGGCGAGATGCGCTTTCGCGATCAGGAAGAGTTAACCTGCCCGCACTGCGGCACCTGCCACCGGCTGTTTGTCGAACACCGGCATTTTCACCTGCAGCCGGTGGCGGTACGGACCGAAACAGGTTTTTAGCCGCCCGCGCGGGCGCCCCGGAACGCCTTCACCGGAGGGGTTTGGGGGACAGGGGCAGGGTGACGGTGATCGTCGCCCCCCCCTGTTTGTTGTTGCCCGCCGACACCTCCCCGCCGTGTCCTTCCGCGATCGCCCGCACCACGGCCAGGCCCAGGCCGGTGCGCCCCCCCGGTCCTTTGGCGAACCGCTTGAACAGGCGGGCCATCTGTTCGGGTGAAAAACCCGGCCCGTCGTCCCGGCAGGTGAGCACAGCCCTGCCGGCGGCCGCGTCGGCCTCAAGGCTGATTTCCACCGTCCGGCGGGCGTAGCGCAGGGCGTTGTCGACGATGTTCATGCCCAGCCGGAGCAGCTTTTCCCGGTCGGCGGACAGGGTCAGTGCAACGGGGGCGTGCAGCAGCACCTGTTTGCCCCCGGCCAGGGGGCGCAGCGTTTCCACCACTTCGCGCAGCAGGGCCGCCAGGTCCACCGGGGCGAAGACGTATTTTTCCGCCGGGCTTTCCAGCCGGCTCAAATAAATGATTTCATCGACAATGCCCTTCAACCGGCGGCATTCCCGGACAATCAACTGCAACCCCTCGGTTACTTCCTCCCCTTGAAAAACTTCGTCCAGTATCCCCTCCGCATAACCCTGTATATTGGCCAGCGGCGTTTTTAATTCATGAGAGGCGTTCTGCAGGAAACTGCGCTGGGCGGCGTCGTATTCGGCCAGGCGCTCGGCCATGATGTTGAAATCGCGCCCCAGCTCTTCGATTTCATCGCCGGTGGACAGCTCCAGCGGGCCGCCGCCGAATTCCCGCCGGGCCAGCTGGCGCGCCCGCTGCTGCAGGATGGAAAGCGGCCGGGCGATGTGGCGGGCCAGGAAAAAGGCCAGCCCCAGGGCGAGCAGCACACTGACCAGAAGGCTGCGGATAACGATCGAGAGCAGTTCCCGGCCGATGGAATGCAGACTGCTCATCTGGGCGAGCATGACCAGCGTGCCCGTGCTGCCGTCGGCGCCCTTGATCGGCACGGCCACGGCGACAAATTCACTGTTCTGCCAGGACACCGGCTCCCCGCGGGCCAGGCGGGCGCGCAGGACGGAAAAGGGAAGCACATCCGCCGGCGGCCGGCCGGGCACAAACCGCGTGCTCAAATTGCTGGCCAGGACGATCCCCCGGTCGTCCAGAACGATGTAATGCCCGTCCACCAGACTGT
>Ga0315298_1007934_pt1 | contig 13749 bp, 15 predicted proteins | sample WHS_1_MG_FD_203077 | JGI IMG/M metagenome (GOLD analysis project Ga0315298, IMG submission 203077) | Extremophilic microbial mat communities from Washburn Hot Springs, YNP, Wyoming, USA - WHS_1_MG | ecosystem: Environmental > Aquatic > Thermal springs > Hot (42-90C) | place: USA: Wyoming...
ATGCCTGCTCTCGCTGTACAGCCAAAGCACGACTGACTCTTACGAGATTATTATCGCAGACAGCCACAGCACAGATGGCACCGTCCGCATAGCTGAAAAATACGCCGATAAGGTAATCCTTTGCGAGAGGGGAATTTCTCTTGGCAGGAATACCGGCGCCAAGGCCTCAAAAGGAAAATACCTGATTTTCATTGATGGTGATAGTGTTGCATCGCACACGCTCTTGGAGGCATATGCAAATGCATTCAGCAATAGGCGGGTAGTGGCAGCTACGGGCCCCATCTTCCCGCTCGAGAATCTGAAAGGGCACGAGGACGTGTTCATAAGGATAGGCAGCAAGCTGTATACTGAGAGCTGGATAAAATTTCTGATTAAGATTAACAAGCCAGCGTTCATAGGCTCAAACAGCGCTTTCAGGAAGGACAGCTTCCTTAAGCACGGCGGATTTCGTGAAGACCTCCAGACATTTGAGGATGGTGACCTAAGCATGCGGATTGCCGGGAGAAATGAAGGAGACTTTGTTTTCCACGAGAATGCCAGAGTATACACGAGTGTGAGGCGCTTGAAAAAGTGGGGCTACTTCAAATTTATCAAGTTCCACACAACCAACACATTCAAGTATATACTTTTCAAGAAGGCCCACACGGATTACGAGGTCGTGCGCTAACCTATTAAATCTTTATTACCAATTTTCAAGCATAGCCCCGTCGTCTAGTGGCCAAGGATGGTGGGCTTTGGATAGGGAGTGCATCCACTCTCTGAGAAGAAACCCATAGACCCAGGTTCGAATGTGCTCATATTATACAGAGAATCCTGGCGGGGCTATACTTTTTTTATTTTGCTTCAGATATTGGGGGTGGGATAAGCACCGTTTTGGTACATAGCAATATTTTTATTATTCAGCTGGCAATTTAACTCATGCAGGATGATTCGCTGAACAAGTATTCGCGCGAGGCGCTCAGCCAGGGATATATAGTTGCCCCTTTTGTTGTTAGCGATTCTTCCGATTTGGCAATGAAATCCGCTTCGCTTTCAAGAACAATGTCTGCACTCTACATAGATGAGTTCACGCAGAGGCAGATCATAGACCGCCTTACCTATACACGCGACTATGGCATAAAACAATCAATCAATTTTATGGTCATCTCAAAGAATGAGAATGGAAAGCCGCTTGGTATTGCCAACTTTGTATACTCAAAATCATCAGGGGTAATGTACCTGAAAGATTTTGTGATTGCTGAAGACGAGAATGTGAATAAGCGGGCAGTGCTTGCCCTTCTCGCAGTTGGCGCACGGGATCATATGCGAGAATATGATATGTATCCAAAAGCGGTGATCATCTCCCCGAGCCTGAAGCACACAAAACTTAGCGATCTTTCCTTTATGGATGACCTCAAGATGAAATTTATGACCCTTGAGCCAAAGACAGAGAGCGGTATGGGAATGAAAAGCGGGCCCGCTTTCAACGCGGAAGTTGGCGGTGAAGCTATTTCAGTATTCCCCATCAAGAAGGACCACAAGGTCGAGGATATACGCATCATTATGGTGCATAATTATGGTACAAGCAACTTCAAGATGAACAGTGAGGTCTTTTCCAAGTTTCTTAAGGATTTGAAGGATGAGGATGACCTCTCTCTTCTTCTGAAATTGTTCAAGGACCAGCGGTTCAAGATTACATTAACGAAAATCAATGAAACACACGCACTGGTTGAGCTCCTTAATGGCCTCTCGCATAATTAGATTTTGTGGCCGTGTTTTGAGAGGATGAGCGCCAGCCTGTCAAATGGTATGTGCGTGCCATCAATCGGTGACCCTCCGGCAACAGCACTCCCGTTCCACGTATCAATCTCAAGCTTGCTTACCCCCCTTGCCGCCTTCTCCTCTTCGTTGAGCACGCGGTAGAGGTTTGCGCCTATTTTCCCGCTCACTGCCCTCAGTGAAACCTTGGTCTTATTTCCATGCCTTTTCACTATCACAAAAACCTTCTCCTGTGATGGGTTTGCAGCAATATTGAGGACAAACGGGTCGATGTTTTCATTCTCCTTGAGCATCAGCACCCTATACCCGGACTTATGGAGCATATCTAGTGTTTTCTCAGGGGTTGCAGATATCTCGCGCACTCTCTGGTCTTCGATGTTGAGGAACTCCCTGATATTTGCGGTGTGCTTTGCCATCATATCAGTGAATTGCGCAACTACATTCATGTATGCCCCATCCTCGCCTTTCAGGAGCTTGCTTAAATCCCCGTAAAGCTCCTTTATGGCAACCTCTGCTTCTTCAACACTTGATGCATCCTTTAGTTTTGAGTAGCTTATCTCGTGGTAAAACAAGTGGGATGATATGAGCGCCCATATGGCAAACGCCTTATGGTTTGAATTCTCAATGCAATAATTAATCTTTGATGCCTCTACCAAAACATCTTTGTTCTGCTTTGCGAGTTCTGGGTTCTCAGCCACAAACCTGGCAATGACCGCATCTGGCGCGAGTATTTTGGGATTGATTCTAACCTTGACATCCTCATTGCTTAGGAGCTTCAGCGCAATCTCCGTGTGTGTAGCCCCCCTCTTGAGGTCATCCTTTATCGCTTTGCGAAAGCTTGAGTTAATAATTTCAAAATCATCCTGAACCATCATCCCACCTAGCACCTGTAAATGCCTTCTCATTTTATTAATATAAATGTTTCTACAAAGGAGGAAGTCCTCTTCGTGCGCAACATTTTAATATCTTACATCCCGCGCATTTTGGGTTTATGGGTCTGCACACTGTTTGGCCGAATGCAACGAATATCTTGTTAAACTCCCGCCTGTACTTTTTAGGTATTTTTTCATTGAGCAGGACACTTGTTTCATGAGGTGTTTTTGTGTTCACAAGGCCAAGCCTGTTTGATATCCTGTGCACATGCGTATCCACGCCGATCACATCCTGCCTGAATGCACGCGCCAATACAATATGTGCAGTTTTTATGCCAACACCTGGTAGCGAGAGCAAGCCATGCAGATCCCTGGGCACCACCCCTCCAAACTTTTCATTCACTATCCTGCACAACTCCTTAAGGTGCTTGGCCTTACTTCTGTAAAATCCAACCGGCCGTATCAGCGCCTCTATCTCCTTTGTATCCATTCCCGCAATTCTCTCTGCGGAATCTGCTCTCTGAAACAATCTTCTTGCCGCCGCGGTTGTTGTCTCATCTTTTGTTCGTGCTGAGAGCATTGTGTAAACCAAAATCTTGAATGGTTCATCCCGCGAATCATCTTCAAGTGCGAATACGGGCGCATTCATCTCTCTTGCCTGCTTTTCCATCTTCGCGAGATTCCTGCCAAGAGAAGACATAAACTTAGGATTGCCGAGCCATCTCATGTGTTCATCTCTCAAAAAGTATGCATGCAGGGAGCAGGATTTTCAGCCTATTCTATTGGATTTGAACCTGCGAAGGCGCTAAGCCACCAGATCTCCCACCGCGCATTTGCGGTGAAAGTGCGCGCCTTGAGTCTGGCGCGTTTGACCACTCCGCCATCCCTGCACATATTGCAAAGAAAACAACTGCATTTTGTATGCTACAAACCAATATAAATGTTGTCTCGTTGAATAACTCTCGGATGTGGGCGTATGCGCCTGAACAAAAGGTGAGAGTATGAGTTTCTACAAATATCTGACTGAAGCTTTTTTGAAGGAGCGGAAGGAGAAATCCCCGCAGTATAAGGAGCGGCTTATGCAGTGGAGGCGCGATCCTCCAATTGTGCGCGTTGAGAAGCCGTTGAACTTGGCAAGGGCTCACACGCTCGGCTACAAGGCTAAAAAGGGATATGCTGTTGTGAGAGTGAGAGTGCCGAGGGGTATCAGGAGGGTAACGAGGCCGACCCGTGGCAGAAAACCATCCCGTGCAGGAAGGTTCTTCTCAGCACAGCTTTCTGATCAGGTTATTGCGGAGCAGAGGGCAAACAGAAAATACAGGAATCTTGAGGTGCTCAATTCATACTGGGTGGGCGAAGATGGAACCTCAAAATACTATGAGGTTATACTCATAGACCCCGCAAGGAAAGAGGTTGAAACACTTGCAAAGAACCGCAAGTCGCGCGTGTTCAGGGGGCTCACCAGTGCAGGCAGGCGAGCGCGGGGCCTCAGGTTTAAGGGAACGAGAAGGCCCAAGCAGTAATCTCTTGGGCTTTTCTTGGGGGCGCCTTTGATGGGCCGTTTTTTCGATTTGCACGTTAATTTTGACTGGAAGGATTTTTCTTTGGAGGGGTATTCCAAAGTATTTTACCCGAATGTAATCACTGGGGGCAACCGTTATGATCCCGCCCGCATTAATATTGCGCGCGTTGGAAATCAAGATAAGCCCCTCCCTCAGAAGTATGACCTCATACATTTTGCAGGATTTAATGTGGACGGTGACCGGCTTGCACTGGTCCGAGAGAAAGGCCGTGCGGTGGAGGTTTGCGTCTCCAATATTAAGGATGCTCTTTATGCTGGGCGGATACACCAAGTGAGATTTTTCTGCGATGCACTCCGCACTTATAAGGTTCCATTTGTGTTTACATCTGGTGCCTCAGCGATATATGAGGTTAAATCTCCTAAGGAGATTGCATTCATAGGCGAGATGCTTGGGTTTACGCAACGGGCAGTGCTGGATTCTATGAGCGAGACCGCTTCAGAAATTTTAGGTGATAAGGGATGGTTATAAAGAAAAGCCTTCGCACGCGGTTCAGGTATATCAAGTTCAGGTTGCTTTCAGCGCATCCATTCCACGGGGATTTTGAGGGGAAACTGCGCGCGCATATTAATATGCTGCTCGGTCTCTCACATGCACCAAGCATAAAACTTCTCTCCTTTGATTCAGAAGGCAATGGCCTCTTGCGATGCGACTCAGCATCATTTACAGAAGTTCGACAGGCAATGCTCTTCTTTTATGATAAAGATTACAGGATAAAACTGCTCAAGAGTTCAGGCACAATCAAGTCTTTATTCAGCAATTGATTTATTTTTTAGTGCATTATCCAGTTTCTCAAAAATCTGTTCAGCACTCATTCCCCTAAGCACTACCTCTTGTACACCTATTCTTATACCGCTCGGAGAGATTACACTCTTATCCCACGGGAGAGAATTCTTGTTTACAATAATATTTTTCTTTTCGAGCTTATCCGCTACCACTGCACCGCCCCCCATTTTACTAACGTCAAGCACGACTTGATGCGTGTATGTGTACTCTTTGCCATCATAACCGCACACATCATACCCTGCCTCTGCGAGCATCTCCGCCAGTTTCTGTGCAGTTTTGATGACCTTTCTCCCGTAATTCTTGTGCAGTGTGTCGTATGCTATTGCCGTTGCAAGCAGTGCAGGTATCCTGTGCAGGTGATGATTGCTCAGAATTGCCGGGAAGATTGCAGTATCAATGTTCTTCTCAAACTGCATCTCGTTTTTTATGAGTATGATCCCTCCCTGAGGCCCCGGGAATGTCTTGTGCGTTGATGCGGTTATGATATCCGCACCATCCTTGAACGGGTCCTGGAACTCATTTGCATAGAGCAGGCCGAACACATGGGCGGCATCATACACGATAACAGCTTCAGGAAACTCTTCCCTGATCTCCTTCACCGGCTCTGGGTGCAAGAACATGCTCTTCCCGAATATTATAAAATCCGGGTTAACCTCTCGTATAATCTTTATTGATTCATCCACATCCGTTTTGAAAGGATTCTCCTTGTCAAGTGCAAAGTTGTGCACCTCTTTTGTGCATATCCTTGCTATCGTTCCCATCTTGTTGTGTGTTATGTGGCCACCAGCGGGCAATGAATTGCTCACAACCTTTCCCGTATTTTTTGGAAGCCCGCTGAACACAGCAAGGTTTGCTATTGCACCGCTTATTGGTCTTACATCAGCATAGTGGCATTTGAAATGCGCCTTGAAATATTCCTGGCATTTTGATTCCAAATCATCAATGTATTTTGTCCCGTTGTAATACCTGCTAAACGGCTTCCCCTCAGCATACCTATGCATAAAATCGTTGCAGTAGAACTCTGTGGATACTTCAGGGAACATTATATTCTCTGATGCAATAAGATTAAGCGTTGAGTTTCTCCACTCATTATTTTTGCCTACCGTATCCCTCACATAATCCAAAGTCAGATTGTCCATCATATTACCCCCTTCTCCACAGGCTTGAGCTCCCGCTATCCTCAACAATGATTTTTGCATCTGCAAGTGCCTTCCTTATTTTATCAGAGTCCGCATACCTCTTTTCTTTTCGTGCATTCTCCCTAACTGCAAGCAGGGATTCAACAGCACCATAAAGACCGCTTTCAACATTCACGCCATACTCGCTGCATATCGGTTTGAGTTTCTCAATGTACTCATCATCTCTCTTCAATGCTATGCTTATACCCAGTATGCCGAGCAGTGTTAGCAACTCATTAAGCGCATACCTGAGGCTCTCCCCGTGCACATTCTTATCATTCAGGCTCTTGTTTATTATCTTAATAATCTCATTGAGTGCAACCAGCGCATTTGCAGTGTTGAAATCATTCTCCATTGCGCTGAAGAATTCCGATTTCCACCTGTCAACTTCCGCTTCAATATTTCTGTCTGTCCCGGCACTCCTCTCTATTGCAACACGCGCAAACTCAAGCGTGTTCAACATTCTCTCCATATGCTTTTTGGCCTCTTCAAGCGCCTCAAACGAGAAATCTATGGGGCTTCTATAGTGCCTGGTGAGAAGATACCATCTAATCGTATTCGGCTCATACCTGCTGATCACATCACCCGCCGTGACAAAATTGTTCAGGCTCTTGCTCATCTTCTCCCCGTTTATAGTGAGGAAGCCCGTATGCATCCAGTAGTTCACGAACTTTTTTCCTGAAGCTGCCTCGCTCTGTGCAATCTCATTTTCATGGTGCGGAAATATCAGATCCCTGCCCCCGCCGTGTATATCTATTGTATCACCCAGATATTTTGATGAGATAGCAGAACATTCAATGTGCCACCCCGGACGGCCCTTACCCCATGGCGAATCAAAAACAAGCTCGTTTTCCTTGCTCTTCTTCCACAGCGCAAAATCAAGCGGGTTGTGTTTCTTCTCCCCAACCTCCACCCGCGCCCCGCTGATAAGCTCATCTATCTTCTGTTTTGACAGCTTACCGTACTCCTTGAACTTGAGCACTGAGAAGTAAACATCACCATCTGATTCGTATGCATATCCCCTCTCAATTATCTTCTCAATGAGTGAGATGATTGCAGGAATATTTTCAGAAACCTTTTGGAGGATTGTCGGCCTCTTTATGTTGAGTGCATCCATCTCTTCAAGTGCCTTCTTCATATTCCTTTCAGTGAGTTCAAGTGGATGTATCCCGAGTTCTTTTGCCCTGTTGAATACCTTGTCCTCAACATCTGTGATGTTCTGTACATAGATAACTTCAAGCCCCTTGTACTCAAAATACCGTCTCACCACATCAAAAAATACATAGGTCCTCAAATGCCCGATGTGCATTCGATCATACGGCGTGAGCCCGCACACATACATACGAACTCGGCCCGCACTAACGGGCACAAACACCTTTTCCTTGGCATCAAAGGAATCATATATAATCATTGCCACCTTCCCTCTCCTGCTTGATGGATTTTATTTGGGAAGGATTCTTTATAATCGTATTCAAAAGCGAGACGATTGCGGAGAATGCATAGCCGAAAGAGAGCAGGACCGCAACCACTCCGCATATGAGCGCATATATTCTTGAGCCGTATCGCTTGGCAACCTCTTTCATCTTTTTTATCATTGACCGCCTCTCGCGCAGAGTGCCGTCTCTCATATTCATTACTTCCTCTACTGTGATGGGCTCGCCCATCTGGTTGAGCGCCTCAATGATTGAGTAAAGCACGCCGAGGTCTTTCTCTTCCAAGAGCATTCTCCTCAGCTTTTCCCTGCCCGTGAAGAATTTCCTTGCACCAATAGTGCTGGCAATCCTTGACCTCACTGCTGGATCTTTGCTGTTAAGGAGCTGTATGATCGTGCTCTCATACTTTTGGGGGGATTTGGCAACCGCATCAAGTGCGGCCATTCGCTTCTCCATCACAATGTGCCTGTCATCTACCGCCTGCACGAGTTCGCCCATAACCGCATCTTTCTTCTCCAAGAATGCAAACACACCAACAAGCTGTGACCTTGTCCACGAATCGCTTTTTCTGAATGCCTCTTTCATTATCTGTATACCATCATCGCCCATAAGTGGCATTATCATGAGCGCCTCCATCTTGAGTGGCTGGTCGCTCTTTGAAATAAGCAGTGTCTTGAACACCTCTTTTCCGTGCTCATTGCGGATGAGGTCCATCCATATCTCTCCCCTCTGGTCGCTCGATACAGCCCTGAGATTATTGATGATATCCCTTACCGTGGCTTTCCTTGAGTATGCATTTGCGCCAAACTCCTTTAACGTGCTCTGCTGGTAGCCACTATACCTTTTTGTATCACTGACGAATGTTTTCTCCATCTGTTGCTCCACTCCCCTATGATGTATAGCGTTTTTTAAAAATATTTAAAAGCCTTTAATAACCCCTACTTCTACTATTGCCACAGGGTACTCCAACCCATATTTTCTTAGGACTTCGGGATGTATCTCCCCGATGAGTGCAGCGCCATTTTTCATTTTTACTTGGGCGCATCTCCCCTCGATCATGGACGGCGCCTGTGCGCTTGATGCCTCATATTTCATGCCAAACCTGTCTAGCAGAAGCCTGAACATCCCGCTTATTGTCTCAAGCCCCGCCTCCTCCCCATAGATTGCTGCGCACAAGTGCCAATCGGTTTTCCCTTCCGGGTGCACAACCTCGCCGATCTCGAACAGCTTCAGGGGCAGCTTGTATTTCTTGTTCAGTGCTATTGCCCTGAGCATGCTCGGGATAAGTGATGTTCTTAGTATTGTGTTATCAACAGTGAGCGGGTTGGCAATCTTAACACACGGCATCTCCTTATCCTCTCTAATCATCTCAAACTCATCCCGCTCGTTTGTGAGCACGAATGTATTAAGTTCAGAGTATCCCATCTGGAGCATAAGCTCACGCACAAGTTTTCTTGGGCCCTGTGTGTCCCGCCCGATAGTAAACAGCTCTGGCTTTTCAGGTTCAAGATTATTGTATCCGTATGCGATCGCGACATCCTCAGCAATATCGCTGTTTCCCATTATGTCAACGCGCCAAGACGGGTAGTAGGCGACCGTTCTCCCTCTCTCATTAACTATATCAATCCCGGTCTTGTGGAGAAGGTCCGCAATCTCTTTCTTTGAGAATGCGGTCCCTAAAAGCAGGTTAACGGATTCAGTTGAAAACTCCTGGCTTTTTCTTTTCATAATTGGAGTGTGCACCACTTCATTGCCATAATCTACCTCTACACTCTCAATCCTGCCCCCGCGCATCTCAAGGGCCATCGCAATTATTGATGCAGTGTTCTCAACACTCTTCCTATCAGTCCCTGTAATATCCACGAATATGTTTGTAGTACTCTCACGCACCTTGGTGCGTTCTGAATTGAGTATGGGCGGGAATGAAATTACCCCCTCCTCATCAGCCACAATCGGGTATTCCTTCTTTATGATATGCGCAAACTCTTTTCCTTTTTCAGTTTTCATCAGTACATCCCGCATGTTCATCTCATCGGTCTCAAATAGCGGTACAAACCGCTCGCTTCCGGCTCCTGCATAGTACCTCAGGTTTTTCCCCTTGAGTGCATCAAGGTCGTGCATCCCAATTGCAATCTTCTTGCGTTTCCTGCCGAATGTCTCGTGTATCTTCTCCTGGAACTGCATCATCCCGGCAATTGTTGCATCACCCATGGCCACGCCTTTTGCAATGAGCGATGCAATGTACGGCCTGCTTTCAACTTTATCAACTTTGATCCTGTACTTTGAAGAGGGAACATTCTCGGTTAGTTTCGGTCTTTTTCCAAGGAAGCACAATATAGAGTATGCAATACCCTCAATTGCGAGGTAGTCGGGCCTGTTAGGCGTAACTTCAATGAGCAGGGTATCCCCTTCACGCCCATCAAGCGGTGCGCCTATCCTGTCAAGTATCTCAACAAGGTCCTTCTCATCAATTGCATCACCGCACAGGTGCAACAAGTCAGCGAGGTCAGCACGCATTACTGCCATTGATTATCACCATCTGTGTTTTGCATACACTATTCAACAAGCCAGCTGAGTTCACCCTCCTTGAACTTCTCCAGCTCTCTAAGGTCGTTCCTGTAAAATGTTCTTATATCATCAATGTCAAGCATAAGCATGAGCGGCCGTTCCAGGCTCAGCCCCCATGCAAGCACTGGGTAATGCCCGAACAGCGGGAGGCATACCTCCTCTCTGAATATACCAGCACCGCCAAGCTCCACCCACATTTTTTTCTTCTTGAAATAGGCATGCACTTCAAGGCTCGGCTCAGTATAGGGGAAATAACTCGGCTTGAACAGCACTTTCTCAAACCCTAGTTTTTCATAGAATTTCTGAAGCACCCAGAGCAGGTTTCTGAAATTTGCCTTATCCCACGCAATGATGCCTTCAACCTGATGGAACTCTGCCAAGTGCTTGAAATCTATTGCCTCATTCCTGAATATCCTGCCTATTGCGAAGAACTTGCCTTGTGGTATCTTAAGTTCGCTCAGCTTTCGTGCAGAAACTGCTGTGGTGTGCGTTCTCAGTATTGCTTTCTCAGCTTCATCAAGGCTCCAGTAGCCGCCCCATTTCTCAAGGTGCACTTCCTTTACTTTGTTTATGGGCGCGTTTTTATCTAATGTTATCTTTGCAGGGCCTTTTAGGTAAAATGTGTCTGCAAGTTCACGGGCTGGGTGGTCCTGTGGCTGGAACAATGCATCAAAATTCCAGAATGCACTCTCAACAAGCCCGCCCTCCATTTCTTCAAACCCCATCTCCGTGAAAATCTCGCTCACCCGTTTCCTGAACTTTCTCAGGAGGTTTTCACGTCCATATTGTGGCATCTCACCCGGCACGCCCACATTGTATTTCTTGAACGTGCATCTCTTCCACGCATCCGTGGTTATGTGCTCTTTTGTAAGCCTATCTATGATGCACACATCTGTGCGTGCACCTTTCTCTTCTTCGAGCATCTTTTTTCCAGCCGGTGTTATCTCTATCAGGAGCTCTTTTTTCTTTCTCTGCACGAGCAATCCTCTTCTGATAAGGTCCTCATCGCCTTCCCCGCGTTTCAGCTTGTTCCTGAGCGGGTATCCATTTGCGAGCATTGCCTTCCCGTGTTCAGTGATCTCCACCCTACCGTTTTTCACCGTAACGAATACATTCTTGATTGCCCAGCTCAACCCGAATTTCTTCTCCTCCTCGCTGAGGTCTGCCAATCTGCACCCGCCCTCCACAGATGCCTTCCTTGTAACATTCTCCTCAGGGAACCCTTCCAATGCGTATCTTTTCCCTTCCTCGCTGAGGTCGTATACAGTCGTCTCAACAGCCCTTGCATTGACTGCACCCCTCTCCTTAAGTGCTTCAACAGCGCTGAATATCCCGGATATGTCAAGGCCCCTATCCGCAGCGATCTGCGATGTGCTTACTTCCTTGCCTTTTGCGCACGATTCCAGAACAGCTCTCTCATAATTATTCATTCGGCTTCACCTTTGATTTCAGAACAAGATATGTAGCAAGCACAATTACGAACATTATCATTGCGTATATGCCTTCCTGTGATGAGATGAATCCATAGAACGAATCCTTGAGGTTTATGAAGTATTCCTCCACCTCTTCCTTCAGCGATTTCTCGTAGCGGTATTTGAACCTGAAATCTTGCAGGGTAGTCTTGCCTTTCCAGAAAAATTCTTTATCCGTTTTTTTGAGCATATCAAGGTTCTGCGCGAGCGGGTCCACAGAAATTACCTGCACATCATCCGGGAGTATAATGTATAGATAGTCCGTATCCTCAAGCACAATATCCCCGCGCGTGTTTGTGCCGAATGAAAGCCCATCCTTTGAGATTGAGTAGTCATACGTTCTTGCCTTGACTTGCGTCCCCTTGAATAATCCTTTTGCATCATACTCTATCTGCAGGACGCCTTCATAACTTGGGTTGATCAGGCTGAGTTTTTTGAGCGGTTGCGGGATCACCCTGAGATTGCTTATGGGTGCAGCATTTGGGTTGATGTGATATCTTATATCATTCACACCTGTCCTTGTCTTCCAGCTCGTTATGTCATTCGTGATTGCAATGTTGCTGTTGTATGTAGTTGCTGATGCATCCCCTTCTATGCGCAGGGTTATCTTCTCTATAACATGTGCATTCCCGTCATGATCAGCGTAGATCCTGACGTTGGTATTCTCGTAGGAGAATGTCGCGGCCGTTAGATTTATGAATAGCACGACCAAGCATAAGAATAAAAATAATCCACGCATAATACTAGTTAAGTAAGAATATATTTAAAAGTGGTAATTATGAACCTGTTATTCCTCGGTGAGGCCGGTGTTGTTGCATCCTTTCCCAACGGCAAGGTTGCGATTGATCCCGTGGGTACTAGTGTGCCCAAGGAGAGGATAATTGAAGAGTGCAAGGGCCTGAAGCTTATTCTCATAACGCACGAGCATAAGGAGCACTTTGACAGGGCGCTTGTAGAGGCGCTGTTTGAAGCATACCATCCCTATGTTGTAGGCCCGAAGCATGTGCTCGACAATCTCAGTGTCCACTCCACATACAAGAGTGATGTGGTAGTAGGCGATACATTTGAGCTTAATGGGTTTGAGGTGCGCGTTATGCAGGTATTCCATCCACAGGCCAAGTATGCAGTCTCATATTTTGTTAAGTCCGGGAATGCAACGCTTTTCCATGCGGGTGATACGTATGAGACGGACCAGCTCTATAAGATACGCGCTGATGTTGGCATACTTCCCATAAAAGGTATGGAAACGATGGATGCTGCGCGTGTGGCGCGTATGTCACAACGCCTGCTGTTTGGCAAGATATTCCCAGTATACTGGGGGGACAGCAAGAACCTCGTTGAGTTTATGATGGTTGCAAAGGATAAGGGTATTCGTCCGAGGCTTGGGGATTGGGTCTCCGTTTAACTGGTGTGTTTATGAGTGATGTTGAATCTATCTATGTAGAGAAGAAGATTGTATGCAAGAGGTGCGGGCACGTACACGAGTTTACAATTCGCACCACACTTTCCATAAACAATTTTCAGGTTAATGCGATATGTGCGGCGTGCGGCGCAAAAATCGTGATTGATCTTGATTCGCTGTTCAAGAGCGCGAAACCGCAAGAACAGTTGGAGAATATCCCAGACCCATATGCTATGGATTCATCCTCAAGCACTTCCTCGGCCAGCACAACCATTGATTTGGATGCTGTTGAGGGTATAGATGAGGGTGCTTCCGATTCATCATCTTCTGGTTCTGAGGAGCCAGTGCAACCGATGCCAGATGTCTCAAGCTTCTTTGATGAGGTTGAAGAGGGAAAATAGCTTTAATCCCACTTGTTTTTTTAGCTTTTCAAAAATAGCTCTTTTTAATAGGAAAAACAAAAATAGAAGAAAGAATAATTATATCAGGCCGAGAGATGCTGCAATGAGCGCCCCTGCAAACACCAGTGAAACGGTGTTGAGCACTTTAATAAGTGCATTCAGTGCAGGGCCCGCAGTATCCTTCAACGGGTCGCCCACAGTATCTCCCACAACTGCTGCCTTGTGTGTATCGCTTCCCTTACCACCGAGGTTGCCCGCCTCAATGTATTTCTTTGCATTGTCCCACGCAGCACCGGCAG
>Ga0315298_1007936_pt1 | contig 13746 bp, 16 predicted proteins | sample WHS_1_MG_FD_203077 | JGI IMG/M metagenome (GOLD analysis project Ga0315298, IMG submission 203077) | Extremophilic microbial mat communities from Washburn Hot Springs, YNP, Wyoming, USA - WHS_1_MG | ecosystem: Environmental > Aquatic > Thermal springs > Hot (42-90C) | place: USA: Wyoming...
GAGATCGTGTGCCCAAGGCCCGCTTTCGCCCGCCGCGACGGCGAACCTGAAGGCGTTCTTCGCGGTAAAGGCGCCGAAACTTCTTGTGGTTCATGGAAATTCCTTCGCGGCTGAGCAGCCAGTGCAGGCGCCGATAGCCAAATCGACGGCGCTCGCCCGCAAGCACGCGAATGCGTTCGCGAGCCTCCGCATCATCCGGGCGGCGGCTTTGATACCGCACCGTGGTCCGATCCACGCCCAGCGCATCGCAGGCCCGGCGTTGGCTCACCTCGAACAGGGTCTGAAGGTGAGCTACCGCCTCCCGCTTATGGCTGGGCGCTAGAATTTTATGGAATGGCCCGCCCCTTTCCCCCTTGTAGAGTAATCTGCCGGGGGCCAACGGAAGAAAGGGAGGCAGGCAATGAAGACAGAGATCGCGGTTTTAGGGATTGATCTGGGCAAGAACAGCTGCAGCCTTGCGGGACTGGATGGGACTGGTGCGGTGATCAAACGGCGGCGGATGCGACCGGAGACCGTGGTGACGTTCACGAAGGAGTTGCCGCCTTGCGTGATAGCAATGGAGGCGTGCTGCGGCGCTCATCATCTTGCCCGTCTTCTCGCGGCGCAGGGACACGACGTCCGGCTGATGTCGCCGGAATACGTGCGCCCTTATGTGAAGGCGCAGAAGAACGATGATCGCGATGCCGAGGCGATTGCGGAGGCGGCAACACGGCCGACGATGCGTTTTGTGTCCATGAAAACGGAGGAGCAGCTTGACATGCAGACCCTGCATCGGGCCCGTGACCGGCTGGTCGGTGAACGGACGGCGCTGATCAACCAGCTGCGAGCGATCCTGTTGGAGCGCGGGGTTACGGTGCCGCAGGGGCGGAGCAAGCTCGAGCGGTCCCTGATCGAGATGTTCGATGGCGATGAAGCCGAGCCACCGGCGACATTGACGCCGCGGCTGCGGGCGCTGATTGCCGACATGCGGGCCGAATGGCGTGAGCTGGATCGGCGGATCACCGCTTTTGAGGACGAATTTGTCGCTCGCACGCGCGAGGACGAAGCGGCACGCCGGCTGATCAGCATTCCCGGGATCGGCGTGATGAACGCGACCGCGCTGATTGCCGCGATCGGCAACGGTGAGACGTTCAGCCGGGGCCGCGATCTTGCTGCCTGGCTTGGTCTGGTGCCGCGGCAGATCACGACAGGAGGCCGACCGCGGCTGGTCGGGATCAGCAAGCGCGGCAACAAGTATCTGCGCAAGCTGCTGATCCATGGTGCTCGCGCCGCTCTTCCCAGTCTGTTGACCAGCTCAACGCCGCTCGGCGGCTGGCTGCGCGGGCTCACCGCTCGGGTCCACAAGAATGCAGTGGTTGTCGCACTGGCCAACAAGCTGGCGCGGATCGCTTGGGCGGTACTGAGAAACGGCGGCACGTTTGATGCCAAGTCCGCATCAGGGATGGCATGATTAGCCGGCTAATGATCTCGCTAACTTGATAGCCGGTCATGATGTTTGCGGGTGGTGGAATGAAGATGGCCTGACAGTCGACCGGCGCTTCGGGAACCTGCTTCAAAAAATGGCGCGCTTGATGCCGTGAATTTTATGAGGACCAGATCGCGCGGATCTCCATCTTGGCCGGGAGCTTGCTCCGAGGCCGGATACGTTGACGCAGACTGGTCAGTTCATCGAAAATACCACTTGCAGACGGGGCGGGCCATACGTTTTGACGCAATTTCCTTGAGCATGGCGTTGTCCAGCACAGCGTCCGTCAACAGCCGCTTGAGCCGAGCGTTCTCGTCTTCCAGCTGTTTGAGCCGCCGGGCGTCCGAGACTTCCAACCCGCCGAATTTGGCCTTCCACTTGTAAAACGTCGCCGAACTGATCCCGTGTCGACGGCAGACCTCCGCCGTCGACATCCCCGACTCCTGCTCTTTGAGGATGCCGATGATCTGCTCCTCGCTAAACCGACTGCTCTTCATCTCGTCCGTCTCCCTGATGGGGCGGACTCTACTCATTCCTGGAGGAAATCCACGGGCTCAGACCAGCGGATGTGGCCTTGGAGCCCGGCACCCACCTGCCCGGGCCGATAAGATTGGAACGGAGGTGTAGAGCCGAAATCGAGGGGATCTGCATCGACCCCGCGTAGTTTGGAGCTCAATCAGATATAATATAACATCTGCACAGATCACACACTAAGGTTGAAATGGCCACAAAAATGGGCGCTCCGAAAAACGTCGTTGGTGCAACTTTCCAACCCCTCTACGCACAAGTCAAAGCCCTTCTGATCCGGCGCATCGCCTCGGGAGAATGGAAGCCAGGCATGATGATCCCGAATGAATTTCAACTCGCGAGTGAGTTCAATGTCAGCCAGGGCACAATGCGCAAGGCTCTGAACGCACTCGAAACCTCAGGTCTTATAGTCCGCCATCAGGGTCGTGGTACTTATGTAGCCCAGCATACGCGGGAGCGGTCGTTATTTCATTTCTTCCGAATCGTTGGACTCGACGATCATCGCTGCGAGCCATGGAGCCGCGCTCTCGGTCAAATGACGATGAGAGCCTCGCGTGAAGTTGCCCGGCATCTCAGCATCGAGAAGGGCGCACCTCTTCACGTGATCAGCCGCATTCGTACGCTCGACAAAATTCCAGCTATCCTTGAAAAGATCTTTATTCCCGAAAGGATGATGCCCGATCTGATTGTCGATATCGGGTCTGAAATGATCGATGAGATGTATGTGATCTACCAGGAACGCTACAACGTATCGATTGCACATGCGAGTGAACGTCTGGCAGCCGTAGCGGCCACCGCGGAAGACGCTTCACATCTTGATGTTGCAGAGAAGACGCCCCTTCTCGAAATCACCCGCGTAGCTCGAGATCTTTCCGACGTGCCTGTGGAGTTGCGGATCTCACGCTGCCGTACCGACTCGTTCCGCTATATGGCTGAACTAAAATGACCGGCGACAATTCAAGGCAGAAGTACAATCTTCGCGGCAGCGATCTCGGCTTTATCAAGCGCAGCAAACGCTTTGGCCCCTTCCGCGAGGTTCATGTCGGCGACCCATTCAAGCGGACCGAAGGCGCCAATATCAAGCATTGCGACGACCTCGCGGAAGTCTGAGTCGGTGTAGCAGTATGTTCCACGGAATGTAATTTCTTGCAGGGTGATTCTCCGAATATCAAGACCGCCCTGGCCCGGGAGGAGGCCGATATGGATGATCACCCCGCCCGGCTTCACCAACCTGCAGGCCGCTTCGCGGGTGGCAGTGGCGCCGACCGCATCTATGATCAAATCCACACTCCCGGCCTCCGGTTCGGCATCACCGCCCGGCGCATAGGGTGTCACCGGCAAGGATAAGGCCACCTGCCGGCGAGCCGGATGCGGTTCGGCAAGATCTATCCGCCTGGCGCCGAAGCAATGCAAAGAGAGCGCAGCGCCAACCCCGATTGCGCCACCGCCAAGCACGCAACACCGCGCAGCAGGAAGAGCATCACGAAGATTCGCGATCCCCACGCGAACGGCGTGCCAGGAAACCGCCAGCGGTTCGGCGAGCGCCGCAGTCCGAAACGTCATGTCCTCGGGAATCGAATGCAGGTTCGTCTCCGGAATGCGAACCAACTCCGCAAAGGCACCCTCGCGTGGCGGCATTGAAATGATCTGTCGATTTGCGCAGAGATGGCTTCGTCCATCTCGGCACATTGCGCAGATGCCGCAAGTTACCAGCGGATTGATGGTCACGCGTTCACCCTTGCGAGGCCCATCGGCAATCCAGCCAGCGGCCTCGTGTCCGAGGACCAATGGTGGCGGACGCCTCTCGTCATGGCCGTGATAGGCGTGCATGTCGGATCCGCAGATGCCTACTGCCGCAACATGCACGATCACCTCGCCCGGCCCTGCGACGGGCTCGGGCACGTCCTCCAGCCGGATCCGCCCCGGGCCGCGATAGACAAGGGCTTTCATGACTACCTCCTATTTCGCGGTATAACCGCCGTCGACATAAAGTGTCTGTCCAGTCACGTAACCGGCCGCTTCCGACGAGAGAAAGATCACAGGACCAAACAGGTCCGAGAGTTTGCCATTGCGACCAATCGCCGTCTGCTTTGCGTGTCTGGCCACGAGTTCAGAATCCTTGAAAACGTCTGCCGTCAGCTCAGTCGGGAAGAAGCCGGGCGCGATCGCATTGCAGGTGATCCCATGGGGAGACCAGCGCTCCGCAATTGCACGGGTCAGCTGAACGATGCCCCCCTTCGCCGCTCCGTAGGGCGCCGAGTTCGGAAACGCACGCTGGGACTGCAGTGAAGCGATGTTGATGATGCGCCCGAACCGACGCTCAGCCATCTGCGGCGCGAGAAGCTGCGCAAGGCGGAACGGCGCGCGCAGATGAATTGCCATATGGCGATCAAACGCGTCGATCGTGACATCCTCGAACCGCTGACGGAGATTGATGCCGGCGGCGTTCACCAAAATGTCAACCGGGTGGTCAAGGGCGGCTGCAACGCGGTCTGGCCCACCAGGTTCGGCCAGATCTGCTTCGATCACCGAGACATCAATCTGCGCCTGTTTCAGCAGCCGTTCCGCTGCGTCAAGGGCGGGACGGCGCCGGGCCACGAGCACCGTACGCGCCCCCTGGCGGCCCAAGGCCTCGGCGAAGGCCAGCCCGAGACCGGAATTACCGCCAGTGATCAGCGCGCTCCGGCCCGCCAGCGAAAATAGCCGGTCGAGTTGTCCCATCGCTCAGTCGCTTACCGGTACACCAAGATCGGCGTTGCTTCCGGGAGCGTATTTGCGTACCCGCAGATCGGCAGTGCGCGCGTGCGCCTCCATCCCTTCCAACCGTGAGATCCGCGCGGTCATCTCGCCGACGCGGACGCTGGCGGTACGATCCATTCGTTGCCAGGTTAGCGGCTTCAGGAATTTGTGTACCGACAATCCAGCCGAATAGCGCGCTGCAAACTTGGTCGGCAAAATATGATTCGGTCCGGATGTCTTGTCGCCGTAGGCAACGGTGCTTTCCTCACCCAGGAACAGCGATCCGTAATTCACAAGACGCTCTCGCCACCACTCCGGCTCTGCACAATGGATTTCGAGGTGCTCACTGGCATATCGATCTGAAACACCGGCAAGTTCCTCGTTCGTGTCACAAAGGACAACTTCGCCATAATCTCTCCATGCCGCCGAGGCGGCGTCACGAGCAGTGGGCGGAAGAGCCTCGATCAGTTCGGGAACACGCGCCATAACCGCATCAGCAATGCGCTTCGACGACGTAAACAGCCACGCAGGACTCTCATGGCCGTGTTCCGCCTGCCCTACAAGATCAGCCGCGACAATCTCGGCGTCAGCTGTCTCGTCGGCAATGACGGCAACCTCGGAGGGGCCCGCAAAGACGTCGATACCCACTTTGCCAAACAGCAGCCGCTTGGCCTCTGCTACGAACTTATTGCCCGGACCGACGATCACGTCGGCTGCGTTGCCCGTGAACAGACCATAAGCCATCGTGGCAATCGCCTGTACGCCACCAAGTGTCATAATGATGTCTGCGCCTGCCGCTTGCATTGCATAGAGGACGCAGGGATGAACAGCCTCGCCCCGAAATGGGGCCGAGCAAGCGATGACCGTCTCAACGCCGGCGGCACGAGCGGTCGCCACAGACATATAGGCCGAAGCAATATGAGCGTAACGCCCCGTGGGCACATAACAACCCGCGACTGACACCGGCACCATCTTTTGCCCGGCCACAAGGCCGGGCATCAGTTGAACTTCGAAGTCCCGCACCGATGCACGCTGGGCATCGGCGAAGCGCCTTACATTCGCGATAGCGGCATCAATGTCCGCACGAATGGCAGAGCTCACCGACGCGGTGCGTGCCTCGATCGCTTCAGGGGCCATAATGATCGGTCCGGACCAGCGGTCGAGGTCACTCGCGTAGCGACGAACAACATCTTCACCGCCGGCTTCAATCGCCGCGATCATATCCGACGCGATACGTCGTGCCGTTCCCGTCTCCGTTTCCGGGGTTTTGCTCGCGCGCTTTAGATAGGTTGTTGTCATCTGGCATTCCTCGTCAGTCATGGATTCAGTAAATCAATCGCCGGTGCTGAGGGAGATTTCTTCGGTAATATCGAGAGACTGCCCGATGGGTTCCCACTTAATCAGAAGAGCGGAAATTAATCCCAGCAACGGCGCCAGCACCAGAACAAGCATCATTGACCGAAGACCGATGGCGGCAACCAATATCGGGAAGAAGTAGAATCCCATTATGCTGCCGACCCGGACCATACTTTGACCCCATCCCGTGCCGATTCCGCGTATCGTCGTCGGATATGACAATGTCGCCATTGTCATCCCCTGTGCGCCGGGGCCAAAAGAATGTCCGAAGATGAACAAGCCGATCAGCAGCGCCGTCTCTGTCAGAGACAGATTGTGGCCTCCAAGATAAAGCAAAACGAGTGCGACGATGACCATCGAATAACCGATGATTGCCATCCGCCGCACCCCAACCGCCCATGTCATTTTTACGCCGGCAGCACCACCAAGGATACCGGCGATGTTGAATACGATCGCGCCAAGTATAGCGAAAATAAAATCTGAGCCAAAAATTTTGGACGATATCGCCGGAAGATTAAATCCTATAGCGAAGTATTCCATGCTTTGCGTAGCACATATAATCGAAATCAGCACGGTTCTAGTGAAATATTTTGAAGTAAAAATTTCCCGAAAATGCAAATTCTGCGCGGGCGTAGAAGATTTTATCGTGTCCTTTATAACCCTAACCGATACGCCGTACGTGCGTTCGATGATCCGGCCTGCCTCTTCCAGGCCAACATTGTGCGCAGCCCATTGCGCACTTTCGTTCATGTACTTCGTCCGCAACAGTAGGATTATGAAGGCAGGAACCGCACCGAAGCCAACAGCAACTCTCCATAGATCTGTTCCTGCGCCGGCTAGGTAGAAGGGCAAAACGACGAGCCCCGTGCAAGATGCGGCAACATACCACATTACCTGCCAGAGATTGACGCTTCCCCCTTTGCGGCGTTCGTTTACGAACTCGGCAATGAAACTTAGCGCTACAGGGAAATCGAGGCCAACGCCCAGCCCCATGAGAAAGCGAAACGCCAATAGCATGAGGAGATTTACAGAAAGTGCGGCGCCAATTGCTGCTACGACCAAGAAGATTAGGTCCAGCAGGAACATTTTGAAGCGACCCGCTTTATCTGTAAAATATCCTCCCCACAAAGCGCCGATAAAGGCGCCAAATGCCATCATGGCGGTCACACTGCCAACTTCAAATGGAGATAGGTGAAACTGCGACTTTAATTGCACGACACCGATACCAAGGCTCGTGAAATCATACGCATCGACAAATACGCCACCCAGCGCAATCAAAACGATTAGTATCGAATTTCTTGCTTGTGGCTGGGTGTTGATGAAGTTCCGAACGTCCTTTGGCGAGCGCAGCACAACGGACGCTTGCATATCTGAACTGGTCACGTTTCCTCCATTTTTTTTGTGTCTGCATATAAGCTATCTTATATAAGAGACAGAGTCAATGGATGTCCGCCGTCTGCGGCAATGGCACAGAATTGAGGTTGCGATTTAAGGAGGGTTGGGGTTTCGTCACAGTGACAAAGGAACGAAGATGAAGCCCCAACCCTCCCCCAAAATATCACCGGCCAAGGTGCCCGCGGCAGCGGTGGTCAAGGACATCCGGCGGCACTTCTCGGCCGAGGACAAGATCCGCATCGTGCTGGATGGCCTGCGCGACGAGGACAGCATTGCCGAGCTGTGCCGCAAGGAAGGCATCGCCCAGAGCCTATATGACACTTGGTCAAAGGAGTTCATGGAAGCCGGCAACCGTCGCTTGGCTGGTGACACCGCTGGTGTTGCGACCACCGGCGAGGTGCAGGACCTTCGCCACGAAGCCCACGCCCTCAAGGAATGTGTTACCGACCTGATGCTAGAAAGTCGCCTGCTCAAAAAAATGATCGGCGATGGGTGCGACGACGCATGAGGTATCCCGCATCCAAGAAGCTCGAGATCATCCGGATCGTCGAGCAGTCGCACCTGCCCGCCAAGCGCACGCTGGACCACTTCGGTATCGCCCGGCGGACGTTATACCGCTGCTATGACCGCTATCTCGATGGCGGGCCGGAGGCGCTGGAGGATCGACACTCGGTGCCGAGCCGAGTGTGGAACCGCATCGCGCCCGATGTACAGGACCAGATCGTCGAAATGGCGCTGGGGCAGTCCGAGCTGTCACCTCGCGAGTTGGTCGTGCGATTCAACGATGATCGCCGATGATTTGTATCGAAGCCACGGTCTACCGCCTGCTCAAGGCGCACAACCTGATCACCAGCCCGGCCTATGTCGTGATCAAGCCCGCCGATGTGTTCCACATTCAGGAACTCGTTGTCCCGGACGGCACCCCAGAGCGCACCTTCGGTGGCGATCCGGACCGGGTCGGGATGGACCTTGAGCACGCTGATGCCAAGCCGCTCCAGATGCGCCTGGCAGGCCGCATGATCGGCGAACTCTTTCGCCGTGGCGTCGGCAAGAGTGGGTATCACCGGACCGGCGAGCGCGCGCCCGCGCATGTAGGCGAGCGCCGCGTTGTTGATGACGTAGTCGGTGTACCCGGCGCGCAGCAGGTGGAGAAAGTTCAGCCGGCTCTTGCTCTCCCTCGTGCCAAACTAGGCGAAATCGTCATTGCCGATATGGGTTCAGAACCCGTTCCGCCCGGCATGCCGCGCGCCGGTGTCGTCCACCGTCACCCAGGCCGCTGTCGCAAGTCCCGCCAGCAGGACCTCGCGGCTCTCCGCAAGGAAACCCTCCTGTCCCTCGATCAGCAGCCGCGTCACCTGCCGCTTCGAAATCGCCACCCGGAAGGCCCGCAACTGCGCCGTCAGCCGCTCCACCGTCACTTCCCCCTGGTGATGCAGCATCAGCACGAAACGTCGCATTTCCGCGCAGAAATGCTCCATCCCCCCGCCGGCAGCGGCGCTGGTCTGAGCCCCAAGTTCTCGCCATTCAGGAGTAGAGTCTAATCGCCGAATGGTGCCCACGATTGGGCGTAGGTGCCAGGATCGTCCGGCCCGCCGGCGTCACCCACCGCTCCCGCCGGTAGCGGATCGCCCGCTCGCGCAGAAACAGATCCTGAACCAGAAAGCTCTCATATCCATTGAACCGCGAGCCCGCCGGTGTATCCGCCGCGATGACCCGCTCCTCAATGCCAATCCGGGGCGTGAATTTGCCGCGTCCCTTGCCGCCCGGCGCCCGCCACGGCGACGTCCCGCGCTCCATTCCGCTTGGTCTGCTCGGCGGCTTGATGCCCGGACGGCCTTTCTGCCCCTTCAGACGTGCAACCTCATCACGCAACGCCGCAATCTGACGCGCCTGCTCCGCGTTCTCCGCCAGAAGCTGAAGCACCAGATGCTTCAGCTCACTCGCAGGCAGATCATCAAAGTCGGAAGCTTCGGTCATCCGAAGATTGAATCAGTCCCGTGACCGCGCAAGCAAAAAATCAAATCCCACCCGGACTTTTGCCCCGGTCACGAAAAATACGGATTGGCACTTTGACCCATGACCGCCCCCCCCCCCCAGTGGGTGGTCAGGAGTACGTCAAAAGCGGGGTACCGAACGCCTTCTTCCGGTGCGTGTGGCTTCAAGCATGAACCGCGCGGCCGGTCAGTGCCGATTCGAGCGCGCAATCGGCAAGCCGCAGCGCTTGCCGGCCGTCGCGTGCGGTCACCGGCATCGGCGCGCCGGCCTCGGCCGCCGCGCGGAACATCTCGAACTCGGTGCGATAGGCGTCGGCATAGCGTTCGAGAAAGAAGTTCAGCAGCGGCTCGCGCGCGTCGGTCGCCGCACCGCTCCAGCGCCGCACCGTGGTCGCGCGCAGGTTGTCGTTCATCAGCATCCCCGCCGAGCCGAACACCTCGAAGCGCTGGTCATAGCCATACACGGCGGCGCGGCAGCAATTGATGTGGCACTGCCGGCCGGACTCCGTGCGCAGGTTGACCATCACCGTGTCGGTGTTCCCCGCAGGCGCGGGGATGAACCGCTTCGATCTTATCGAGTATGATATGCCACTCCGTGTTCCCCGCAGGCGCGGGGATGAACCGTCGCGCTTGAACTCGCCGAAGCCGGTGCCCTGGTGTTCCCCGCAGGCGCGGGGATGAACCGGCGAGATCGCGACGGCGAGGGAGTCAGTCCTTGTGTTCCCCGCAGGCGCGGGGATGAACCGCGGCATAGGCTCGATGCATGAGCGGGGAGGCTGTGTTCCCCGCAGGCGATCGTGCCGTAGCGGAAATTGCGCCGCCATCCCTCCGTTGGCTTTCCACCAGCCTGTGGCTGGCGGAACCTTGGCCAACTCCGCCCGGTCATCAACGCCCACTACGCGCGGCGGTATCAGAGGTGATGTACCGCGCCGGCGCACCACCCGCAGCAGCGTGTCGTTGCTGACCGGAATCATCAGTCGCCTGGCAAAACCTGCCGCTGGTCGACCACCGAGTGCCAGCCCAAGATGCTGAACAATGGTATCCAGTCGCGCAGTTCGGCGCGCCCATGGTGCCAGTTCCCTGAACCGCTCGGCGAAAATCCGCCGGTTGCACCGGGCTTCGCGACAATAGAATCGACGCGCCAGGACAACGAGCCGGACCATTCGTCCACCAACGGGCAGATCCGCCAGGCGGCGATGGTAGCGACTATGAACACAAAAAGACGCCCGCCCACAGCTCGGGCAAATCCCGCGCCCGGGGCCACCGCGCGAACCCTGATGGTGGCCGTATCTCCTTCTGTCTCTACGCTCTCCGCGGCAAATCCAACCGGGACCAGCAACGCCGGACGGCAACCTCGCATGCCTTTGATTCCTTTCCCGAACCCAAGGCAATCCAAACAGCCAATTCCATCAAAAGTGAGTCAGAGCCCCGATTCGATGCCGATCACCCCAAAAAACCGGGTCCTTATTCCATACCGAATCACAATCGTGGCGCTGGCAGCCGTCCGCCGCCGCTAGGCTGGAAGTGTCACCCGGGCATATCGTATCGGCGGCATCCCGACATGGCGGGTGAAGGCGGTGCTGAACGTGCTCGCGGAGGCGTAGCCGACTTGTGCGGCGACATGCTCAATCGCCAGCTCCCGCGTGCGGAGCAGCCGCTTGGCGAGCGCCATGCGCCAGGTCAGCAGATATTCGATCGGCGGTAATCCGACGACGCGGCTGAAGCGCGCGAAGAAGGCGGACCGCGACATCGCCGCCTCGGCGGCTAGATCGGCCACAGTCCAGCCATGCTCGGGCCGCGCGTGCATGGCCCGCAAGGCGAACACCAGGCGATCGTCCGACAGCCCCCGCGCGAGGCTCGGCACCGACAGGATGTCGGCCCCGCACCGCAGCGCCTCGATGAGCAGCACCTCGAGCAGGCGCTCCAGCACCAGTTCCCGCGCCGGGCGGGCGTGGCGCGTCTCGTCGCCAACCAGCTGAAGCAGCAGGGCAAGTCGCGGCTCGTCGCGGGCAACGATCATCGCCGGCAGCAGCGAGAGGAGCAGGGCGGCGTCGGACGAGGCGAAACTGCAGACCCCGACCTGCATCCTGAGATTGACCGGCTCGCCATGTCCCCCGACCCGGAATCGCCCCTCGCCGATCTCTGTTGGCGTCATCGCGATCCCGTGCGGCGGCGCCTCGATGCTCTCGACCACATGATCCTTGGTCACGGGCGACAGCACGAAATCGCCCTTGCGCACGATGATCGGCGGCCGGCCGGACGACACAACGCGACACTCGCCCTCCAGCACCGCGAAGAACACTGGTTTGCCCTCGATGTCGCGGCGGAGGCGCCACCGGCCGGCATATTCGACGAGCTTGGAATAGCTGGCCGAGGGCTGAAGCAAGGTGACGATTTCGGCAAGCGGGTCGACGGTCATGACACGACTATCGCAAATGTATCACGGACTTTCGACCATATTTGGTCTCATCGTTTATGGCCATATCCAGATGACTGCCAACCAACTCGGAGTGCTTCCATGCCGACCGTCCTTATCACCGGTTGTTCCTCGGGCTTCGGCCTCGAAACTGCGAAACTGTTTCTCGAGAAAGGCTGGAAGGTCGTCGCCACGATGCGCCAGCCCAAGGCCGACATCCTGCCCGCATCCGCCAATCTCGTCGTCCTGCCACTGGACGTCACCGATCGGGGCAGCATCGCGCACGCGCTCGGCCAGGCCGGCGAGATCGACGTGCTGGTCAACAATGCTGGGTTCGGCGCCGCCGTGCCGATCGAGTTGATCGCGCCGGAAACGGCGCGGCAGCTATTCGAGACCAACACGCTCGGCACACTGGCGATGCTGCAGGCGATCCTGCCCGGCTTTCGCGAGCGCCGCGGCGGCGTGGTCATCAACGTCACGTCGACGGTGACGCTCAAGCCGCTGCCGCTGGTCAGCGTCTATCGTGCGAGCAAGGCGGCGGCGAACGCGCTCACCGAGAGCCTCGCGGTCGAGATGGAGCCGTTCGGCGTGCGTGTGCATATCGTGCTCCCCGGCCGCTCGCCGGAAACGAACTTCGGCAACAACGCTATGCCGCATCTGCGGGGGCTCGATAACCCCGACTACAAGCCGCTGATCGAAGGCATGATCGCTCGCTTCCGCGACGACGCTGGTCCGGTCACCCATGCCGCCGATGTGGCTGCGGCGGTTTGGCTGGCCGCCACCGACCCGCACGCACCGCTCAGAATCCCGGCCGGCGAGGATGCGGTGCAGTGGATGGCTGAGGCTGAATAGGCCCAGCTTAAGCCGCGACGTTCAGGCGCCCGGTTTTCACTGGGGATAATTACATTCCAAGCCCTCGGTTGCGCCCGAAGCCCCAGTCGACGCCTCCGTCAACGCGCGCGACACCCTGTGTAACGCCGCCCGCCGCCGAGCGGCCAGGATCATAGTCGATGGTCTCGATGGAGGACCAGCCGAGCACCGTGAGCCGGTCGCGCATCGCATATTGCAGGGCGCTGCTCTCACGGTTGTGCAGCACCCCCCGCTGAGGCCGAGGCGCGGTACTATGAGCAACTGAACGAGACGGCCATGGTCGCCTGGGTCAAACAAAATAGCCCCCGGGATTCCCGGCGCGGTTCAGTCAAACCATAATCGATCGGCGGCAGCAGATCAGCTGGTCATGAGCACTGTCAAGCCAGAGCGGTACAGCCGGGCCGGATTTCAGATGTTCAAGACCCCCTTTCCGACCCCACGAACGAGCGAATCAAGGAAGCGGCGCTCTTCGTCATCCATTGTTCCAAGGTCGAGGAACCGCCAGTTGCGCTCATAAAGCGCGAGGGCTTCAGCCTCGGTCAGGATCGCCGTTTCAGTGAGCTGTGAAGCTATGAGCCTGAGCTGTGCATAGCGGCTTAATTCGAAGGTCTTCATCGCCAAATTTCTGAAACTATCAGGTCACAGCGTCGGCCGCCGAAGCTCAGAATAACCCTAGAGAAGAAACTGTCAAAGCATACGCCTCAAGGGGGCAGGGAAGGCGTGTACCTGCTGGAACACAGCAGCCATGTATTGGCTGCCTTGATCATGACGAAGCAGGTCCGTGGCCGACGTACTTGCCGAAGGCGCGGAAATGCCGGCATACACCAAGGAGCATGCATGCAGTCACATGACGCTTGAAGAGTTCAACGATATCTGCCGAAGCCTACCGTCCACGACCAGCGTGATCCAGTGGCGCGGAGCGCATGTGTGGAAAATCGGCGGCAAGATGTTCGCGATCGGCCGGTCGGAGACAGATCAGGCGA
>Ga0315298_1007938_pt1 | contig 13746 bp, 12 predicted proteins | sample WHS_1_MG_FD_203077 | JGI IMG/M metagenome (GOLD analysis project Ga0315298, IMG submission 203077) | Extremophilic microbial mat communities from Washburn Hot Springs, YNP, Wyoming, USA - WHS_1_MG | ecosystem: Environmental > Aquatic > Thermal springs > Hot (42-90C) | place: USA: Wyoming...
CCCAGAGTCACCCCCTGGTAGATTTTGACGTTGTCTCCGATCTCGCAGGTTTCTCCGATGACAACCCCCGTGCCGTGGTCGATGAAGAAGCTCCGGCCGATTTTCGCCCCCGGGTGGATGTCGATGCCGGTGATGCTGTGGGCATATTCGGTCATCATCCGGGGGATGAGGGGGATACCCTGCACAAAGAGCTCGTGGGCCATGCGGTAGATTGAAATGGCGATGATGCAGGGGTAGCTCAGAATCACTTCCTCGATGCTTTTGGCTGCCGGGTCTCCGTCGAAGGCGGCCTGGACGTCCTCATCGAGCATCTCCCGGATGAGGGGGAGCTTGGTAAAAAAGCGCTCCGCTTCCTGGCAGGCTTGGTCTTCACAGGAGAGACACACCCCTTCCATGGCCTTTGGGTCGCCCCGGAGGGCCTTGGCGATCTCCCGGCTCAGTTCTCCAAAGAGACGGTCCAACTTGTGCCCTACGAAGTACTCCACGTTGGTCCAGCAAAGGCGGGTATTGCCCAGATATCCCGGGAAGAGGAGCTCCCGCAACTCTTCGGTGATGCGAATGATGTTTTCCCGGGAGGGAAATTCTCTCTCCTCCACGCAGGTGATGCGAGGGGTCTTCCTGTAGCTAGCCACAAGGGCTTTGGCCAGGGATTCCACCGGAATTTTCCGAAACTCGTTCATGGTTATCACCTCAGAACTGGGCGATGGCACTCTCTATTCGGGCCAGGAGGGTTTCAGGAACCTGGTCGTTCTGGCCGTTGACTTTCACAAGGCCCCAGAGAAAGCTCTCAAACTCGTAACGCTCGCAACACCTTCTGCACATCGCCAGGTGCTCTTCGATGGCCGCCCGTTCTTCTTCAGTGAGGACTTCCCGGTCGAGGTAGAAGTAGAGTTTTTCTACCAGGTCTTTGCAGTCCATCCTTCCTCGTTCTCCCTTTCCGTTTTGGTTTTTCGGGTGGAGTATTCCCAGAGAAGTTTCTGGAGGAGTTTTCGTCCCCGATGGAGACGGGACATCACGGTACCGATGGGGATGTCAAGGATTTCAGCCGTTTCTTTGTAGGAAAAGCCTTCTACCAGCGTGAGCACCACAACGGTGCGGAATTCTATGGGGAGTGACTCTATGGCTTGAAGAATGTCTTCCCGAGTGAGGGTGTTGAGGAGGGCTTCTTCAGGCGTTACCCCTTCAAAGGGCGGTTGAAAAGAGGTTTCTTCCTCAATCTCCTCAAGAGAGGGCAGCTTCTGTCGGTCCCGCAGACGATAGTAATTGTTGATGAAAGTATTGGTGAGGATTTTGAAAATCCAGGCCCGAAAGTTTGTCCCTTCCTCGAAGCGTTCGAAGGCCGCAAAGGCCTTGGTAACGGTCTCCTGCACCAGGTCTTCGGCGTCTTCCCGGTTGCGGGTCATGCGAAAGGCGGTTCGGAAAAGAGCGGGTAGCTCTGGGGCAACGAGTTCCTGAAAAAGTCTTTTTTGCTCTTCTTTGGTCTTCGTCATGACACCCAACCTCAGGAATCTTTCAAGAAATCAGCGTTCTTGAGTTTTTCGAGTTCTCTGTGGAACTCGATAACCTCGTCTATGGTTATCTGGCCACGAGGGGTCTCTCTTTTGCGTTTCTTGACAATCTTGGCCACATCTTCAATCTTCTCCAGATTGAAGGTGACTTCGCCGAAGTCACGGCAATACGGACAGATGTAACGGATATATGCAGAACCTCGGTACGCCGGGATTTTGTATATACCGATTTCTGTGACGTCCTCAAGGCTGATGAGGGCCTTGCAGTTCTTACACCTGAGAGGGAGTTCTTGCATTGCTTCCTCCTCTAAACTCTTTTTGAGATATTCTATCAGGCAGCGATGAATAAGACAAGTTTGTGAATGGTTTAAGGAAGAAATGGTTGAGAGGAGGCGAGAGTATGACGCTGGAGAGTATCTTCGAGTTTGCGCTTAAGATGGAAGAAGATGGACGGGCTTTTTACCTTGAGGGTGTTTCTCGGGTGCAGAACGTCTTGAGCAGGGAAGTTCTGAAGAGGTTAGCTGACGAAGAACTCATCCATATTGAGCGCATCCAGGAAGGGTATGAGAAGATTCGAAAGGGCGAGGCGTTCGTCTTTGAGAGCTGGGGTGGCATCCGGAAATCGACCCGGGAGTATTTTGAGAACGTGTTCACCGAGGCGAAGAGAAAGATGGAAGAGCTCGTTCCGCCCACCAGCGAGGAGCTTGATGTTCTCAAGATGGCCATGGACCTTGAGTCCAAGGCACATGAGTTCTATGCGAAGAAAAAGGGGGAGACCGAGAACAAGGATGTCCAGAATTTTCTTGACTTCCTTGCTTCTGAGGAGTATCGCCACTACAACCTCCTTTTCAATACTTATGGGTACCTGGAAAATCCCAGAGAGTGGCACTTCGGGGAAGAAAAGCCCATTTTTGAGGGAGGTTGAAAAGGAGGATTGTGGTATAATGGAGCCATCAATCACCATATAAAGGGAGGGAAAGATCATGGTTCGGATACTTCTCATGATTTACAGCTGGCTTTTCCTCATCATGGGGATTTTGGGGCTCATTCCCGGGCTGAACCTGGGGACAGAGCCATTGTGGCACGCTCTTTTGAAAATAATCCTTGGGATTATAGGCATTTGGGCCTCCACTGCGAAGAAGAAAGAGTAGAATGTAAAACCTCCCCACGCCTCGACGTGGGGAGGTTTTGTTTTTTTGTGAGAGGGGCTTTATATGGTACAAATACCCTCCTTCGGGCTTCAGGGTGTGGAAGTCCTCCCTTGAATTCATATTAAAATGTTGTTATAATGTAAGACAGAGTAAGAATCCCAGAATAGGAGGTGACAGGGGAAGAAAAAGGGGAAGCCTGAAGTCTCTGCACGTAGACCGTGAAAAAAATCCATGAGGGAGGTAGTGAAGGCGATGCTTGGAAAATCTCATCTTCGAATGGTTTTTATGGTGAGTCTGGTTTGTGTTTTCGTCCTGGCTTTGGGTGTACAGGCTTTTGCGGCGAAGAAGCCCCCGGTAGTAGGAATCTCCACTGGTTCCTCTGGTACCTCCTGGCGTACCATCATGATCAACGCCCTGGAGGAAGTGGGCAAGGAGTATAAGGCGGCAGGAAAAATCGCTGATTTCAAAATTGTCAACAACGTGGTGAACGGGGATGCCACCGAGCAGGCGAACATCCTCCGGGATTTCATCGCGCAGGGCGTTGACATTATCCTGGTGAACCCCAACTCTCCTGATGCTCTGAACGGCGTCATTAAGGAAGCCCAGGAGGAAGGAATTCTTGTGGTTGCCTTTGATGCCACGGTGACGGCCCCAGACGTGGTCAACGTCACCCTCGACCACTATGCCTGGATGAAGAAGAACGCAGAGTGGATCTGTTCCACCCTCCAGAAAGGCAATGTGATCCAGATTTACGGTCTTGAGGGGCATCCTGCAGACAACGACCGCCGCAGGGCGGTGTATGACGTTCTGAAAAACTACCCCGATATAAAGCTCATCGCTGACACCACCGGTTACTGGGACCAGACCAAGGCCAAGGAAGTGGCCGCACAGATCATTGCCTCTGGCCAGCCGATTGATGGCGTCATCACTCAGGATGGCGAGGCCTACGGTGTCCTTTCAGCCTTCCTGGATGCTGGGAAACTCCCCAAGGTCATGTTTGGCGACCCGGGAACGGCCTTCTTTAAAGAGTGGAAGAGGCTACGCGAAATGGGAGCAGACTTCAAGGCCTGCACGCAGCCGAATCCTCCGGGAATCGGTGGCACTGCCTTCCGCATCGCTCTGCAGCTTTACAACGGCAAGCAGTTTAAGGCTGGCGTTTTGAAGGACAATACCTACTACTACAAGGTGAGCATGTTCATCACTGATGAGAACTTCGACGAGGGCTGGGAACTTCTCAAAGATAAACCTGATGACTATCTCCTGAGCGAAATCATGTCGGAGGAAGCTGTAGAAGCACTCTTTGAGTGATTGGGAAGATCCCACGGGTTGCCAAAGCTTTGGCAACCCGTGGGAAAAAGAGGGAAACGCCGTGGTCGTTCTGGAAGCCAAGAACATCAAAAAACACTTTGGAGGAGTTGTAGCTCTCTCTGATGGGAATCTTCGCTGTCAGCGAGGGAGAATCACGGGGCTTTTGGGTGCCAACGGTTCAGGAAAGAGCACGATGTCCAAAATCATCGCAGGGGTGTATCGGCCTGACGGTGGAGAGGTATGGTACAAGGGAAGGGTCGTCCACTATCGGAACCCCAGTGAAGCAAGGAAAGATGGGATTGCCCTGGTCTTCCAGAACTTGAGTCTGGTGCCTGATCTCACTGTATGGCAGAACGTGGTCCTGGGGGTAGAAAAGAATCGGGGGATTTTCCTCGACGACCGGGAGGCAAAGGACCTCACCCGAAGGATTTTGCAAGACCTCTCGCCAGACCTTGATATCTACAGAAAAGTGTACGAGCTGAGTCCCGGAGAGATGCAGATTGTGGAAATTGCCAAAGCGATCTCCGAGGAGCCGGAGCTTCTCATCCTCGACGAGCCTACAGCAGCCCTTGAGCAGGCTCAGGTGAGAAACCTTTTCCGGTACATGCGTACCCTCGCGGGGAAAGGGGTGGCGATTATTTTTACCTCGCACCGTCTCTGGGAAGTCATGGAAATCTGCAGTGATGTCACTATCTTCAGGAATGGAGCCACCGTGGCTTGCATCGATTTCGACAAGGAGGAAAAAGACCCGGAGAAGATAGTGAGTCACATCACCGGTGAGCCGCAACGGGCTTCCTCCCTGGAGTACATGTCGGAAGAGGGAGTGTACGATGAGGTTCTCTTTCGGGCTGAGGTCAAGAGTATGCGGAGTGGGGAGCGAAAGCTCAAAGAGGCATCCTTTGAGTTGAGGAGGGGCGAAATCCTTGGTATTGGTGGGCTTGCCGGGCAGGGCCAGAATGAGCTGCTTTACGCCCTTGCTGGAAGCTATCCCGGGGTTCGCTGTGAGGTGGAGCTTGAGGGAAGGCGCATGCGACTCCAGAGGCCTCAGGATGCTATACAGCACGGTATTCTCCTTGTTCCTGGAGACCGACAACAGGAAGGGCTCTTTTTAGAGCACTCGGTGTACAACAATATGATTTTCCCCAAACTTGGCTTCCCAAAACACCCCCTGGTTATTCCCGAAAGGCACTATAAGGATGAATGCGAGAGCATTGTGAAGCTCCTCTCCATAAAGACCCCAAGCGTTGATGTTCCAGTGAGTGCGCTCTCCGGCGGAAACCAGCAGAAAGTGGTGGTAGGGAAGTGGCTTTCTTTCGATGTGAAGGTTCTCCTTTTAGCCGATCCAGCTAAGGGAGTCGACATTGGAGCCAAGCGGGACCTCTACGAGTATATCGTGCACCTGGCGCGGAAGCGGGGAGTTGGTGTGGTACTCTATGCCAGTGACAACGAGGAGCTTGTGCAGTATACCGACCGGCTCCTTGTCATGTACGAGGGGCAAATTGTGGCCACTCTCAACAAGGGGGAAATCAGCGACGATACCATCACAGCTGTTTCTATGCGGGTGCGCTGATGGGAAGGTGAAGCAATGGAGGTTGTAAAGAGGGAAAAGATTTTTCCTGTAGCCTTTCTCAGGAATGTTTTCCTTCAGCCTGAGACATCAAGCCTTTTCATGCTCTTTGTGCTCTTTGCCATCACCGCCGTTTTGCAGAAGAACTTCTTTGAAGTGAAGTCCATTGCCCGCAACATCAATTCTTTTGCTCCACTTGTTCTTCTGGCCATGGGGCAGGCTATCGTCATCATTTCTGGGGGATTGGATCTTTCTTCTGGTACGGCTCTATCCCTTTTCACCTGTGTGCTCACCACGGTCATGAAAAAGGGCGACCCCATTACCGGGGTATATGCCTTGGTGGTGACTTTTCTTGTGGCCGTGGGTACAGGTGTGGTGAACGGAGTGGGCATTGGGTACCTGCGGATACCACCGGTCATTGTAACTTTTGCCACGTCCTACGCCTGGTTGGGCATTGCGCTTTTCTTGCGGCCCACCCCGGGTGGGGAGAGTGTCGACTGGTTCAAGGTCTTCTACAACGCCCGTGCCGTGGAGGGATTTCCAGACAGTGTAAAGCTTGTGGGGAGCTATATCCCCCCGGCTCTGGTCCTCGTTCTTCTGGGTTGTCTTCTGTGGTATGTCGTGAGCCGGACACGAACCGGCCGTTACATCTACGCAGTGGGGAGTAACATCGAAAGCGCCTACGTCAGCGGAATTGATACCGGAAAAACCCAGATGTTTGCCTGTATTCTCAATGCCATTTTTATATTCCTGGCTGCTCTCTTTTTCGTCGGCCAGAATCAGTCGGGAGATGCCCGGATGGGGGGTCCCTTGACTTTGAAGTCCATTGCTGCAGTGGTGGTGGGAGGCATAGCGCTGACTGGAGGGCGAGGGAGTGTCTATCTGGCCCTGGTGGGGGCTCTCATTTTGGGGTTTGTGAGTAAGATTATCTTTTTTGCCAATATCCCCAATGCTTACCAGACCTTGACTTCGGGGATTATCGTCATTGCTGCCATTGCCGGACCGGCTTATGCGGCTCTCAAGCGGGAGTGGCGCTGAGAGGGAAGGGACGTGGGAGTGGAAACCCTGGTGAAGGAGCACGAAACGATTTCATATGGGCAGACGCTCTGGCGGAAGCTCTTTGCCCAGTACGGTAAGATCGTCACAGTACTCCTTTTGACTGTCATTCTCTTCGTTTTTGGAGGAGTGATGGTTCCCGGCTTTTTAAGTCTGGAGCAGATTTTCCTCACCCTGAAGCTCTCCGCCTTTGTGGCCCTCTTTGGGTTGTGCCAGATGATCGTCATCGCTGCCGGGGGAAGTGGCCTTGATCTCTCGGTGGGTTACACGGCGACTCTCACTGCAGTTCTCACGGCCAGCGTCATGAACGGGCAAAATGAGCGCCTTTGGATGGCTTTTCTCATAGCACTGGTCCTCGGTGTCCTTGTGGGTCTGACAAACGGCGTTTTGACATCCTACCTTAAACTGCCACCTCTTGTCGTGACTTTAGCCATGGCCGACATACTCCAGGGGATCGTCAACGCCTACGTGGCGGGGAAGGCCATAACCGGAAGGCCCTCACCATTCCTTGTGGTTTTGGCTGCAAAGCTCACTGGAAGATTTCCCAACATTCTCTTTGTACTCATTCCGGTGGCTCTCTTTGCCACTTTTGTCTTCGAGAAGACCAAGTGGGGACAGGTTCTTTTTGGAGTGGGAGCCAACGAACGTACGGCGTACCTTTGCGGAGTTAAAGTAAAGAGGGTACGATTTTTAACCTTCACCCTGAGTGGTGTGTTTTCGAGCCTCATCGGTCTTTTGCTCCTGGGCAACATGGGCATTGCCTTTAAAGATATGGGTTCCAACTACGTGATGCCGAGCATCGCCGCAGTGGTCGTGGGAGGTGTGCCTCTGGCGGGAGGGGGAGGAAGTTACTTTGGAGTGATCCTTGGGTCCATATTCCTCCAGACCCTCACGAATCTCCTCACCGCTTTTGGTTTGGGTGATGCCGGGAAGTGGTTGGGATTCGGCATCATCCTCTTTGCCATGCTGAGCGTGTACGCCAGCAACCGGCGCAGTCGGTGAGCTTTTCCCCATCTTTAAGGGCGGAGAACCTATTGTTTTCCTCGCAGACCCTCAAGTGCAGCAAGATCTCCCATCGTGAGGGACGCGGTCTCTCCTTTTGGAGCTTGGAAAGGAGAGGAGAATTTATCCAGAAAATCGTGTAGAATGAGAAGGCGATGAAGATTGTGGGAATCAGAGGGAGCCCAAGAAGAGGTGGGAACAGTGACGTTCTTCTTTCGTGGTTCCTCTCCTGTTCTGGAACGCACGATGTGGAGGTCCTCACCCCTTCACAGCTTTCCATACATTTCTGCCAGGGTTGCCGTTACTGTGAAAGAACCGGGCGTTGTGTCATCGATGACGATGTGGCGTGGATTTCGCAGGTCCTCCTCGAGGCAGACAGGGTGGTGGTGAGCACTCCCGTTTTCTTTTATGGTCTCCCTGCTTCCTTGAAGGCTCTTGTGGACCGGATGCAGGTCCTCTGGGCGAGGCGATACATCCTTGGGGAAACGATGAAACCCAAAGACGGTTTTCTCCTGGCTGTGGGAGCAACCAAGGGAGAACGCCTCTTTGAGGGGGTTACCCTCACGGTAAGGTATTTCTTCGATGCCTTCGGTTGTGTCCTGCGGGGAAGCTTGTTCTTCCGTGGTTTTGATGCGCCGAACATCGGAGAATGCAAAGCCTGTGCCAGAGAGGTTCAAGCTCAGGGGGAATCTTTTTTGCGGGGTGATGGCACTTGATCGTGGTGTGTTCTCGAAGGCTTGACGAGAGAGAGAAGGAGGAGTTAAAAGAAGAGCTTCAGAAGAAGGGTTTATGGATCCATTTTGTGGATATTGGGGAGACCAAGACGGCCCTGGTGAGCGAGAGGAGTTTCCCCTTTTTGGATTTCGTCCCTGCTTCCCTGGTTGATCGGGTGGTTGATCTTGAGACCTCTTTTCAATTGGTACACCGCCTTTTCCTGCCTCAGGGAACTGTGGTGCGGGTTGGGGATGTGGAGATTGGAGGAGAAACAGTGGTGGTCATTGCTGGCCCTTGTGCGGTGGAATCCCGGGAACAGCTTTTCAGGACGGCAGAGGTGGTTCTCCGTTTTGGGGGTCATATCCTCCGGGGAGGAGCCTTCAAGCCCCGCACCTCGCCATACAGTTTCCAGGGACTGGGGCGGGAGGGCCTTGAGCTTCTTGCCGAGGCCCGGGAGCATTTCGGGTTACCCGTGGTTACTGAGGCGACGAGTCCGGAGAACGCCGACCTTGTTGCGGCATACGCCGATATGATTCAAATCGGAGCCCGCAACATGCAGAACTTCGAGCTCCTCAAAAGGGTGGGGATGCTCAAAAAACCGGTTCTTTTGAAACGGGGCATGTCGGCCACTGTTGAAGATTTGCTTCTGGCAGCGGAGTATATCCTGAGTCTGGGAAACTTTCAGGTGGTTCTCTGCGAGAGGGGCATTCGCACGATTGAGCGGTTCACCCGCAATACCCTCGACCTTACGGCCATTCCTCTAGTTAAGGAGCTCTCCCACCTTCCCATCATCGTCGACCCAAGCCACGGAACCGGGCTTCGGGAGAAGGTGATTCCCATGGCCAGGGCGGCGGTGGCCTGCGGGGCCGATGGGGTTATGGTGGAGGTTCACCCGGAGCCCGAACGGGCACTTTCTGATGGACCGCAGAGTCTCCGCCCGGAGCAGTTCCGAAAACTCATGCGGGATCTTGAAGTGATAAGTGTTCTGGTGGGAAGGGAACTGCAGCACAGGAGGGTACAAGAGGTGCTGGTTCCCGAGGAAGGCTCTTCCTGCCATGTTTTCTCAAAACCCCGGGTGGCCTTTTTGGGAGAGCAGGGGTCCTTCAGTTCTCAGGTGGCCAGGCGTGCCTTTGGAGGAGAAGTGGAGTTACTCCCTTGTCAGAACTTCCGTGAGATCTTCGAAGAGGTGCTCTCGGGGGAGGCGACGCATGGCGTCGTCCCCATTGAGAACACCATCACCGGGAGCATCCACCATAATTTCGATCTCCTGCTGGAGTTTGAAGGGGTATTCATCGTTGGAGAGCGGTTCATACGTGTTTCCCAGCACCTGGGACTCTATCCGGGGACAAAGAAGGAGGATTTGCGGATTCTCTTTGCCCATCCCCAGGGTTTTGCCCAGTGTGGGAAGTTTCTGGAGAGCCTCGAGGGAATTAAAGTGATGAACGTGGGGAGTACGGAGGAAGCCGCTCGCCGGGTGGCCGAATTCGGCCTGGGAGGTGGTTGCATATCAAGCGAAGAAGCCATCACCAAGTACGGTCTTGAGAAAGCCGAAGAGGACATTGAGGACAATCCCCGGAATTTCACTCGTTTCATTATCATTGCAAAGCACTTCGAGCCTCTTGCAGAACACGACAAGGTCTCCTGTGTCTTTGCCGTAGGGAATTATCCGGGAGCCCTGCACGAGGCTCTGGGGATTTTTGCCCAGCGGGGGGTGAACCTTACAAAGCTTGAATCTCGGCCCTTCCCGGGAAAGCCCTGGGAGTACCTCTTTTATGTCGACTGGGAGGGCAACCTGAGAGAGGAGCGATATCATGAGCTCCTTGAAGAGCTCAAGTCACGGACCACGTTTTTGCGGGTTCTGGGGAGCTATAAAAATTCCTGGAGAAGGGAGGAACTGTAAATTCTTTGCTCCGAGTATATACGAAGAGAGGTTGTTGTGGTACACTTCCTGACTGAACAGTCAGTCAAAAGACTGGGGGTGTGAAGTAGTGGAAAAAATCGCTCAATGGATTCGAAAATATTCGTGGTTCATTCTTGGGATTGTGGCTATTCTCTCCCTTTTCTTCTTCTGGGAAATTCGGGGTGTTCGTTTTGAGGATGACGTGACGAAGTACGTCCCGGCAAGCGACCCCGAGGTTTCCTTTTACAACTCCTTGGAGGAAAAGTTTTCTGGATTTCAAAAGAAGAGCATGGTCGTAGCTTTAGAATTCGACGATCTCTTCACTCCCGAAAACCTTTCTCTTCTCCAGAATGTTGTGGAGAAGATTTCCGGGCTCCCCTCGGTGCAGAGTGTCACCGCCCTCACGAACATGCCCGAGATCGTCACCACCGAGTACGGCATCGAAGTGCGAGAGGTGGTGGAGGAACTCCCTAAAACCCAAGAAGAGGCAGAAGGTCTCAAGGAGCGTTTGAGGGGTAATGAGCTCGTGTGGGGCAAGATGGTTACCCAGGATGGCAAGGCTACTGTTTTAGCCATTGCTTTCTTCAACGGGATCGACGAGAGGAGAGCCATTGAAGAGGTGAAAAAAGTCGTTGCTGAAAGTGTCCCCTCCAAAGTACGGGTGACATTTTTCGGAGCGCGCGTCATCATGGACGAGATGTCGAAGGATTCCCAGAGGAACATGCGTGTTCTCACACCCATAGCTGGCCTGGTGCTCCTTGCCATCCTCTACTTTGGTTTCCGGAGTGTGCGGGGGGTCCTTTTGCCCATATTTGTTGCTCTCCTTGCAGCCCTCTGGACCATGGGAATTGCTGTTTCCCTGGGCCGTTCCTTCACCGTCATCACCGCTGCTCTCCCTGTTTTGCTTTTGGCCCTTGTGACTGCCTACGGAATCCATTTCATCAATCGCTACTACGAGGAACGGATGTACAGCGAAGGACCGGAAGTTGCAGAAAGGACCCTTCAGGGTGTTTTCGTTCCCATTCTCCTGAGTGCCCTGACGACAATAGGAGGATTTCTTTCATTGCTCACTGCTAAAATTCGCCCGGTCTCCGATTTCGGCCTCTACTCGGCGGTAGGGGTCTTGTTTGGCATGGTCTTTGCCACTTTTGGACTGGGGGCCTTTTACGCCGTTTTTCCCTCTCGCCGTGCTTCCCATCACTTCGTACATCACAGTGAAGGGGGGCAGGGGGACTATCTCAACAGGTTTCTGCGGTTTCTTGCCGGAATGCTCTCCCATCGGAAGAAGGTGGTCGTTGCCCTTCTTGTAGGGGTAACTGCTCTTCTCTGTGTGGGTGTTCCCAGCATTCACGTGGATACTACGGTGCGGGTACAGATGGGGCCAGAGCACCCTATAACGAGGCTCATAGAGTACTTCAAAGAACGCTTTGGCAGTACCGATTACAACTATCTCTGCGTCACCACCGAGAGTGTGCGGAATCCCTTTGTCCTGCGAGAAATGGTCCGCATCTCTCAGTACCTCAAAAAGTACAGGAATTTCGGTGAACCTTCCTCTTTGGCCTCGTTCATTCTCGACCTCAACGAGGCGATGGAGGGGTGGAAGGCCATCCCCCTGGAAGGGGAGAAGATCGAGAATCTGTGGTTCTTTGTGGGGGACAGCGACTACATCAAAGGGCGCATAAGTCAAGACGAGCGGGAGACCCTGGTGGAGTTTCGGGCATCGGAGACGACCTCGGCAGAACTCAAGAGGGAAGTCAGGGAGGCCAGGAACTTTCTCGCCCTTCGGCCCAAGAAAGTGAAACTCGTGCCTTTGGAAGCCCAAGAGGCTCAAGAGCGCCTTGCTCAGTGGATTGTGGAGGATCTCGAGCTCTTCGGGGTGTCTTTTTTCGATCACGAAGCCGTACGGCACACCGCTTTGCAGTTCATTAGAAAACCATGGCAGGACTTTGTGCAGCCCGAGGCCTCTTTCTTGGATGAAGTGGTTGAAGATGCTCGCCTTGAGATCGAGGACCTGGGGCTTAGTGCAGACAGGGTGCAGGAGGCCCTTGCTTCTTCTCTTCAGGAGAACGTCCCCCTTGGAAGGGTTTTGGAAGAAGTGCTGGGGGTGAGCGGAGAGGATGCTCAGTATCTTGAGGGGGTTCTCTCCACCTCCTTGGAACGAGTGGCCAAGAAGGAGAAGGTCCTGGCCTTTCGGAAGGAAGTAGAAAAGCTTCTGGGGCGAGAGTTGGGAAAGGACCTCGATTTTGTCTTCTATGAAGTTCTTGATGAGGCTGTCTATAAAGAGGCGGAGGATGGAGATGTGACAGTCACCTACCGGATAACCGGAACGCCCATCATCAGCAACCACATCAGCGAGATGCTCTTCAGCCAGCAGGCCAAGAGCATGGTACTCGCTTTTGTGATCGTGTTTGGTCTTCTTTTGGCGCAGCTTCGCTCTCTCCAGAAGGCCTCCATAGCCATGGTACCCATCCTCCTTACCGTAGCCACTTCTTTTGGCATCATGGGGTGGTTTCGCATCCCTCTCAATGTGGCCACGCTCATGGTAGCAAGCATCGCCATCGGCGCAGGGATAGACTATACCATCCACTTTTCCTCCCGCTGGTACAAGGAGACGAGCTCGGGTAATTCCGGTGCTCATGCCCTCCGGGTGACATTCGTGAATACCGGAAGGGGTATTCTTCTCAACGCCATCGGGGTTTCTGGGGGCCTTTACGTTCTTGCTCTTTCCCGTATCAGCATGCTACGCATTTTCGGTTCGCTTGTTGCCACGGTTCTCCTTGTGGGGGTCTTCTATACCTTTTTTGCTCTGGCGCTTCTCTTGCATCTTGAGGAGTATCTGAAGGGGAATAACAACGAAAGATCTTAAAGAGAGGAGGTTTTGGTAGTGAAGCGGATATTTCTTTTTGGTATCCTGGTCCTCTTTTTTTGTGCTCTGTGTCGGGTGGGTCTTGCTCTGACGGCTGAGGAGATTCTCGATGAGATGGAGACACGGAGAACGAGCTTCGTCACCCAGAGGGTTCTGGGGAAAATCATCCTGGTTGATGCTTCGGGCAAAGAGGAAGTTCGAGAGATGATCATGTACTCCAAGGATGAGGGTGACGACAAAACGTCTGTCATTTTCCGTTTCCTGAGCCCAGCAGAGGTCAAGAACGTCACTCTCTTGAGCATCAAAAACGGGGAGAAGATCTATCTCTACATGCCGGCGTACAAGAAGGTACGTCTCATTGCTGGCTCAAGCAAGAGCGAGAAATTCATGGGTACAGATTTCAGCTATGATGATCTCGGGGGAAGCTATGGTAAGGAGGACTACGAGGCCACCCTTACCGGAGAGGACGAAGAGAATTACTACCTGGACCTCCGTCCCTTGAAGGAGGACTCAAAGTATGGAAAGCTCTCCATGGTGGTGGACAAAGAGAAGTTTTATTTCAAGAAGATCGACTTCTTCGATACCGCCGGGGCACAGTGGAAGACCCTGGAGGTGCACGAGGTCCGGGAAAAAGAGGACGGCAGCATCCAGATTCTCAAGCTGTCTTTGAGCGA
>Ga0315298_1007939_pt1 | contig 13745 bp, 13 predicted proteins | sample WHS_1_MG_FD_203077 | JGI IMG/M metagenome (GOLD analysis project Ga0315298, IMG submission 203077) | Extremophilic microbial mat communities from Washburn Hot Springs, YNP, Wyoming, USA - WHS_1_MG | ecosystem: Environmental > Aquatic > Thermal springs > Hot (42-90C) | place: USA: Wyoming...
AAGGACCTGAGGTCGATCCTGGCCCTGCCGAGCCTGAGGGCCTCTATCTGGCCCATGAAGCCAGTGAGGACCGACACGAGGCCGCTGCGCTCCGAGAGCCTCTCTATTACAGCGAAGTGGTCACGGCCCTCGCCGTAAGCCGAGGTCAGGAGGCCCTCAGGTCCTCCCTCTGGCAGGCGCCCCATCACGAGGTCCAGGCTGACAAGCCTCCTGCTGGCCCTCGAGAGGCATGAAGCTATCAGCCTGTCCCTGTTGGCCCTTCTCTCGGCCTGGCTCTTGGCATAGGGCGCCAGCCTGTCGACGACTATGAGGTCGCTTACGTACTGTTTTAGGGCCCTCAGCTGGTCCCCTTCAAGGCCTATCGCCACGCCTGTCGCGTCAAGCTGGGCTGCGAGGGCGGCCTTCAGCTCGAGCCCCTCCCCGTGGACCCACCCATCGGTGTCAACGACTAGGCGGCCGCACCGCTTGGACAGCCTGGCCGAGCAGTACAGGTACCTGGCCTCAAGGCCCCTCGGCGTGAAGTCCCCCACGAGACAGGCCTCGGCCTCCCCAACGGCCATCCCTGGCATGAACGGCCTGGCCGGCGAGGCGGCGGCCGCGAAGCCGGGACAGTAGAGCTCGTTCTGCCCCACGTCAACGCTCAGGAGGCCCTCAAAGGCCCCTGTGTTGTACAGGTACGCGGCAAGCGTGCTCTTCCCGCTGTCAGTGGGCCCTATCAGGACAGCCCTTCTCGCCCCTCTCAGCGACTCCGCCACCTGCTGAAGCCGCCTAAGAGAGGCCGGGTCATAGGCCTGGGCCGTGCCCCCTGAGACCTCCACCTCGCCGCTGCCGCAGACTATGGCTGACCTCCCCACGGGGACCACGAGGCTTACCTCTCCCCTCGGCCTGTAGCCAAGGACCTCCACGTCTCCGGAGGCCCTCAGAGAGGCCGGCCCCCTGACCTCCGCGCAGCCCTCCAGCCTCAAGCCAGTCCTTAAGGCTGACCTCCTCCCTGCCCTAAAAGGGCGAGGCCTGCCTTTCGCTTTTGTCAGGTGACCTGCGTCCCCTGCTTGTAATCAGTACATCTGACTAGGACGTTAGATAGGCCGCTGGGTAATGAGAGCAAAAAGGTTAATAGCTCCTATCTTTTGCCTTTCTCAACGGCGCGCCGCGGTAGTACAGCCCGGCTAGTATGCGGGCCTGTCAAGCCCGTGACCCGGGTTCAAATCCCGGCCGCGGCGCCATTTCGCAGCGGTTGTTCACTTCCTTCCCAAAATTCTATAAAGCCTGTCCTCCGCGATTGACAGCTCGCTTGACCTGGCGGCCTCCCACAGCGCGTTGAACTTGGGCTTGCCGGCCATCTGCTCGAGGCTCCACTCCTTGGCGAAGTCTCCAAGCCATATCTGCTGGGCCTCATCCTCCACCACCCTCCTTATCATTTCATAGAACTTGAAGGCCCTGCTGAGCTGGCCGTACTGGCTAGTGGTCGAGTGAAGCCTTAGCTGCTCGAAGGCGCCGAGCCTCGCCATCCTAGAGGCCACCTCAGCCATCTCACCTGAGGCGTACATCTCTAGCAGGACTGCCTCAGGGGGCACGCCGTACTTGTTGACCGCTACGTCAAAGAACGCCATGAAGCTGGCGAATAAGAGCGGCCAGTTCGTGTGCTCGTCCAGCAGGTCTATGAAGGCCTCCTGCTTGAACGTCACCTTGACCGCTACGCCTCCAGGCCTGCCTATGGCCCCTATGGCCGCGGCCACCGCAACTGCGTAGTCCCATGCCCTGCCGCTGTGGTCGTTTGCCACTCCTATGAGCACAGGGTAGCCGAGCCCCCTTGAGTGGAGCTCCAGGATCCCGGCCCCTATCATCCTCGGGGCCACCATAATTACGTCATAGGTGGGCGGCGGCCTGACGAGCCCAAAGGCGACGTTGTAGCCGCTGGCGAAGTCGAGGACTACTTCCCTGTCGCCGACGGCCCTCACCACCTCGTTGAAGACTAGTGGCTGGACCTCATCAGGCAGCAGCATCATGATTATGTCAGCCCTCCTCGCGGCCTCAGGTATATCATAGGTCTCGAACCCGTCCCTCTCGGCCCTCCTCCTGTACTCGTCGTTAACGTTGCCGACTATCACGTTAAGGCCGTTGTCCCTCATGACCTTTGCCTGGGCCTCCCCCTGGTTGCCGTAACCCAGGACAGCTATGACCTTCCCCTTAAGGATATCGTAGCTCCCAGACGTTATCAATGAAGACAAGGGGCTTCCCTGGCGGGGCTGGCCTGGGGTAGGTTTTAAGAGCTCATGAGGTCTGGCTCCCCTCTCCCTTCCTGCCGAACCAAAGCTCCGTCGACTCCCTCCTCTTGAGCTCCCTCATCATGCTCTCAAGCCTCCTGTAGACGGTGGCGTGCATCCTGCCCTGCACCAGGAGCTCCACGCCGTGCCTGGCTATCTGGCTCCTCTCGTAGTCGCCAATTATGCCCACGAGGCCCCTGTCGTTTACTACTATCTTTGTGCCAGTTATCTCCTCCAGTGTCCTCCTCGCCCTTCCGTTCTCCCCTATCACCCTGCCCAGCACCCTCCTCAGGTGGTTCTCCTTATCGCCCACGGCCTGCGCCACGTCAACGACGACGAGTACGTAGTCCTCGTCAAGGAGCTGCAGGGCGTCCTGAGGGCTGAACCCTATGGCTATGGCCCTCACAATGTCCCTGGCCCTCAGGACGTTAGCCGCGTCGCCCTCCCGTTCGGCCTCTATCAAGACCCTTGAGTTGCTCTCATCAAGGGTCAGCCTGACTCCGAGCCTCCTGTTCAGCTCACCCATGACCTGCCCGAGCTCCTCCTTGACCTTCTCAAAGGACTCGGGCGGGACGGGCTCGTAGGTCCTGGCCAAAGGCCTTGACATCACGCGTTCGCCTCCAGGCACTTGTAAGCGCGCTCCCTTAGGCGCTCCTCGTACGCCGACGTATCTATGGCCCTGGAGAAGAACTTAAAGATGTTGTTCAGGTCCCTCTCCAGGAACTCCCTGGCCTTGGCGTGCTCGACGCTGACGGCCTGGGCCACGTCTATCAGCCAGGGCCTCCCCTCCCATATCATAACGTTGTACTCGCTCAGGTCGCCGTGAACCAGCCTGGCCCCGCAGACGGCCTTCTCTATGTCCTCTACCAGGTACGCTAGCAGCCGCTCAAGGTCCTCGGCTGTGAGCTCCTTGTAGGCCTCGACAAGCAGGGGCGCCCTGAAGCCCTTTTCCCCAAGGAACCTCATAACCAGCACGTTACCTGAGACTGCTTTGGGCTCGGGAACCCTGACCCCTGCCTTCCACATGGCGTCGAGGTTGCTGTACTCCTTCCTGGCCCACAGGTATATCAGCTCCCTGAACCTGGGCGGCAGCGAGGGGAACCTCGGGTCCCCTACTATGTACTCCTTGATGCTCTTCCTGAACTCTGCCGCCGAGGTCAGGTATATCTTGACGGCCAGGTCCTCCCCCTGCCACCCCTTTGCCCAGAACACCTTAGCCTCCTTGCCGGAGCTTATGGACCCCCTGAGCTCCTTGAAGGCCTTAATCGTGTTCCTGAGCCTGTAAAGGTGGTAGTTGGTAAAGGCGTCAAAGACCTCGTCAACGGTCTTAACCACGTCCTCGTCCTTGACCTTGCTCTTCTCCCTGTCTACCCTGATCCTGTGAGGGCTCAAACAGCTCCCTCGCCGCCCATCAGGTCTACAAGCTCCTTGGGCACAAGCCCCCTCTTCATGAGGTCCCTGGCCTCAGACTCGCTGTACCGGTGAACCAGCTCGCCCTTCATGTCGGCTGTCCCCCACGGCAGGAAAAGGACCAGGTCCCCCTCGTGGATCCATACCCTTCTCCTCATCTTGCCCGGTATCATAGCCTTGTACTTGTTGCCGTCAGAGCAGACGACCTCGACGAAGTTACCCCCTATTATCTTCTCCGTCACGCACAGGATGGTCCCCTCTTCGTCGCTTGGCAACGGAGTCTCGCCCTTGCTGCCCTCCTGCCTCTTGGCCGACACTCAGGCTTCCCTCCTCAATAGGTACACTCTCCTCTGGGAAAGGTAAACTAAAAACTCTTGCCCTTCTGAGGCCTCTTCAGTCAACAGGACAACGTCGGAGCTCGGGACCTCCAGGGAGCCGCCGTCCCAGAAAAGGACGTACTTTCCTCCCTCCTTGCTGAGCACCATGGCCCTCCTCAGGTTAGGGCCGTCGTAGACCTTGAAGCCCTTATCCCACAGGTCCTCAGGAGGGATCACCTTTCTCCCTCCCCTGTCAAGGTCTATGAACATGAAGCCCTGGGGCGTGAAGGTCAGGTAGAACAGGGACCTCCCCTCGACCTCAATTACGTCACCAGGCCTTATCGTTGCCAGCCTGGCCGAGACGTAGAGCTTCACCTTCCTCCCTCCCCCCTTGAAGGTCTCAACTATCTTTGCGCCGGCCTCTGACCTGAGCCTCGTGGCGAGGGCCCTCGCGGCGCCGTGGTCCCTGAGATACACGTCAAGTCCCTCCTTGACTTCCTCCACCTTGACTACCTCGTCGCCCATGGACTCTATCAGCCGGTGAACGAGCCTCGCGACCTCCTTATCGCCGCCGAGGGGCCGCGGGTAGGAGCGCAGCTGCACCACGGCGCTGTAGCCCTCGCCGCTCTTCCTGGCCGCGCAGACGGGGCACAGCGAGGGCCTTGGCACGACCTTTATGACCTTGACCTCCTCAGCCCTTACGCCCTCGTACACCCCCTCAACCCTGACGTAGACCTCCCTGGGGGGCTGCCCCTCGCCTGGCTCAACCTCCTTGACCACAAGCTCCTGGATCGGAGCGACTGGCCTCAGCCTCGGCACCACCTGAGACATCACGTAGTCCCTCAGCGACTCCCTGAGGTCAGGGTACGGGGCCGACCACCTCCCCTGGGCCCTGTGGGCGTAGCAAGAGACGCAGTAGGTGAACTCGACCTGTGAAGGGGCCTGCGCGACGCCGTACCTCTTGACGAAGCAGTCCCTGCAGAGGTTGCCTATGAAGGGGACCTCCTTGCTGCTCCTCCCGCACATCGGGCATATCCTTTCTGGCACTTAGCGGTCCCATAGGAAGGTGCATAAGGGGGCCACGCCTAAAATAACAGGGGGTCCGGCTTGCGCGTTGCCGTCCTTGGAGTTGGCATAATGGGCTCAGCCATGGCCGAGCGACTGGCCTCCCAGGGCTTTGAGGTAGCCCTGTGGAACAGGACCCGTGAGAAGGCGGAGTCCTTGGCTAAGTCCATAGGTGCGACCGTTTACCCAAGCCCCTGGTCGGCCTCTGAGAGGTCGGACTTCGCAATAGCCTTCTTGGCTGACGACAACGCCCTTCTAGCCGTCGCGGCTGGAATGAGGAGGGCCGACGGGCTCGTCTACATAAACTCGTCAACGGTTACCCCAAGAGTCAGCCAGCTGGCGGCAAGTCACCTTGAGGGCCTGGGCATATGCTACGTGGAGGCCCCCGTCGTAGGGGGAGCCAATGATATAAGGCAGGGCAGGGCCCTGTTCCTGGCGGCCGGCGACAAGAGCTGCGTCAGGTCCTCGGGCAGGGTGCTCTCAGCGGCGGGCGAGGTAATGGAGGTTGGCGAGACCATAGGGTCCGCCATGGCGCTCAAGCTCGCCTATAACGCCGTTCTCATATCAACCATTGGGGTCCTTGGCGAGGCCGTAACCCTCGCGGAGCTCTACGGCGTGAGCCCTTCAATGTTACAGGAGGTCATGAAGAGGACGGCCTTTTCCGAGGTCGCCAACAAGTACCTGCCGCGCATGCTCGACCCGAGCTCGCCTGTCCACTTCAGGCTCTCGCTGGCAGCGAAGGACCTCGAGTACGCCAGCAGGGCCGCATTTGACGCCGGCGCGCCCCTCCATATAGTCTCCACAGCGTCAAGGCTGTTCAAGCAGGCGGAGGTCCACGGGCTTGGGGCGCGTGACTATACCAAGGTCCTTGACTTCATGAGGCCCAGGAGGGCCTCATAGCTTTGACCCAGGCGTCACTGGTCCGCAGCGGCCCATTCAATCACAGGCCCTCCTAGCGGTTGCGCATGGCCCTTTGGAGGTTATTTCCTAACTCATTATGTCAAGCCTGCTGGCGGCCAGCGTCCCAAGGCTGCGCCTGTCACACTGAGGCAGGGGGTGAAGGGGTCCAGGGCTCAGGCCGAAGGACCTCATGAGGTCTGTCAGGGCCTGAGGGCTCTCGGCCCCAAAGGCCAAAATGTCGCCACCCTTTGACCTGGAGATGGCCTCATCGACCTGTCTGGAGGACGTCAAGTATAGGAGTGCCTGAAGGGATGGCGTCCTGAGCCTCGCGAGCCCTGACGAGTAGTCCTCCTCAACGTATGACAGGGCGACGGCCAGGGCGCACGGGTCCGGCTCCCCTGCCAGCCTAACCAGGAGCCTGGAGGGCGGAAGGCCCCTGGAGGCCGACTCCAGGAGCTCGTCAGGGACCCTCACGCCTCCGCACATAGCTATGTACCGCTTCCCCCAGGGGAGCTCAGCCTCGTACGCCTTGCAGCTCAGCAGCTGACACCGGGGACGCTGAGTGAGAGCTTGAGGGTTAAATTGCATATGAGGTACTTGGGCTGCACGAGCCCTACCTGCACGTAGACGGGCGGCCCAGACCCGCTGAAGGCCAGGACCGTCGGCACTCCCGTTATCCCGTGCTGGATCAGGAAGCTCGTAGTCGAGTTGACGAGGCCGAGGTAGCCTGAGGCCTCCTGCTGGGTCACGTTATAGCCCAAATCATCAGCTATCTCAATAATGGTCAGGTTCGTCGGCATTATGAGCTGGGGCGTCTGCCCCTCCTCATAAAGCAATATGTTGCGGACGTAGAACGCGTAGTTAATGTCCAGGACCTCGGCGAAGGCCTTGGCCCCGTACTTGTTGTAGATCAGGTCGAGGAGCTCAAGCATCTGCGTCGAGTACTCGTGGATTGGAAGCCCCAGGAAGATCACGCGGGCCTGACTAGTGTTAGCGGATATGTAGTAAAGGAACGGGAACGTGGCGTTGAGCTCGAGGGCGCAGTAGGGGCACTCAGGGTCATAAGCTATGACTATCACCTTCGAGGAGTTAGAGGGACCAAGGGTAGGCGTCTCGCTTAGGCCTGGCATTGACTCGATGTCTGCGAGCGTGAGCTGCGTGCTAGTAGTAAACGTTGATGTAGTGTGCGCTGGAGGGGTCGAGGAAGTGGAGGTCGTGCCTGTGGTGGCCACTCCCGTAACACCCGTCGAAGTAGCCGTTGACGTTGAGGTGGGGGTCAGGTAGCTCCTGAGGCCCCAGTAGAGGACAGCGGCGACAACGGCTATCAGGACTATGATGAAGGCGGCCGAGGACCTCGCTATCGACCTGCCTCTCAAGGCTCTCTGGGAAGCAGCAGAGCTGGACGGTTAAAAACTAGGGGTTCAGCTCTCAGGTTCATGCTGTTTTACGGTCATCGTCTCAGCACTATTCCCCGCCCCGCTCGGGCTTTCATCGGGCTTGGGGGCCTTTCAGGGCCATCTCAGGGGCTCCACGTCTTGACTGCTCTATCATATACCTCGTGTAGACGTTGGTTACAATGACGACCTATAAACTTATTATGAAAATCGAAACAGCTACGGAAGGCTAGGAGCCTGAGGTTGCCTGGCCCGTCTCCTGCTGAGGCTTCTGGGTTATGCTCTTGAGCTCCTTCTCAAGCTCTTTCTCTATCTCCTCGATGGGCTTGGGCGGAGGCGTCGTTATGAGCGTATAGCCTATCCAGGCCAATATGGCCAGCACCGCTATGACTATTATTGAGTCAGTGAGCTTTAGCAGGAAGATCGAGGCCTCTGACGAGAGAGGAGGCAGCCAGAGGGCCACGTTATAAACTACTATTATCACTATTGACACTATGAGCAGGAGGGCGCCTGTGGCCTTACTGCTCGGCATACCCTAGACCCCCTTGTGACGCTAAATGCCTAGCTTTTAAAGTTAAGTCGCCGGGTCTCCTGAAGCCACCCTAAAACCCCGGTGAGTACATCTTTGGAGACGTCCTCAACTGGCCTTGGCTCCTCGCCCACGGACCCAGGGACCCTGATGACCTTAACGCCAGCCTCCGAGGCCCTCTCAAGGACCTCAGCGAAGGACTCCTTGACCTTCATTAGAAAGGCCTCATCCTCGTACGCCTCAACGGCCCTCCTCGCGGCTATCCTGCTCAGAGCCAGCTTGACGGGCACGTCTATGTAGACTATGACGTCGGCCTCCCTGGCGAAGGAGTTGAGCGACCACAGCCACTCCTTAGGGGCCCCTGCGCTGCCCTGGTACGCTATAGAGCTGTACTTGTACCTGTCTGTGACCACTACGTAGTTCAGCTCAAGCGCGCCGAGGACCCCTCTCCCGCCAGGAAGGCTTTCGTCGCCCCTGAGGTGCCATGCCCTGTCGGCCGCGAACAGGAGGGCCATCAGGTAGGGGTCAGGCCCCTTGGTCGATAGGAGAGACCTTATGAGCTTCCCCACGGGGCCCTCCGTGGGCTCCTTAGTGTAGACGGACCTGAGGCCGAGGGACTCAAGGGACTTGACGAGGAGCTTTGAGTGCGTGCTGAGCCCGCTGCCGTCTATCCCCTCAACAGCTATCAGCGCGCTGGCCAAGCCGAGGTAAAACTGTCTTGAGCCCCTTTTATTGGCTGGTGACCCTGTATCGGATAAGCGTTATTTTTCTGAATAATATCAAAGTTTAGGCAAACTTAAAAAATCTTGGAGGCCAACATGGAAGTGAGCGCCTTGGACTACGCCAAGATAAAGGATTACATGAGGACCTTCGGCCCCGCGTGGCTGGTGATGATAGCAGACGTAGACGTAGCCTCCATAGTCACAGGCCTCCAGGTCGGGGCCAGCTGGGGCTACAGGATGGTCCTGGTCATGCTCCTCCTGGCGGTGCCCCTCTTCGTAATACAGGACGTGGCCGGGACCCTGGGCACCGTGAGCGGCATGGGCCTCGGGACTGCCGTAAGGAGGCTCTACGGCAGGAGGGTGGCGATGGCCGCGGCGATCCCGATGGCCCTGCTTGACGTACTTGAGTACGTCGCCGAGTACGCTGGCATAGCCCTGGGGCTGGGCCTCCTGGGCCTGCCTGTCCTGCCCATGCTTCTGCTCGTGTTCGTCCTACACATAGCCGTGGCCTGGACCGGCCGCTACAGGCACGTGGAGGCCTTCCTGCTCCCCTTCAGCTTCTTACTGGTGGCCACAATAGTGGCCTCGGTTACCATGATGAGGCTCAGCCCTGCGACCGTTATGGACTCTATGGTCGCGGGCATGCCCCTTCAGGACAGGGAATTCGACTACATGCTGGCGGCCAGCGTGGGGTCCGTCATAATGCCCTGGATGCTCTTCTTTCACTCAGGCGCAGACGCCAGGAAGGGCCTCTCCAGGAAGGACCTAAGGCCTGAGAGGGCCGAGACCCTCGTGGGGGCCCTGGTCTCGGAGGTCCTCATGGCCATCACGGTCATAGACGGCGTGGCCATAGGTGACGTGAGGGGCTACCTGGACCCCTCCATCATGGTGGCCGCACTGCGGCCCTTCGGGCAGGCGGCCAGGTACATAATGGGGCTGGGCTTCGCGTTCTCAGGATTCCTGGCCCTGATAGTGATCTCCCTGGCCTCGGCCTGGGGCTTTATGGAGTCGCTCGGCGTCAGGAGGGGCTCGACGACGTTCAGGCTCATATATGTCCTTGAGTCCCTGCCGGCCCTCCTAGTCGTGCTGATATCAAGGAACCTCGTGGAGCTCATGCTTGACCTGATGGTCTCCTTCACTATAGTCCTGGCGCCCCTGCTGTACCTCTTGGGCAGGGTAGCATCAAGGAGCGACGTGATGGGCGAGGAGAGGCTGAAGGGGGCCAGGGCGGCGGCCTACTGGGCCCTCTCGGCGCTCGTGGTGACCAGCGGCCTTATGGCCCTGATCCCTTAAGGATAGGCGCTACTGCTTAAGGCCTCCCAAGGCTATGGAACTCTGGGGGCCGCTTGCCAGAGGATCTGACGTTCCAGATCCTTGACGTGAGTTACGAGGTTGAGGCGGGCCGCCCGGTCATCGAGATATGGGCCAGGGACGACAAGGGCAGGAGGATAGTGCTGCTTGACGACAGCTTCAGACCCTACTTCTACGCACTGCTCGAGGAGGGGCAGGACCCAAGCGCTGTCAGCGCCGCGGTCAGGAGGCTCTCCAAGCCGAGGAGCCCCATAACTGGCGTAGACCTTGTGGAGGCCAGGTACTTCGGGCGGCCTGTCAAGGCCCTGAGGGCACAGACCGTCATCCCTGAGACCGTGAGGGACTACAGGGAGGAGGTGGCAAAGCTCCCCGGCGTCAAGGAGGTGCTGGAGGCCGACGTAAGGTTCTCCATAAGGTACCTCATAGACAAGAACCTGTACCCTATGAGGTGGTACAGGGCCGGCGGGGAGAGGGTCCAGAGGAACGACTTCGTGGTCGACGCCGTTTACAAGCTGAGCTCAGACCTGGCCGAGGAGCCCTCGTTGGCTGACGTGGACCCCCTCGAGGGCCTCAGGATAATGGCCTTTGACATAGAGGCCTACAACCCTCAGGGCTCGCCCAACCCGTCTAGGGACCCGGTTGTAGTGATAGGGATGGCCTTTAATGACGGCGAGAAAGTGCAGCTCCAGGCTAAAGGCCACGACGATAAGGATGTGCTTAGGGAGTTCGTGGAGCTCGTCAGGAGGAAGGACCCCGACATAATAGTTGGGTATAACCAGAACTCCTTCGACTGGCCTTACCTGCTTGAGAGGGCCAAGGTAAACGGCCTGAAGCTCGAGGTGGGCAGGAAGAGGGGAGCAGAGCCCAGCCCCAGCGTCTTTGGCCACATATCAGTTCAGGGCAGGCTCAACGTTGACCTCTACAACTTCGCCGAGGAGATAGAGGAGGTCAAGGTTAAGTCACTTGACGAGGTGGCTGACTACCTCGGGGTCATGCCGAAGGACAAGAGGGTCAACATAGAGTGGTGGAAGATAGCGGAGTACTGGGACAGCCCGGAGAGGCGCGGGCTTCTGCTGGCCTATAACGTGGATGACGTGACCTCGACCCTCGGGCTGGCCTACCAGTTCCTGCCCTTCGGGGCCCAGCTCAGCCAGATAAGCGGCCTCCCCCTTGACCAGGTCGCTGCCGCGAGCGTCGCCTTCAGGCTAGAGATGAGGTTCATGAGGGAGGCCAGGAAGCTGGGCGAGCTGGTGCCCAACAGGAAGGAGGAGGAGGCGAGGGCCTTCGAGACCTATACGGGGGCTATAGTACTTGAACCCAAGCCTGGCGTCCATAAGGACGTCGCCGTCCTCGACTTCGCCAGCATGTACCCGAGCATAATGGTCAAGTACAACGTGGGGCCTGACACGTTGCTTAAGGAGGGCGAGCGATGTGAAAGGGAGAACCAGGCCCCAGGGGTGGGCCACAGGTTCTGCGCTGACAGGCCAGCCTTCTTCAGGAGGGTCCTTGAGAGGTTCCTCAAGTGGAGGGCCGAGGTCAAGGCCGCCATGAAGAAGTACCCCGAGGGCTCGCCCCAGTACAGGCTCCTGAACGAGAGGCAGAGGGCGATAAAGGTCCTGGCCAACGCGAGCTACGGCTACATGGGCTGGGCCGCGGCTAGGTGGTACTGCAAGGGGTGCGCGGAGTCCGTTACCGCCTGGGGAAGGGAGCTCATAACTAAGGCCGTCTCCATAGCCAGGTCGCTAGGCCTACAGGTGTACTACGGTGACACAGACAGCCTGTTCGTGGCCAACGAGCCCGAGAAGGTCTCAAGGCTCATAGAGGAGATAACAAAGGGCCTTGAGTTCGACATAAAGGTGGACAAGGTCTACAGCAGGGTATTCTTCACCGAGGCCAAGAAGAGGTATGTCGGCCTCACCGCCGACGGTAAGATCGACATAGTGGGCTTTGAGGCAGTGAGGGGGGACTGGAGCGAGCTGGCTAAGGAGACGCAGGCCAATGTGGCCGAGATAGTGCTGAGGACGGGCGACGTCAGAAAGGCTATTGAGTACGTTAAGGCCGTCATAAATGACCTGAGGTCAGGGAAGGCAAACGTAGAGAAGCTGGTCATATGGAAGACGCTGACCAAGGGCCTCGACGAGTACGAGGCCGAGGCGCCTCACGTATATGCTGCCAGGATGATGGAGAAGCTCGGCTTTAAGGTAGACGTCGGGTCCAAGATAGGTTACGTGATAGTTAAGGGCGAAGGGCCTGTCTCAAGGAGGGCCAGGCCCTACTTCATAGTGAAGCCCACGGAGATAGACTATAACTACTACATAGATAAGCAGGTGGTGCCAGCGGCCCTGAGGATCCTGGAGCTCTTCGGCGTCAGCGAGAGGGAGCTCAAGTCGGGGGCCAGGCAGGCCTCCCTGTTCGACTACCTGGGCAAAAAAGGAGGTTAAGTAAGGTCACTGAACGTCATAAATATTACGTCTCCCTTCTTAGACGTGACCTTGCTGCCTATGCGGGCCCCGATGAGCAGGGCTATGCCCTTCTCCGACGCAACGTCAAGGAGCCTCTGGGTCACTATGCCGTCAAAAACGACAGCATAGACCTTGCCTGGCTCCACCTGCTGCATCCAGCTGAAGAGGTCCTTCACCTTCACCCTCTCCACCTCGTTCCAGGACCTGTCGTAGGCCACGGCCTCGAGGGTCCCCTTGAGGTCCTTTATGCCGTCTATGACCTTCCTTGGCACCGCCATAGTGGTCACGGCCTGCTGCTCAGCCTGCTGGAGGGGCGCCTGGGGCTGCTGAACCTCGGCCGCTGGGGCCTGCTGCTCAGCCCGCTGGACCTGTTCAGCTACGGGCGGCGCGGGCTGGACTTCAGTGGGCTGAGGGGCAACCTCGGGTTGAGCGGGCTGAGGCGCCTGGGGAGCGGAGGGCGCAGGCGCCTGGGGTTGCTGAACCACCTCCTTGAGCAGCTGTTTGGCCACCTCCTCTGCTGGGACCATCTGGGCCAGGGCCCTCGCTATCTCCTTCCCTGTGAGCTGTTCAACCTCCATCCCCTTGGGGGCCCTGGCCACATAGTCAACGTGCATCTGGTTAAGCATGTTCTTAAGTATGAGCTCCCCTCCCCTGTCACCGTCAACGAAGAGTATGACCTTCTTGTTCTTGGCCAGCTCGAGGATCGTCCTAGGCGCCTTCTCCTTGGCCCCGCCCAGGGCTATCACGTTCGTGTAGCCGTACCTGAGCAGGTTGATCACGTCAGCCCTTCCCTCAACAACTATTAGCGTGTCGGACCTCTCAACGTCAGGCCCCGCCGGCAGCTTGTCCTCGCCGTACTCTATTACCTTGGGCGGGGCCTCAGCCTTCTGGGAGACCTGCCTTATGATCTCCTTGATGTCAGGCTCCTGCTCCTTGACCTGCTGGAGCAGCTCGCGCGCCCTCTGAACTATCCACTTCAGCTTCTCGGCCCTGAGGTCCTCAATGGACTCCACCGTGACCCTGGCCGAGTAGGGCCCCACGCGGTCAACCGTCTCAAGCATCGCGGCCAGGATAACTGTCTCCACGCGGTCCAGGTTACTCGGGATCTGGATCACGCCAACGGTCTTAGTTCCCTGGTACTTCAGGTCTAGGTGGACCCTCCCTATCTTGTCCTTGTTCTGTAGCTCCTCCAGGTTGAACTCTGAGCCCAGGAGGCCCTCCGTCTGCCCGAACACAGCGCCTATTATGTCGTGCTTTTCAACCCTTCCGTCGACCTCAAATGAGGCCTTTATCAGGTACTTCAAGTCTTCTCACCCTTTAAGCTACGTCATGTGACGCTGGGTTCCATCAGCCAAATCGCTTGGAGGGAGT
>Ga0315298_1007942_pt1 | contig 13739 bp, 9 predicted proteins | sample WHS_1_MG_FD_203077 | JGI IMG/M metagenome (GOLD analysis project Ga0315298, IMG submission 203077) | Extremophilic microbial mat communities from Washburn Hot Springs, YNP, Wyoming, USA - WHS_1_MG | ecosystem: Environmental > Aquatic > Thermal springs > Hot (42-90C) | place: USA: Wyoming...
GGCTTCGTCCTCGCCAACGGCTCCATGTCCTCCAATCAGTCAGGTGAGGGCGAGATCCGCAAGAACATCATCGAGGCGGACCTGGTGGACTGCATGGTCGCCCTGCCGGGCCAGCTCTTCTACTCAACGCAAATCCCGGCGTGCCTCTGGTTCCTGGCCCGCGACCGTAGGGGCGGGTCACCGACCCGCCCGATGCGCGACCGCCGCGGCGAAATTCTCTTCATTGATGCCCGCAAGATGGGCCGCATGGTGGACCGCACCCATCGCGAGCTGACCGACGACGACATCGCCAGGATCGCCAACACGTATCACGCCTGGCGCACCGTAGGGGCGAGGCATGCCTCGCCCCTACCGGAATATCGTGACATCCCTGGGTTCTGCAAATCTGCCACGCTGGAGGAAGTCCGCAAGCACGGCTACGTCCTCACGCCGGGCCGCTACGTCGGCGCCGCCGAACAGGAAGAAGACGACGAACCGTTCGACCAGAAGATGCAACGGCTGGTAGCGCAACTGCGCGAGCAGCAGGCCGAAGCTGCCAAGCTTGACGCCGCGATTGCCAGAAATTTGCAAGAGCTCGGATTCTGGGAGAACCCGCGATGACACCTGAACGCCTTCAAGAGCTGATCGCCGCCGGCGAATCGCTCGACGTCGAGTTCAAGGGCGAAGAACGGGCGCCGCTTTCCGATGACGATTTGGTGGAAGCGGTGGTCTGCTTGGCCAATCGTTCGGCTGATACCCCCGCCTGGTTGCTGATCGGCGTGGAAGATGACGGCCGCGTTACCGGCTCCCGACCCCGCCATGAATCCGGGCGAACCGACCCCGTCCGCCTGACTGCCCTCATCGCCAACCGAACCCGACCGTCGCTCACCCCACGCATCGAGGTCGTTCATTACCAGGGCAAGGATGTCATCGTCGTTGAAGTCCCGCCCCAGTTCGCTCCCGTGGGCACGACTTCGGGCCGTTACCTCCGCCGGGCGCTCGGCGGCGACGGCCGCCCTTGCTGCCTGCCGATGTTCTTCCACGAGATGCACGCCCGCCAGGCTGACCGCGGCGCACAGGACTACTCGGCCCTGGTCATCCCCGAGGCCTCCTGGGATGACCTAGACCCGCTGGAATTCGAGCGTTTCCGCCGCAGCATCCGCGAGCACCGTGCTGGCGACCAGTCCCTCCTGACATTGCCCGACCTCGAACTGGCCAAAGCCCTGGGTGCCGTGGATGCCAACGGGCAGGTCCGCAGCATCCGCGTGCTGGGTCTACTCCTGTTCGGCAAGGAAGATTCGCTGCGGCGTTTCCTGCCCACGCACGAGGCCGCCTTCCAGGTCCTTCGCGGGCAGAGCGTCGAGGTCAACGACTTCTTCCGCTGGCCGCTGTTGCGCCTCATGGAAGCATTCGAGCAACGGTTCGCTGCCCGCAACCGCGAGCAAGAAATCCTCGTCGGCATGCTGCGAGTGGCCGTTCCGGACTACCCGCTCGCCGCGTTCCGCGAGGCCCTCGCCAACGCCCTGATTCACCGCGACTACACCCGCTTGGGCGCCGTTCATGTCCAATGGCACGACGACCGCCTGGAGATTTCCAACCCTGGCGGCTTCCCGGAAGGCGTGCGGTTGGACAACCTGCTGGTGACCGCGCCCCGTCCACGTAACCCTCTCCTGGCCGACGCCTTCAAGCGCGCCGGCATCGTCGAACGCACGGCCCGCGGCATTGACACCATCTTCTATGAGCAGTTGCGCAACGGCCGGCCCGCCCCCTCCTACGACCGCAGCAACGAGTCCAGCGTCGTGGTGGTCCTCCCCGGCGGGCAGGCGAACCTCGACTTCGTCCGCTTGGTAGTCGAAGAAGCGCGTGCCGGTCGCAACCTGGGTCTGGATGAACTTCTGCTCCTGAATGCCCTCTGGCAGGACCGACGCCTGACCACCGAAGAGGCAGCCCGCCTCACACAAAAACCCGAATCCGACGTCCGTGTCGTGCTGAACCGCTTGGTGGAAGCGGGACTGGTGGAACCGCGCGGGGAGCGCAAAGGCCGCACCTGGCACCTCTCGGCGGCCACCTATCGCCGTTTGGGCCAACCTGCCGCCTACGTGCGCCAGCGCGGCTTCGAGCCTTTGCAGCAGGAGCAGATGGTATTGCAATACGTGGAAAAGCACGGGCGAATCACCCGCAGCGAGGCAGCGGAGCTGTGCCGGCTCTCGTCCCTACAAGCCCGGGACATGCTAGCAAGATTGGCCAAGGCCGGTAAGCTGGTGAGGTACGGCACCAGGCGCGGGGCGTTTTATGAACTGCCGTCCAAAAGTATGGACAAGTCCAAACCCGGTATGGACAAGTCCATAACTAGGTCCAAAACATCCAAATCGGGGAGCGATTCATGATCCCCAAGAACTGCAACTGGCCAGTGGCTGTGGACTTCCGCAATGCGAGGTCTCGTCTGTGCGATATGATTTGCCGCGCGATTAATCGCACGCGTGTGATTGCGAATCGCACGCGCGCAAACAGTACGGCGGGTCGAACGGGTGGTTATGATACAAGTTGCTTTCCTGCGACGACTTGGAGTGTTGAGATGAAAATGCACCCTGCGCGTTATTTTCCGATTCGAGCTGTATCAGCGGCTCTTCGAGGAACCCAAGGATGGACAGCCTTGACACAGAAACTACAAGTCGGCATAGCGCGCGAGCAGCAGGCCGAAGCGCGCCGGCTCGATGAGGCAATCTGGAAGAACTTCAAGGAGCTTGGGTATGGTGGCTAAACGAATCGTGCAGCAACCTGCTGCATCATTGCCCAGCGGCTACGCCGAGCTGCTCGAAGACCTCAAAGCGCGCATCCGTACTGCCAGGGTACAGGCGGCGCTGTCGGTCAACCGCGAACTGGTACTGCTCTATTGGCACATAGGCAAAGAGATTCTCCAGAAGCAGGAGCAGGAGGGCTGGGGCGCCAAGGTCATTGAACGCCTGGCCGATGACCTGCGTCGCGAGTTTCCCGATATGAAAGGGTTTTCCCGGGCGAATCTGTTCTACATGCGGGCGTTTGCCGAGGCGTACCCCGACCGGGAATTTGTCCAGCAGGTTGCTGGACAATTGCCCTGGTTCCACAATGTCACGGTTCTGACGAAGGTCAAAGATCCCAGCGAGCGGAAGTGGTACCTGCGGGCTTGTGTGGAACACGGCTGGAGCCGGGCGGTCCTCCTGCACCAGATCGAAAGTCGCCTTTATCATCGCCAGGGAAAGGCTCTCACCAACTTTGCCCGCACCCTGCCCGCGCCGCAATCCGAGCTTGCTCAGCAGCTCCTCAAGGATCCCTACAACTTTGATTTCCTTAGCACACACGATGCCCTGCTGGAACGCGACCTGCACAAAAAGCTCGTAGAACACCTGCGCGACTTCATGCTGGAGCTGGGCGTTGGGTTTGCCTTTGTCGGATCCCAGGTTCATCTGGAAGTAGGCGGAGAGGACTTTTACCTGGACCTGCTCTTCTATCACTTGAAGCTCCGCTGCTTTGTGGTGGTGGAGCTCAAAACCACGGAGTTCAAGCCTGAATATGCCGGCAAACTCAACTTTTACCTGTCAGCTGTGGACGACCTGCTACGCCATCCCCAGGACAACCCCACGGTGGGTATTCTCCTATGCAAGGAGAAAAACCGTGTGGTGGTGGAGTACGCCCTGCGGGATGTGAGTAAGCCCCTCGGCGTGGCGGAGTACCGCCTGGCACAGGCACTGCCTGCCGAACTCCGGGGTGCCCTGCCTTCGGTAGAGGAACTGGAAGCCGAGCTGGCAAAACTGGATGAAGGAAAGTTGAAGGAGCTGGGCTATGGCGGGTGAGTGGCACAAAGTTTCCGTAGGGGCGTTCGCTCCCTTTGCTTACGGCAAGGGATTGCCAGAACATCGGCGCGATTCCTCTGGCCACGTTCCCGTCTTCGGCTCAAATGGTGTGGTCGGTTTTCACTGCGAAGCTTTGACCTCTGGTCCAACAGTCGTTATAGGGCGTAAAGGAACTGTCGGTGCAGTTCACTATAGCCCGAAACCGTGCTGGCCCATTGATACCACCTTCTACGTGGTCGACCCTGACCCATGCGTGCTTCGCTTCAAGTATTACCTGTTGAAGGCGCTGGGCTTGGAGCACATGAATGCAGATAGCGCGGTGCCGGGATTAAATCGTGACGCAGCGCATTCGCGCGAAGTATTAGTCCCTCCCCTCCCCGAACAGCGCGCCATCGCCCACATCCTCGGCACGCTGGACGACAAGATTGAGCTGAACCGGCGGATGAGCGAGACGCTGGAGGCGATGGCGCGGGCGCTTTTCAAGGCGTGGTTCGTGGACTTCGAGCCGGTGCGCGCCAAGATGGAGGGCCGCTGGCAGCGCGGCCAATCGTTGCCCGGCCTCCCCGCCCACCTCTACGACCTTTTCCCCGACCGCCTCGTGGATTCGGAGCTGGGCGAGATCCCGGAGGGGTGGGAGGTGCTCCAACTTGCTGACCTACTGGTCGAGAGCGATCAGCGAATTGGCGAGACTAGGGCACCCGAGTATTCCTCAACCAACAACGGCCTTCAGTTACGTTCGGAGCGGTTCAAGAAGACGTTGGCTACCTCATCCGCGAAGAACAAGCTGATTCGCAGGGGCTATTTGGTGTTCGGCTTGAGCCGCAGAGTGCTTAACTTCGGGTTGATGCGCGACGAAATCGGTAGCGTCAGCTCGGCGTATAAAGTCTTCAGAGTGCGAGAGGAGATCCTTTACCCTGACCTTCTTGAGCGACTTATGCGCCTGAAGTCGACCTACTTCTACATGGCAGTCTCTTCGAGTTCGCGGGAAGGGCAATCAGTGTCGTCTGAGGGGCTGAAGCTGCTTCGAGTTGTGGTGCCGCCCCGTGGGATCCAAGACGCTTTCTACTCATTTGACACCGGGTTCACCAAGCGAATTTCCGCGATAGAGGCCGAATCCCGTACCCTCGCCGCGCTGCGCGATGCGCTGTTGCCCAAGCTCATCCGCGGGGAGATTCGGGTGAAGGATGCGGAGCGGTTTTTGGAGGAGAGGGGGCTATGAGCGAAACCAACACACAACCCAAGGATTGCTTCGAGATTGGTGGCGAGGACTTACTCGCGTCAGCCCCGACCGAATCTGTTGAAGGTAGTGCGCCAGCTGGAGGTACAGCTACTCAGCCGTTGCCACGCGAGACGCTCGACGACATTCGCGTTCGCGTAGGGACGCTTCTCAAGACGGAAACCGTGTCGTTCCTACTCGGCGCGGGCGCGTCAGTAGATTGCGGGGGGCCACTGATAGGAACGGTCCCCTTGGCAATTGAAAGAGACCTGCTTAATAAAGGCATTACGGACAACCAAAGGCCGCGTATTCGAGGTTGGCTCAAGATTTTCTACGTCGCTGTGCGACATTGCACGGGAAACACGAACACGAAAATCACTCGTGAAGAAATCATTGAGCGTCGGGATGCAGTAAATGGTGCTAACGCTTGCAATTTCCCAGCCAACTTTGAGCAAGTGCTTGCGACGCTGCATCGCTGGCGCGCGGCTCTCCCAAAAGCCGGAGGGCGGCTACGTCTTGAGGGCACCTCTGGGCTCGATGCCAAGTCGGAAGATATCGACGAGTGCCTGGGTTACGCGACGCGTGCGCTGGCGCGAGCATGTCAGCTTCCCACGACCGACAAGAAAAACGGATTAGATACCTACAAAACCTTTGTCCGCAAACTCCTGACGCGGCCGCTCAACCTCAAGCGAGTGAACATATTTACGCTCAACTACGATACGCTCGTCGAACAGGCTTGCGACGCTGAAGGCGTCGTGCTGCTCGATGGATTTGTTGGCACCCAGCGGCGCATCTTCCGACCCGAGAGCTACGAGCAGGATCTCTACTTCCCGGCGGAGACGACGGAAGGCCGCGTCCACCGCTTCGACCGCGTGCTGCACCTCTACAAGCTGCACGGCTCGATTACGTGGATAGCAACCGAGCCTTCTATTGACAATCCGTACGGCGTCGAGGCCGGGGTCTTCGATTCAGACGGAAAGGAGCCGTTGTTGATCTACCCGACGCCAGCCAAGTACGGGGAAACACTGGGTCTGCCCTATTCGGAGTTGTTCCGCCGCTTTGCTGCTGCAGTCGTGCGGCCACAGTCGGTGCTATTTGTGATCGGTTACGGCTTTGGGGACGAGCACGTGAACGCTATCATCCGTCAGGCGCTCGCCGTGCCAAGCTTCACTCTCCTCATCGTGGATCCGGCCCCGAAGAGCAACTTCGTTAAGACGCTGCGGAAGCAGAAGGATCGGCGCGTATGGATCGCCGAGGGACCCAGCTTGGGCACCCTTGCGGGGTTCGTGGAGCATGTCCTTCCCGATCTGCGGGACGAGGAGATCCGCAAGAAGGTCCTCGCCACCCATCGGGCCCTGGCCAAGAACATTTCCACAACGGAGGACACTTCCAATGGCGACTGATTTTGAAATCGGGCGCGTTGTCGCTGTGGACACCGCGCAGGTAACCATTGAGCTGAACCCAGACCTGAAAGGGATGAGCCGGAGCACCTATGAGGGCCCTCAAGAAGTTGGACGCATCAACTCCTACGTGATCATCCCAGTGGGCGCGCGGCGTCTCGTTGCAATGGTGACGCGCGTGGTGCTGGTGGAAGAGGCTGAGATGAAGGCCGACCGTACGATGGTGGCGCTTCCCGCCGCCCGGCGGTTGATGAAGGCAACACTCATCGGCACGATCGAGGGGAACAAGTTTCGCCAGGGTATTTCACTCTTTCCAGTGCTCGACAACCCGGTCCACCTGGCCGGAGAGGCGGACCTCGATGCGATCTTCGGCCCAATCGAGCAGGGCGCGGCGCCCGACCCGAGCGAACCCGGCTACTGCATCCCCATTGGCGAGTCAGCCGTAGTGACAGGGAGGCCCATCCGGATCGACCCAAACGCCTTTTTCGGAAAGCACGCCGCCATCCTGGGCAGCACCGGTTCCGGCAAGTCCTGCACGATCGCAAGCCTGATTCAGTCGATTCACGAACAGCCTTCCGTGAAGCGGACGACCGTCGTGATCCTGGACACCAACGGCGAATACCGCACTGCGTTCCAGAAACAGAAGGACGGTGGGGTTTGGGAGAATGCCGGCTCCGTCAAGGCTCTTTACATCCCGTCTGATCCCAGATTGGCGGCGGAGCGTCTTGCCATTCCGTACTGGTTCATGAGCGCCGAGGATTTCGTGCGGCTCTTTCAGGCGCGCGAGGGACTGCAGGCGCCTGTTTTACTTCGAGCGTTGCGCCTGGCGCGCACGGGCGCGACGGACTCTAGTTCACCGGCTGCGGCACTCGAAGTGCTGAGAACTGCGTGTCGGCAGATTCTTGCGCTGATTGAAAACGAGGCACCAAATCAGCAATGGGCAATTCCCAACAACCTTCAGCAGCGATGTAACGACGGCCTCCGATATCGAGAGACGTTTCCTGACCATGTCCAAGCTCTCGACAAGGCGTTTGGTCAACAGGTACTCACGCAATGGGAGACGGCACTTAGAACGGTTCTAAACATTGCACAAGAGGCAGGTCAGCAGGGCGCCCAAGGTGGACTGGGTGGAACAAGACTGCAGCAGATTCGTAATGCCATTGACCCGGTCCTTGAAATGCTCAACCAGATCGTTGGCATTCGACCGGAGGGGAACGCCGACGTGAGCGCCGATCAGCCGCGGCGCTTTGATCGTAGCCAGTTCCTAGAGAGAGCCCTTGAAATCGCCATGCGCGAACAGGTGGAGTCAGGTAACCCTGGGCGCGTACGGGATGCATGTGGGCCAATGTTTTTGCGCATAAGAAGGTATTTCGAAGACCCGCGCTTTCGGTTCCTGTTCGATGCATATCCAGACGCGTCACACATCCTCTCTGCGTTTCTTCGCGATACGCTCGGTATCGGCGCCTCCACGGAGGCCATATTGTCGGACGAGACCGAGGTTCCGAAGTCGCGCCTTCCTTTCTACGACCGCCAGCGCGATAAGGCCGATGCTGTTGATGTCGTCATCTTGGACCTGAGCCTGCTCGCCGCGGAGGTGCTGGAAAACGTCACTGCGCTGATCGGTCGGCTCGTCCTGGAGTTCCTTCAGCGGCTCGGCGAGCATGGCGGTGAAGGAGGGCGCGGCTCGCTCCCGGTCGTGCTGGTTCTGGAGGAGGCCCAGAACTACATCCAACAGCCACGATTCGCTGAGGAAGAGTCGATTTCCCGCGTCGTTTTCGAAAGGATAGCACGCGAGGGCCGGAAGTACGGCCTGAGCCTCGTCGTTGCTTCCCAGAGGCCGAGCGAGCTTTCGAAGACGGTGCTCTCGCAGTGCAGCAGCTTTATCGTGCATCGGCTGCAGAACCCCGAGGATCTGCGGTACTTCAAGGAGATCGTACCCGGCATATACGGGCCGATGCTGGAGCAGATCCCGGCGCTCGCCCCGCAGACGGCGCTCGTCCTAGGCGAGTGCGTTCCAGCGCCTGCGCTGGTGAAGATTCGGGAGGCGCGGCCGGTGCCCAGAAGCCGCGATCCTCAGTTCTACCGTTACTGGGTGTACGATGCTGCACAGGCCGTCGATGTTGAAGGCATCTGCGCGCAGTGGGAAGGAAAGCGCGATAATGGTCAAGAGTCCTCCTCAGCAAGTAGGTGAGGTGAAAGTATATGACTTCCATTCACCGAATCTACGACTGAATCCTCCGCCCTGCACCGGACGTTGCTGCCGAAGCTCATTCGTGGGGAGATTCGGGTCAGGGATGCGGAACGGTTTTTGAAGGAGCGGGGGTTATGAACACCAAACAGTCCAGGCGACACAGCACAACCGCCAATCCTGTAGGGATTACGCATGACGTAGGGGCGACGCACGCGTCGCCCCTACACCACCGTCGCAGCATCCGCCTGAAGGGGTACGATTACACCCGGGCGGGTGCCTATTTCGTCACCATCTGCACCAAGGATCGCGCCTGTTTGTTTGGCGATGTGTCGGATGGTGTGATGCGGCTAAATCAAATGGGGCACATCGTCCGGCAATGTTGGTTGGCGATCCCCGACCATTTTCCCCATGTCCTGTTGGATGAATTTGTGGTAATGCCCAATCATGTGCATGGGATTATTGTGATTATGGCGACGCATGACGTAGGGGCGACGCATGCGTCGCCCCTACAAAATGACGATACACCCACACGACCGCGCGGACCACAACGTCAATCCGTTGCATCTATCGTCGGATCATTCAAATCCGCGGCCACCATGCGCATCAACGAACATCGCGGCACACCCGGCGCGCCGGTCTGGCAACGCAATTATTTTGAACACATCATCCGTAATGACGAATCGTTGAACCGCATCCGCGAATACATCCTGAATAATCCCCTGCAATGGGCCTTGGATCGTGAAAATCCCTTGGCCCAAGGGGCGGAACCGGAGGACGCATGGGCATCATGACCGAATCCACCGTCGAACACGCCGCCCTGGCTTGGCTTTCGGAGCTGGGCTGGCAGGTAAAGCATGGCGCGGAGATTGCCCCGGATGGGCTTTTTGCTGAGCGGCGGGATTTCGGTCAGGTGGTGCTCGATCAGCGCATGTGCGATGCGCTGCTGCCGAAGCTGATTTCCGGGGAGATTCGGGTGAAGGATGCGGAGCGGTTTTTGAAGGAAAGGGCGTTATGAACACCAAACAGTCCAGGCGACACAGCACAACCGCCAATCCTGTAGGGATAACGCATGACGTAGGGGCGACGCATGCGTCGCCCCTACACCACCGTCGCAGCATCCGCCTCAAAGGGTACGCTTACACCTGGGCGGGTGCCTATTTCGTCACCATCTGCACCAAGGATCGCGCCTGTTTGTTTGGCGATGTGGCGGATGGTGTGATGCGGCTAAATCAAATGGGGCACATCGTCCGGCAATGTTGGTTGGCGATCCCCGACCATTTTCCCCATGTCCTGTTGGATGAATTTGTGGTAATGCCCAATCATGTGCATGGGATTATTGTGATTATGGCGACGCATGACGTAGGGGCGACGCATGCGTCGCCCCTACAAAATGATGATACCCCCACACGACCGCGCGGACCACAACGTCAATCCGTTGCATCTATCGTCGGATCGTTCAAATCCGCCGCCACCAACCGAATCAACGAACATCGCGGCACACCCGGCGCGCCGGTCTGGCAACGCAATTATTTTGAACACATCATCCGCAATGACGAATCGTTGAACCGCATCCGCCAGTACATTATGAACAACCCGATGCAATGGGAATTGGATCGGGAAAACCCCGTAAGGGTGAAACACTTTTCGCCACAACCAAAGCACGAACCATGGCGCATCTGACCGAATCTGAAATCGAATCCGCCGCCCTCACCTGGCTCCTGGAGCTGGGCTGGCAGGTGAAGCATGGCCCCGACATCGCGCCGGACGGGCTTTTTGCCGAGCGGCGCGACTATGGCGAAGTTGTCCTTACGCAGCGGCTACGCGATGCGCTGGCGCGGCTGAATCCGACTCTGCCGGCCGAGGCGCTGGAGGACGCTTTCCGCAAGCTCACCCGGCCCGAAGGCGCGGACTTGCTCCAGCGCAATCGCGCGCTGCATCGGCTCTTGGTGGACGGTGTGACGGTGGAATACCGTACGGCGGATGGCGGCATCCGCGGCGTGCCGGTGCGCGTGCTGGACTTCGACGACCCGGACAACAATGACTGGCTGGCGGTGAACCAGTTTGCCGTGGTTGAGAGCCGGCACAGCCGCCGGCCGGACATTGTGCTGTTCGTCAACGGCCTGCCGCTGGCGGTCATTGAATTGAAAAACGCCGCCGATGCGGACGCCACCATCTGGACAGCCTGGCAACAACTCCAGACCTACCAGGCCGAAATCCCGTCGTTGTTCGCGCCCAACGCAGTGCTGGTGGTGTCCGACGGCCTGGAGGCGCGGGTTGGTCCGCTGGCCGCGGGCCGCGAGTGGTTCAAGCCGTGGCGCACCATTGGCGGCGAAACGGTCGCTCCCGAAATCATCCCGCAGTTGCAGGTCGTGGTGGAAGGGCTGTTCGACAAACGCCGGTTTCTCGATCTGGTGCGGGACTTCATCGTGTTCGAGGACGACGGGAGCGGTCGGCTGGTGAAGAAGGTGGCCGGCTACCACCAGTTCCACGCTGTGCGGGTGGCGGTGGAGGAAACGTTGCGGGCGGCGGCGTTGCGGCGCGAGGCGGACATGTTGCGGGAAACGGGCGTTGGCTACGCCACGCGCAAGCAGCCCGGCGGCCAGACCGGCGACCGGCGCATCGGCGTGGTCTGGCACACGCAGGGCAGCGGCAAGAGTCTGACGATGGCGTTTTACGCCGGGCGCATCATCCGCGAGCCGGCGATGGAAAATCCGACGATCGTGGTGCTCACCGACCGCAACGATTTGGACGACCAGCTCTTTGGGACGTTTTCCCGCTGCCAGGACCTCTTGCGTCAGCCGCCGGTGCAGGCGGAAAGCCGGGCGCACCTGCGCCAGTTGCTCTCCGTGGCGGCGGGCGGTGTGGTGTTCACCACCATCCACAAGTTTTTTCCCGAAGAGAAGGGCGACCGCCATCCGGTGCTCTCGGACCGGCGGAACATCGTGGTCATCGCCGACGAAGCGCACCGCAGCCAATACGATTTCATTGACGGTTTTGCCCGCCACATGCGCGACGCGCTGCCGCGCGCCTCGTTCATAGGCTTCACCGGCACGCCGATCGAGAAGACCGACGCCAACACGCGGGCCGTGTTCGGCGATTACATCAGCATTTACGACATTCAGCGCGCGGTCGAGGACGGCGCGACCGTGCCCATCTACTACGAAAGCCGCCTGGCCAAGCTCGACCTGCCGGAGGAACTCAAGCCGCGGCTTGACGCGGAATTCGAGGAGGTGACCGAGGGCGAGGAAATCGAGCGCAAGGAACGGCTCAAGACGAAATGGGCGCAGCTCGAAGCGGTGGTCGGCGCGGAAAAGCGGCTCAAGTTGATCGCGCGGGACATCGTGGAGCACTTCGAGCGGCGGCTGGAGGCGCTCGAGGGCAAGGCAATGATCGTCTGCATGAGCCGGCGCATCTGCGTCGAGCTTTACAACGAGATCGTTCGCCTGCGCCCGCAGTGGCACCGCGAGGAAGACGAAAAGGGCGTGATCAAAGTGGTGATGACGGGTTCTGCATCCGATCCGACGGACTGGCAGCCGCACATCCGTGACAAGCGCCGGCGCGAGGCGTTGGCCAACCGTTTCCGCGACCCCGCCGATCCGCTGCGCATCGTCATCGTGCGCGATATGTGGTTGACCGGCTTCGATTGCCCGAGCCTGCACACGATGTATGTGGATAAGCCGATGCGCGGCCACGGCCTGATGCAGGCCATCGCGCGGGTGAACCGGGTCTTCCGTGACAAACCCGGCGGGCTGGTGGTGGATTACCTGGGCCTTGCCCACGAGCTGAAGGCCGCGCTGGCCACCTACACGGAAAGCGGCGGCACGGGCCGCACGGCGTTGGATCAGGAAGAAGCCGTGGCTGTGATGCTGGAGAAATACGAGGTCTGCTGCGGCTTGTTCCATGGACTGAACCGGACCGCGTGGACGAGTGGGACACCGCAGGAGCGGCTGGCGCTGTTGCCTGTGGCCCAGGAACACATCCTGGCGCAAGAAAACGGCAAAGAACGATTGCTTCAGGCCGTACGCGAGCTATCGAAGGCTTTTGCGCTGGCCGTGCCTCACGAGGAAGCGCTGCGCATCCGCGACGACGTGGCGTTTTTCCAAGCGGTGGCGGCGGCGCTGGCTAAGCGCGCGCCGGGTGCGCCGCGCACAGAGGAGGAGTTGGACCACGCCATCCGGCAGATCATCTCGCAAGCCATAACCCCTGAAGGAGTCGTGGACATCTTCGCTGCCGCTGGATTGAAGAAGCCGGATATTTCGATCCTCTCGGACGAGTTCCTGGCCGAAGTGCGCGGGATGCCGCAGCGCAATCTGGCGGTGGAACTTCTGCGCAAGCTCCTGGAAGGCGAGATCAAGACCCGCCGACGCAAGAATCTGGTGCAGGCGCGGTCGTTTGCCGAGATGCTGGAACAGACGATTCGCCGTTACCAGAACCGCGCCATCGAGGCAGTACAGGTGATCGAGGAGTTGATCGGCCTGGCTCGCGACATGCGCGAAGCGAACGCCCGCGGCGAAAAGCTGGGTCTATCGGAAGAGGAACTGGCGTTCTACGACGCCTTGGAGACCAACGACAGCGCGGTGAAGGTGCTTGGCGAGCCGACGCTGCGGCAAATTGCCCAAGAACTGGTTCGTACCGTCCGCGCTAACGTGACGATCGACTGGACGCTGCGCGAGAACGTGCGCGCACAGTTGCGCGTGCTGGTCAAACGTATCCTTCGCAAACACGGCTACCCCCCAGACAAGCAGGAGAAGGCGACACAGACGGTGCTGGAGCAGGCGGCGTTGCTTTCTGCGGAGTGGGCGGTCGCTTAATTTCGGAGAAGGTCGAGGGCTGGACGTTCATTCCAGCATTGCTCTTTTCTCTGTGAACCTTCTTGTGAGAGAATATTCGCGATGCGCTACTCAGTCACCCCGCATCTCATCGAGACCCTGCTCACCTGGGTAAAGTCCGGGGAGATCGCCATACCAGAAATCCAGCGGCCCTTCGTCTGGAGTGCCACCCAAGTGCGCAATCTTCTGGACTCCCTTTACCGTGGCTATCCGGTCGGTTACTTGATCACTTGGCGCAACCCCACGGTCAAGCTCAAGGATGGCACGTTATCCGCCGGCAAGCGCATTCTGATT
>Ga0315298_1007944_pt1 | contig 13738 bp, 11 predicted proteins | sample WHS_1_MG_FD_203077 | JGI IMG/M metagenome (GOLD analysis project Ga0315298, IMG submission 203077) | Extremophilic microbial mat communities from Washburn Hot Springs, YNP, Wyoming, USA - WHS_1_MG | ecosystem: Environmental > Aquatic > Thermal springs > Hot (42-90C) | place: USA: Wyoming...
AGTCGACTTTTGCACTGTTGCCAAATTTGGTTACTTTCCTGATGTAGAAGCCCTCAATGCCCTCTATCACGAGTTTTGTTGTTACATGCATATCTTTTTTCTTCATGGATATCCATAATATATCCGAAATATATAAATTTTTCGTTACCAGATTTGTTACCAATGAAATATACAATATTATTTATAATTCACATGAAATTTCTTCGGAGATACTGTTAATCTTCCTCCGCTTGAGCAAAGCATTCTGGACATTTGGGTAGATAAATGGATGGTGTACCTAAACACTATAGAGATTCCTTTGACACTCCTAGACTATTATACTGGGATGTCGTGGAAAGATGTATTCTTTCTACATCTGGGGGCAGATATAGTGGCAGATATAATAATTGTAATCCTTCTTGTTGTTATAGTGCTCAAGATGAAGAGAAGTAAGAAGCAGTTGCTTAAGCCAAAATTCGTGGTATGGCGTGGGCACGGAGCATACAAAAAGATAAAGCAAAAGTTGGAGGAGAAGAAATGAGGGAAAGTATGAAACATCCCAGGGTGGTGAGACGATGACTGCGGGCGAGGAGCAGAAAGGCAAGCATCCCCGTGCTGGAAAGTGGCTCAGAAGGCACTACAAAATTCTCGGTGTAGTTGTGACTGTGTGTGTGGTAATTTCCGTGACCTGGTGGTTCTGGTGGGAAAACTCACTTCCGAAGCACGGGCATCTTCCGAGAACAATCCTGTGTTACAAAGCGGTCACAATCCCCGTGATAGATGGGATTGAGACACCTGGGGAGTGGAACGATACTGCACATTATGTATATACCTGGGCTGCACAGGAGCAGAAACTTGTAAATGGCACTTTCAGGTTAGAACTGGCGTTTAAGTACAATGCCACAAAGCTGTTTGTGTTGATGATTTATAATGATTATGAGGAACATGATATGCTCCAGCATGGAATTTTAGTCTACCTTCTCTTTGATAATCTGAACGACGATAAATATAATTGCCAAACGGATGATGATGTGTATTTTTGGGTAGGTATTGAGACGAAAGGTTTTCTTGCCCCAGCGGATTCGCTTGGTTTGCCCGAACCACACCCAGAAGAACCGGTTAATTATACAATAGACCCAGTGAAAGGCCACCTTGTGGAAATAGAATTTAACCTTACTCGTTTTATTCCGAAAGATTCAATTGTTGGCTTTGGGTTTGTATTAGCTAGGAATGATTATGGTGCTGTATATGTACCTGACGAATCTCGGTTTGATTACTCGAACTTCCCGGATTTCGTATTCGTGGATGGTACTTATGTGGAACATCACCGCTGAAATCAGTGTGCTCGTGCCCGGGTATTGAACTATCAATGCCTGAGAAGTCAGTAAGTGCAGTGTAGGATATAACAGAGTTGTTTTTCGAGTCCTCGATGATGATTGGTGTATCACCTCAGGACTAAGGTATATTTGAATAAGGCAGGTAAGAAGGAGATGAGGAAAAAATGTCACAACAGCCAGATTTTACAGCGTGTGCAAGACAATCCTGCTTACGGTTCCATGCGTCCTCCCAGATACTTTGCAAAAAATGCCTCAACTCCTGCATAGAATTTAAGTCGGTTCTCCGGCTTCAAAAAAATATGCCCCTCATCTGGGAAAAGCAGATACTCCACTGGTATATTCTTACCGCGCAATGCATTCACAATCTGTTCACTCTCAGATTGACTGACCCGTGGGTCATTTGCACCGTGAGCGATAAGGAGTGGAATTTTTATTTGTTCCACCTTCAATAATGGCGACCGTGCCTTCAAAAATTCTTTTTCCCTCTCGAGGTTCCCGATACGCCTGTACAACATCCTTCTGAGCAGTTCCCAGTACGGGGGAATGCTTTCAAGGAATGTTATAAGATTACTCGGTCCACACGCTTCTGCTCCACATCTAAACACATCGGGTGTGAATGCTGCAGCGGCGAGCGTGGCATATCCACCGTAGGAAACACCAAAGATTCCAATCCGTGCTGGGTCTGCAACACCCTCTTTTATTGCCCAGGAAACTGCATCTATCAGGTCATCATGCATCTTCCCGCCCCACTCACGGTCGCCCGCATTAGTAAATTTCTTGCCATATCCGATTGAACCACGAAAGTTAATCTGGAGACATGCATATCCGCGATTTGCAAGCCACTGTGCCTCTGCATCATATCCCCATACATCCCGGTCCCATGGTCCCCCATGTACCTTGAGAACGAGGGGTAAACGCTTCGCCGGGACACCAACCGGTAAAGTAAGATAGCCATGGAGTGTTAGACCATCTCTTGCAATTATACGAATTGGTTTCATCTGGGCCAGTTTGTATTTTTCAAGTACAGGGCGTGCGGTAAACAGATAGCTCGCCTCCTTTCTTTCCCTGTTGTACACATAGTATCTAACTGGCTCATCGTCACACTCGAATCCAATCAACCAGTTTTTATCTTCACGGTCCCTGTTAAGCAGAAACAAATCGCCCTTGTGGATGTTCCTGATTCTCTCAAAATCCTCTGCGATGCTTTCGTCAATTACCTGCCAGTATCTGCGTTCTTTGAGAATGCAAACTGCCTGCAACTTATGCGTTCGAGGATGCACAATCTCTCCCATTATGTCATACTCAGGGTCCTCTGCCAACACCGTTTCTTTCCTGCTCGCTATGTCCATCTCTACAACACGCCTCGTGTTTGCGTTCCTGCTTTCGAGTAGATATATTCCCTTCCCGTCCGGCGTAAATCCAGCGGGAAACGAGAAAGAATCTTCAGGGTCCCATTTTACAAGGACTTCCCATCTGCTTTTAACATCAGAACGCACACGGAGTTCTGTACTCCCATCTGGCAGCAAGGCAAGTGCCCCTCTTATCTGGAAATTGTGGTCTGCCAGCCATTCAGATACATCACCGGGATTTTCTGTATCCATTGTCAGCGAGCCAGTTCTCAGATTGAGGCGATACACATCGTGCACCCGTTTATCTCTCAGGTTCAAGGCAATGAGCAGTTCGTCAGGAAAATTCGGGCTTGTTGCTACAACATCTGCACGGATACCAGGAAAGGGCGTGAGGTCACGAACCTCATCGGTATGCAAATTCACGGAATATATGTGCCAGTTCTCATCTCCATCAAAATCCTGGAGATAAATGAGGTGCTCACCATCCTCTGCCCAGAAATACTTTCGAATGCCACGCCGCTTTTCATTGGTGACGGGTTTATCACCATTTCCCACCGTGCGTACCCAGATATTCAGCACTTCATCTTTTGGTGCCAGGTAGGCAATGTGTTTTCCATCAGGTGATATCTGCGGATTGAGTATTTCTGGCTCCCCAAACAGTACCTTGCGTGGAATGAGCGGTACTAAATTCTCTTCTGCCATAACATGCTCCTTCAAACTCATCCTCTCACTCCCATCCGTGCAATCTCGGTACAAATGCCATCAGCACTGCCTGCTGGGTGATTTGCATGCGGTCTGTGTGCCCTCTGGAAAGCAAGCCGATTGCACCTATGCTCTGACCAATCTTCTTTATTCCGTACAACTTCTCAATCGCATCCTCAACCGTATCCCCGTGTTTCACGCATTCAATGACCTCATCTGGATAGCAAAAGCCTGGCCCGTGCCCCACCGTTCTTCTTCCGAACTTATCCACAATCACGCAGTACTGCACATCGTAGTACTTCTTAACGCCTGGAATGTAGAACAGCCCTGCCTCAATACCTATCCCGTAATCGCAATCACCGATTGCCTGCATTGCACGATTGATTGCACCTCTTATTGTTGCATTGCCGAACGGCTGTGAGCCAACACCCGGGTCCACACTCCTGGGATAGAGCCGCATTTCCACAGCTGGAAAAATCTTCGCAAGGATTTGCTTTGTGGCTTCAATCTTAACAGGATTTGTTGAGCCAATCGCAATTGTGAGGGCACGCAAGCGCTTCCCCATTCTGTTTATCTCACCTTCCCTGATGCGTGTGGATGATATCGGGAAAAGGTCCTCTGCCAGCACCTTCTTGACTACAAATATCTCAAGCGGTTTCAATCCCCGCCGTTTTCTCAGTGCGTTTATCTTCTTTGCCTGCTTCAGCGTCTCCGTGGAAACCACGATGGCATCAATGCCCTCCTGCAATGTCTCGCCGTACACATCATCAAGTTTTGAGATTGTGAAGGGCTTTCCGAACCTCGATGCAAACCGTGTTACTGCCTCGACTCTCTCGCTGTACTGGCTTATCTTGCCTTTTTTGCTCGCAAATGCATCGCTTGTAACACCGATGTGCACCTCATCCCCGACCTCAAATGCCCTGCCAAGCAATGCCTCATGACCACGATGAAAGCAATCAAATGTGCCACCCACAACAACCTTCATCTCAATCCCGCAAGCTGGAGAATAAGTATGAGCATGAATATGGCAATGCCTGCATACAGAAAGTACACGAGCATCTTTTTCTTGTTCAATCGTGCATCCAGTTCTGCCTGACACTTCTTACCGCACACCTTCTTGTCCGGTGGGATTACCTTATCGCATATCACACAATGCCTGTGCTCCTCTGGAAGCATCACTTCACCCGTATCTCCCTGAGTTCTCGTTCTGCATCTGTAAGTAACCTGCACCCGTTCTTTGTCACGAGAATATCGTCCTCAATGCGCACACCACCGATCCTGGGGATGTATATGCCTGGCTCGACCGTAAGCACCATGTTTTCCTCGAGTACGATGTCCTGTGTGGGACTCATTCCACCAGGGTCATGCACTGTGAGGCCCAGCCCGTGCCCGAGCCCGTGCGTGAATCTGCCCTTGTACCGGGATTTGTTTATGACTTGCTCAGCAACTGCATGACACTCCGTACCTGACTTACCAGCTGAAATAAAGTCAATGGCTTCCGCCTGTGCTTCAAGCACCACCTCGTGCATTTTCTTTTGCTCCTTCGTTGCCTTACCAGCCACAAAAGTTCTTGTAATGTCGGAGCAGTATCTCATGTATCTGGCACCGAAGTCAAACAGCATGAAATCGCCTTTTTTCAGGGATGCGGTGCATGCAGTGTAGTGTGGCTCTGCAGCATTGCTCCCGAATGCCGCAATTGTTTCAAATGAGGGTGATGAGGCGCCATACCTGGACATGAGGTAGTTTATCTCCGCAACTGCCTCGCTTTCCTTCATACCTAGATTTGTAATGATTTCTGGTATTTCCTCCGCAACCTTTGAGGCGATTGCACATGCCTTTGCAATGCGCTCAATTTCCGTGCTGTCCTTTATCATCCGCGCCTTTTTCAGTGCCTCGGAGACATCAACCACCTTTGCCTTCTTTGTGCACTTCACGGTATCCAGGTATGCCTGGTGCGTGATATTTTCAAAGTTAATCCCGATTCTTTTCACACCAGCCAGTTTCTTCTTCAGCATCTTTGTGCGCTCATCTCGTGTTCTAAATGTGCTTACAGGCAGTTTGCTGTGCTTTGCGGTCTCTTCCTCGAGTTTGGTTGTGAGTATCTCTGCACTTCCGTCATTCCATACGAGACACAACGAGCCCTCGAACAGTCCATAGGCACATCCAGTCACATAAAAAAAGTTGGGGTCGATGTTCGGCTCCGTCGAATTTCTGAGCACGATGACATCCACATCAGTTTTCGCACTGTCCAAGTTCTTAATGATTTTCTTTATGCGTTCTTTAGCCATTTAATCACGCACCGTACAAAGTAATGTGGGATAAAAATGTTTCAGTAGGAAGCTCGGGCACGCAGATGGGCACTGCATCTGTGCCTCTCCTGACTTCCGTGTGAAGTATGATTTCACAAATTCTGGGTGGTGTTCTGCAGGCACAACATCGTGAAAAAAATCTACGGATTGATTGTATCTAAGATTATGTGCACATCTACTATATAAAACTAATCTGTGAAATCACATTTTACATTTAAAAAGTGGCGGTGCCATATCCATATTTGGAGGTATGCAAATGAATGGACCAGGAGCACCACCACCTTGGATACCAGGATACTGAGGGAGTATTTAAAAATTCCCAATGGAAGATTTTTTCCTTTCTCCCCAACCTTTTATTTTTTTGTGAGTTGTGAAAAAACAGGTTCTTTCTTACCAGTTTTCAGGGCAAGCACCGCATCGCACCACTGCGCCATGCTCCTTGCATACAGCATGTTTACGGGCTTCTGGAGTAACTGTTTCAGTGGCTTAATTACATCTTCCATGACCGCATCCTTTCCGTTTGAATCCCAGAAGAACAGACGCAGTGCCTCCAGATTTAGACGCATGTGCCAGTCAGAAATTTCACCTTTCACGGATACTGCATTCTGGAAGTATTTTTCCGCAGTCGCATACTGCTCTAACCCGATATATGCACCTGCAAGCCCGATGTACGCTGCTGCAATCAACCGCTTTTCACCAACCTGCTGGGCGAACTTAAGTGCCTCCTCTAGCATACCTATTTCTTCCTGGTGTTTTTTAAGACCCCTGTATACACTGCCCAGTGCAATGTACAGCAATGCACGCTCGATATAACTGTCTGTGAGCAGCATGAGATTCTTCACATTGGCAAGGAGACGCATGCACTGCTCATGCTCGCCCATGTACAAACTTGTTCTTGCCAGTCCAAGCCATGCGTATGTCTCGATGATGGGTATGGATATTTTTGTGCAGATATTTATTGCCCTGTGGTAGTTTTCCCGTGCAGTATTCAAATCACCGCTGTATTCTGCGAGAAGCCCCTGATGATAGTAAAGCTGGGCGTGCAGTTCATCAGAATTGTATTGTCCCGCAATCTTCACATTCTCCAGAATTTTCAGGATTGTGGCGGGGTCTGCACCCCTCCTTATCAACAATCCAGCAAGCTTAATCAATGCCCCAGGATTTTCTGGCAATCTTCTGTAAAACCATTCTGCCTTATCCCAGAATCCCATTGTTTCCATTATTTCGCCGTAGAACAAAAGTATGCTTTCTGACCGCCAGTGTTTTATACGCATCTTTTCAAGCAGTGAATTCATGTACCTCTCAATCAGTGGAAGATTCCCGCGGTTGAGCAAGACATACCTGTTTCTTGCAATAAAATTCTCAATCTCATCCAGTTTCTGGGATTCAATTGCATGATAAAGTGCATGAATGAGATGCTCTCCCTGTTTTTCATAGAATTCACAGATACGCCAGTGTAACTCAGAAATTCTTGCCCGCGGCATTTTTTTGAGTATAGCGTTGCGCACAACTTCATTCAGGGCGTATCTGCCTGTGACATCCCGTTTGAGCAGGAAACAGTCATGCAGTTTCTCAAGCATTTCATAGTCGATACTTCCGAGACCCAGGACTGCAAATATTGCCTCTGGCTCAAATGGTAGAATGAAAAGTGCGGCTGCACTGAGCACCTTCAGTTCTGCCTCCGTTAGCTTTCCCAGTATGTCTCTTTCCACAAAATCATGGGATAACATGGTGTCCGTGGTGCTCTCATAATTCACAAGTTCCAGAAGTGCGGGAATCCCGTGTGTGATTTCGTACAATTCATGCATTTTCTCTGCAGGCACACCCCGTTCTGCGAGCATCGTCTTTGCATGTTCAAAATCCAGCGGTTGCGGATTGATTTCCAGTACTCTACCACTCATCCTGTCATGCACACTGAAGTGCTTCCCCCTGCTGCTGGAAACGAGTATAATCTTCAGCCCGGTATTCTGCGAAATGCTCCGCTCTGCAAGTTCCATTATGAAATGTGCAAGTTCCTCATCTGCATTCTGGAAGTCATCAATTGCAAGCACAGCATCGATTTCGTGCACATGGGCAAGAATATCCTGTTTGAGCTTCTCAACATTCCAGGCAGTAGATTTAGAAAGCACAGAAATATGTGTAAGAAAACTGGAGAAATCCTGGAGAAACACAGATAGCCCAGAGGTGTAAGTCCGCACTTCAAATAACATGTACTTCTTATGATATGCAGACAATGCGTCTCTAAGCAATGTGGTCTTCCCGATTCCATCAATGCCAGAAATTATACAAATCCTTGCGTCACTTTTTTCAAAATCACGAAGTAGTTTTATCTCTGCTTCACGACCGTAAATACGGGCGGGAACATATGGAATAACACGGGAAAAACCTGGAGCCATGCGTGACCTATCATCAATCACAATCCGGTCGTGTCGTGCATACACAAGAATGTCCAGAACAGTCAGCCCAGTTTTCATGGACAGGTCTTCAAGTGTAGCAAGTCCCTCCTCGTGCTCTATTCTGTACAGAAACTTCCTCTGTTTTATCTGTGCCTCAAAATTCTTCGCACATTCGATGCCTTTGTCAGTGAGCCGATAAACACGCTTCTTTAATTTCTCACCTGGTATGTGTAAATATCGCTGTTCCACCAGTTTATCTTTTATGAGCTTGTTCAGACAATTGCTTACATGCCGTTCACTCAGTCCCGTGATTCTTGCAATTGCTGTCGCTGATGTATTTCTATCTGCCTGAAGTGTCTCCCATGCGTTGAACCTGCCGTAGCTTAGAAGGGCATACATCACTATCGCATATCGTGTGATAAGTGGCTTGTGCATTTTATTTGGTAATGATTTTCAGGGTATTTAATGCTTATTTCCTTCCGCCTTTCTTTTTCGCAGTATGGAGGCGAGAAGCACGAGGATAACCGCGATAAGCACTGCAATGATTGCACTGAAGGCGAAGAGCGGTGTGGCATAGAATGGTGTTGCGGGGAATACAATACGGTGTGTTGTGTCTGCGGAGAGATTTATTGTATCACTGGTGTGCATATCTATTTTTGCCAGCATTATCGTGTCACGGTAGTCCACAATCAGCGTGTAATTGCCAGCAGGCAATCTGAAGACGCATTTGCCATTCTCATCCGTCACATTTGCATCCACCAGAGTGCTTCCGTAGACACGCACCGATGCACCCACGATGTTCTTTCCCTCGCTGTCACTCACATAAACAGTTAGATAGTACACACTGCAGTTAAGGTGTATGTTCCCGCTACCTGCAATGTTGTAGTAGCCATGATGCACCATCACGGAATGCCAGTATACCTGTACCTCTGCAGTGATATTCGGCAACTTGAGAACACACATTCCGCTGGCATTTGTATACCCGTAGTTCATGATGAAGCCAGTTGCATTGTCATACACCACAATGTTGCAGTCGGAAAGGGGTGCACCTCTGCTGTCCTCTGCTATGAATGTGATTGTGTACACTGCACAGGAGATTGTGTAATACGGCGGAGCGTTGTGCGTGAGTGCAATGATTGCCTGGCCAACATATATTCCACGCCACTGCACCTTTACCATGTAATTTCCACCTGGCAATTGTTGGAGTATGGATACATTCGCTGCAATTCCATGCTCATCGGTTTTGAGTTCGAAGATTGTGCCATTCGGATGCGTTATGTACAGAAGGGCGTTGCCCAGTATCTCTCCATCGCTGTCAATCGTTCTAAAACCTGCACGGTAAACAGCACACTGGATGATGATTGCATTCTCCTCGCTGATGTTATCCTGAATGGATACAACTTCTCCTGCAACCCTCACATCCTGCCATAAAACCGCAATTGTGTAGTTACCGGGAGACAATGTAAGGTTTGCCAGTCCGTGCGCATCCGTGAAATTCATTCCCACAGTTACATTTCCAATCCTTGCCTCAACCACCGCACCAATCAAGGAGTTGTTGCCTGCATCCACACATTTGAAGTTTGCATACACAGGGAATCTGCCGATATAGAAGTATGTGGTGTTCGTATCTGGATATGGGCCATACTCAAATTGCTGCATGTGGGTATACCAGTAATATCCGTTGAGGTCGAGTGCCCACACGAGAATTGTGTATTTACCAGGCATAAGACCGGAGTAATTAAATTCATACTGGTAAACCGAAATAAAACTCCTGTTATTCCCGGAAATCCTGAGCATCGATACATTGTTCAACTCAGGCAGCACTGCCCCGCTCGAATTCATCACCGTGAGATTTACCCAGTATATGTCATAGCCCCCGAACGGGTCCGTGATATTCGTCCTCACAACAATCGTTGTATTGGTTGCCATCGGGTCAAACGAGAATGTGGGGTTTCCGAGATAATCGTATGTGCCAATGGATTCCACATGAATTGATTCACGCATTGGCAGTATTATCATCGAATCCCAGTTTCCAGTTCCAAACCACATGAAGTAATAGTTGCTCGCACCTCCGCTCACACTCACCCGCGCCCTTAAACTATGATTTTGCTCAACTGTGTAATTCACAGACGGAATTGTTACTGCATACGCTGCGATATTTGTGGTAAGCACCAGTGCCTTCTGGGCATTTCCAATCTCCACACTGGTTTCCACACCGCCGGGCGAGACATACGACACATCATACAGCCAGAGACCCAAATTTCCGTTAAAGTTGTTGCTTGTGGCACTCATATTCAAATAGAACACAACTGTGACATCACCGCAGATTGTGATATTACTGGCCAGTTGCGGGGAGAGATAGAAGTCAAGAACAACGCTTCCCCATCTCCCGATGCTTTCCATCTTGCTTCCTAAAATCGTGTTAAAGATGTAGGTGGTTGAGTAGTCAAAGATGTAGTTCGCAACCGTTTCATTGTGGAAGTAAAATGTCATGTTTTTTGTCTCGCCGTACCCTGCAGGTGCTGGTGTTCCTGCAACACCTCCTGCCCCTGCCTGCATTGAGAGAACGCTCAGTATTAGAACACAGCCCAGGGCAATACCAGAAAATACCTTATCTTTATGCATGGCTATCACCGCAACTATCACGGACGACTGCATATAAGTGAATTTTGGTACAAACGCCGAACTGATTGGTACAAAACGCGAACTTGCACACTTATCTGCATTTTGTTTCACAATTTCAAACTGTGATTTCACATTTTGCATTTATATACTACATACACGGTAATATGTGATGGTGATGGGAAATGTGTCTCCGTATCATCTACGAAATTAAACCAAAAGCAGGTTTCGAAATGCTGGCAAAGGCAAAGGAAGGTTTGTGTATCTCAAGGTATCATCCCGACTATCTCAGATATAAGTATGGGATGTCGCAGATTGAGATTTGCTGGCTTAGTGCAGTTGGAGGTAAAAACACGCTTAAAGCTAACAGTATTGCACAGATTCTAACACGCATAAAGAGATTTGCACGCACACACCCACATGCAGATGTGCTCCTTGATGGTGTTGAGTATCTCCTGCTCTACAATTCGAAAAATGCAATAATCGAGTTTCTTGAAGCAGTGATTGAAATGAGTAAACAGATGAAATTTACATTCATACTACACGCAGACCCGAATGTGCTGAGTGCAGATAGAGAAATTCGTGAGATTTTCGATGCGCTCAGTGCTATGCCTTCAGAGAAATTGTCTCACCAAACCTTTCAAGCAGGTGCACTTCCTGCTGCTCAAACGCTGGCAAATAAACTGGAATGATGAGAATTGCCTTCTTTCGCGCAACAATATCAAATAATTCCTCCACAAACATAAGCAGATTTTGCATCTCATTATAGATTCTGAGATAATCGATGCAGTCGATGAGCAGAAAGAATTTTTCCCGCTCTGCCTCAACCAGCCACTCAATGTATTTGATGCTCAGTGGTGATATTGTGTCCTTTGTCTTTATGTAATTTGAAAAATAGTAGATTTTTGCGTTCTGTGGATACTTGCTCGTGGCATTCTCCCTGCTTTCTCGTGTGAATATAACGGGTAAGATTCCCCTGCCTGCAAGTGCATGTGCAACGGCAAAATGCGTGGCGTCGTTGAGTTCTGTGGAATTTATAAAATACCTTGTGCCATAATGTAATTCAATACTGGTATCGTAAACACGAATCTGGATGGGCTGGTATGGGTCGCCATCGGTTGACTGCGGTAAACTGCCTTCTTTGAGCATGATATGATATATTGTGGTTGTTCAATTTAAAACTTTCTGTGAAGAATGGAGGGCAGGCACAATCAAAAAAATATTGCTTATGAACATGTCCTGATTGCTCACCAGAACGATGCTACAGCAGGTTTATGTAATGGTATCCTTTATGCGGGATTTGATGCAAGTGAATATCCATGTGTTTCCATCTGTCGTTTCGCTCATCGTGCACATTGCATTTATCATATACCTGCTCAGAACGCCAAAAGAGTTGAAAAAGATATTCATACCCTTCTTTGGTGGAGTGCTTCTCTGGGCAGTCGGTGAGATTGGTCTTGGCTGGATTGTTGTGCCGCCAGAAGAATTTCACACATTCTGGTACTACCCGTATGGCTTGCTCTTTGCAAAGATAATTACAATCGGTGTAGTTGGAATATTTCTGAGTGCAATCTATGTTTCATTTATGTATCCTATCAGAAAAATCACAAAAAAAGAGGAGAAGTACCTTGCATTCTTGCTTATCCTTGCATTTCTTGTCTATATTCCGATTGCGGTATTTACACCTGCGATGGTCTGGGACTTAGAATTTTACGCAGAAGGTTATGGGATTCAATTCGGGCCATTGTTGATATACTGGAGCATACTTATTCTTGCGATGCTGGGCATTATTTTCTATAATTTTTATTCTGCATATATGCATGCAAAAACGAAGATTGAAAAAACGAGAGTCCAGCTTGTTGCAATCGGTTCGTTGATATTCGTGGGATTGAGCGTGCCAATAAACATGTTTGGTGATTATATACCAGGGACTCAATCAGTGAGTGAGTTTCTCTCAGGGAGTTTCTACACAATTTTTCTGGATGTGTTCCTGCTGTATGGTGGCATTAAATACAAGATGTTTTCAATTACCGCAGTCGTGGAAAATGGAATAAAAGATGTGGCAAGATACGAGACAAAGATAAATGTGGAGCCAGGGGATGTAGTCATTGTGCTTTCAAAGGATGGAAGGAAGGGCTTCGAGACATTCAGGTACCTTGCCACTAAGATGCCAGGGCTATGTATCACAACGAAGGCACCAAAGGATGTGCGTGCTGAATTTGAATTCACAAAACTGCCAGTTATCTGGGTTTCTGAAATCACGAGCAAAGAAAACACAATTGAACCCGCAAAACTGGAATTTGAGATTTCATACCACATATACTCCTTCCTTCGAGAAGGCGAGAACCGTGTGGTTTATATCGACGACCTGGATTATCTCAGCGCCATAAATGGATTTCAGAACACACATGAATTTCTGAAGTCCGTGGCAGACGATGCGGTGAGCAAGAACTCAGTGCTCATTTTTTCTGTGACAAGCGAGGCGTACAACGAGCAGGAAATCAGTTTTATAAAGAGCATTGCAAGCAAGGAACTGGCAGAGGACAAAGAAGGAAGGCGTTATCCTGCGAAGGAATTCAATATAAACACAGGACATGCCATCATGGTGGAGGCACTGGGAGAGACGCGTGCGGAGTTGAAGGCAAGAATAAAGGGATATAAGGTGCTGGGTGTGAGTGCACACTTCCCGAAGAAGTTTACCATGGGCTTTCCAGAAGGCACGGAGATAAAATCAATCTGGATAACTGAAACGAGTGCCCACGAAAGTGCAATATCACCCAGAAAAATGGAGTTTGATGTGAGTTTGCGAATTATTTCGTTTATTAAAGAAAATCCTGGCAAGGGGCTGGTTTACATCGATGCTCTACCTATCTTCATGCTCGTCTACGATTTCATCAATGTGCTGAAGTTTGTGAAGGACATCGTAGACCTTGCTCATGAGTACGATTGCAAAGTTGTGTTCGAGGTGCCCCCAAATCTGTTCAAGCCCGAGCAGAAGGTGTTGTTTGAGCGGAGAATGGATGTGATTTACACTGCGTAACATC
>Ga0315298_1007946_pt1 | contig 13737 bp, 14 predicted proteins | sample WHS_1_MG_FD_203077 | JGI IMG/M metagenome (GOLD analysis project Ga0315298, IMG submission 203077) | Extremophilic microbial mat communities from Washburn Hot Springs, YNP, Wyoming, USA - WHS_1_MG | ecosystem: Environmental > Aquatic > Thermal springs > Hot (42-90C) | place: USA: Wyoming...
CGCGGAGCTCTCGGAGAAGAGCTCCGGCAGCGTCACCCCATAGAATCCCAGAAGCCGTATGAGGTTCTTTACGGTGATGGTGGTCTTGCCGTTCTCCAGCTTGCTCAGGAAAGAAACGGAAAAACCGGTGGCCTCCGATACCTTGCGGATGGACAGTTTGCGGCTGCGCCGCAAATCCCTGAGCCTCTTCCCCACGTCCTGCATACTCCTGCTCAACTCGTCAACTCCCATCTCCCCAATCCCCTGTGCAAGGTCGACCAGATGCCTTAAAAGCGCGAATCGCACCCCGCCGGGTTGAATCCCTCCGGCGCTCCCGGTTCAAGGGACGCATCCCACGCACCCGAGGCATCCCTTTCCTGTCCTCCGTCACCAATCCCCTATAACCCGAACATCGGACCCAGCGGAAAATTCATTGTTTCTTAAAATAACATATTGTTTTCTTTAAAGCAAATAATGTTATCCTCACAGAATCGGCGTTATGTTATGAGATCATGAAGAATCATGCCCATGCCTTGCCGGCGCCATTGTCCTGCCCCGAGGAGACGTGAATGACTTACCCCAAGACGCTCAACGGTGGGGTTTCCTCGAAAATCAGGTGCAGGGAACCGAAAGGCGGCCTCTCGCGCAGATCGGCGGTCGATCCAAGCTGTGTTTTAATATAATGTAAATATTGACATAATGTTTCTCTCTATGCTATATATTAATCATAATAGTTGTGATGTAGAGAAAGGATTGTATATGTACAGCGATCATGAAGTCGAACTCTGGTACTTGGGAAGGCCCTTCGCGGAGCCGGACACCGGGGAACAGGAAGCCAGCGTGGTCCCCCTCAGCCACGAGGAAGCGGAACGCATCTTCTTGGGCCTTCCCCTGAAAGCGGCCTAGCGGAATCCACGATCGGCATCCCGGAAAGGAAAGTTGGGCTTAGAATGGCGTGCGAGATGAAACCCATTCCGGGACCTTCCCTGCCCCACCTCGACCCTCCCGGCCTGGCCGCCTTGAGGAAGAGGAACGCGCATCTCCTCCGCGTTCCCGTCAACGGGCGGGACCATCCGGCCTATTATCTCTGCTACCCCGGCACCGGCAAGCCGAAAGAAGTCCGCGGCTTCGAGGAAGCGGAAAGCCACGTTTGACCCCTCCTTGGGCAGCCCCAGTCCAGTGTGGGCCTTGCACTACCCGCCCCCATGGTTTATCATCCTCGTTGATTAGTAATTAATATATATTTTATAAATAAAATTTATATTTTCATGGACGAGATCGATTGCCGGGTGGTCCTCTTCGACTCCACTCACCAGGCGCTACGCGGAGAGCGGGCTCTCAAGGAGGCGGGCATCCCCCACGCGGTGATCAACACCCCCCGCGAGTTCAGCGTGGATTGCGGGATATCCCTGCGCATAGGCGCCGAGGCCGAGGAAACGGCGCGTACCACCCTGCTGGAGGCGGGGGTAACCTTCGTAGGTATCGTGCCCTACCGGACGCGAGGCAGAAAAAGGTGAGTCATTGACCGGGACATCCTTTTCCTTCTCACGCGGGGCCTCACGAGGGGTCAAGGACGAAAGCGGCGCGAGAAAAGGAGGTAGGTGATGTCAGATTATCGCCAGATGTGGGAGAAACTGGGGCTGGACCTGCAGGCCCACGACGGCCTTCTGGAGGTCCTCCCACCCATCTACCAGGAGGCTATCTTGAGCCAGGAGAACCGGCCCCGGGGGATGGAGTATTTCGACTTCGTGTTCTCAGAGATCCACGGGTTGAGGGTCAAGGAGCTGGTCGACCACCGCGCGCAGGGCAGCGTAGTGGTGGGAACCTTCTGCACCTACGTTCCGGAGGAGTTGGTCATCGCCGCCGGGGGGATCTGCGTGGGCCTCTGCGCGGGGGCCCAGGTGGCCGAGGAGGCCGCGGAACAGTACCTGCCCCGCAACCTCTGTGCCCTCATCAAGTCCTCATTGGGATTCAAGCTGGCCAAGGTGTGCCCCTATATCGAGTCCTGCGACCTGCTGGTGGGCGAGACGACCTGCGACGGGAAGAAGAAATACTACGAGATACTGGGCCAGTTCCAGCCGGTCCACGTGATGGAGCTCCCCCAGCGCAAGGACGAGGCGGACCGCGCCCTGTGGAGGTCGGAGGTCAGGCGTCTGGCGGGACGCCTGGAGGAACTCACCGGCAAGAGGATGGAACCCGAATCCCTGCGCGAGGCCATAAAGGTGGTGAACGAGAAACGACGGGCCCTTCTGCGCCTGGCCGAGCTCCGTAAGAGCGACCCCCCGGTGATCTCCGGCAGGGATGCCCTGCTCATCAACCAGATCGCCTTCTACGATGACCCGAAGCGGCTGGCGGAGAAGGTCAACGCCCTTTGCGATGAGCTGGAGGAGAGGAGGGAAAAGGGAGTGGCCATAGGGGGAGCCCACCGGCCCCGCATCCTGCTGTCGGGTTGCCCCATGGCCATACCCAACTGGAAGCTGCCGGCCATCATCGAGACCTCCGGAGCCCTGGTGGCCATGGACGAGATGTGCACCGGGATAAGGTACTTCCGGCACTTGGTGAGCGAGGATGCCACCGACCTGGAGGGGATGCTGGACGCCATAGCCGACCGTTACCTCCAGATAGACTGCGCCGTCTTCACGCCCAACCGGGAGAGGGTGGAACACATAAAGGAGCTGGTCAAAGATTACGACATCGACGCGGTCGTCTACTACGCCCTGCAGTTCTGCGACCCCTACACCGTGGAGGCTTTCCGGGTAAAGCAGGAGCTGGAAAAGGTAGGCGTGCCCTTCCTCTACCTGGAGACCGACTACAGCACGGAGGACGTCGGCCAGCTCACCACCCGGATCCAGGCCCTCGTCGAGATGCTCGAGGTCGGGGAAAAGGGACGGGCCTGAGTAAGCCCCGGGTACTGGGTCATCCACGCCAGGGAAGGCCCCGGGGATGCGGCTGACCCAGAATGGATGTCCGCCGCCACAACGCCGAAGGCAATTTTTCCCGCTGCCACGGTCTCTCCTCAGGGCGGGCGAGACATGTTCCCGTGGGCATGATACACCTCCTCGAAGGAAACGTGGTGGGGATCCCGGGGCGGCGAAGCCAGGCTGGTTTCGATGCGGCATCGTCTCGGTAGGCTGTTTATAGATTGGGGGTTGATTGGCCGGACGATCCTCCCGGCAGAACGAGGCTCTGGGTGTACCGTCGGCGCGGGGTCCTTTATAATACGGTCTCGAAGCGGGGTCGGGACTGCGCGGGCCCTGGTTCCGGGTCGGATTCAAAGGTCGAGAGATTGCCTTGTCATTCCGGCATAACGAGGCGCCGGATGCACACCTGGCGAGAAATTCCTATAAAATACGGTCTCGAAGTGAGTTCGAGGCCGCGCGAGCCCTGGTTCCGGGTCAGGCCCAGCGGTTGAAGAGACCGTCCTGCACTCCCGGCAGAACGATGTTTTGGGTGCACCGTTAGCGTCGGGGCGGGAACCGGGGCATAGAGCGGCCTTGAGATCGACCGATATGGCTGGGTCTCATCTATACGGAGGAGGGCGATGAGGGTCGCCGGGCTGGACATTGGATCGCGCACCATAGCCCTGGTCACCATGGACGACGGGGAAATATCCTTCAGCGAGGTGGTGGACACCACCTTCGACCCGCTCGAGCAGTGCAAGAGGCTGCTGGAGAACCGCGAGTTCGATCTCCTGGTAGCCACCGGTTACGGGCGCCACCTGGCCCAGGCCAACTTCGCTGACCGCGTGGTCACGGAGATCAAGGCCTTCGCCCTGGGCTGCTACCACTTCTTCCCAGATTGCCGGACCATCCTGGATATCGGGGGCCAGGACACCAAGGCCATCTCCGTGGGGCCCGGGGGCAGGGTGGTGGACTTCCAGATGAACGACCGTTGCGCCGCGGGGACGGGCAAGTTCCTGGAGGTGATGGCCTCCGCCCTGGGGCTGTCCCTGGAGGAGTTCGGCGAGGTGGCTTTGCAGGCGGAGGGCGAGGTGAACATCTCCAGCATGTGCACCGTCTTCGCCGAATCGGAGGTCACCGGACTCATAACCCGCGGCACTCCCCGTCCCCTCATCGCCCGGGGCCTGCACGAGGCGGTCTGCGACCGTGCGGCGGCCCTCCTCAAGCGCGTCGGCCTGAGGAGGGAACTGGTCTTCGCCGGGGGCGTGGCCCGCAACCCCTGCCTAAGGGCTCTCCTCGAGGAACGGCTCGGCTTCCCCATGCTGGTTCCGGAGAATCCCCAGATCGTCGGTGCCTTGGGCGCCGCCCTCTCGGCACGCGAGGAAAGCTGATCCCTCAAAGGTGGGGAGGGGAGTCCTCCACCACGGCCAGATTTTCCAGCAATTTCCTTAAATGGGGCGGAAGTCCATCCAGGGCTTTGAACACCTGGGTGCGGAACAGCTCCCGCTCCATGTCTTCTTCCATCGCCAGGCCCGGGTCAGGATCTCCCCGGAAGGAGATCGCGAAGGGAACGGAGCCAGGCCTTGGCGGTATCCCGGTCCAGGGCCGAGGCGTCGAGCAACACCCCGGCGGCGCCGTCGCCTAGGGCCCTTTGCGCCAATGCCAGCAGGTTCTCACCCCCGGCTGACGCCGCCAGGGACACCAGCACGGGTACCGGGCAGCCCTCCACGGCTCCCGCGAGATTCCCGCCCTTGAGGGGGTATTTCAGGATCACCGCGTCGGCGCCCAGCTCCGCAGCCACCCGGGCTGTGACCGCCAGGGCCTCTTCCTCGCTCAACCCGGCACTGCCCCGCAGGGCCACCATGGCCTCCACCACCAGCGGGATCCCCCACCGGTCGCAGGCGTCGGAGAGGGCGGAGACAGCCTGGATGAACTCGCCCTCCATCTCGTGCCCGAACTTCACCGCCGCCGCCACGCCGTCGGCGCCCCAGCGAAGCGCTTCCTCCACCCCGGTTATAATGCGGTCCCGGAACTCCCGCGCCCCCTCCAGGACGGTGAACCCCCCGCTGACGCGCATCACCAGGCCGAGGCCCGGGGGGAGTTCCCGGAACCCGTGTCGGAACATGCCCCGGGTCAGGAGGAGGGAATCCGGGGAGCCTTCCAAAACCAGCCGAACCGCCTCCTCCGGACGCCCGAGCGGGCCCACGGGGCCCATCACCGCGGCCTGGTCCAGGGCGATCATGAGCGTACCGCCACTCACTCCGAGTATGCGCCTCAACCTTATCTCTTTTCCCGTGGACATCCGCCACTCACCCCCCGGGCTCCACGAGGCCTCTCCGTACGGAGTTTGGGCATTTCGAGACGCGTTCCCTACGGCCTGAACTCACCTCCCGGGCTCCACGAGGCCTCTCCGTACGGGCCACCCTTCCCCGCGCCCCTGGCCCCTCGACCCGCCGCCTTCGCGGGACCATCCCCCGCGCCCCTCGCCGGCACCGCGCCACGACACCGATTATACACGCGGCGCAGGCGGTCCGCGGAAGGAAAAACGCCGCGCCACCTGTCCGTACTTACCCGGTTAAAGCCTCCCCCTGGGCCCGGGGGATGCGCGTCCCCTCCTCGCGCCGCTCCCCGGCCGGCCAGGGGCAGGAACCGAAGCGGCGTTCCCCGCTCCTTTCCTCCCGGATGGACCCGTACGCCGAGGAACGGGCCCTTTCCCTGGCATATCAGGATCTGCACCTCGACACCCCGGTGGGGGCCATCGACCCGTACGCGAGGAAGGGGCCCTACCCCCCGGTATATCCCTCGGCGAAGAAACGGTGTTGGTAGGGTCCTTCCTGGGCGGTGCAGTTGGTCCCGCCGGAGCGGTCCTTGTAGAAGAAGTACATGGAACGTTCCATGAACAGGGGCAGGTCGGATTCCATGCGGGTGGCGAAGGCGCAGGCCTCCATCCCCGCGATCTCGTCCACGCATCGGCTGACCCGGGAATAGGCGGGCACGGTCAACTCCACGACTGAAGTTGAGGAATCCTCCCGGCAGAATTCCAGCCGCGCGTGCGCCGCCTCGGGGTTGGGGTTGGCCAGGAGTATCCAGGTGTCGAAGGAGCCCCCGGTGTATCCCTCGGCCAGGAAGAGGCGGGTGGAAGGATTTTCCACGGCCGCGGAGCAGTGCCCGCCGCGCCGCCCGAAGTAGTCGAAGTACATGGCCCTTTCGGCCACCACCCCCACACCGTTGAGGGATTCTATGACCGTGCCGAAGGACGCCCCGGGCACCTTGTCCCGCGCGTTGATGGTGATCCGCGAACGGCCCGGAACCGACCTGCGCTCGCTCACGTTATTCCCTCCCTGCACCAGGTAGGTGACCTGTACCTCTGCCGCCTCGGGGTTGGGGTTGGCCAGGAGTATCCAGGTGTCGAAGGAGCCCCCGGTGTATCCCTCGGCCAGGAAGAGGCGGGTGGAAGGATTTTCCACGGCCGCGGAGCAGTGCCCGCCGCGCCGCCCGAAGTAGTCGAAGTACATGGCCCGTTCCGCGGCCACCGGCACCCCGTTCAGGGATCGGTAGCTCATGCCCACGCTCCCCGCCGGCAGGCCGGGTACCTTGTTGACCCATACCGTGAAACGGCTCTCCGGCGGGATGTCGTAGGTGACGGCCAGGGGCGCCCTTCCCTCAGGCAGGTAGGAGACCTCCACCCGGGCCTCCTCCTGGTTGGGGTTGACCATCAGCAACCAGGTGTGAAAACCAGTGCCCGTGTACCCCTCGGCGAAATATCCCTGTGTGGAAGGCTGGCTAACCCCCTCGCCGGCATGGCCGTCGTCCGCCCAGTCCCCGTAATCGAAGTACATGGCCCGCTCCGCCACCACCCCGGGAGGGGGAGCCTCCACCTCCATGGAGAGCTCGTCGTAGGGGTAGAGGTCATCTACAGGAAGGGTGAAACGGCTGTGGGGAGCCAGGTCGTAGGACCTGGTCTCCGGTGCCCTGCCGGAGCGCAGGAACCTAACCTCAACCGGCTGGGTATCCTCCCCGGGGTTGTAGATGAGGAGCCATGTGTCGAAGCGGTCGTTATAAGGACCTCCCACCACCCGCCTTCCCCAGGCGAAATGGGTCCTCCAATAATCGTTGTTGTCCAGGCAGTCGAGGCTGACCCCGCCGTTGGAGCCGGTGGAATGGATGAATATGCCGTTCCCCACGTACATGCCGGCGTGGCCTATATTCCCCTCCGGGTTATCTCCGGCGTTTTCGTAGAAGAACACGGCGTCGCCGGGCTGCAGGGCCTCGCGGGCCACATAAAGATAACGGTTGTCCCTGGCCTGGTCGTCCGCCACCCGCATCATGGGGTATCCCATGCGGATGGAGAGGGTGTTATAGACAAAGCCGGAACAGTCGAACCCCCCCTCCGACTCCCTTTCCCCACCGTACACGTATGGGCATCCCAGGCGCTCGAAACCGTAGCCCAAGGCCTGCCGCTGGGCATCGGAGCCACCTGGAGGTGTGCAGCGGGAAGGGGAGAAGGAATCCCTCACGTACCACGGCCTCCAGCTCTCCATGTGGTCCAGGCGGTAGAGGGTGTAGGCCATCTCTCCCCGGGGATAGCCCTGCCCCGGCCATACCTTGCTGTAGCGGTACTTGCAGTGCAGGTCCATGAAAACGGCTACCGCCCCACCGTACCACGGGTGCCCCCCCACGAGGCGGTCGACGTTGGAGGCGGCTTCTCCCAGGCCATACCCCGTGACCACCCCCACGGCCACGCGCTCGAAAGCCGTCCCCTGGGAGGGCTGGAAGGAGCCGTCGGGGAGGCGGTCCATGAGTCCATGCTTCACCGCCAGGTTGGCCCAGATGAAATCCGGATGGGAAGCGGGGAGGTCGGTGAAGCGGATGTTGGGATCCGCGCTCTCCCCTTCGTGCCCGAAGACGCGCACCAGCGCCTTGGCGCAGTCCAGCCTGGAAAGGACGTCGTTGGGATGGAAGCCCCCGTCCGGGAAGCCCTGCAGGTAACCCCTCTGGACGGAGTATTCGATGGCCTGCTTGATCTCCTCCGGCTGGCCTTGGAGATCGTTGAAGGCCTGGGCCAGGGCCTTGCCCGGTGCCGCAGGGAAGAGGAGCAGGCCGAGCACGAGAACCACGGGCAAAAGGACCGCGGCGCGGAGCAAGTACCTTGGGCGCCTTCTCCCGGCGGCGAAAATCCCGGCCGGGAGGTGGGGCACGGCATTCCCTCCCCTGGATCGCCTTCCATGGAACCCGGCGGCTTTACGGAAACGTCCCCTGCGCCCGGGCGAGTACCGGTCGGGCAACCTCCTGCCCCCGGAGCGACCGTGATTGCCTGCCATACGCGGGCCTTTCCTTCCATCCCTTGGTCGCCTTGTGTTTACCGTTATTTTCCAGGGCATCTTTTTCCCCTCCCTCGGGGCGCATGGTGCATCCTTTCGTCCCGTCCGCTTGAATCGTCCTTGGGCCGGTTTGCCTTTAATACTTATATACTTATAGGGATCAACGGCGTGGAAAGGCGGTCCAGGAGGGACGTTTGACGGGCCAAACCCTATATGTGGCCGACGCGTTCGCGGCCTTGGCCTTTCTCGTCCTTTTCATCTTCATGCGCGGGAGAGGGCGCGCGGGAGGCGAGCGTTGGCGCATGTTCCTGGCGGGATCGTGTATAGGGGCCACCTGGGAGATCGGTTTCTATTTCCTGGGGCCCCGCTTCTCCTCCGCGCCCCTCTACGTATTCCGGACTGACCCTCCCTTCCCGCCCATAATCCTGCACATACTCCATTGTTTCTGGGACGGGGCCCTGTTCATGGTCGGCGTGGCGCTGGTCCACAGGCTTCTCAAGCCGCCGCATTTCGCCGCTTTCCGGTGGTCCGAATTGGGCGTCCTCCTGGGTTGGGGTGTGGCCCAAGAGGCCGTGGTGGAGCTGGTGTCCCTGGGGGGATCCCTTTGGGCTTACCAGGCCCGATGGTATAACCCCAGCCTCTTCGAGGTAAAAGGCGAGCCCTTTACCCTGCTTCCCCTGGTGGTATGGGTGGTGGCACCGCTGGCCTTCTATCTCCTGGCCCTCCGAGTGGCCCGCAAGTGATGCCCTTGCGGCACCCCGCTCCGGCGCCAAGCCACGGCGCGGCCCGCGACTCCCGCCTCCCCGGCCCGGCGAACGACGGCGTGGTATCATTTCCTTGCCCGATATCTCGTGATCGACGCCTGCGAGGAGAAATTGTGAGCGGAGACATATACCTGGATAACGCGGCCACCACCTATCCCAAGCCGGAACCGGTGTACCGGGCCATGGACCGTTTCGCCCGCGAGGTGGGAGGCAACCCGGGGAGGAGCGGACACCACCGGGCGCTGGACTCGGGGCGCGAGGTGTTGCGGGCCAGGGAGGCGCTGGCCAGGCTCTTCGGGGTGGCCGATCCCTCGCGCATCGTCTTCACCAAGAACGCCACCGAGGCCCTGAACCTGGCGATACGGGGAAGGCTGCGGGACGGCGGCCACGCCATCATCACCTCCCTGGAGCACAACTCCGTATGGAGGCCCCTGGAAGCCCTGGCCGGGGAGGGCCGCGCCTCCTACACCATCCTGCAGTGCGGGGCCGACGGGAGCCTGGACCTCACGGATCTCAGGGAGGCCATCACCCCCGAGACCCGCCTGGTGGCCTGTACCCATGCCTCCAACGTCAGCGGCGCCCTGCTTCCGGTGGCGGAAATCGCGGAGGTGGCGGCGGAGAGGGGTGTCCCCCTTCTCGTCGACGCCGCCCAGACCGCGGGACGGGTGGAGATACATCCCGAGGAGATGGGGATCGCCTACCTGGCCTTTACCGGACACAAGGAGCTCTTCGGCCCCCAGGGGACGGGGGGCCTCTACGTGGCTCCCGGATGGGAGGTGGAACCCCTTACCTACGGGGGAACAGGCAGCCGCTCGGAGAGCTCTCTCCAGCCCGATTTTTTACCCGACCGCTACGAGAGCGGGACCCTTAACGCCCACGGGCTGGCCGGTCTGCGCGCCGGGGTGGAATACGTCCTGGAGGTGGGCGTAGAGGAGATCAGGCGGCACGAGCGGGAGCTCACCGAAAGGCTCCTGGATGGTTTTTCCTCCATACCGGGAACCCTGGTATACGGGCCCCGGGAATGGGAAAAGAGGGTGGGCATCGTCTCCTTCAACCTGGGAGAATATTCCTCCTCGGAACTGGCCTCCCTCCTGGACCAGGACTACGGCATCTGCGTGCGCTCCGGGCTGCACTGCTCGCCCCTCGCCCACCGCACCTTGGGGACCCTCCGTCGCGGCGTGGTCCGCGCCAGTTTCAGTTACCTGAACACCGCGGAGGACTTGGACGCCCTGCTGCACGCCCTATCGGAGATCTCCCGCCGCGAACCCTGATCCCCCTTTATCCGTTACCCTTCGCAAGACGGTGGCCTTGGCCTGGAGCCCGCTTGGGAACGGGAAAAACCGGGTGTGTCGGCCGGGTCGCCGGGGTGAAGTCCCGCGGCTTTGTCTCTTCCAAGAGGGGTCTTTAGTCGTGAGGGCGTGGCCACCGCCCAGCCGACGAGGTGAGGCGAAAACGCCGTCCCTGATGGGTGTCGTCCCGCCGTCCCGCCGGAATAAGCTTCAGGGTATCACGATCCAAGACCTGACCCCATAGGCTCGGGGCGCGGTTGCCCGCGCCCCGCAACTCCTCTCCCTGCCCCGTTGCCGGAACCGGATACCCCGAGGGGTATCAAATCTCAAGACCTGACCCCTTTACTCGGGGATGAAGCTCTCCATGTCCTGGAGGTTGCCGACGCGCTGCTCGGCCCACTTTATCTTGACGCGCATGCCGATGTGCACGTCCTCGGGCTTCATGTCCTCGCCCGCGCCCATGATCCAGGTGTCCGAGCCGTCCAGCTTGACCATGAGGGAGACCCGCGGTTCGTCCAACGGGTTTCCCCGCACGTCGGCGTAGCCGATGGTGTAGCTCATCACCTCGCCGTGGTCGCTTATCTCCGCCGGCTCGTGGATGGCGATGTGGCACTTGCGGCAGTAGAAGTTGGCCGGCAGGTAGACCGTGCCGCACTGGTGGCACCGGTTCCCCAGGAGCTTGGCCTCCTTCATCTCCTTGAGCATGTTGTTGATGCCCGCTCCCTCGATGCGGAACTTGAACGTGGAGAGGTCCCACGTGCCCTGCACTTGCCTGGTCACTTCCATTCCTGCACCTCCTTACAACTTCTTGGGCTTATCGGCCAGGATGGTGATGGTCACGTACTGCATGAGCCCTCCCCAGCCGTGGGCCAGGGCCTTGTGCACCTCCTTCTCCACCTGGTGCTCCCCGGCCTGCCCCATGATCTGGAGGGCGCACTCGGTGACCCGGTTAAGGGCCGAGGTGCCGATGGCGTTGGTGCTCACCACCCCGCCTGAGGCGTTCACCGGCAGGCTACCGCTCATCTCCAGCTCCCCCTTCTCCAGGAGCTTGTGGGCCTCGCCCACCTCGCACATGCCGATCCTCTCCAGGAACATGAGGGTCTGGTGGGCGAAGCCGTTGTAGATCTCCACGTAGTCTATCTCCTTCCTGGGATCCTCGATGCCCGCCCTCTCGTAGGCCTTCTGGGCGGCTATGGTCGCCGGCCTCTGTTCTCCCGGGTCGGTGATGATGCCCTCGATGAGGTTACCGGTGGTGGCGTCGGAGGCGCAGTTGGCCACCGCCCACACCCAGGCCGCCTTGTCCACCAGCTTGGCCGCCTTCTCCTCCGAGGCCAGGATGCACACCGTGGCCCCGTCGGTGGTGGGACAGACGTGGCCAAAGCGGATGGGCCAGGAGATGAGGGGGGTCTGGGCGATCTTCTCCGCCGTGGCCTCGGGGTCCTTGAGGTGGGCGTAGGGGTTCTTGGCCGCGTTGCGCCTCTCCATGGCCGCGATGGCGTCGATGTGCTCGATGCCCGCCCCGGAATGGTGCAGGTAGGAGGAGGCCTGGTAGGAGATGCCGCCGGCGCTCCCTCCCCCTATGGCCCCCATGCCCTTCTGCCCGGTGACGTCTATGCCCGCGGCCAGCATGGCCATGACCTCGGGGGTGATGATCCCCATGAGGCCCACCTGGGCGTCGCCCTCGGAGTGCTTCTCGTAGGTGACCACCATGACCACGTCGTGCAGCCCGGAGGCGATGTGATAATAGGCGGCATGGAAAGCGGACATCCCGGTGGTCCCCCCGGTGGCGATGCGCATCACCGGCTTGCCCAGGGAGGCTATGTAGTCCGCGGACCAGAGGTGGGGGAGGTTGAGCCCCTCGAAGGTCTGCATGTTCCCGAAGACCACGGCGTCGATGTCCGCGGGGGTGAGACCGGAATTCTGGAAGGCGTTCTCCACAGCCTCGGAGATCATCTCCGGGATGCACACGTCCCGGCGCTTGCTCACGAAGACCGGGGTATATCCGATGCCCACTATGGCCACGTTACGCATCTCCATCACCTCCTACACTCCCAGCACTACGACGACGTTCTGCTGGGCGCAGGGTCCGTCCTGGCCGTGCACCACGGCGACTTCCGCCTTGCCCACCTGGTTCTCGCCCGCCTCGCCGCGCAGCTGGCGAACGGCCTCCGCGGCGCGGATGAGGCCGGTGGCGCTGATGGGGTGCCCGCCCAGGGCTCCCCCGGAGGGGTTGAGGGGCATCTTCCCGGAGATGGCGGTGTCGCCGGCCCTGTAGGCCTCCTCCGCCTTGCCCTCCTCCAGGAGGCCCAAGGCCTCCGCCAGCAGGGGTTCCTGGTGGGCGAATAGGGCGGAGAGCTCCGCCAGGTCAATCTCCGCCTTGGGGTCCTTTATCCCCGCCATTTCGTAGGCCCGCCGCGCCGCCTGGGCGGTGGATGGCGACTTGGCCAGGTCGCGCTCCCCGAGGTAGAAGGTCTCGATGCTCTGCCCCATGCCCAGGACCCACACCGGCTTGTCGGTGAGTTCCTTGGCCCTTTCCGCCGAGGCCAGGAGTATCGCGCACCCCCCGTCGGTTGGAGGGTAGCAGTGCAGCTCCCTCAAGGGCTCGTAGTACGGCGAGGAAGAGGCGACCTGCTCCGCGCTTGCCCCCTGGATCTTCCGCGCCTGGTAGGGGTTGGAAGCGGCATTGGCCAGGGCCTGCGCGGCCACCTCGTGCAGCAGGTCCTCGGAGTAACCGTACCTAGCCAGGTAGCTCCGGGCCTGGAAGGCCGCGGCGTTGAGCTCGTTGAGCAGTTTCATCTGCCGGTCGTACACCGGGCTCAACTGGTACTCGATGTGCAGGTAGGGGCTGACCTGGTAGCCCGTCAGGCCCAGGGAGACCACCATGGCCGTCTGGTACTGTCCCGAGAGGATGCGCATGCAGGCGTACATGAGCCCGTTCAGGGCGTCCATCTCCACCTTGCTCTCGTCGCGCATGTAACATCCAGCGGGCCCATCCAGGAAACAGTTGGAGATGGTCCTACCGTCCAGGAAGTCGTTGGTACAAAAGATGGTGGTGTCCACGGCGGTGCGGTCGATGCCCAGGTCGTCGAAGAGGCCACGGGTGAGCTCGAAGGTGAGGCGCTCGCGGGTGGTCACCAGGTCCGGCGCGCTCTTCATGCGGAAACCGACGATGGCTACCTTCTTTTCCATCCTCCTCACCCCCTTACGCCGGCTCGAAGTGGTCCAGGTCCCAGTAGTCCCCCTCGACCTGGTCCTTCCACACCGCCTTGACCTTCATCCCCACGCTCACCTTGCCGGGGTCTACCCCCTCCAACCTGTGCAGGAGAAGGGACGCGTTGTCGTGTAGCCTGATAAGCCCCAACACGTAGGGCTTCTCGGCGGGGCTGAGCTTGCCGCCCTTCTCCATGACCACGTGTCCCACGGTGTAGTTCTCCAGGGTCCCCTCCTGGGGAAGTTCCACCATCTCCTCCATGACCTTGTTGCA
>Ga0315298_1007948_pt1 | contig 13730 bp, 12 predicted proteins | sample WHS_1_MG_FD_203077 | JGI IMG/M metagenome (GOLD analysis project Ga0315298, IMG submission 203077) | Extremophilic microbial mat communities from Washburn Hot Springs, YNP, Wyoming, USA - WHS_1_MG | ecosystem: Environmental > Aquatic > Thermal springs > Hot (42-90C) | place: USA: Wyoming...
GCTGGACCTGTGCCGTGCGCGACTTTCGGAGCGGCATGGAGCCGGAGCAGCTCCGCAGAAAGCTCGGCATCTCGCAGATGGCCTGGGAGGATACGCTGCCCAAACTGCAGGCGCTGACCGCCAGGCCGCTGTGACCCCGCCTCCCGCATGCCATGCAGGCCGCAAGTGCCGCCCGGCTTGCACACAGTGCGGCACAACCTGCCTGTGTGTCACATTGAGTCCTTTGCAAACTATTGACAAGCAGCCCCTTTTCCGCTATAATCAGCGAGTAGTTGCTCGCAGCCTGAGCAATTGCTCACAGACATCGTCCCTCGCGCCCGTGCCGGGTCAGCCCGCAGCCACCTAGGAGCCACGCCTGGCCCAGCGCAGGGGATGCGCCCGATGCCCTCGCACAGGGGGCCAAGGCAGCAGAGCTCGCCGCTGTCACGCGAAACCACTGGGGCCAGCGACCGGGATGGGGCCAACACCTGAACGCGCAGCTTTGTCTGATCAGTCTCTGAAGCTTATCACCAGGGTGGCTTCACTCTACTATCTTGAGCACAAGACGCAGAGTGAGATTGCGAAGGAGCTGCGCCTCTCACGCCAGAAGGTACAACGCCTGCTCCACGAGGCGCGCACAGCGGGCATCGTGGAGATGTCCATCCGCACCCTCCCTCTCCTGCATCTCGATCTCGAGCGGCAGCTCAAATCGGCCTTCTCTCTGTATGACGCCATCGTCACGGCATCGCACCCCGATGAGGCGCTGCAGGCGCAGTCGGTGGCTCAGGCAGCAGCCGGCTACCTCGAACGCTATCTGACCGACAGCTCCATCGTCGCTGTGAGCGTCGGCCGCTCTGTCGGCCAGATTGCGACCTACCTCTCCCCTGAGGGAGCTCACCCCCTCTTCGTCAGCGCCCTGGGAGGCGTCCCGCACCCCGGCAAGGCGATGAGTCCCAACGACATCTGCCGTGCCCTTGCCGCCGCCACCGGCGGCCATGCGGAGTACCTCTATGCGCCCGCCTATGTCGAGAGCCAGCAGGTGCGCGACCTTTTGCTCAGCCAGCAGGCGGTGCGGCAAGCCCTGGACTGTGCCAAGCGAGCGAATATCGCCCTCATCGGCATCGGTGGCGCCGGCGACGACACCTTGCTGGTCCGAGCGGGCTGCCTGAGTGTCGACGAAGTTCGGCGCCTGCGCGCGCAAGGCGCTGTGAGCTGCGTGTCAGGTAGTTTTCTCGACCAGAATGGGCGCGAGGTATCGCCCGAACTGCAAGGGCGCCTGGTCGGGCTCACGCCCGATGATCTGCGCCGCATTCCGCTCGTCATTGCCCTGTCGGCTGAGCCCGGCAGAGGCCCGGCGATTCTCAGCGCCTTGCGCGCCGGCATTGCTGATGTGCTCATCACGACCCGTGACAACGCCTATGATGCCCTCAAAGCTGTGGCGCTTGAGGGCCACGCCGACGGACCAGAGGGCGCCGCCCGCTGCAGTGGGCACACCCGGGCGCAGCCACCGCCAGGCCCACTGCACAACGTTCCCGACCAGCAGGCGCCCGTGCCACGAACTGAGAACGATTCCGCGCGTCGCCTGTAGGCGCGGCCGGGCGCAGCATGCCAGCGCCGCGTGCGCGCCAGGCGATGCACGCATCCCATACCGCACGTAGAAGAGTGAGGAGGTGATGCCGCGGAATAGTGAGCCACAGTGCCCACAGGCGCAGACGTACCATCGGATTCGGTGTACAAAGTTCGAGCCAAGAAAGCCCCTCAAAGGAGGAAGAGCAGAATGTCTCGGCGAACGGTCTTTGTCGTTGTTGTCCTCGCACTCGCGCTGGCCATGATCGCCGGCTGCGCCACACCGGCCCCGGCCCAGCCGACCCAGGCCCCGGCTCAACCCGCTGCCACGCAGGCGCCGGCTCAGCCCGCAGCCACCAAGGCGCCGGCTCAGCCTGCCGCCACCCAACCCGCCAGCGGCAAGAAGTACAAAGTCGCGCTCGTCTGCGGCCTGCTGGGCGACCGCTCCTTCGTCGACTCGGCAGCCCGCGGCATCCAGATGGCCAAGGACCAGCTCGGTGTCGAGACCAAGATCCTCGAGAACGCCGACGTCGGTGAGCAGCAGTTGGCCGCCCGCGCCATGGCCGAGCAGGGCTATGACCTGGTTATCACCATCGGCTTTGGGTCCGCCGACTGGACTACCGAGATCGCCAAGGCCTACCCCAACACCAAGTTTGCCATCGTGGACTCCACCCTCAACGTGCCCAACGGAACCGGCCTCGTCTTCAAGGAGAACGAGGGCTCTTTCACCGTGGGCATGATCGCGGGCATGCTCACCAAGACCGGCAAGGTCGGCTACATCGGCGGCCAGGACGTTCCGCTGCTGCGCCGCTTCGAGGCTGGCTACATCCAGGGCGTCAAGTACGTCAACCCCAACGTCAAGGTCACCAGTGGCTGGGTTGGCGCCTTCAATGACCCGACCAAAGCCAAGGAATTGGCCATGACCCAGTACCAGGAAGGCGCCGACATCATCTACGCCGCAGCCGGCAAGAGCGGTGAGGGCGTCATCGCTGCGGCCGCTGAGAAAAAGCTCTACGCCATCGGCGTCGACTCCGACCAGTGCTACATCAAGCCGGGCAGCGTGATCACCAGCATGATGAAGATGGTCGATGTGGCTGTCTTCCAGGCCATCAAGTCGCTCACCGAAGGCAAGCTCGAGGCCGGCACCCGCGTCTACGGCCTCAAGGAGAACGCCGTCGGCTCCTGCTACCTGTATGACATCGACCAGGAGTTCGTCAAGAACGGCCCGGCCGACATGGTCCAGACGCTCCAGACCAAGGCCATCCCCGCGGTCAAAGCCGCCGTGGAGAAGATCAAGGCCGGTGAGATGTGCGTCACCGACACCATGGGGGTCTACCCCTGCGACAAGCCTGCGCCGGAAGGCGGCATGGGCAAGTAGGCGGTCCGATCAGAACCGCTTGGTGATGGGGGCGGCTTCGGCCGCCCCCCACCCAGCACACTGGAGCGAGGAGGCTGAAAGAGATGCCGCCAGCCGTCGAAATGCTGGGGATCCGCAAGACGTTCCCGGGCGTAGTGGCGAACAAAGATGTCAGTTTCACCGTTGAGAAGGGCGAGATCCACGCCCTGGTCGGAGAGAATGGCGCCGGCAAGACTACTCTCATGAACATCCTGTACGGCTTGCACCAGCCCGACGCGGGCACAATCCGCCTCTGGGGCAAGCCGGTGGAGATCCGTCACAACGCTGATGCCATCCGTCTCGGCATCGGCATGGTGCACCAGAGCTTCAAACTCGTGCCGTCATTCACGGTGGCCGAGAACATCACCTTGGGCGCAGAGCCACGCCACGCCCTGGGCCTCTTTGTCGACCGCCAGGCGGTGCTCAAGAACGTTACCGCGCTGTCCAAGCGCTTCGGTCTGCAGGTTGACCCCACCGCACGCATCCGCGACCTGCCGGTGGGCGTCCAGCAGCGCGTGGAGATCCTCAAGACGCTCTACCGCAGCGCGGATATCCTGATCCTCGACGAGCCAACTGCGGTGCTCACACCGCAGGAGACCGATGATCTCTTTGCCGTCATCCGTTCCCTGGTTGCCAGTGGCAAGACCGTGATCTTTATCACGCACAAGCTGCGCGAAGTAATGGAGATATCCGACCGCGTGACGGTCATGCGCGACGGCCAGGTGGTAGGCACCAAGAATACCAAAGACACCAATCCCGCAGAGCTGGCGCGCATGATGGTCGGCCGCGAGGTGTTGCTGCGGGTGAACAAGCCAGAGGCGCATCCCAAGGAGCCCGTGCTGCGCATCGAGAACCTTCGCGTACGCGATGACCGCAACCTCCTGGCCGTGCGCGGCATCTCCCTTGAAGTGTGTGCGGGCGAAATTGTCGGCATCGCCGGCGTGGAGGGCAACGGCCAGCGCGAGCTCGTAGAGAGCATCGTGGGCCTGCGCATCCCCGAGACCGGCAAGATCCTTCTCAACGGGCAGGATGTGACAACCCGGTCCATCCGCGATCGACGCGAGGGAGGCATCTCCTGCGTGCCCGAAGACCGCCTCGTGCGCGGTCTCGCCCTGCCCGCCACGCTCGAAGAGAACCTGATCGCCACCTTCTATTTCAAGCCGCCGATGGCCCGTGGCCCGCTGCTCAGCCTGCAGGCGACAGGCGACTTTGCTCGTGAGGCGATCAAGACCTTCGACATCCGTGCGGTCAGCAAAGACGTGCCGGCCGCGACCCTCTCCGGCGGCAACATGCAGAAAGTTGTGCTTGCCCGCGAGATGAGCGCGAACCCCACCCTTCTCATCGTGGCCCAGCCCACCCGGGGCCTCGATATCGGCTCGATCGAGTTCGTCCACCAGCGCATCGTCGATGCGCGCGACAGGGGCGCGGCCGTGCTGCTTGTGTCTGCCGAGCTCGAAGAGGTCATGTCACTGAGTGACCGCATCGCGGTGCTGTACGAGGGACAGGTTGTTGGCACCATCGACGCCGCCCATGCCACGGAGCAAGGCCTGGGGCTGTGGATGGCCGGCATCACCGATGGAGGCTCTGAATCGCGCAAGGAGGCAGCCCATGGCTGACATGGGTGGGCTCAAGTCGCTGCAGCCCAAGTCGGCCCGCAGAGCTGGCTTGCAGCGCCAGTTGAGGAGCGCCGCCCAGCGCTCCATCCGCATCATCCTGAGTATCCTGGCATCGATGGTCGTGGGGTCGCTCATTATGCTCTGGTACAAGCAGAACCCCATCCAGGTCTACATCTGGCTGTTCCAGGGGGCCTTTGGCAGTCAGCGAGCGATTTTTATCTCGCTACAGCGCGCGACGCCCCTCATCTTCACCGCTCTGGCTTCGATGCTCGCCTTTCGCACCGGCGTCTTTAACGTGGGCGTGGAGGGCCAGTTCTTCATCGGCGCGATCGCAGGCACCTACGTCGGGTATGCCTTTCGCCTGCCGGCCATCATCCACCTGCCGCTGGTGTTGCTGGTGGCATTCCTGGCAGGCGCAGCCTGGGCCTACATCCCGACCATCATGCGCCAAAAGCTGGGCGTCAGCGAGATCATCACGACGATCATGACCAACTATATCGCTACCTTCCTGACGTCGTACCTGGTCAACTATCCGATGCGCGGCACGCCGACTACGCCCGAGACGCCCTTTGTCCAGCCAACCGCCAAGCTGGCCCAATTCGTCGAGCTCCCCGGCGGGCTGGGCAAAGGCAGCCAGGCCCACGTGGGCATCTTTATCGCCATTGCGCTCGTGCTCGTGCTGTGGTTCGTCCTCAAGTACACCAAGATCGGCTACGAATGGCGCATGGCCGGCATCTCCTCGCGCTTCTCCCAGTTCGCCGGTATCAATATGGACCGCGTCTTCATCCTTGGCATGCTCGTCAGCGGCGGCATCGCCGGCCTCGGAGGCGCCGTGGAGATCATCGGTGTGTGGAGGAAGTACAAGGACCTCTTCGCCACCGGTTTCGGCTTCCGCGGCAACCTGGCCGCCCTTCTGGGCAGGAACACGGTCTTTGGCTCCTTCGTAGCGGCCCTCTTCTATGGCAGCATGGAAGCAGGCGCACTGGGGCTCGAGTGGTCGGCAGGCCTGCCGCGGCAACTCATCGACATCGCTGTGGGCCTGATCGTCTTCTTCATGGCGGCTGAGGGCATGTGGGACTTTGTCGCCAGCAAGAAGGGCTGGAGCCTGTCAGGCCTGCTGCGCCGTTCATCAGGCAAGCCCCAGGTTCAGGGAGGATGACAATGGACTCTGCACTGCTCGCACAGATCTGGGACGTACTGAGCCGCTATGTCTTTAACGTCGCCAACCTGCAGGGCATGCTGCGGCTATCCACCCCTGTCGTCCTCGCCGGCCTGTGCGCCCTGATCACGGACCGCGCAGGCATCCTGAACATCGCCGGCGAGGGCATGATCCTTTTCGGCGCCTGGTTCGCCGTCGCCGGCAGCTTTTTCTTCCACAGCTCGCTGGCAGGCGTCATGGCAGCGATCCTGTCGGGCCTGGTGGTGGGCGGCCTCTTTGCCCTCTTCTCCCTCAAGTTCCGCGCGCACATCATCATCATGGGCATCGCCATCAACATCTTTGGCAATGCGGCCACGATCTTCCTCACCCGCGCGGTCTTTAAGCAGGCCGGAGCTTTCGCCGACCCTCGGATCGTCGGCCTGGGGACCATCAACATCCCCATCCTGAAAGACATCCCCGTCCTCGGCCCGCTCCTCAGCGGCTACACGGCCATCGTCTACCTTTCGTGGATCCTGGTAGCGCTGACCTTTGTCTTTCTGTACCGCACACCGTGGGGCTTCCATTTGCGCGCGGTGGGCGAACACCCCGAGGCTGCTGCAACCCTCGGTATCAACGTCCAGGCGATCCGTTTCGGCGCAGTGATGGCCAGCGGTGTGTTTGCGGCCCTGGCAGGGGTCTACCTCTCCCTCGGCCACCTGCAGATGTTCACTGAGCAGATGGCTGCCGGCCGCGGCTTTATCGGTATGGCGGTCAACACCTTCGGCGCCGGGGAGCCGCTGGGCGTCCTGCTCTCGAGCTTCCTCTTCGGGTTGGTCGATACCATAGGCTGGCGCCTGCAGGGTGAGCGCATCATGCCCGTCTACTTTGTCAGCATGGTGCCCTACATCACCACCCTCGTGGCCCTGACCATCTACACGGTGCGTCAGCAGCGCCGCAGGAAAGCCATCGTCGACAACGGCGTATCCAGATAGGGATCGCAGCCCCCGCAGTGCGGCAGGGCGCTGCCCTGCCGCACCCGTTTCGCCTCAGCGGGCTTCCCTCCCTACACACAGCATAACACAGGCACAAGGAGTGCAGAGAACATGGAGTTCCACATTCGGTGTGATGCCAGCGAGATTGCCCGCTACGTCTTCGTGCCGGGCGATCACGACCGAGCCAAGAAGATCGCCGACCATTTCGACAATGCCCGCCTGGTCAGCGACAGCCGCGGCTACATGGTCTACACAGGCACCGTCGACGGCATCCGCATGACCTCGATGTCGACCGGCATGGGCGGCCCCCAGGTCGCCATCGGGATCGAGGAGCTCGGCCACATGGGCGCCGACACCTTCATCCGTGTCGGCTCGTGTGGCACGCTGCAGGATTCCATACAGCCCGGCGACCTGATCATCCCCACCGGCGTCTACCGCGGTGGCGCGACCGGCGACCGTTACTTGCCACCCGCCTTCCCGGCAGCTCCCAACTGGGCCGTGCTCACAGCGCTGGTACAGGCGTCGCGGAAGCTGGGCATCAAGGCGCACGTCGGCCTTGGCTGGAGCAGCGATGCCTTCTACGCCCTCCCCGAGCCCCAGTTCATCGCCAAGCTCAAGCAGGCCGGCGTGCTGGCCGTGGAGATGGAAGCCGACACCCTCTTCATCGTGTCGAGCTTCCGCGGCTTCCGTGCTGGCGCCATCTTTGCCAACGATGGCACCGCAACCGAAGTCAAGCCCGCCTGGGCAGAGGAAGCGTTCCGGCGCGGCGAAGAGCAGGAAATCCGTATTGCCATCGAGGCCATGAAATCCATCGCGTTGGCCGACGCTGCGGCCCGCTAGCCAGGCCGACCGAGGAGGTTATCGAGAAATGGAATTCCACATCCGTTGCGATCCCAAAGAGATTGCCCGCTATGCCTTCGTGCCCGGCAGCCACGACCGCGCCCGACAGATCGCCGCTCACCTGGAGAACGCCCGGCTCGTGAGCACCAGCCGCGGTTACCTGGTCTACACCGGCACGGTGGAAGGCATCCGCATGACCGTCTGCTCCACCGGCATGGGCGGCCCCTCAGCGGCAATCGCCATCGAGGAACTGGGCCACATGGGGGTCGATACCTTTATCCGCGTTGGCTCCTGCGGCACCTATCAGGACTACGTTGACTGCGGCGATGTGATCATCTCCACAGGTGTCTTTCGCGCCGGCGGCACGGCCAACAACTACCTGCCCGTCGCGTTCCCCGCGGTGCCCAATTTCGACCTGACCCATGCCATGGTCGAGGCTGCCGGCAGGCTGGGAATCAAGGTGCACGTCGGGCTCGGCTCGGCGGGCGATGCCTTCTACGCGCCTCGCGATGAGGCCCAGAGGAAGCTCCTGGCCCAGGCAGGGCTCGTCGCAGGCGAGATGGAGAGCGACACACTCTTCGTCATCGCTGCGCTGCGCGGCTGGCGCGCCGGCGCCCTCTTCGCCTGCGATGGCACCTCCAAGGCCACCAAACCCGAGTCTGGCGAGGCGGCCTTCCATCAGGGCGAGGAGAACGCACTCCGCATCGCCATCGAAGCCATGAAGTCCATCGCCCTGGCCGACGCTGCCGATCGCTAGCGCAGGGAGGAGCTGTGCACATCCGCAATGTGATCATCGATTGTGACACCGGCGTCGATGACGCCCTGGCGCTCCTTTTGGCTCTTCGCTCGCCCACACTGGACGTCATCGGCATCACCTGCGTGGCAGGCAATGTCGATATCGACAAAGTGGTGCGCAACACTCTGGTGACCGTTGAGCACGCAGGGAAGAAGGTCCCAGTGTACCGCGGCGCCAGTGGGCCCCTGCTCTGCCCTCTGGAGACGGCCGCCTATGCTCACGGTCAGGATGGGCTGGGCAACATCGGCTTTCCCCCGCCCTCGGGGCGCGAGGCCGCCGAACACGCCGTGGATTTCCTGGTCGAGACGTACATGCAGGCGACCCAGCCGGTGCTCCTGATCACCCAGGCCCCACTCACCAATATCGCCTTGGCCCTGCTCAAGGAGCCACGGCTGGCCGAGCGCATCCCCGCCATGGTCATGATGGCCGGTGGCATCGATGGTGGCAACGTGACGGCGGCCGCCGAGTTCAACGTGTGGGTCGACCCCGAGGCCGCCGATATCGTCTTCCGCAGCCCCATCCCCAAGACGATGGTAGCCCTCGACCCCATCCGCGAGGGAGGAACACTGGAAGAGAGCGACATCGCGGCCATCGAGCAGAGCGGCGCTCCCTGGTGCCAGATGGCGGCCCGCCTGGCTCGCTGGCAGATGGGGCGGCGCTGGGCTGCCAAGATCAGCCCGCCCGACCTGGCGGCTATGGCCGTCGCCATCGACCCCAGCATCGCCCAGTCAGAGATGTACCATGTGGCGATCGAGACCCAGGGGCGCCACACCCGAGGGATGACCGTTGTCGACCGCCGGCCGTTCCGCAGGCTGCGCGAGGGGCTGCCCGAACCCAACGTCAACACGGTCACCGCCATCGACAACCTGCGCTTCCGGCGCCTGGTCACAGATACCTGGCGGGTGCAGCAGTAGCACCTTTGCAGATGTGCTCCAACGGAGAGTGAGCCATGGAGAACACGAACCACGGCAGCCTGAACCTGGAATGGCGCACTAGGCGCAAAGAGGCCGCCGCCTACATCCGGTCGCGCACCACGCTCGAGCCACAGATCGGCGTGATCCTGGGCTCCGGGCTTGGCTGCCTGGCGCATGAGATCAAGAGCGCCACCGTCATCCCCTACAGAGAGATCCCACACTTTCCGGTCTCCTCTGTGGCGGGCCATGCCGGAGAGCTCATTCTGGGTGAGCTCGAAGGCAAGCGCGTGGTCGCCATGAACGGCCGCTTCCACTACTACGAGGGCTGGACCATGCAGCAGGTCGTCTTCCCGGTCTGGGTCATGCGCACCCTGGGGGCCAGTACCCTCATCGCCACCAATGCGGCCGGAGGCGTGAACCGCTCCTTCGTGCCGGGCGACCTGATGATCATTGTCGACCATATCAACCTGCTCTTCTCCAACCCGCTCATCGGCCCCAACGACCCCGAGCTGGGGGTGCGCTTCCCTGCCATGAGCCAGGCCTACCCCTGGGAGCTAGTCGAGCTGGCACAGCGTGCGGCCGATGCGGAGGGCATCCACGTCCAGCGGGGCGTCTACCTGGCAACCCAGGGCCCCATGTACACCACACCGGCCGAGAGCCAGTTCTACCGCGTGCTGCGCGCCGACGCGGTGGGCATGTCGACGGTGCCCGAGGTCATCGCTGCCACCCACGCCGGCATGAAGACCCTGGGCATCTCCTGCATCACCGATACGGCGGGCGACCCCAAGGCAGGCCCCCGGGGTGTGCTGACCCACGAGGAAGTGCTCGCGGTGGCCAACAGGACAATGCCCAAGTTCGTGCGGCTCATGAAAGCCATCGTGCGCATGATGGACGTCTAACAGGCCAGGGCCATCCCAAGGGGCCGAGGCCCTGGCCCCTACACCATCCGACGAGATCGGAGACACGCGGTATGAAGATCTACTTCGCCGGTCCTCTCTTCACACCCTATGAGAGAGACTATATCTCCCAGTGTGCCCGTGTGCTGCGCCAGCACGGCATCGACCCCTTCGTGCCCCATGAGGGGGCCAAGGTCGAGGTTCCCGGTGACACGCGCAGCCGCCCCAAACGCTGCTTCGACAACGACTTTAACGCCATTGCCGCCTCGAACGCCATGCTCGCCATCGTCAACGGGCCTGAGGTCGACGATGGCACCGCCTGCGAGATCGGCATCTTCTATGCCCTCATGCAGAAGGACCCCACAAAGAAGGGCATCGTAGCCCTCCATGATGACTGGCGCACCAACGACTCGCCCGGTGAAGGCAAGGGCCTCAACGCCTTTGTGCTGGGCTGCATCCGCAAAGCCGGCGTTGTGTGCCACTCCCTCGACGAGGCCATCGCCCAGCTCGAAGCCTGGCAGGAGGAACTGGCATCGGGAAGGAGAGCATCATGAAGGTCTACTTTGCCGGGCCACTCTTCACCCCCTGTGTGCGGCAGACCATTGCCGAACAGGCCGCGATCCTGCGCCATCACGGGATCGACGTCTTTGTGCCCCATGAACAGAACAAGCGCCGGGTGCCCCCCGAGGCGGTGGCGCGGGCGATCGACCTCGGCCTGATCCGACAGGAAGACCTCGCCGGCCGGCCGGGCGTCGACCTGGTGTGGGACCTGGTGCGCAACGGCTTCGCCAAAGCGGAAGATCTGGGCATCCCGCCAGCCACGCCCGAGTCGGTATTCGAGGTCGACTATGGCGGACTCTCGGCCGCCAACGCGGTAGTCGCCCTGCTCGATGGCACCCAGGTCGACGATGGCACCGCCTGCGAGATCGGCGTGTTCTATGCTGAGATGCGTACCGACCCGAGCAAGAAGGGCATCCTCGGCTACGTGACCGACTCGCGCAGCGTGCGCAAGGCCGAGCACGGCTATGGCCTCAACCTCTTCGTGCTTGGCGTCATCGAGGAGTGCGGCTGGGTGACGCACGACTTCAGCCGCATTGTCGCCCAGCTTATCGCTTGGGGCGCCGAGCTCCAAGCCGACCGTTGATCATCCGTGGAGGGCAGGGCGCCGGCAGCTTCCGCATCGCCGCCAGGCGCCTCGCCCTCGTTCTGAACCCACGTCAGCATACCAGGAGCGACCGTTGCACATCTTCGACCTCTGGCATGGCGCGAAGAGCTATGGCCGGCAGAAGGCCCAGCTCCAGCGCAATGTACGCCTCTTCTTCCTGGCTGCCATCTTGAGCGGCACGTCCCAGGGCATCTTCCGGGTTGTCTTCAACCTGTACATCCTCCAGCTTGGCATCGGTGCCGACGTGCTGGGCCGCATCCTCAGCGCCGGCCCCTTTGCACAGGCGGTCGGGTCTATCCCTATCGGCTTCCTGGCGGAGATCATCGGCTACAAGAAGGCCCTGCTGCTCATCTATGGCTTCACCGGCATCTCACAGTTGGCCCAAGTGAGCACGGGGAACCCTTTGCTCGTCTTTCTGGCGGCATTTGCCGGGGGCTTGGCCTTTGCGGGCGATTTCGTCGTCCGCCTGCCCTTCCTGGCCCTCAACACTACGCCAGCCGAGCGCAAGCACGTGTTCAGCACCAGCAGCATCCTCTATGCGGTGTCGGGCGCCCTTGGCGCGCTCTTTGCTGGCTATGCTCCGAACCTGCTGCGCCCTTTGGCCCCCGACCTCAGCATTGCCTACCGCTACACCCTCTACGGTGCCGGCGTGCTGACGCTCGCGTCACTGCTGCCCCTCCTCATGCTCCGCGACGGGCGGCCCGAGCGCAAGGGGCCCATCAGCCTACAGCCATACCTGCTCGGCATGGATCGCTTTACTGTGCAGCAGGCCGTCGTGTCACTGTTCGTGGGGCTCAGCATGGGGCTCGTGACTCCCTTCCTGAACGTCTTCTTCGTCTACCACCTGGGCACCAGCCGCGAATTCTTCAGCAGTATCTCGGCGCTGACGGTCATCCCATCGACGCTGGCCACGGCCCTGGGCCCGTTCATTGCTGGCCTCACGGGAACCATCTCGGCCATCGCGGGCATGCGCTCCATCATGCCCCTGGGGGTGATCGCTCTGGCGCTGACCGCCTCGCCGTTGGTGGGCGCCGGCGCGGTGTGGTTCTATCAGGCGCTGCTGTCTACATCCCAGCCACTCTCCTTCGCCTTTGCCATGGAGGCCGCCAAAGCCAAGGCCAAGGTAGCCGCTTCAGCGTGGCTCAACGTCACCTTCTGGTTGGGAGGCGCGATTGCGGCGCCGCTCACCGGCCTCTTCCTGGCCCGGTCGGAGTACCGCATGCCCCTCTACCTGTCGGGCGCGGCTGCGCTGCTGGCCGGGGTGCTGACGCTGGTGTTCTTCATCTCCTTTGATGGCCGCCACGCTGGGAAAGAGGAATTGGATGGCGCAAGCGACATCTCTGCGCGTTGAGGCAGCCCGCGGCGACCGCCCGCTTGACCTGCTGATCGAGGGGGCCACGCTGGTCAATGTCTTTACTCGCGAGGTCTACCCTGCCGACATCGGCATCGCCGGCGGCTACATCGTGCACGTGGGCGCCCCCACCTGGCAAGGGCCAGAGCCGTTGGCGCGCCTGCAGGCCCACGGCAAGTTCGCCCTGCCCGGCTTCATCGACACCCACGTGCACATCGAGAGCAGCATGATGAGCCCGGCCGAGTTCGCGGCCGCGGTGTTGCCACACGGCACGACCACGGTGGTGATCGACCCCCACGAGGTGGCCAATGTGGCGGGCCTGCGAGGTGTGCGCTACATGCTCCGGGCAACAGCGGATCTGCCCCTGCGTGTGGCGCTCCAGGTGCCCTCGTGCGTCCCCGCGGTGCCCGCGCTCGAAACGGCAGGGGCCGAGTTCGGCCCACAGGAGATCGCAGAGATGCTCTCCTGGGAGCGCGTGATCGGCCTCGCTGAGGTCATGGACTATGTGGGTGTGATCGGCCAAGGCGAGCGGATGCGCCACATCCTCGACGCCGCTTTGGAGCGGGGAGTGGTCATCAGCGGCCACTGCCCGGGCTTGAGCGGCCGCGAGTTGGCCGCCTACATCGTGGGCGGCCCGGATTCCGACCATGAAGGGCTCGGCTATGAAGAGCTGCTAGGGAAGTTGCGCCTGGGCATGGCTGTCGAAGCGCGCGTCTCGAGCTTTTCCGAGAGCATCACCATGCTCGGCGCCATCGTGCGTCAGTTGGGCTTTGCGCCGCCCAACCTGGTGATGTGCACCGATGACATCTTTCCTCCCGACCTTGCCCGCTGCGGCCACATGGATCACGTCGTGTGCCGGGCCATCGCTGCCGGGTTCCCGCCGGTTGATGCAGTCCGTACTGCCACGCTGCACGGCGCCCAACGCCACCGCCTGTACGACCGGGGTGCCCTCGCCCCTGGCAAGTTGGCAGACATTCTGCTCGTGAGCGACCTCTCGAACCCGCGGGCCGACGAGGTGCTGGTCGGCGGGCAGCTTGTGGCCAGGGCCGGCCGCATGGTCGTGCCCCTGCCCCAAGCGACG
>Ga0315298_1007952_pt1 | contig 13724 bp, 8 predicted proteins | sample WHS_1_MG_FD_203077 | JGI IMG/M metagenome (GOLD analysis project Ga0315298, IMG submission 203077) | Extremophilic microbial mat communities from Washburn Hot Springs, YNP, Wyoming, USA - WHS_1_MG | ecosystem: Environmental > Aquatic > Thermal springs > Hot (42-90C) | place: USA: Wyoming...
TTTGTGGGTCTGAGTGATCTTGGACTCGCCCCGCATCGTATCGTCGTCCTCGAATTCCGCGCAGAGGGTAACGTCGGCAATCGTGGACGGAAGTATCTGCCCTCTAACTGCCAAAACGCGGCTGGACTCTCTTATCGCCCGTTCGAAATTTCCGGTGATAGCCGTCATCGCCACGATGAAGAGATTCCCAAAGCTATGTCCTTCGAGGCCGGTACCCTCTCCGAAGCGGTACTGGAAGAGCTTGGTCATCAAGGGCTCAACGTCGGCCAGCGCAACGATGCACTGTCGGAAATCGCCAGGTGGAAGCACGCCTAGCTCCTGGCGCAGCCGTCCCGAGCTTCCTCCATCATCCGCCACCGTCACTATCGCCGTCAGGTTGCCCGTGTACTCCTTCAATCCTCGCAAGAGGGTGGAGAGTCCGGTGCCTCCGCCAATGGCGACTATTTTGGGCCCTCTCCGCAAGTACCTGTGTTGGTAGATTATGTCCACCACGTTGTCACGACCGGGAGACACGAAGGCGGAGAGCAAAGAACGGCTGAGTTGAAGCATTGCCAGCATAGACAGGATCACTCCAACACCCACAAAGAGGATGCCACGGATCAGCCTGTCTACAAATTGAAGGGTCAACGGGCCCACAAAATCGGGAAAAGGCTGGTTTCGGTAGATATGGGTGAGCACGTAGGCCACGCCCAGGCTGATGAAGGTCACCCCGACGATAAGGAGAAAAAGCCAGCGCTTGACGTGCATGCCCGGATACAGCCATTTGAGGAAGCTCATAGATTTACCGAAAACCTCCAGACGAGCTACGCGTCGAATTATAGCACGCTAGCCACGGCAATGGAATAGAATCACCCGAAACATCCACTCATTCATCCGCAATTCGTGTGCCAAGAGTCCCCTTTTTGCTCGAACAGTGGATCGAGTTCCGGAAAACCGAAGCTACGATCAGGAACGCGAGAAATGCGGTTGTCCAGCGACGTGAGAGCCCTGCAACTCTTACGCCTCGTCTATCTTTTCTACACAGATAGCCTCGCTACCAACCATCCGGACTAGCTCATCTCTCAGCTGGCGATTGAAGCGCACTGCCAGGTCGGGCAGCTCCAACTGCACTCGCTCGTGGCTGTTAGCCACGATGCAGAGGTCCACCACGTCCGCACCTTTCGGGTGACTGTATAGAAGCGCGTACAGTTGTTGCAGCAAACTGAGGTCCCGTTCTTCCTCGCCACTCCGGCGAATGGTGATGCTTATTTTGTTACGCGAGGACCGCTTTGGCCCGCCGTTGCCAGCATTCGCACGCAAGGTAGGCTGATTGGTCACAGCGGATTTGCTTCCGCCTTCGCCGTCAGTCTCTTCGGGCCCCCTCCCTTCGACGCTGTTGGACGCAGACGAGTACGGCTCGACTTCTCTGCCTTCGCCGTTACGCTCGCCAGTGTCGCCGGATTCTTTCTCGTCGGTATCGAGCTCGTCCGGAGCGTAGAGCGTCGCAGATTCGCATATGACCTGCAGGCGGTCTCCTCGAGAATCCACTTTGCCTTCCACTATGACTATCTGATCTTCTTCCCATATGGTCCGGGTCTTGTCATAGACCCGCGGGAAAACGACGACTTCCACACTTCCGTGCGCGTCTTCGATCGTTACCGCGGCCATAGGCTCGCGCTTCTTCGTCATCAGCCGGCGCAGACCGACCACCATGCCTGCGAGAGCCACCTTCTGTCCAACCACATCTTCGCCTATCTCGTCGCAGGAGATATTGACCCAGTCTCCAAGTGTGCGCGAAATCGCCTGCAGGGGATGTTTGGACACGTAGACGCCCAGCAACTCCTTCTCCCAGGCGAATCTCTCTTTCGGCGGCGCTTCAGGAACGTCGGAGAGTGATATGGAGGCTAGGCCCTCTGCGCCCACCATGTAGTCAAACAGGCTAACCTGGCCACTTTCAGAAGCTTTCTGCGACTGCACGCTTAGATTGATGATTCTGTCCATCGCTTCCAGCACCTGACTTCTGCGGCCCAGGCACTCTAAGGCTCCTGCTTTTATCAGGCTTTCCAGAGCTCTCCTGTTCACCTGTCTCAGATCCACGTGCTGGGCGAAATCCTCCAGTGTACGGAAAGGCCCATACTTTTTCCGCGCCGACACGATTGCGTCGATTGGCCCAGAGCCAACGTTCTTGATAGCTCCGAGCCCGAATCTGATTCGACGTCCCGAATGGTCGCTCTCGATCGTGAAATCGTGATTGCTGTGATTGACATCAGGAGGCAACAGATCGATGCCTAGACGCCGGCATTCGGCGACGGCCACGGCCACTTTGTCCGAATTGCCCATTGCGCCGTTCAACACCGCCACCATGTACTCCACGGGGTAGTTGGCCTTCAGATAGGCTGTGCGGTAGGCCACCATCGCGTAGCAGTAGGCGTGGGCGCGGTTGAAGGCGTAACCGGCAAACGGTTCGATGATGTCAAAGAGCTTTGAAGCGTCCTCCTCCGAAATGCCTTTCTTCTTAGCGCCGGCGATGAAGTTGCCGCGTTGCTTCTTCATCTCCTCGGGAATCTTCTTACCCATCGCCTTGCGCAGAATGTCCGCCTGGCCCAGAGAGTAGCCTGCTATCGCCTGCACGATTTGCAGAACCTGCTCCTGATAGACGATGACGCCATAGGTGTCGGAAAGAATAGGCTCGAGTGCCGGATGCGCGTATTCGATGGGGTTGGCACCGGTCTTCCCCTCGATGAACTTGGGTATGAACGCCATCGGGCCAGGGCGATATAGCGCCACCATAGCGGCAAGGTCACCAATACAGGACGGTTTGAGCTGCTTGATGTAAGCGCGCATGCCAGCGCCTTCTAGCTGGAAGATGCCAGTGGTTTCTCCCGCCCCCAGCATTTCGAAGACCTTCGCGTCATCCAAAGGGATCTTCTGAAGGTCGATTTCGATGCCCCGAGTTTGCCTGATGATGTCCACCGTGTTAGCCAGGATAGTGAGGTTCGCCAGGCCGAGAAAGTCCATCTTCAGCAGCCCTATCTTGGCCAGGGCGTTCATGGGGTACTGAGTCATAACCAGGTCGTCGCCCTTGCCAGCCTTTTGCAGAGGCACGTGTTCGACCAGAGGGTCTCGCGAGATGACTACCCCCGCCGCATGCGTGGAAGCGTGGCGGGCAATTCCCTCGATGCTGCGGGCAGTGTCTACCAATCTAGCAACCGCTTCGTCTTCCTTGTAAAGGTTGGCAAACTCGGGGTTCTCCTCCAGCGCCCGGTCAATGGTTATGCCCACCGGCAGCGACGGGACAAGCTTGGCCACGCGATCCACTTCCCCATAGGGCATTCCGAGCGCCCTTCCAACATCCCGCAGGGCCGCCTTAGCTCCTAGAGTGCCAAAGGTTATGATCTGCGCCACGTGATCGCGGCCGTACTTCTGTGCAGCGTAAGCGATCATCTCGTCGCGCCGGTCGTCGGCGAAATCCATGTCGATGTCGGGCATTTCCCGCCGCTCGATGTTCAAAAAACGCTCGAAGACGAGCTTGTTCTCCAGTGGATCCACGTCGCCGATGCCCAGGCAGTAGCATACGATACTACCGGCCGCCGATCCTCTGGGGCCGAACAGTATGCCCTGCGAGCGAGCGTAGGCAACGAAATCGGCCACGATCAGAATGTATACCGGGAAACCGGTCTTTTCGATGACGGAGAGTTCATAGCGCAATCTCTCCTCGATTTCTGGCGTGACCCGTTCGTAGCGGCGCTTGAGTCCCTCGCGGCACAGCTTCTCCAAATAAGTGATGGGCCTATACCCCGGAGGTATGTCGAACTGCGGGAGGTGCAGCCGGTTGAACTCAAGCTTAAGATTGCACTTATCGGCGATCTCCCGGGTGCTGGCAATCGCCTCGGGAAGGTCTTCGAAGAGAACGGCCATCTCCTCGGGCGACTTCAGATAGTAGCCCCCTCCTTGCATACGCATCCTCTTGGGGTCTTCTATAGTAGTGTTGGTTTGGATGCAGAGGAGGATTTCCTGAGCCTGGGCATCTTCCGGGAACACGTAGTGGACGTCGTTGGTGGCGACGAGGGGAATGCCTAGCTCACGACTCATAGCTACCAGTTCCCTGTTCACAGCCTCCAATTCAGGAATCTCGTGCCTCTGAAGCTCGAGGTAGAAATTGCCTGGTCCAAAGAGCTCGTTGAACCACTTGGCGGTGTCGCGCGCTTTGTCCAGGTCCCCGGCAAGTATTTGGCGAGGAATTTCCCCAGACCCGCAGGCGCTGAGAGCGATCAAGCCCTGGTGGTGTTGGGTCAAGAGCTCACGATCGACGCGCGGGCGGTAGTAGTACCCTTCCATCTGAGCTTTTGTTGCCAGCTTCAGGAGGTTGCGGTAGCCGACAACGTCCTTCGCCAGAAGAACTAGGTGGTAGGGATTAGCATCTATCTTTGGCCGCCGGTCAGTGCGGCTATGTGGAGCAACATAGACTTCACAGCCAATGATCGGCTTGATTCCAGCTTGTTGAGCAGCCAGGTAAAAATCGATGGCAGCGTACATGGAGCCGTGGTCGGTTACCGCCAGGGCATCCATCCCCAACCGTTTCGCATGCTGGACGAGCGCGTCGATACGTCCCAGCCCGTCCAGTAGCGAGTACTCGCTGTGCACGTGCAGATGAGTGAATGAAGACAAGTTCCCTCTCCCCCCAGTGGCCCATTATATCATAGAGGGCAGGCTTACAGGGCAGGCAGTTAGAGGACCATGCCCCGAACGTATGTAAACATTCTCTTGAGCAACGAGGTACAATTGACAGTATACCGCGTAGCCTCAAAAAAGGAGTTCAGTCTATGATCGAAATCGCTATACCCGGAAGGGGAGACTACACGCTACAGCATCTGGTGCTGGATTTGAACGGTACAATCGCGTTGGATGGCCGGATTCTGGATGGAGTGGAGAAGAAGATCGAACGACTCAAGGGGCTGCTGAGCGTTTCCATTATAACCGCCGATACACACGGCACTGCCGCTCAGCTTGAACGTGCCCTGGGAATCACAGTGCATAGAATTAGGACGGGCGGCGAAGATGCCCAGAAACTCGCGCTGGTGCAGCGGCTGGGACGAGACGTGACGATGGCGATGGGCAACGGCGCGAACGACGCTCCCATGCTCAGAGAATCCGCCATTGGCGTCTGTGTTCTGGGGAGAGAAGGCGCCGCGGCTGAAGCTGTGGCAAGCGCCGACCTAGTAGTTCCAGATATCAACGCCGCCCTTGAACTTTTGCTCAACACTCGCAGGCTTATCGCTACCTTGCGGAAATAGCCCTACCTGTCGCAGTGTATCGCGTAGAAATCGTAGGCCTCGGGCGATAAGTAGAACCGCCCATCGGCGGTCCTCTGCACGAATCCGGTTCTCAGGAGCACCCGCATCGTCTCTGCTTGATAGTCCCGCAAGCCCAGGCGCCAAGAAGGGACTCGAAGGCCCATCTCTTCCAGTGGACGGGCGCTGGCTGGATCAACCGCTCCTCGCCGGCCAATGTTGGTCACTATGTGCATCTTATTCCTCGTGAACTGCCAGGTCTCGAATGCCATTCTAAGCATAAACGCGACCACTAGGCCGAGAATGGACAATCCGATCACCAGGATATCGGTCAAGGATTCCACCGCCTTAGCCTCCCCTACCCACTACGAAGCGGGTATTTGCCTGCCGAAAGTGGATATTCACCCGTTTTCAGCAGGAAGTGTGCCGTGCGAGAGAGGCAGTAGGTAGTGGGTCGGACTAAGGCAGGGTAGCCTGGAGAGGCGAGGTGAAGATGGGGAATTCCCATCGCCTTTTACCCCGAATCACCGCGCACAGTCTGGTCCTGCAACGCACTCTATGAAGCACTCGCGAGATACCTTGCGTCGCTTCTGGACCGACGTAAGGGGCAACGCATTTCGACCGCTGTGTGAATCACGTTAGTTCTGGCGAGAAGACTCGGGCTGTCGCTCGCGCGCGGGAAGGACCAGAAGGGCCGCGACGACATACGAGAGGGACATAACGTAGAAGCTGACGGTAAATCCCTGATTGTCCACAATATACCCGATGGCCGATGCCCATAGCGAACCTGCCAGCGCCGTGATGGCAAAGTACAGGCCATAGGCCAGGTCTCGTGAGCCACGACGCGTCGAATCGGCGAGGTAAGTCTGAAGAATTGGACTCTCCGCATAGCTGGCACAGCCAAGGATGAATATTACCACCGGCAAAAGCCAGCTCTGCGCACCGATGAGGGTGAGAACCAGGGTCGACACTGTGGCCCAGGCGTACGCGGCGAGGAGCACAGCCCAGCGTCCGAATCTATCCGAAAGCCGCCCTGCCGCCAGTGGCCCGACAACACTACCTATCATCAGTACCGTGAATAGCATACCTACGTAAGAAGCGTCGAGGTTCAGACCGTTTCGCAGATAGACAGGCACCCAGTTCATAATCACTCCTAAGCCACGCCCTCCAGCAGCCACAATCGAAGTGAGGAAAATGAGCACTACGATTCGGCTGTTCAGGATTTCGAACACCTCCCGCAAGGGATTCCCACCAGAACGCTCTCCTGATGCCACGGGAGATTTCGCCTCGTCGATCAAACGCATAAGCAACGCCGCCAACACGATTCCCGGAATAGCGAAGACGGCCATCGTCCAGCGCCAGCCGATGCCCATAATCAGCACTGTGGCGATCATCGGTACCAAAACAGCTCCCACGTTTCCTCCAGAGTAGTTTATGGCGAACGCGGAACCGCGCAGCTTCTTGCCGAAAATATCCGTGACCATCGAGTTGCCCACCGGATGCTGGGGGCTGATGGCGATCCTCCCCGCAATAGTGGTCGCTAGAAAGGGCACGTAGGCGTTGGCTACGCCCGTTAGGCCCATGACGAGAGCGAGGACGAGGTTCTGGCCGGCCAGCATCGTCTTACGCAAGACAAAGCGGCCTAGATAGCCGAAAGCCAACTGCATCAGCCCTCCGGTGATGTTGCTTACTCCCATCAGCACTCCGAGTTGGCCGTAGGAGAAGTGGAACTCTTGCATAGCTATGGGGTAGATGAGCGGCAACAGAGCGGTATAAGCGTGACTCATTCCGTGAGAGGCGGAGACCAGAGTCAGAATCCCATACGCTCCCCATAGCTTGGTGGACACACTGGGCTTGGCTGGAATCGAGGCCATTCTCTGTTTCCTCCTAGCGGGGAAGTATTACGAAGTATTACCGGGACAGTGAACAATTACGGTGGAGGCACCGAGAGCATACTATGTGGCGAGGACTCTGTCAATGATTCTAGGTTATCGGGTTGCTGTAAAATGGTCCGTGCTAAACACTCTAGCTGCAAGCTGGGCAGTCGATAGCCAATTTGTCCTATTAGCCCTAACTTTTCCGTTGCGGATTCGTTATTCATCGCGAAAGAAACGTGTAGAGGTGAACGCAGACATGCCCGATGCACTTGCCGAGTTTCACGCCGGTGCTGGAAGGAGAATCCGATGCGCTTGACCGTTCTGTTGCCCACGACTCTCGTCGTCCTGGGAACTATGGTCTGGACTGGATGCAGCTATGCGCCACCTGCTAATTCAGGGAATGCGAAGGTGTCTTCTGGCCAGACTCAGGTTTCGGCGCAATCGAGCCCTACTTCGCGGGCAGCGGTCTCCCCTGTGGCGTCACCTAAAGCCGCTCCCACTGGGGCACCGCAGCGGCAGGTAGAACAACCAGGACAGGCAAAACAGCAGGAACAGGCTGAACAGAAACAACAAGCTCCAGTGGCGAACAGCGCAGGGGGAAGCGGCTCGACAGAGCAGAAAGCCACTCAAGGCGCGAGCACCGCAGTGCTTGGGCTGAGCCTGACGGAGCCGGAGGACGGAGCGCAAGTTGACGGCACCGAGGTGAAAGTGGCAGGGAAGACAGCTCCTGGCGCAGTAGTATCGGTGGACGATGCCGTGGTTCTCGCCGATAAGCAGGGCTACTTCAGCGTGGTGGTAGATTTGGAAGAAAGCCCGCACACGATTGAGGTAGTCGCCAGCGACGCGGAAGGGAACGAGGTAGATCTGACCAGGACGGTATTCAGCACCCAGCTTGGCGACTGATCGGGCTGGCACAGCAGACGGATGTTTGGGCTGCTGCCCAGGAATCCCTTGGCAAAGAATCTCTTGGTTAAAGGGGCGTGAACGCCCCAGTACACAGGCCAACGAGATGCCCCGATTCTGCATCAGATTGATTGTGAGGAGGAAAGGACATGTGGTTTCTTAAGAGAGCTGCCGTTGTTTGTCTCGTGTTGCTTCTTTCGCTCGCGACTGTTGGCGTAGCCGCTGCGGACCCAGGTGACCACCCCGGAGCAGGCAAGGAAGGAAAAGGGGCAAATGCTGAAAGGCCCCAGATTGCCAGAAGTACCCCCGAAGTACCCGATGCCGTTGGCAAGGGACTCAAGATCAGAGAGTCAGTTGCCACTCGCCACGGTCTCGTAGGGACGGTGAAATCTAAGGCAAGTGACAAATCATCCTTCACGCTGGAAACCAAACGTGGATATGCCGACGACAACTCGAATGACTTGGTGATAGCAGTTAACGGCGATACGAAGTACAAGGTGCCAGGCAAGAAGAACGCTGGGTTGGATGATATTCCGGTGGATGCCAGAGTGGCCGTTCTTGTTGTGAAGAACGGAGACACTCTCACCGCGCAAAGCATTCACCTGATTCCCGGCAAGCCCGCGAGAATACACCGAGTGGGCGAAGTCACCGCCTACGATGCCGGTAACAGCATTACCGTGAAGAACAAGAAGGGCGATACGAGCACGTTCACTTTGGACAACAAGACGAAAATCATGCCCGAGGGGAAAACCCCTGCGGTTGGGGACACTGTGACGGTTGTTGCTAGAAGGATTCCATCGGCAACGACGTGGACCGCGCAGGCAATCGTCATCCACCAGCCAAAGGAAGATTGACCCTACCAACCACGATCAAAGCGAGAGCCATATCCATCGACGAGTCGGTCCATTCGAGGGGCGCGGCAGCCGCGTCCCTCTGCCGTTTCTTCAAGATAACATCTCAAGATAGCATCGTGGCACAACTCCCAGGAGGTCGACTGATCACCAACCCAGCGAGCGGAATAACCCCCAAGTCGCGCCGTGCCCAGTCTCCGTTTCTGCTCCATTGACTTGGACGCGGACGCGTGGTATCTTCTCCTCAGTCACGGCGAGGTCCGAGGGACCGTTGCGCGAAAGATTCGCCCTCGGGACGTAAGTTCCCAGTGAGGGCAGGACCTCGAGGGACCACGCACGAGGCACGTCGATGACGGCAAACGTGAGAAACGAATCAGCGTCGGCCTCTCCCAAAGGTGCAGCCAAGCCGTTCGCCATCGGCGGCGTTGCGGCGCTCGCCATTCTGTTCGTGGCATTTGCGTTGAGGGTGTATCGCCTGGATGCGGTCGGGCTAGAAGGCGATGAAGCCTTCAGCGTAAAGGCAGCCTACTCGGGTCTTTCCGACATCGTACATCTGGTGTCCACGACGGATCCTCATCCCCCGCTATACTACTCGTTATTGCACGGGTGGTGTCTGCTGGCAGGCTCGAGCGAGTTCGCGGTGAGATTTCCGTCGGTAGTAGCAAACGTCCTGACAATAGTGTTCGTCGTAAAGCTTGCCGACTTCTACTCGTGGCGGTACGCCGGGCTGGTCGGCGCGATATTGCTGGCACTGAATCCCTATCAGGTGTGGTACTCTCAGGAAGCGAGAGTGTACGCCCCTGTGGCCCTGTTCGGGATTGTTGCCGTCTATTACGCCTTGCTGTTCCTTCGCAAGGATAAAGCACTCCATCTCGGGCTCTATGGCGTGTTCATCCTTCTGAGCATGTATTCTCACTACTACGCCGGTTTCTTGTTCGTGTTTGTGAATCTGCTGTTGCTCTCAGCAATGTGGGATAAAACAACCCGGCGACCAACGCTCCTTCGCTGGCTTGGCGCCCAGGCCATCATTGGTGTGCTGTACTTCCCGTGGCTGGTCTACGCCAGAGACATGGCTCTCTCTTACACGCCCTTCAAGAGGGGAACCGTGGACCTGCTGGCCATCGTGAAGGAGAGCTTGGTAAGCTACAGCCTGGGGCTCTCCATGCCCCAAAGCACGGGCTTTATCCTCTCGCTGGGATTCCTGGCGATCGTGATAGCTGGGCTGATATTTGCCGGCAGATCGGCGGGTATCCGGCCCGCCTGGTTCATATACTCTTTTGCCGTCGGGTACCTGCTTACGCCGATCACGTTGGGATTTCTGGTATCGCTGTTCCGACCACTATTCCAGGCTCGCTACGTGATGGTCAGTGCGCCCGCATTTTACCTTGTCCTTGGCCTGGGCGTAGTCGGATTGTACACTAGAGCGCGCCCTCTGGGCGTCGCTGCGGGGCTGTTTGTTGTGTGCACCCAAGCTTATTCCCTCCATAACTATTTTTACGACTATACGTACGCCAAAACGGATTTCCCCAAGGCGATCACCTACATCGAGAATCACCTCCAGCCAGGAGATGCCATCCTACTGGACGGCTGGAGTCAAACACTCCAGTTCTGGTACTACTATACGTTGAGAGCCAAGCAGCCGGCGCCCAGTTACCTGTTCCCGCTTGCGGAGCCAAACAGATGGGATGTGACCCCCGAGAGGCTCGACGAGATTATGGCCCGGCACCGGGGGGTCTGGCTCCTGGATTACGATGTGCTCAGCGATGATCCGGAGCGCAGGGTTGAGTCCTACCTGGCGAAGAACTACTATCAGGCGCTCTATAAACGAGTGGAGCTGAATCGCGTCGTGTATTACGCTTCGGGACCGGAAGCGGCTCCAAATACCACACCGCTCAGCATTTCTTGTGGTCAAGACGCCATACTGAAGAGCTTGAGCATTTCCAGCACGTCGGTCCGACCCGGCGAGCTATTGCCTTTGGCCATCGACTGGCAAGCTACATCAGAGAAACCAAGAGATTACGCCGTCTCCTGGCGCCTGCTCGATTCAAGCGGCAGGATCGTGCTTCAGCGAGATTCAGAGCCCGACTCGGGCTTTTGGCCCACGAGCACCTGGACCCGAGGCCAGGAGGTAATCGACCGCTACGCTATGCCCATTCCAACTTTCCTGCCTCCTGGCCAGTACTCGCTGGCGATCGTGCCCTACGACAAGGCATCTGGCGCGCCCTGTGAGGTCAGGCAAGGTGATGATGCCCCACCTGTCGACATCGTGCAATCGGCCCGCGTGCAGGTGCTGGATGCGCCACCTGCTGGAGCTATTGATGAGCCATCACCATCAAACACGTCCCACTTTGCCTTTGGTGAGCTGAACTTGCTGGGATACGACCTTTACGGCCAGTCGTTCAAGCCCGGAGATTCGATCGTCGCCAGGCTGTTCTGGCAAGCGGCTAAGGATGTTGGCCAGAACTACGAATTGACGGCCAGGCTTCTCACAGACAAAGGAGAGGTCGTGCAGGAGAAGAGGTCCGGGGTAGGCCCGCCGTGGTTCCCCACTAGCCAATGGCGAGCGGGGAGAATGATCGCGACATACGTAGACGTGCCAGTGCCGCCCCGCACGTCCTCTGGTACCTACAGACTATCGATAGTGATGAGAGCAGACGGAGTGGGCGAGAACACTTTTTCAGGCTTCCCGGAGATAACCGTGATTTCACGGGAAAGGACTTTCCAGATTCCGCCGATTACCTACCCAACCAGGGTCGACTTTGGAGGGATTGTGGAGTTGTTGGGCTACGACCTGCAACCCGGCCCAAACGAAGTCCTCACCGCAGGGCAGGAAGTGAAGCTGACCCTCTACTGGAAAGCCCTTAGAGAGGTGCCGGACAGCTACAAGGTCTTCACGCAATTGCTGGGGGAAGATCAGAAGATCTACGCGCAACACGACTCTGTTCCTCTCAATGGGGAAGCTCCCACTAGCAGTTGGGTCCAGGGCGAAGTCTTGGAAGATAGCTACAAGATGACCGTCCGTCCGGAGGCATCAACGGGGAAGTACCGGATGGTAGTGGGCTTGTACGACCCTACTAAAGGCAACAGGGTCCCGCTTGCTGATGGCTCAGGCGACGCTTTTGTTGTGGCGAGCTTCCTCGTGAATTCGCCTGGGGTCAGGCCTTGACTTTCTCGCGGGCTGATAATAGCATACTGGCAATGCCTTCGGAGCGCGGTATCCTCGCACGGTTTCGATCCCCTATCCAGTCTCTTGTGTTGCAGTGGACGACGAGAAGAGGGAATGTCGGCGAATGTGATGCCTGGGCCTTCGATTTTATCTAAACACCAGTTGCGAAAAGACATTACCAAGGGGCGACATCCTTTGGCATAAATCGAATCGAGGAGCGGACAGCGAGGTCCCATTCTTCGACGGTGCTTCTTGAACATAAGTGTGGGAGAAGATTCGATGGACACAAATTCCGTAGAGCCTGCCCCCGAGGTTGCCGCTTCGCTCGCAGCTGCTCCGGACGAAGTGGATTCGTCACAGGAAGGGCTTGGGCGCGAGTACGTACTCGGAATCATAAGCACATCGCACTTACTGAACCACATGCAAGGTGGGATCAGAGCCGTTCTTCTGCCACTTATGATGCAGGCGGTGGGCTTCGACATCCTGCAACTGGGATTGCTGACCGCGTTCTATCAGCTGGCAGCTACAGGAATGCAGGCCATCTATGGCGTACTCGCCCAGTACTTCCGCCGCTCCTCCCTTCTGGGCATCGCCAACATTGTGCTGGGCGCGTTCAGCGGGGTTACTGGTCTCGCTGGAAACTACGCTCAGGTGATGGGAGCGCAGGTGCTCTCTGCGTTTGGGTCGAGCGCTCAGCATCCCCTCGGTTCGGCAATGATCACGTCCCATTTCAAGAAGGCTAGAGGTCGAGCCCAGGGCATTCAGCACACTGCGGCTAACGCTGGAAATCTGATCGCGCCGCTGATCGTTGTGGGCTTGCTTCGTTTCCTCGATTGGCGCGCCATTTGGATTGTGCTAGCCATCCCCAGCATTCTGATGGGCTTTGCCTATTTTTTCGTGAAAGAGAAAAGGAGTGGCGGCGAGGTGTCGAAGAAGGCCAAGACGCGTGTGGCCCTGCAAAGCTACCTTGCTTGCCTCAAGAACCGCGATGCAATGGCGGTCTCGCTAATTCAAATGACTGGAGCAGCTGGCCGCGGCACCGACATCAACCAGGCCTACTTCGTTCCCTTCTTCATGGCCTTCCTGAGCATTAACGGCGAGAAGATCTCATTGGAGATGGCTGGCCTGCTGCTAGCGGTCCTGCAAGCTGGCTCCGTACTTGGGCCAGCCTGTATCGGCTGGCTATCGGATAGGATCAGCCGAAGGTGGGCGGTCTTTGCGGTTCTCACGATGTCGTGCGTGTCGACGGTCACCTTGCTTGCTCACTCGGAAATCACCATTGCGCTAATCTTGAATCTCGTGGTTTACGGTCTGGTGGTCAACTCTCGCGAGTCGTTAACGGTTTCCCTGCTGGGCGATTCCGTACCCGAGGAGCACTACGACGCCGCGTTCAGCCTGTACTACTTTATTGGCTTCATCTCAGGACCGGCGTGGACGGCGCTTACGGGTTATCTGGTTGCATCGCGAGGCTTCGCGGTAGCCTGGTGGGTAGTCGGGCTCACGTACCTCACTGGGATAGTCCTGATTGGATTGCTCAGCTCAGGGAAGAAGGCTAGAGTCACCACCGCATGACTGGAGTTTACCCACAAGGGGAGGGAGGCTAGGGTGGGGTAGAAAGGTAGAGGCTTGACACCTGTGATGGGACAACCGAAACTGA
>Ga0315298_1007953_pt1 | contig 13724 bp, 13 predicted proteins | sample WHS_1_MG_FD_203077 | JGI IMG/M metagenome (GOLD analysis project Ga0315298, IMG submission 203077) | Extremophilic microbial mat communities from Washburn Hot Springs, YNP, Wyoming, USA - WHS_1_MG | ecosystem: Environmental > Aquatic > Thermal springs > Hot (42-90C) | place: USA: Wyoming...
GCTTCGACGGCCAACAGGTTGGCGTCGACGACGTTGTCGACGTAAGTGAAGTCGCGGGTCTGTTGGCCGTCGCCGTAAATCGTCGGGGCCTTGTCGGCCAGCATCGTGGTGATGAAGGCGGGGATGGCGGCGGCGTACTGGCTCTTGGGGTTCTGGCGAGGGCCGAAGACGTTGAAGTAGCGCAGGGAGACGGCGTTCATGCCGTAGCAGAGGGCGAAGACGCGGCAGTAGTTCTCGCCGGTGATCTTGCTGACGGCATAGGGGCTCAGCGGGCGCGGCAGGTTGGTCTCGGACTTGGCGGAGCTGTCGGGGTCGTCGCCGTACGCGCTGCTGCTGGCGGCCAGGACGAAGCGCTGGACCTTGGCGTGCCGGGCGGCGTCGAGCAGGTAAAAGGTGCCGTCGACATTGGTGCGATGCGCCTCGTCGGGGTGGTCGACCGAGAAGGGGACGGAGACGGCGGCCGCCTGGTGAAAAACCCAGTCCATGCCGCTGACGGCCTTCCGGCAGACCGCGGGGTCCGCCACATCGGCCTCGAGGAACTCGATGCGGTCGCGGACGGCGTGCAGGTTCCGCAGGTTGCCGGTCGCCAGGTTGTCCAGCACACGGACCCGGTGGCCGAGGCCCACGAGCCGATCGACGATGTGCGAACCGATGAAGCCGGCGCCGCCGGTCACAAGACAAGTGGCCATGTTGTTATCTGCCTCCTTCCTGAGGACTCGGTCGGCAATTCCGCTCGCCGGTCCGCAGCAGCAAAACGGGCAATGTAAGGTTTTCGACCCTCGAACACAACGGCGAGCACGGGCGGGCTCTTCGCTCAGGCGGCAGGCGGGTCCGGCCCGAAGAACCGCTGGGCGTTCCGCCAGCAGGCGGCGGCGAATTCCTCGAACGCTACGCCGCGCAGGTCCGCCAGGAACCGGGCCGTATGCGCTATGTAGGCCGGCTCGTTGGGCCGCACCCGCCGCAGCGGCTCGGGCGTCAGGTACGGGCTGTCCGTCTCGAACAACAGTCTGTCCGACGGGACGAGCCTGGCCGCCTCCTGCAATTGTCCGGCGTTCTTGAACGTCACGACGCCGGCCAGCGAGATGTACCAGCCCCGCTGGAGGATCTGCTCGGCCTCAGCGGGCGTGCCGGTGAAGCAGTGAAACACCAGCCGCTGGTTCGCCATGGCGTGCTCATCCAGAATCGCGAGCGTGTCGGCCATCGACTCGCGGCTGTGGACGATCACGGGCTTGGCGAGGCGCCTGGCCAGTTGCAGCTGCGCCGCGAAGGCCTCCCGCTGCTTGTCGCGGGGGCTGAAGTCGTAATGGTACTCGAGCCCCGTCTCCCCCACGGCGACGACCTTCGAGGCCGCCAGCACGGCTTCCAGTCGTTCCATGATTCCGGGGGCCATCTGGCCGGCCTTGTGCGGGTGCAGGCCGGCGGCCATGTAGAGGGCATCGCTGGCAGCCACCATGGCCGAGGCCGCGTCCCAGTCGGGCGGACTGGTCGCGACGGTGACCATGCGGCGCACGCCGGCCTGGGCGGCGCGGGCCAGCACGAGGGCGTGCTGGTTCGCCAAGGCCGGGTCCGTCAGGTGACAGTGTGTGTCAATCAGCATCAAGAATCGGGTCTCGGGTCTCGGGTTTCGGGTGTCGGGTTTCGGGTCTCGGGTTTCGGGTGTCGGGTTTCGGGCATCTGGTACGGCCACTGCAAAAGCAACGGCAAGATTCCTCGCTGCACTGCGAATGACGGCTTACGGCCGGTGCGAAGACCCGCACAAGCAAGTACGCCGAGCACAGGCCGAAGCCAAACGGCGAACTAGAAAGCGTCCTTGTAGTGCGTCACGCGGCCGGGCCGCGGCCAGGGTCGCACGGTCACCGCCAGCACGTCGAACCGGCAGGGCAGATGGTCGAGGCCGTATTGGGCGGTGAAGGCCTGGGCGAGGCGTCGCATGCGCTGCTGTTTGTCCGGGGTCACGGCGTCCTCGGGGACGGCGAGGGCGTCGGCGCGACGCGTCTTGACCTCGACGAACACAAGCACCTGCCCGTCCAGCGCGACGATGTCCAGTTCGCCGAAGCGAGGCAGCCGCCAGTTCCGTTCGATGATCGCATAGCCCCTGCGCCACCGCAGGAAGCGTCTGGCGATCCGTTCGCCTCTGCGGCCGGTCCTGTCCTTGGCTCGTTCGGGCATGGTTGCTCAGGGCACGCGTACCGCCGTCCGCGACGCATCCACGGGTCACTGCGAGGCCTGCTCGTCGCCGGCCGCCGGCTGATCGGCGACCTTCCTGGTGTGGCGTTCGCGCAGGCGGGTGGCCTTGCCGACGCGTTTGCGCAGGAAGTAGAGTTTGGCCCGGTTGACGACGCCGTGCCGGACGACTTCGATCCTGGCGACGGTCGGGCTGTGGACGGGGAAGACCCGCTCCACGCCCTCGTTCTCGACGATGCGGCGGACGGTGAAGGTCTGCCCCACGCCTCGGCCCTGACGGGCGATGACGGTGCCCGAAAACGGCTGGACGCGTTCCTTGTTGCCTTCCTTGATCCGCACGTGCACGGTGACGTTATCGCCGATCTCGAACTCGGGCACCTCGGTCTTGAGATCCTTCTGTTCCGCGATGGCGATCAGCTTGGCTCGATCCATGACACACCTTTCTACTCTTATCCACTCTGCCTGCAATCCCGATTTCAAGGCCTCGTCCGTCGGGCGCCACGGCGGCTCGCCCGCCCGTGCATACTGTCTTGAAACCGCTTCTAGGAATCCGTCGTATCCGCCCAGGCCGGCGCGCCCGCGGGCGAATCCGGCAACTCCAGCTCGGACGCCCCTTCGGCTGCGAGCACCCGCCGCAGCTCGTCCAGCAGCCTCGCGTCGGCCCGGATCAGGTCCGGGCGGCGCTGCCAGGTCCGCTTGAGCGACTCGGCCCGCCGCCACGCGGCCACCTTCTTGTGGTCGCCGGACACCAGGACCTCCGGCGCTTCCATGCCGCGGAACGCCCGCGGCCGGGTGTACTGCGGGTACTCCAGCAGGCCCTCGTTGAACGACTCCTGGTCGAGGGTCTGCTCGCCGCCGACGGCCCCGGGCAGCAACCGGACGACGGCATCAATCAGGACGATCGCGGCCGGCTCGCCGCCCGACAGCACGTAGTCGCCGATGCTGATCTCCATCGGTTTCAGCCCGATGCGGACCCGCTCGTCGACACCCTCGTAATGGCCGCAGATCAGCAACAGCCGCTGCCGCCCCGCCAGCTCGCGGGCCATCTGCTGGTCGAACACCCGGCCCTGGGGCGTCAACAGGATCCGCGTGGCCGGGGTCGGATCCTGGGCCTCGACGCTCTCGACGGCCGCATATATCGGGGCGGGCATGAGCACCATGCCGGCCCCGCCGCCGAAGGGCTTATCATCGACGGTGCGGTGTCTGTCGGTGGCAAACTCCCGGAAGTTGGTGCAGACGATCCGCACGAGCCCCTTTTCCTGCGCCCGGCCCACAATACTGGCGGCGCAGAACGGCTCGATCGCCTCCGGGAACAATGTCAACACGTCAATGCGCATCGCATGGCCATCTCAACGGTACCGGACGGTTACTGGCCGCCGCAGGACCAGCCGGTCGCGCAGGGCGCGACGGCATCGCCGATACGTCCCACAGGACCCACGGGGCCTGTGGCGGCCGGGCAGGATCCTACGCCGTGGCCGCCGGCTTGCCGACGCCCGCCTTCTCGAGCAGCTTGGCGACGGTTTCGCTCGGCTGGGCGCCGACGCGCAGCCAGTGGGCGGCCCGCTCGGGATCGATCACGAGCCGCTTGGCGGCGTCCTTTTCGAGGGGGTCATAATGGCCCAGTTCCTCGATGGGCTCACCGTCGCGGCGTCCCCGCCGGTCAATAGCCACGATCCGGTAAAACGGCCGATGGCGACGGCCCGTCCTCTTGAGTCTCAACTTAACCATGAAGGCTCCTGTCTCCTATCAACAATGGCGCGGGCTTCAAGCCCGAACTCCTGACGCCTCTCTACCGCCTGTGTTTCTTTCGCTCCTTGCGGCGTTTCTCCCTGCGCCGCCGCTGCTCGATCGGGGTCCGGGCCTTGACCTGGGGGATCTTCCCGCCCAGGATGCCCGCCCTTCCGATCTGGCTGGCCAGGCCGATCCGCTCGCGCAAGCCCATCCCGGCCATCCCTTTCATCATGTCCCGCAGCTGGACAAACTGCTTGACCAGACCGGAGACGTCCTGAGGCTCGACACCGGCGCCGCGGGCGATGCGGCGGCGCCGCGAGGCGTCGATCAGGTCCGGGTCCTTGCGCTCCTTCGGCGTCATGGAATGGATGATCCCGCGGACCCTCGACAGCTCGCGGTCGTCGATCTGCATGTCCTTGATCGCCCCGCCCACGCCGGGGATCAACTTGAGCACTTCCTTCATCGGCCCCATCTTCTGCATCGCCTGGATCTGGGCGAGGAAATCGTCGAAGTCGAACTTGCCCTTGGCCATCTTCTGCTGGGCCTTCAGCGCGGCCTGGGCGTCGAACTGCTGCTGGGCCTTCTCGACGAGGCTGACGACGTCGCCCATGCCCAGAATCCGGCTGGCGATCCGCTCGGGGTGGAAAGGCTCGAGGGCGTCGATCTTCTCGCCCACGCCGATGAACTTGATCGGCTTGCCGGTGACGGTCTTGACCGACAGCGCCGCCCCGCCGCGGGTGTCGCTGTCGAACTTCGCCAGGATCACCCCGTCCAGCTCCAAACGCTCGTTGAAGGCCTTGGCGCTCGTGACGGCATCCTGGCCGGTCATGGCATCGGTCACCAGGTACACCTGGTGCGGCTGGACGGTGGCGGCGATCTTGCCGATCTCGTCCATCAGGGCCTCGTCGATCGCCAGGCGCCCGGCGGTGTCGAGGATCACCGCGTCCAGACCGCCGCGGCGGGCCTGCTCGACGGCGTTGCGGCAGACGCGGACGGGATTGTCCGACGGCCGCTCAGCGTGCACGGGCACGTTGAGCTGCCGACCGAGGATCTCCAACTGGTCGATAGCCGCCGGCCGCTGGAGGTCGGCGGCGACGAGCATGGGCTTCTTGCCCTCGGCCATGATGCGGTTGGCGAGTTTGGCGCAGGTGGTTGTCTTGCCGGAGCCCTGGAGGCCGGCCAGGAGGATGACGGTCGGGCCGGGGCTGACGTAGGGGATGCGGGGATCGACCGGCCCCATGAGGTTGACCAGTTCGTCATAGACGATCTTGACGATGACCTGCTCGGGGTGGAGGGTCTTGATGACCTCGGCCCCGATGGCCTTCTGGAGGCAACGATCCGTGAAGTCGCGGACCACTTGGATGTGGACGTCGGCCTCCAGCAGGGCGGTGCGGATGCGGCGCATCGCGTCACGGACGTTGTCTTCCGTGATCCTGCCGCGTCCGCGAATGCTGCGGAACACGTCGCCGAGCTTGTCTGTCAACAGGTCAAACATACCGTCCCTATCCGATTACGGGCACGAAACTTACTAACATAGCCGCGGATCGGTGGACCTTCAAGGCGACGAAGGCCGTCCGTCCGTCCCCATGGCAGAATGGCGTGGCGCACGAGGCCTTCTTCGGCCGATTCATCCCCCGTCCGGGGGCGATCCCCTGTTGCCGCTGGGGCTTATGGAAGCAGACCCGACTACGCCGCCCAGGCCGTCGCGAACCCATGTCCGCCTGTTCCACAGCTTTACGCAAACGACTTTGACACGACGACCGTTATAGGACCCTAACAAAAAGCGAACATACACCGAAATCGTCGGTTGGGGAGGGCGCTGTGAGAATCTGCAGGATTGACTGGGAATCACGGACATAACACCTTAATGATCAACGACTTAGCGAATTTTGCACTGCTGTTGAAAGTTGCCGCAGACCCAAATTGACACTGTCCGGACCTCCTGCTATAGTCGGGCGCGTGATCACAGAGGAATCAGGCAGCGTCTGTGCGAGGCGTTGCCATACAAGGATACGGCTGTTTAGGCCGTGGCGCACTTCCGGGCCGAGGGGACCGCTCCCCTTCCCGGAAGTTTTTTTTGCGCGACGATGATCCCATGAGCACAGTGACCGGACCGGATACCGAATCGACTGATGGCAAAGGCGCGAGGGGCATCTTCGCGGCGAACGTCGCCCGGAATCTCGCGGTCTGCCAAGACCACCTCATGATCCATTTCGACATCGAGGGCTTTCCGGCCAGCGTGCCGGGACAGTTCATCAACATCGGGCCGATGATCGGCCGGGCCGGCGGACCGCTTCAGCCGGCGCGGCCGCTGCTCAAGCGGCCGTTCAGCATCCTGTCGCGCGAGGATCTGGCCGGCGGCGTGGCGCGGATCGGCGTGCTGTATCGCGTCCTGGGATCAGGCACCAGCTGGATCGGAACGCTACGGCCGGGCGATGTCGCGCAGGTGATCGGGCCGCTGGGGCGGGGCTTCCGGGTTCGGGACGGGATGCGGACGGCGTTACTGGTGGGCGGCGGCACAGGGATTGCGCCGCTGATCTATCTGGCGACGCGGTTGAAGGCCGGTCATCCGCACGTGAGGATCGTGATGTTCGAGGGGGTGCGCACGAAGTCCTTGTTGCCGCTCCGCATGGACCTGGACGAGCCTGGTTCGGATTCGAAGATCCTCGGCGGCGGCGTGGCCGACGTCCCTCTGGTCATCGCCAGCGACGACGGGACGGTCGGGCAGCCGGGGACGGTGGTCGAGGCGGTCCAGCGGTGGATCGAACGGGAGGGGACAGGCCACAGGGGACAGGGAGACCCGGCTTCGCCGAACGACAGCTACGCCGCGGCAGGCAAGGAGACGGGAAGGCGGGCTGACGCGGGGGCGCAGGGACGCGGAGACACGGAGACGTGCGTGTTCGCGTGCGGGCCGGAGCCGATGATGGCAGCGATGGCGGCGGTGTGCGAGCGGTGGGGGTTGCTGTGCCAGGTTTCGCTGGAAAAGAGCATGGCGTGCGGGATGGGCACGTGCCAGTCGTGCGTGGTGAAGGTCAAGGACGCGGCCGACGCGGCCGGCTGGGTCTACAAGCTCTGCTGCAAGGATGGCCCGCCGTTCGAGGCTGCCGAAATCGTCTGGGGATAGTACCGCAGGCAGCGGTCCACCGTGCTACAAAGCCTCGGGTTCTTTTCGCCGCGGGAACAATTCGTTCGGTATTTGCTGGGTTGCGGGCGAAGCCCGCGCCAAGCAGCACTTGTAGACTCGCTTTGTGTGGCACGGTTTGCTTGCAAGCCTTGTCACGCGCCGGTTCTTGAGGCAAGCCCTGCCACACGTCCGCACGTTACTCAGTGAAGGCCAGCGGCCCTGCGGCCGCGGGTAATCTTCATGCCGATCAGGCCCGCCCAGCAGAGGGCGTAGAACGCGATCAGGTTGGCGGCGCCTGCGCCGGCGCCACAAATGCCTGGCCCGAAAGGTGACGGAGTCCCGTAGCGCAGGATCTGGCCCGGGTAGCCGACGGCAAAGACGTTCGCCGACCCGCTGCCCCAGATGCCGTACAGGTCCTCCGTGCTGCCGCTGGTCATGGCCGACCAAGACTGACCTGCCGCCTGCCCGCCCGGCCCGGCCGCCAGCGCGCCTGCGGCCATGAGCACAAGGGACCATCCACAGCAGAGCCTCGTCGCCTCGATTCGGTTCCCGCACGTCCGCACGGCAAAACCTCCTCTAACGGCCCCAACGGCTGGCAGAAATGTGTTCGTTGCCCGAACCAGGTAGATTGGAACATGCGCCTTATGCCGCCCGAAGGTTGCCCTGACAAGCCAACTCGCGCCCCGACGGACGCCATTCGGGACCATACGGTGCGAAGCAGGTGCTGGCCGGCGGGCGCTTCAGGTGGCCGACGCCGCCGTCACGGCAGGGCGGCCTCGGTTGAGGGAACCGGTTCGGGCGTGGGAATCGGCTCGTCGCCGGCCGGCTGGCTGGCGGGGATGCCGAGGGCCTGGCTACGGAACTCTTCAGCGCGTTCAAGCAGTTCCTGTTTGGCGGGCAGCTGTTGCGGTTGCAGGTCGAAGCCCCAGCTGTGCCGGTCGTAAATCATCACAGGAATCAGCAGGTCGGCGATGATGTCCAGCGGCGGCAACTGGTAGAACGGGGCGTTGATCTGCCGGTGCGTCTGGAGCGTCTGGTAGCCCTCCTTGCGGAGGATCACGCTATAGTCCCCATAGAAGGTGAAGCGCACCTCCGTGGGCGTCCGGCCGATCTCCTCGTCGTTGAGATAGACGGCGGCGCCGCTGGGCTGCGAGGTGATCTTGATCGTGCGTTCCACGCAACCGGCCAGCACCGCCAGGGCCACGGCGACGGCGATCGACGACAATCGTCTCATAGTCAGGCACCTCTGCGAGCGAACAACGGTAACGACGAAGAACGCACTAAAGCGTCAGCTCCACGATCTCGACCTTCATCGCGGCCGGGTCCAGTAAAGCAACCGAACCCTTGCCCGTCAACCAGCCGCAGCACTCGCCCGGGTTGAGGAACAGCCGGCCGCCCTTCTGCTCGACCTGCCGGTCGTGGGTGTGGCCGACCACGACGATGTCGGCCTTGTCGGCGGCCTCGGCGGGGAGCCAGGCGGGGTCGTGGTGGACGACGATGGTCCGGCCGGCGGCCTCGATGAACAGGGGCCCGTCCTGGATCTGCGGGAGGATCTTCTTGAGGCCCTCGCGTTCGCCGTCGTTGTTGCCGTAGATGATGTGGAGCGGGACGGCCACGCCGGCCTTGAGTCGTTTCGCGGCGAACGGGGAGATCAGATCGCCGCCGTGGATGACCACGTCGACATCCCGCTGTCGGAACACCTCCAGGGCCTTGTCGATGGCGATCAGTTGGTCGTGGGTATCGCTCAGAATGCCGATGAGCATCTCGCATCCTCCGCGGCAGTGCGGCCGACCTACTTCCCCGGGTACCAGACCACCTGGCCGCCCGTGGGGGTGTCGATCGTGCAGATCAGGTCCGGCGGACTGTCGAGGTTCAGGTTGGTGACCAGGCACCGCCCGTACTTGCCGCCGGTGTCGTCCAGCACCGTCTCCGCCCACACTCCGATTATAGGGTTCCACTTGTAGAGGCTGAGGCGGCCGGCGCCCGTGGTGCTGGCGACGATCTCGGTCACCGCGTCGCGGCCGAAGTACGCGGCACAGACGCCCGCGCCCCGATCGGTCCCGAAGCTGGCGATCGCGTACTTGTTCCACCGCTTGTTCGCATCGAGCAGGTCGGTCAAGTTGTTCGGGGCCTGGAAGCCCCACAGCCCGCGGCCGTCGCCGGAGGCCACGACGACATCCAGAAAGATGTCGCCGTCGACGTACGTCAGGGCCATTGCGCGAGGGTCCTGTACGCTGCCGACCGAGTGACGGACCCAGGGGGCGATCAGGGCCAGGGCGGCGCCGGGATTGGCGTACCAGGCGACGCTGTCGACCCCTTCGTCCCGGGCGATGGTCAGCACGTCGGTGTAGCCGTTGCCATCCATGTCGATTGCCAGCACACCGGAGGCGCCGTCTCGGCCGCTGGTCGCCACGTCGACCCGCGTCCAGCCATTGCCGCTGGTCAGCGGCAGGGGCGGTTTGAAGATGCAGATCCTGCCGCCCTGGCTTTCGAGACTGGCCAGGACCTCCAGACGGGTGTCGCCGTCCACGTCCGCCAGCTGGACATCGGACCAGGAATCGAACCCGACGCCTTGGCTGGCGCCGATCACCGAGACCGCCCAATTGGCGGGATCAGCGCTGTCGCCCCCCGACTGGCGGATGTACAGGATGCGGCCCTGGCTGGTGGCGGCCACGATATCGTCCCGGCCGTCGCCGTTGATGTCGCCGCTGGCCAAGGCCTGAACCCCGGCGGCGATCGAGCCGGAGGCGATGGCGAGGCTCTGCCAGGTGATCGCGCCGTCGGTCCGGCCCTGGAGGTGCAGGCGTACCTGGCCGCTGGTCCGCCAGGCGCTCACCAAGTCGGGCTTGCCGTCGCCGTTGACGTCAGCCGGCACCACGGCGACAGGACCGAGCGGGCCGGCGGGGCCGGTCGCCTCGACGACCTTGCGATCGAATGCCGGATTGTTGATGGGATCGACGCCCGGGCAGCCGCCCAGCGTGATCGCCAGGCCCGCGGGCACCAGCAACATCAAGGCAACCTTGAACAACGGTGAAATCTTCGCTCCGACTCGCATGCAGGGTCCTCCGCAAGCTTACTTTGAACCGGAAAGCACGGCCGGCCGCAAGAGAGCATGTTATCGTACCTGCCCGCGCCGCTGAATGACATTCCGCCCCGCAGCCGCTTTCATTTCAGGGCACGCACAGTAACGCGATCACGGATCCGGATGCCCGCAACACCAAGGCGGCGGCAGGTTGCCACATCGCGAAGCAGTTGGGTGTGGACACTCCGGCCGCCTGCAAGCTGTCACCGGGATGCAGGCCGGGTGCATCGGACCGCTCGGGCTTAGCAGGACCTATGACGCCTTCTCCAACGTTTTGTGTCGAAGGGCGTCCTCAAACTGAAGGTCACAGGCAGAAAACAGCTGAGAAGCATCGTGCTGTGCGGCTTTGCTCGCCTGAGACAGATACTCCGGCTCGATCTCGACTCCGATGCTGTTCCGGCCGGACCGCATGCAGGCGAGGGTCGTTGTTCCTGTCCCGAGGAAGGGGTCCACAACGGTATCCCCGACAAACGAGAACATCCGGACTAGGCGATAAGCCAGTTCCAATGGAAACGGTGCAGGATGCCTCCTGGTGGATGCCCCCGTGATGGTCCAGAACTGCTGGAACCAGGTCTCGTATTCCTTCTTCGTCAGCTTGCTCATCTCTCGCTGCTCGCCACTGGGCCTGCGGTAACCGCCCGGCTTGCGTTGCATCAGGATGAACTCAATGTCATTCTTGATGATGGCGTTCGGTTCGTAAGGCTTGCCCAGGAATTTCGTGCCGTTGGGTACCTCCTAGCTTGCGTTCGAGATCTTGTGCCAGATGATCGGGTTGAGATTGTCAAGGCCCAGTTTACGGCACATGACGCAGATGTCGGCATGGAGCGGAACCACGACGTGCCGGCCGTATTCGCGCCGAGACAAGCACACATCGCCGACCACGCAGACGAGTCGTCCTCCGGGCACCAGAATGCGGTAACATTCCGACCAGACTTTCCGCAGTTCCCCGAGGAACTCTTCGTAATCCGCCACGTGGCCGAGCTGATCGGGATTCGGGCGGTATTCTTTGAGGGTCCAGTACGGGGGGGACGTTACGACAAGGTGCACGGACTCGGAATCAATGAAAGAGAGGTCCCGCGCATCCCCATGGATGAGGCGATGAGTGGTCTGGGGGAGCTTCTGCATATCAGCCCCTTCCTCTTACGGTTGCGTATCCCGACACGTGCGACCACAAGGAAGCCAGGCAGTTCCAGCATTCGATTCCGGAAGACGCATGCATCGGGAAGGCCGGACTCGCGAATCAGGTCGGTCAGAATCCGGATGAAGCCGTCCATCTGTCTGCCGCCGGTAACGCTGCCTCGCGATCCCTGATCGCGCGATCCCGACAAGGCCTGCTTTTGAGCCTGCTTCTGCCGAGCGGCCCAGAAGAACGAAACAGCATCACGCAGTCGGCCGTGGTATGAGTCGATATTCATTGTGGTCTCAGCTCGACAGCCAGCCAACAGTACGTCCAGATACGGATGCCCTCACGCGTGGGCATAGTAGTATAATCCCGGCGTCCAGGAGAGCCTATCTCAGCTTCTGCTCCCACGCCGCGTACAGCTGCTGCAACTCCCGCTCGATGTGGCTGCACTCGATCTGGAGCTGCTTGAGCCTGGCGGAACTCGACGCGACGGCCGGGTCGCCGAAACGCTGCTGCTTGTCGGCCAGCTGCTTCTCGACCTTCTGGATGCGCTTCTCGATCTCGACGGCGTCGAGTTTCAACAGTTCGTAGGGTAGCTTCGGGCCGGCCGGCATCGGCTTGCCCGATTTGCCCTTGCTCCCGTCCGGCCCGCCTCCTCTGCCGCCTGCTGCCCCCGCCTTGGCCCTCCTGCCGTCACCTGCCTTGCGGTGGGCGGCCTGCGGACGCGTCGATTTGGACTGTCTGGCCGGCTGCGGCTTGTGCGGCAGGGCGTGAACCTGCCCCAGCGCGACCGGCGGCACAGCCTTCATCCGTTCGGTGTAGCTGGTGTAGTTGCCGTAGTGGAGCACGTGCCGGCCGTTGTGCTCCAAGGCCAGGATCTTGGTGGCGACCTTGTCCAGCAGGTAGCGGTCGTGGGTGATCAGCACGATGGTCCCGCCGAACTGGTTGAGGGCGGCCTCGAGGGCCTCGCGGGCGGCGATGTCCAGGTGATTGGTCGGCTCGTCCAGCAGCAGCAGCTGCGGTTGCGACCAGATCCGCTTGGCCAGCAGCAGCCGGCTCCGCTCGCCGCCGGACAGCCCCGCCACCGGCTTGAAGACGTCCTCCCCGCGAAAGCCGAACGGAGCGAGGTAATGGCGGATCTCGCCCTGGCTGGCCATCGGCTGGTGGGCCCACATCTCCTGGATGATCTGGTTCTTGTCGTCCAGATCGCTCTGCTGCTGGTCGTAGTAGGCGACGCTGTCGGGCCTGTAGACCTTCACCTCGCCGGCGTCCGGCTGGACCTGGCCGACGGTGATCTTCAGCAGCGTCGTCTTGCCCACGCCGTTCGGGCCGATGATGCCCAGCCGATCGCCGACGTTCACGTCCAGGTTGACGTTCTTCAGGACGACCTTGTTGTCATAGCTCTTGCTGACGTTGGTGTATCGCAGGGCCAGGTCGCCGGCGGAGGTCTTCTTGGCCAGGTTGAACTTGACGACGGCCGGGCCGGCCGGGCGCTCGCGCACGAACTCGTCGCTGGCCTGGAGTTTCTCGACCATCTTGATCCGGCCGGCGGCCTGGCGGGCGCGTTTCTTGTCGGACTTGACGCGTTCGGCGTATTCCAGTTGCTTGCGGATGAACTCGCGCTGGCGGTCGTAGGCCTCGATCTCGGCCTGGCGCTGGGCGTCGCGGATGCGGACGTAGGCGGAGTAATTGCCGGGGAACTGTCGGATGCGGGCGCGGTCGATCTCCAGGATCTTGTTGACGACGCGGTCCAGGAAGTAGCGGTCGTGGCTGACGACAACGACCGTGCCGTCGAAGGCCTTGAGATATTCCTCGAGCCAGGCGACGCCCTGAAGGTCCAGATGGTTGGTGGGCTCGTCCAGCAGCAGCAGGTCGGGTCGCTCGAGCAGCACCTTGGCCAGGGCCGCGAGGGCCTTCTGCCCGCCGGACAGGGTGCTGACCGGCTGGTGATACTGGGCCATGGCGAAGCCGACGCCGGCCAGGATCTCGCCCAGCCGCGCCTCGCAGCGGTAGCCGTCGCAGGCCTCGAAGGCGGCGCGGAGGTCCTCGTACTGGCGGATCCAGCGCTGTTCCTCGGGCGTGCCGTGCAGTTCGCTGATCTTGTGCGCGGCGTGTTCCATGTCGTGCTGGAGCTTGACGATGTCGGTAAAGGCGCTGGCAACGGCGTCGATCAGCGGCTGGTCGCTCTCGAACTGCGGTTCCTGCGGCAGGTAGGCGATCCGCTGGCCGGGCCGGCGGACGACCTGTCCGGCGTCGGGCTCGACGAGGCCGGCCACGACGTGCAGCAGGGTGGTCTTTCCGGAGCCGTTGGCCCCGACGAGCCCGATCCGCTCACCGGGGAAGATCTGGAGGTTCACCCCGTCCAGCACGGACTGGTGGGCGTAGTTCTTGCGGATATCGATGCAGGTTACGGATGACATCTCAAGCACATCACCTTCGTCGATCACACGCGCGGTCCGGCGCGTGTCGTCCGGACCGCG
>Ga0315298_1007956_pt1 | contig 13718 bp, 16 predicted proteins | sample WHS_1_MG_FD_203077 | JGI IMG/M metagenome (GOLD analysis project Ga0315298, IMG submission 203077) | Extremophilic microbial mat communities from Washburn Hot Springs, YNP, Wyoming, USA - WHS_1_MG | ecosystem: Environmental > Aquatic > Thermal springs > Hot (42-90C) | place: USA: Wyoming...
GTTGCTCGAAGGCCGTGTCTGCCAGGCAAATGAAGGCGAAGAGGATGATGACATTTAAGGTGTCCATCGGGGACATGGCGGCACCCACAGTTGCGGTGGGTGCCTTTTTTCCATAAAAATCTTGATCTGTTTTAAACGTCAGGTTTATAATAGGCGCGAATCATACTGGAGGTGGCGCTCATGCGTATAGTGATTGTCGGCGGCGTGGCGGCCGGAACCAAAGCAGCCGCCCGCGCCCGCCGTCTGTTGCCCGATGCGGAAATTACCATTATCGAGCGGGGGAAAATGATCTCCTATGCGGGTTGCGGCATGCCCTATTACATCAGCGGGCAGATCCGAGACTTCAAACAACTTTTCAGCACATCCTACGGGGTGGTGCGGGACGAGCATTATTTCATGGAAGAAAAAAATGTGCGTGTGCTCACCCGCACCAGCGCCACGGCCATTGATCGCGAGAAGAAAGAGGTGGCTGTGACTGATCTGGAAAGCGGGGAAAATTATACCGTTCCCTATGACCGGCTGGTTCTGGCCACGGGGGCCAGTCCCTTTACTCCGCCCATTCCCGGCCTGGAGTTAAAAGGCGTGCATCGTTTGAACCACCCGGAAGATGCGCAAAAAATCGCCGCGGCGGTGGAGCAGGCCGGTGAGGCCGTAGTCATCGGCGGCGGTTTGATCGGCCTGGAAGCGGCCGATGCCCTCATCAAGCGCAAGTTGTTCGTTTCGGTAGTGGAACTGCAGGAGCAGATTCTCCCCGGCATGCTCGATCCGGATATGGCCGCCCTGCTGGCCTACCGCCTGGAAGAAGAGGGGGTGGAGTTTCACCTGGGGCGCCGGGTGCTGCGCCTGGAGGGAGACGAAAAAGGCAATGTGACCGCTGTGGTCACCGATCAGGGGAGCATTGACGCGGGACTGGTCATCGTGGCCGTGGGCGTGCGCCCCAACGTGGAACTGGCCCGGAAGGCCGGCCTGACCATCGGGGAAACGGGGGCGATTGCGGTCAATGAATACCTGCAGACCAGTGATCCGGATATTTATGCGCTCGGTGATTGCGTGGAAAACCGGCATCTCATTTCCGGGCGCAAAGTGTACATCCCGCTGGCTTCCACCGCCAACCGGCAGGGGCGGGTGGTCGGAGACAACCTGGCCGGCCGGAAGAGTATTTTTAAAGGGGTGCTGGGCACGTCGGTGATGAAAATGATGAGCTGGAACGTGGGCCGTACCGGGCTGGGCGAAATGCAGGCCAGAGCCCTGGGTTACGATGTAGTCACCGCCGTCAATGCCACCCATGATAAAACACATTATTATCCCGGACACGACAACCTGGTGCTCAAGCTGATTGTGGAGGCAGGCAGCCGCAAAGTGCTCGGCGCGCAGGGTATCGGAGCGGGAGAAGTGATCAAACGCATCGATGTGGTGGCCACGGCGCTTAATTTCGGCGCCACCGTGGACGACCTGGCGGATCTGGATCTGGGATACGCCCCGCCCTTTAATACACCCATCGACCCGGTGCATCATACGGCCAATATAGTGCGCAACAAAATCGACGGCGTGGCCGTGACCATTTCCGCCCGGGAACTGCACGAAAAGCTGGCCGGCGACGACGATTTCGTGCTTCTGGACGTGCGCACGCCGGAGCAATTCAAATACCGCCACATCGAAGATCCCCGGGTAATGCTGGTCACTCTGGGCGAACTGCGCCGTCGGCTGGCGGAAGTGCCCCGGGACAAAGAAATCATCACCCTGTGCGCCCTCGGCGTGCGTTCCTACGAAGCCCAGCGCATCCTGACCGGTGCCGGCTTCAAGGACGTAAAATTCCTGGAAGGCGGGCTGCAGGGCTGGCCGTACGATCTTGACTAACCGCCCAATCTCGTCTTAAAAATATAAACCTCAAATCAAAAAGCCGGTGCGTGCATCTTGACGCCCGGCTTTTCCGCCGGACGGCGGCGGCCGGCCGCAGGGCGGACACGGCCGCGCCGGGCAAGGCAGCGGTTGACTTTCGTCCCGGATATATTTTGTTGCCTTCGCCGTCGTTTCGCGCCGTGTTCGCCGGCACAGGTGCAAACTCGACAACTTTTTACGCCCGCCTTTACCCCCCTTGCCGGGGGTTTTTTTTCTGCTCGCCCCGGGTGGTTTTAAAGCCAACCTGTTTTTCCCAAATTCACGCCGGCCGGACTGAAAATAACCGGTATAATCTGCCGGCGGCAGAAATAATTATGGAATCAGGGAGGGACAAACCGTGACTGCCACCGCACTGTCATCCGCCCCGGCAGCGGAATTTTCACCGGTCCATGAGGTGTTGTCCGCCCTGCCGGGCAACCTGCGCGGGTTGATCGCCGGTCTGCCGCCGGCCGTAATGGAACGTCTGGAAGAAATCAGGCTGCGCCAGGAAAGACCTCTGGCCATTGTTTACGGCGGAAACGATGCCTTTGTCAGTGCAGCCGGAAAACTCGTCCACAATCCCCGGGAGGCGTACCGGGTGTCCGCCGGGGATCTGGAGCGGGTCCTGCAGTTGATCAGCGGGTCATCGCTGTACGCTCTGGAGGAGGAACTGCGCAACGGCTATATCACTCTCCCCGGCGGGCACAGGGTGGGCCTGGTGGGAAAGGCGGTGATGGAAGGGGGGCGCGTGAAAACTTTAAAACATATTGCCGCCCTGAATATCCGCGTTTCCCGGGAAATAACCGGTCTGGCCACCCCTTTGCTGCCCCATCTTTATGACCGGACGACGGGACGGATTTTTCACACCCTTATTTTTTCTCCGCCGGGTTGCGGCAAAACCACCCTGTTGCGGGACCTCATCCGCCAGATCAGCAACGGGGTGCCGGAAATAGGGTTGCCCGGAATGAATGTGGGCGTGGTCGATGAACGTTCGGAACTGGCCGGCTGTTACCGCGGAGTGCCCCGGCGGGACGTGGGCGTGCGGACGGATGTGCTGGACGGCTGCCCGAAGGCTGAAGGGATGATCATGCTGCTCAGATCGATGACCCCCCGGGTGATTGCCACCGATGAAATCGGCCGCCGGGAAGATGTGAGCGCGCTGGAGGAGGTTTTTAATGCCGGCGTGAAGGTGCTGGTCACCGTGCACGGCGCGTCGTTAAGCGAACTGGCCGGCCGGCCGGCGCTCAACTATCTGTTCAACCTGAGAGTAATCGAGCGTCTGGTGCTGCTCGGGCGTTCCCGCGGTCCGGGCAGTGTGGAGGATATTTTCGACGGGCGGACAATGTGTTCCCTGGGAGTGAGATTATGTTGAAACTACTGGGTGCCGTGCTGGTGCTGGTAACCAGCAGCCTGGCCGGTTTTTGCGTGGCCCGGGGCTTTTCCCGCCGGCCCGGTGAACTGCAGAGCCTGCGGGCTTCCCTGCAGATGCTGGAAACGGAAATCACTTACACCGCCACTCCCCTGGCCGAGGCCATGGAACGGGTCGGCGCCAGGGCGGAACCGGGGATCGCCCCTTTGTTCCTCCGGGCGGGGGAGGAACTGCGGGCGATGTCCGGGTGCAACGCGCAGGAAGCCTGGGACAGAGCCCTGCTCGCCCTTTACCCGGCCACGGCGCTCAGACCGGTGGACCTGACCATTCTACGTCAGCTGGGTGCATCCCTCGGTGTTTCCGACCGTCAGGATCAGAGCAAACATCTGCGCCTGGCCATGGAGCAACTGGGCGTGCAAATGAACAGAGCCGCGGAGGAAGCCGGACGGCAGGTTAAATTGTGGAATTACCTGGGCTTCCTGGGCGGCCTGGCGATAGTTTTATTGCTTTATTAGAACCGCCTTTAACGAATACTTTTTTCATTTTGTCGTCTTTGTGCCAATTATGTTTGTTCCGGCCTGGTGCCGAAAGAGGGGTGTTTGATATGGGTTACGATGTCAACCTGATTTTTAAGATCATCGGTATCGGTATCCTGGTGGGGGTGGCGCATTATGTGCTGAAGAGTTCGGGCAAAGAAGACTACGCTCTGATTGCCACGCTCGGCGGCCTGGGAATCGTGCTCATCTGGGTGGTGCAACTGCTCGGTACGTTTTTTGATCAGGTCCGCTCGGTGTTCAGACTCTTTTAAGGGAGTGGCACCCGTGGAAATCATGCAGATTGCCGGTTTGGGGCTGGTGGCGGCGGTGCTGGCGGTGACCATTCGGCACAACAAACCCGAACTGGCCATGCTCTTGAGTGTGGCCACGGGATTGATGATCTTCCTGGCCGTGCTGGGCAAGATCGGCGCGGTGGTGGATATTTTAAAAGAACTGTCCGAACGGGCCGATCTGAACGCCATTTACCTGACCACTCTCCTGAAAATAGTGGGTATCTCCTACATCGCCGATTTCAGCGCTCAGATCTGCCGTGACGCCGGCGAAGGGGCGGTGGGGGCCAAGATTGAATTCGCCGCCAAAATCCTGGTGCTGGTCCTGGCGGTGCCCATTGTGGCCGCCGTACTGCAGTCTTTACTAAAACTGGTGCCCTGAGGTGAATATTGTGCGCTGGTTATGGATCTTTCTGCTCTTGTGCGGTGTGCTCTGGCCGCTGCCCGCCCGGGCCGATCCCCTTGACGATGCCGGGCGGCCGGATTTGTCCGCCGCGGCGGAAGTCAATGCGCTGGAGGAGAACTTGAATATGAGCGGTGTACAAAGTTATGTAAACGAACTGGACAAACAGATTAAAAGCGCCGTACCCGGTTTGAGTTTCAAGGACCTGCTGTTCAAAATGACGCGGGGTGAAGCGGCATGGAAAGCGGCCGATGTATTTCACTACCTTGCGGTTTATCTGTTCAAGGAAGTGGTGGCCAATGCGAGCCTTCTCGGCCGCCTGGTCGTGCTGGCCGTTATCTGCATCGTCCTGCAGAATTTGAGCGTTGCTTTTGAACACGGCAGCACCGGGCAGCTTTCCCGGACCGTGACCTTCCTGATGCTGGTAACCATCGCCGTCGGTTCTTTTAGCCTGGCGGTGAACACCGGGCGGGAGGTGGTGGACAAAATGGTTGGTTTTATGCAGGCGCTTTTACCGGTGCTGCTCACTCTGCTGGTGGCGCTCGGCGGGGCGGCTTCGGCGGCGGTTTTTCATCCGGTGCTGCTGACCGGGTTGACCATCATGGGATCGCTGATTAAAAATGTAGTTCTCCCCCTGGTCTTTTTTTCCGCCCTGCTGGGTCTGGTGAGCAATCTCTCACCGCGCTTCAAAGTGTCCAATCTGGCCGGGCTGTTAAAAACGGCGGCCATGGGCCTGCTCGGTGTTTTCGGTACGGTGTTTCTCGGTTTGCTGGCCCTGCAGGGGGTGGCCGGAGCGGTGGGCGACGGGGTGCTTCTGCGCACGGCCAAATTCTCCCTGGACGCTTTTGTCCCGGTGGTGGGCGGCATGTTTTCCGACGCCCTGGAAGCGGTGATCAGCACCGCCCTGTTGATTAAAAATGCCGCCGGAATAGCCGGAGTGGTGGTTATTTCCGTGCTCATGGCCCTGCCCATGCTCAAGTTGATTTCTCTGGCCCTGATTTATAAACTGGCCGGAGCGCTGGTGCAGCCGGTGGGGGATTCACCGGTGGTGGACTGTTTGAATGATCTGGGCAACAATGTGATTATCGTTTTTGCCGTGGTGGCTACCGTCGGCTTATTGTTTTACTTCACCATCGCCATTGTTGTAGCCATGGGTAATCTTACCGTCATGCTGCGGTAAGGAGGGGGACCATGGAAACCCTGCGCAATCTGGTCCTGAATCTGACGGTTATCGTTGTGCTGGCGGTGTTTTTGGAAATGCTTTTGCCGCTCGGTGAAATGCGCCGCTATGTCAGGATGGTCATGGGACTGCTCATTGTGATCGCCGTTTTGCAGTGTGCCGGCAATCTGTTCCGCGAAGGCGGGCTGCTCGATCTGCCGGCGCCGGCCTGGTCCGGATCGTCCGCCGGTGGTTCCGGGCTGCAGGATATTACTGCCGGTGGGCGGCAGCTGGCCGCGGAAAATCAATTCCGGGCGCTGGAGCAGTACCGGCAGGGGCTGTCCCGGCAGATGGCCGCACTGGCCGGTATGAGCGGTCAGTTGACGGTACGGGACGTACAGGTGGAAGTGTCCACCAATCCGGATGACGGGAATTTCGGACGGATCAAACAAGTGCGCCTGCTCTTTGCGGCGCATCCCCTTCCGGCGGAAGAGGGGCGGAAAAATCCGCTTGTGGCTCCGGTGAAAGTAAAAGTTGACAACGGTGCCGACACCGCCGGGGCATCCGTGCCGCCGGCCGTGGCGCCGGAACAGGAGCAGGCCGCCCGTCGCGCCGCTTTGAACATAGCCCGGTTTTATAATTTGTCGCCGGATCAGGTGAAATACGCATTTGAGTAAACCCGGATGGCAAGCGCGAAGCGCAATTGCTTAAATACAAGGGGGGAGAACTCCATGTCCTGGTGGGACAAACTGACCGCGCACGGCGAAGGTGAAAACCCGCCGCCGAAGCTGCAGAGGCGAACGTTCTGGGGATTGGCCGGGCTGGCGGCGCTGGGCGTGGCGCTCATTTTCCTGGGCAACGTCGGCCGCAGTACGCCGGAAAAACCTTCCGGCAGCGGGGTGGGAACAGCACAAACAACGGTTGCGGCAGCACAGGAGCGAAACACGGGCGATTCCTCCATGTCCGCGGAGGAAAGGGATTTGGAGTTGAAACTGCAGAAAATGTTAAGCCAGGTCGCCGGAGCGGGACAGGTGGAAGTGACCGTCCATCTGGCCAGCTCCAATTATGAGGATTATGCCGTCAATGCCAGCACCACCCGGAAAACCACCCAGGAAAAAGATCAGTCCGGAGGTACCCGCTTGACCACTGAAAACACCGATTCTGATCAGATGGTGCTGCTTCGGGAAAACCAGGGTGATGTCCCGGTGGTCAGGCAGGAGCGGGCCGCCAGTATAGCCGGCGTGCTGGTGGTGGCCCAGGGGGCATCCGATCCGCTGGTCAAAGCGCGGTTGTTTGAAGCGGTGCAGGTGGCGCTGGGGGTGGAACCGCAGAAAGTGCTGGTTTTACCGCGGGAAGGAGGGGGGTCCTGAACATGCGGTGGATAGTGCTGAAAAAACAGCTTGTTCTGGCCGTCGTGCTGGCCCTGGCCGGTCTTGCCCTGCTCTGCCTCGGGTGGCGCGGAATGCCGGACGGTGCGGATAAGCCGGCTCCGGCCGGGACGCCGGTCGCCGGACCCGCGGCGCAAGCGGATAAAAACACGGCGGGGAACAAAACGGCGCTCGGCCCGGGTACGGTGCAGCCGGCGGCGAAACCGGACGACAGCGATGAATCGTTTTTTGTGGAATTCCGTTTGAACCGGGAGCGCATTCGGGGCGAGCAACTGGCCCTGCTCAAAGAAATAGTGGACAATCCGGCCACAACCGGCGATACCAGGCAACGGGCGCAGGAGCGGCTTTTGAACATCAGCCAGAACATGACCCGGGAAATGGAAGTGGAAAACCTGATTCGGGCCAGGGGTTATCGCGACGCGGCGGTCTGCCTGGAAAACGGGGGGGCGACGGTGGTTGTGGAAGCCGGCCGGTTTGCCGCCACGGACGCCGCCCGCATTGCCGATCTGGTGACCAGAAACACCGGTGTGGGCATGCAGAATGTGGTCATCATACCCCGTTCGTGACTGGAAAACCAAAAGGGGATGACCGGCCGGTCATCCCCCGGGTGTAAATTATTATAATACCGGGATTATGCCTTGACATTCACCTGGATGGGAGCGGAAGAGCGCGGCCCTACCGGTAAAACAGTGCGTCCGTAAACGGTGTTCAACACTCCGGCCGCCGAGGTGTACCATGCGCCGAGAGCGCAGAGTATGCCCATGATGCCGCCGGGAACACTGGAGATGAGCTTGAATTCGGCCAGATCGAGCAAAACGAAGCAGATAATCAACGTGGTAAATACATATAAAAGGGCGTTATTTACCCGAAAACTGCCGATCCACATGTAGAAAGTGAAAATGGTGTAGGCGACCAGGAAGGTTCCGCTGGCTATATTCCCCTGCTGCCCGAAATCGAGCAGTTTCAGCCCCTGCAGCAGAACCATGCTGGCCAGGGCAAGCCAGAAAGCACCGTAGGAAGTAAACGCCGTGGCTCCGAAAACATTGTTCTTTTTAAATTCCCACATACCGGCCAGGATCTGGGCGATACCGCCGTACCACAGCGCCAGAGGCAGAAATACACCTGCCACCGCCGGGGGAAGAAAATGCGCGTTGGCCATGCTCAACACAAAAGTGGTCAGAGCGAAACCGCCCAATCCCAGCGGTCCCGGATCGGCAATGGCCGATTCTTTAATCTCATAGACCTGTTTATCCGACATGACAAAGCCCCCTTTTAGTAAAAATTCTGAAAAGTGACACTATCCTGTTTCTTTTCCCACCTCCTTTTCAAAATTATTTTAATCTTTTTTTCTTTTCAGGGCGAAAGTTTTTTGCTCAACGGCAATATTTAGCTGGCCAGTGGAGACCGCCCGGTGGGCAAAATTCCCCCATTGCTTTTCCCCCGTTCAATTGCCATTTCCGACCTTTTAGAGTTTTTACCGCCGCAGTCAATATATTGTATACTTGCGTTTACCCTATTTCATTGCCCATCTATTTTTTATATAATAATAACTAAATCGGGCAATTAATTCTGCTGTCGGGGTTATTTTTTTGTTTACGCATTTTAAATTATATTCTTTATTTTTTTGCTTTGTTTTAGACGGGGAGGACCTGAAATGGCTTTGAAGATCACCGACACAACTTTGCGTGATGCGCATCAGAGTTTGTGGGCCACCCGCATGCGTACGGAGGATATGCTGCCGATACTGGAAAAGCTGGATAGCATCGGCTATCATTCCCTGGAAGTATGGGGGGGTGCCACTTTTGACGTATGTATGCGCTACTTGAACGAAGATCCCTGGGAACGGCTGCGCACGATCAAAAAACATGTTAAACACACTCCCCTGCAAATGCTTTTACGCGGTCAGTCCCTGGTCGGCTATCAGCACTATCCTGATGATGTGGTTGAGGCTTTTGTATACACGATGGTGGAGAACGGCATCGATATTATTCGCATATTTGATGCTTTAAATGATATCCGCAACTTTGAAACGCCGGTGCGCGCGGCTAAAAAGACCGGCGCTCATATTCAGGCGGCGGTGGTCTATACGGTCAGTCCGGTGCATACAACCGAGCACTATGTGCATACGGCGGTACAGCTGGCCGAAATGGGCGCCGATTCCATCTGCATCAAAGATATGGCCGGCCTGCTCACCCCGTATACGGCCTTTGAGCTGGTCCGTCTGATCAAGGAGAAAGTCGGCCTGCCCGTACAACTGCACAGTCACTATATCGGGGGCCTGGCTGTGGGCGCCTATCTCAAAGCGGCCGAAGCCGGCGTGGACGTGGTGGATACGGCTTCCGTCCCCCTGGCCTTCGGGGCTTCCCAGCCGCCGGTGGAAACGGTGGTCCGTGCCCTGCAGGGAACGCCCTATGATACCGGTTTGGATATCGGCGCCCTGTTTGAAGTGGCGGATTATTTCGAGTCCCTGCGCAAATCCCTGGGCTATGAAAGAGGCGTCACCCGCATCCATGACATGCGCGTATTTGAGCACCAGGTGCCCGGCGGCATGATTTCCAACCTGGTCACCCAGCTGGAGGAACAAAAGGCGCTGCACCGCCTGCCCGAGGTGCTGGCCGAAATTCCCCGGGTGCGTGCCGAACTCGGTTATCCACCCCTGGTCACCCCCACCAGCCAGATCGTGGGTACCCAGGCGGTGCTCAACGTGCTTACCGGCCAGCGTTACAAGTTGATCCCCGGTGAAGTGCGGGCGTACATCGAGGGACAGTACGGCAGGCCGCCGGCGCCGCTGGATCCGGAAGTGGCGCGCCGGGTGCTCGGTGATCGGGAACCGATCACCTGCCGGCCGGCTGATTTACTCACGCCCAAATTGGAAAGAATAAGGGAAGAGATCAAGGATCTGGCGGCAGGCGAGGAGGATTATCTTTCCTATGCCCTGTTTCCCCAGGTGGCGCGGAAATTTTTCGCCTGGCGTGCCGGCCGGGAGTCCGGCGGGGACGGGGAGGGCAGGCTGAAAGCACAGACCGAGAGTAAAGATCGCATGTCCCGTACCGAGGAGGGTAAGCCCATGGAATTACATGAGATCAAAGAGTTGATTAAATTGATTGACCAGACGGATATAGCCGAAGTATCTCTGGAAAGCGCCGGAGTTAAGGTGGCGATCAGAAAAGCCGGCGCCCGGGTGCAGAGCGCCGGGGAATCGGTGCCGGCAGCGGCGCCTGCGCCGGCGCCATCCGCTCCCGCCGCTTCGCCGCCGGCGCAGGCCGAAGAAAAGGAAGCAACCGCCGGGCTTACGGCGGTTACCGCTCCCATGGTGGGCACGTTTTATCGTTCCCCCGCCCCCGACGCGGCACCGTTCGTCCAGGTGGGCGATGTGGTGCACAAGGGACAGACGCTGTGCATCATCGAAGCAATGAAGCTGATGAATGAAATTGAATCCGAAGTGGCCGGAGAAGTGGTGGAAATTGCCGTGGAAAACGCCACCCCGGTGGAATACGGACAGACGTTGTTTTTAATCCGGGAGAAATAGAAACGGAGCGAGAAAGCCATGTTCAAGAAAATACTTGTCGCCAACCGGGGGGAAATCGCCCTGCGGGTGATCCGCGCCTGCCGTGAAATGGGCATTAAATCGGTGCTCGTTTATTCCGAAGCGGATCGGGACAGCCTGCCGGTGCGGATGGCTGATGAGGCCTACTGCATCGGCCCGGCCCGGGCGTCCAAAAGCTATCTCAACATAACCGCTATCATCAGCGCGGCTGAAATTTCCGGGGCGGACGCCATCCACCCCGGTTACGGTTTTCTGGCCGAAAACGCCGGCTTTGCGGAAATCTGTGAGAGCTGCGGTATAACCTTCATCGGGCCGCCGGCGGCGGCCATAGAGAAAATGGGAGCCAAGGCGGTGGCCAGGGAAATGGTGATGCAGGCGGGCGTGCCCGTGGTGCCCGGGTCACCCGGCACACTGCGGGATGTGCAGGAAGCTTTGCGGGTGGCGGCGGAAATCGGCTACCCGGTGCTGGTGAAGGCTTCCGCCGGCGGCGGCGGGCGCGGTATGCGGGTGGCGCAGGGACCGGATGACCTGGAACGAGCGGTCAAAACAGCCCAGAGCGAAGCCCAGGCTGCTTTCGGCAATGCCCAGGTTTATGTTGAGAAATATGTTGACGAGCCGCGGCACATTGAATTTCAAATTCTCGGTGATAAGGAGGGCAATCTGGTTTATCTGGGCGAGCGCGATTGTTCCATCCAGCGGCGCAATCAAAAAATGATCGAAGAAGCACCCTCTACCGCGCTAACCCCCGCATTGCGGCAGAAAATGGGGGAAACGGCGTTGCGGGCCGCCGCCGCGGTGGGTTATCACAATGCCGGTACGGTGGAGTTTTTACTGGATAAACACCACAACTTTTATTTTATTGAAATGAATACCCGTATTCAGGTGGAACACCCGGTTACCGAAATGGTCACCGGTATCGATCTGATTAAGGAGCAGATCCGCCTGGCCGCCGGGGAGCCCCTGGGGTATTCCCAGGATGACATCATCGTGCGGGGATGGGCCATCGAGTGCCGGATCAACGCCGAGGATCCGGAACGCAATTTTATCCCCTGCCCGGGCCGCATCAGCAATTATCTCCCTCCGGGCGGTCCCGGAGTGCGCCTGGACAGCGCCGCCTATCCGGGCTGGCAGGTGCCGCCCCATTACGATTCCATGATCGGCAAGCTGATTACCTGGGGCAAGGATCGGGACGAGGCTGTTGCCCGCATGCAGCGGGCGCTGGACGAATTTGTCATCGAGGGCGTGGCCACCACCATTCCCTTCCACCGGCGGGTGCTGAACAACGCCTTTTTCCGCCGGGGGGAAATTTATACCAATTTCATTCAGCGCCGGATTATGATCGAGTAAAAAACGGCAGCGGGTCCGTATTGTTCCGGGCCCGCGTTTCCAACCCCTCCCTTGCGCCCTTTTTCTGCTTCTGATATAATGAACGTGCCGATAAGAGGTAAATTATAGCATTTCACGGGCGGGGGGGTAAAGTATGGACAACAAAGATGTGGTGGTGCAGGAGGAACAAACCGGCCTGGGTTCGATCCGCATTGCCGACGAAGTGGTGCGCATCGTGGCCGGTCTGGCCGCCACCGAGGTGCCCGGCGTGGCCGGCATGAGCGGTGGGGTGGTGGGCGGCATTGCAGAGATGCTGGGCCGCAAAAACCTGTCCAAGGGAGTCAAAGTGGAAGTGGGGGAAAAGGAGGCGGCCGTGGACATGTTTGTCATTGTGGAGTACGGTGTGCGTATTCCCGACGTGGCCGCCCGGATTCAGGAGAATGTGAAAAAAGCCATCGAAGATATGACCGGCCTGACAGTGGTGGAAGTCAACGTGAACATCCAGGGCGTGGCGTTCGGTCCGGAGGGCAAAGAAGAAGAACACCGGGTGCGCTGAGAAAAACATGCTGATGGAGGGTTGCAGGGGATGGGACCCTTAGACCGCGGCCTGCTGACCGTTTACTCGCTGGCAGTCACCGTTTTTCTTTTGCTTGCGGCCTCGTTTCTGGTCGGCTGGCCGCCACCCGGAGTTAATGCGGATTTGTTCCGGCAGCGGCCCGATGTTACTTTTACGCTGCTGGGCCTGTTTGTCCTGCTGGGCATACGCCTGTTCTGGGTGGCCGTGCGTCCGGAGAAAAAACGGTCCGTGGTGCATGAAGGGGCGCTCGGACAGGTGCGTATCGCGCTGACGGCGATTGAGGACCTGGTGGAAAAAGTCGTCCTGCAGCAGGCCGGTGTAAGAGAGGCCAGGGCACGGGTGACAACCATCGGCGGTGGGATCGGGATCATCCTGCGGGTGGCGGTGACTCCGGATGTAAGCATCCCGCAGATTTCCGGGTTGCTCCAGGAACATGTGCGGCAAAAGGTGCTCGAGGTGACCGGGGTGGCCGTGCAGGAGGTGCGCCTGCTGGTGGGCAGTATTACCGCCCAGAAGCCCCGGGTGGAATGAGGTGGGGAAGTTGGACTTAAAAACATGGCAGGAAATCTGGGGCAGACACCGGGGCAAAATCATCGGTGTCTTACTGGGTCTGGCCTTCGGCTGGTTCGCCATTGTTTACGGTGTTTTAAAAGCGGTTTTCGTGTCAATATGCATTTTGGTGGGATACTATATAGGCTGTCGCCTGGATGAACGGGTGGACTGGCGTGACTTTTTACAGCGCTTGTTTCAGGAAAGATAACCGGACGGGCGCGGGCGGAGGTTTGTCATGGGCAGAAGGAAAAGCAGAAGAGCGGCGCTGCAGATATTGTACCAGATTGATGTCGGAAGGTGCACCCCGGAAGCAGCGATAACCTATGTGGCCGCGGAAACGGAGCTGGAACCGGAAGAGCTCGCGTTTGCCCGCGAGCTGGTTACGGGCACGCTGGCCCATTTAGCTGATTTGGACGGCGTCATATCCCGTTTGAGCCGGGACTGGCGTCTGGAACGGATGGCCGCGGTGGATCGCAACCTGATGCGCCTGGCTCTATTCGAGATCTTTTACCGGACGGATATCCCACCCGGCGTCTCGGTCAACGAAGCCGTGGAACTGGCCAAAACATTCGGCGGTATGGATTCCGGCCGTTTTGTCAACGGCATCCTGGGACGGGTGGTCCGGGATCCGGCCGCCTATGCACCCGCGGGAACGGCTGCCGGCCGGCTGTAAGCGCCGGTCTTTTATTTTGC
>Ga0315298_1007957_pt1 | contig 13718 bp, 12 predicted proteins | sample WHS_1_MG_FD_203077 | JGI IMG/M metagenome (GOLD analysis project Ga0315298, IMG submission 203077) | Extremophilic microbial mat communities from Washburn Hot Springs, YNP, Wyoming, USA - WHS_1_MG | ecosystem: Environmental > Aquatic > Thermal springs > Hot (42-90C) | place: USA: Wyoming...
TTTGGCCCTGTTAGGTGCAATACGTCGCGCAAATAGGAAAGCAGGGTAGTCTTGGGGTCAACGACCTCAGCCCGCACTGGTTCACCATTGACTGTAAACTCAATATAAAGCGTCATTGCTTCCTCCTTTTACAGTGCAGAACGATATAATGAGGCATGCATGAGGGTTTAAAGGTTAGGTAGATAGATGCGGAAAAATGCTTCGTAAGCGTAGTTTGTGCTCAGGTAGCGGTTGCTCCACCCACCAATAGTGTAAATAACCGTTCCTTCTTTTCCTTGAATGGTTGCCGCTCCAAGCGTTCGCCACTGTCCAAGCAGCGGTGAATCAAACGGTGCCCACGCATCCTGGTTTACGTCATAACGCTCGTTGAAGGACAAATACTGCGTCCAACCCCCGCCTATTGCATAGATATAATTCTCTATGGCCACCGCAGCCAAACCACCGCGTGCCATTTGCAGCGACGCTTGTTGCTTCCACGGCTGTTCTCCTGAACCCTCCTTTGCCGGATCGTATACCTCGCACAGCGCAAGTTCATGCTGCCCCTCATAGCCACCTAGCACATAGATGCGCTCACCAACGACGGCTGCCGCGCAGAATCCGCGGGGCTCGCTCATCGGCGTACCGGTAGTCCAGGTATCTGTAGAAGGGTCGTAAATAAAGACCGTGTCCAGATAGCGAATGCCATCCGAACCCCCGAACAGATAGAGTTTGCCCCCCACGGCAGCGATGGCATAAGCAAAAAGCGGCCTGGGTAAGGGGGCAACCTCACTCCATACATCGCTTTGCGGATCGTAGACTTCCACGATGCTGCTAGCCTGGTCTGTCGCATCATAGCCTCCAGGCACAAAAATGCGCTCGTTCAGCACTGCTGCACCAACGTTGCGCACAGGATGTGGTTTGCTTGTGCGCCGTGTCCAGGTATCCGTGCTCGGGTCATAGACCTCCACCACGCCACTCACTCCCTCAGGGGTATCCCCCGCTATGGCGTAAATCTTTCCCTCATAGGCGGCTACAGCTAACCGTGCACGCGAAGTTGGCATCTGCGCTTTGCTGGCCCAACGGGAGGAGGTGGTTCCGGATAGGCTGCCAAGCGCCCCTCCTGTTCGATCCGTAAAAGGGCTGCTGGCGCTGGGCGAAGCACTTCGGGATGGCGGGAAAAAGACAAGAAGTGCGATGAGCACTGCTGCTGCAAAGAAAAACACTCGTTGCCACAAAGCAATACGTTCCCGTGGCAAGAGGGAAGGTAGTTCCTCAGCCTCGGCTGGAGCCTGCACTCCTTCCAACATAATCCAGCCTTTGCGGATGGCATAGGTCGAGGCTTCGGTGCGTGATTCAACACCCAGCTTCTCGAAAATATTGCGCAAATGCACTTTCACTGTGTTCACACTGATGAACAGCGCACGCGCAATCTGCTGATTGGTGGCGCCAGAAGCCACTAATTTGAGGATCTCTAGTTCGCGCTCACTCAATACTGGCTCTTGGACCTTATCCGTTTCCATGGTAACTACTTTAGCCCGATCCAGAAATTGCGCGGAGGCACGCCTTTGCCCTGTCGCACATCTACCGGCAGATTCGCTTTTTCCAGAATCGCCATATCATCTACATGGCACAACACTACCTCAGCTGGTTGATGAAACCGTTCTTGGTAGCGTGCTAGTCCACTGCGCAGTGTGGCGATGAGGTCATCTGATGCTCCTGCCATAATCCACAAGTATAACTGGCTTGGCCGCTCCCGGGATGCAATAGGGGAAGGTTTTGCAGCCGTCCGCCGCGTGGCAGTCATGGAAGCGGGCTGGGACATTGCCCCCGCCTCGGCTTCCTCGACTTCGGCAGGCACATCCTTCGCTTTTCCGGCAACAGTGGCTTCTTTTTCCACTTTAGGCTTGGATTTGGCTACCGGTTTAGCAACCACTGCTTCAGCGGGCACCGTTTTCGCTGTCGGAGCAGGCTTAACCTTCGTTGCTTGCTCGGCAGGTTTTCCCTCATCCTTGCTCTCTGGCTTGGTTTTCGCCGTTGGTTGAGGCAAAACAACTTGAGGTATCTCTGTTGTTTTCAGTACATCCTTTTCAGGTATGCGTTCCGTCTCCTTCTTGACTTTTGCCTCCTGAAGTTGACCTTCCTTCCGTGGCTCAGTACCACTGATCTGACTCAAAACGTCTTGCCAAATTGTGACTGGCTCTAGCGGAGCCTTCTGCGCGGGTAAAGGCTTCTCAGGGGGAATTTCTGGCTTGGGCTCTGTGGATGCAATGCGCTGTACCACATCTTGCCAAATCACGGTTTGAGCCGCCTGTTCCCGCTTCCAGGCAGCCACTTCTTCAGCAGTAGCCCGCCCGACGATTTTGCCGTCCACCAGTTTTACCCAGTGTCCGGGCCTGAATTCGTGGTACGTAACTTTGGACATGCTACACCATTTCACCATTCAGGCATAAGACGCGCCCGGAGGGATTCGAACCCACGGCCTTTGGTTTCGAAGACCACTGCTCTGTCCGCTGAGCTACGGGCGCATGGCAACTCTATTCTACACCCCCTATTTGGCTTTGTCAATTGCGGTTTCTGAGAGTGTTGAAAATCTTGTCACCCTGAGCGAAGCGAAGGGTCTCGCGTAACTTTAGCCGTATTTTCCCGAGTATTGCGAGATGCTTCACTTCGTTCAGCATGACATTGGAAGGGCTTTTTCAACACCCTCGTTTCTGCCAATTGTGCGGCTAAGTGGCTCATCGGAACACGATCCCGCACACCGATACCAAGGACGTTCCTTGCTCGTCAGCTGGACAGCGGAGATAAGCCACTTTTTCACCCTGCACAGGATGCAGCAGGCGTAGCGCTAGATAAATTGGTGGCAACCCGCAGATATTGTAACGGTCTCCCGTACGCTGAATGGTCGCAAAAAATCCCTCTGCGTCACCTGCACAGATATGTGCTATCAATTCGTCGTCGGCTGCTTGCAGTTGAGCCCGCTCCAACAATCCCAGTGGCTGGCCGCCAAAAGCTGGACCCACATGTGCTAAATCAGCAGCTGCCACTACCAACACTTGCCGTCCGGCGATGGCGTGCCGGAGAGAATCTAGCACAGCATGTATCGTAGGATCATGCTGTGGCTGGGATTCGCCCCGTACAAAATGCGCAAAGGAGCCGCACAAGATCGGCACCAATGTGCAAGGTTGCTCTTTGCGGAGATAATGGAGCCAGACGGTTGCCAATTCAATGGAATACTCGCTGCGGTGGTAGAGCTCATCGGCAAAAATTGCCTCCTCACCTGCTGCTTGTGCCACGGCATCAACCACGTCCTGCGCTGTAGGCAGTATACCAAACGGCGTGGCATAGTGCTGCCGGGTCAAGGTCAACCGGCCATCTCCGCCGTAGTGGTTGGTACCGAACACCACCACCAATTCTGCCGCCTGGGCCATCTCAGCCGCTCGCCTCCATACTCGGGCATACACGGTACCCCCACGTGCATAATCAATGTGCGGGCAGATCAAACCACGCCCATCAGCGGGGTGAGTGCTCACGTCATTTGCAGCTTCCAGGTAACCCTGCAACAAACTGCGTAATGCCTCCGCCTCAGCGGGATAGGACAGCCCAGCACTGGCAGGGCGACGGAAGGGAGCCTGGCGATATTCCTGCAGTGCAAGTTCCTGCGCTTTCGCCGCACGTTCATTGTCCAGAAGCAAAGCATCATCGAGCACAGACAGCACTTGCTCTACTGTGCTTGGCGCGATGCGCACTCCAAAACGAACTGCCAGTGCGGCAGAGATGCCAGTGCTATCTCGTGTGCCATCGCATAGTGCCAATATCGGGCTCAAGTGTTGAGGGAAAATAATGGTCTTGTCCGTCAATTGCAGAGGGTCGCGCAGGAGGATTCCTGGCTGCCCGCCATGGACGACGGGACGGGCATCAATAGCACGTAACTTGGGAAAAGTATGTGCAGCGATTTGCATCACCTCTTTGGCAAAGCCAGATATGCTTCCACCACTTGGCGGAACAGCGGGGCAGCGTTGCGTCCCCCTTCGCCTCCGTGCTCCAATACGACTGCGACTGCAATTTGCGGGTTATCCGCTGGAGCGTAGCCTACAAACCAGGCATGTGGTTCACCGGGAGGAGCTTCTGCAGTGCCAGATTTGCCAGCCATGCGTATCGTAGCACCAATGAAAGCCCTTGAGGCAGTGCCATACCGGCACACGCCTTCCATGGCTTGCTGTACAACCTGCAGATTTGCTGGTGAGACAGGCAACTGGCTTAGCACCTGTGGTGGAAAGTCCTGTATATCATCGCCCATCAATGAGCCGATGCGCCGCACCAGCCGTGGACGGTACAACGTGCCCCCATTAGCCACGGCTGCTACTAGGTTCGCCATCTGCAAGGGAGTTACTAATACATCTCCCTGTCCAATCGCCATATTGACTGCATCCCGCGGCAGCCACTGTTGTTCTGCTCCCAAATAATGCTGTGCTTTCCAGTCAGGATCAGCAATTAAGCCTGCCTCCTCATACAAAGCATTCAATCTAGTTGGGGCGCCTAAGCCAAAAGTGCGCGCCCAGCGCGGCAGAGCATAGGGATCATGTTCGTTCAATGCTTTGCCAATCTCCCAAAAGACCGAGTCGCAGGATTGGACCAAACCGTTCAGCAAGTTGAGTGTCCCATGCCCGCCGCGCAGCCAACAATAGCGTGTAGCGCCATCTGCCAGGCCGGTCCATTGCCCAGCGCAGTAAAAAGTGCTATGTTGAGTCAAGCCTAGTTCCTGCATGCCCGCAGACATGGTCACAATCTTGAATGTTGAACCGGGAGGATAAAGGCCAGCGATAGCGCGGTTCAAGAAGGGGCGTTGAGGATCATTGAGCAAGGCTTGCCGTTGCTGTGAGGTGCCGGTAACGAACACATTCGGATCATATCCAGGGTGGCTGACCATTGCCAGTACATCGCCGTTGTGCACATCCAGCACAACAATGGCGCCTACTTGCTGGCCGAGAATGCTTTCCACTGTGCGTTGAAACTCTATATCCAGTGTGGTGTAGATACTTTTGCCTACCGCTGCTGGCCGTGCAGCCAGTGTCCACACGATGCGGCCATCCGGGCTGATGATAGCCAAGGTTCCTCCGCGCGTCCCAGCCAGGTGCGACTCTCCCCAGCCCTCCAGGCCAGCTACGCCGATGCGATCGTTTTCGCTATAACCCTGATCCTTGAGGCGTGCCAGTGTCTCGGCGTCAATAAGGGTTGTATAGCCAATTACCTGTGCTGCCAGACTGCCATAAGGGTATACGCGTATGGGTTTCTCGCGCCAGGTGATACCTGGCTCTGAAGACAACAATGCTTCATAAGCCTGTTGCGCTTCGGGAGTGATATCACCAACGGGCATAAACCAGTCCGGGCGTGCTGCGTAGGCATATTTCTCCCTGATGGCTTCTTGAGATAGACCCAGTACTCTGCTCAAGATGGAGAGAAGCTTCGCTTCATCTTGGATCCAACCCGGTACTACGCCCAATGTAATCAGCTTCCCTTCCGTAGCCAAGGGCAAATCCCAGCGGTCGTAGATGCTACCTCGCGAAGGCACATGGACGAACATGTGCACGAGGTTATCCCACACCAGCAGGGGGAAAATCGCTTTGGGCGTCCAGTCCACTCCCCAGCGCTGTCCGTCATAAGAGAGGTCCAGCACATTCTCTACCTGGAATTGGCCTACAAAACGTGTATCTACGGTTATGGTGAAGGTAACCTGCGCTGTGGTAGTCAGCGCGCGTTGCACTCCCAGAATACTGGCCGTTAGGCTGGTCATGGTAGCCTCGTCGGCAATAGCTCGGTAACGTGAGACAAATTTTTCTGCGGAGATGGCAGCCATGGCAGAAGGAGAAAGGAAGGTATACATCCGCGTATAGTCTTGATCTTGCCAGGCACGCAGGTACTCCCGCGCCACCGCTTCGGCCCCGGTGAGGGAAGGCGTAGGAGTTGGCGTAGGAGTTGGCGTCGGTTTGGGCTCAGCCTGACGGCAGGCTGGCTGGGCTGTCATTGCCAGCAACAAGACAAAGAGTAATAAAAAGCGCCGGTAAGCCATTTAAGTCCCTTCTGGACAATACCCCCCAAAGATATACCTCGCCGCAGGGAACAAAATAAGTATAGCAGTGAAAGGAATGCCTGCCAAATTGACCGTACAACAGAGGATTGACCCTATCTCACTCGATTGGGCGGAATTGACTACCTGTAGCACTTGTCCTAAAATCTCAAAAACCAGGAGGGTTCGGGGAGAAGGCGGGCTCCTGAATCGTTTCCTGCATGATACGGAAAGCGATGGCGCAGTGAACCTTTTGCCACCGAACCGCACAGCAATGCTTTGTCCCGCGGCTTTCTACATTCTTCTCAACGAGGTGCAATATGCCCGGCTACATGAACAGGATCGCATACGTTGATTTGAGCAACAAGCAGGTTAGGTATGAAGAACCAGGAGACACCTTCTATCGGCGCTACCTTGGGGGATGGAACCTGATCGCCCTCACCCTCCTCCGTGAGACGCCAGCGCACCTAGATCCTCTGGGACCTGCCAATCCACTGGTTGTCGCCACGGGGGTTGCCTCTGGAATCCCCGTTTCAGGGCTGGCGCGCAATGCCGTAGGTGCGAAATCCCCGCTCACCGGAGGATTCGGCGCTTCAGAAGTGGGGGGCTTTTTCCAAACGGAATTGAAACGGGCTGGCTTTGATGCCATCATTGTGCAGGGGCAGGCAGAATATCCGCTCTACTTGTGGATTCACAACGGACAGGTAACGCTGCGCGATGCAGCTCATTTGTGGGGCCAGAAGACCGCCGACGCTTTAGCCCGGATACGCACTGAACTTGGCGTGCCTCGAGCACGAGCCATGTTGATTGGCCCCGGTGCCGAAAACCTGGTCCCATATGCCTGTATCTCCAACGACTTGAAGCATTTTGCCGGGCGGTGTGGATTGGGAGCCGTGATGGGTGCGAAGAAACTAAAGGCGATTGTAGCATACGGGAGCCAGCCTGTGCCCGTAGCCGACCCCGAGAAAATCAAGGCACTGGGGCAATGGATGCGCAAAAACCTGCACCTGGCGGGCAACTTTCCCCTCTGGGGCACCGGAGCGGTCCAGGAACTCTTTGAGCAGCAGGGCAACCTACCAGTACGCAATTTTAGCGCAGGTGAGTATCCGCAGGTCAAACGGCAGTTGCCTCAGACGATCCGCGAAGAACTGGGCAGCACGATGGAAGCATGTTACGCCTGTGCGGTGCACTGTAAAAAGCGCGTTGCCGCCGAGAAGCCCTACCCCATTGATCCCCAATATGGCGGGCCTGAATACGAGACGCTTGCTGCCATCGGTTCGAATTGCTGCATTGCGGACACGGCTCTGCTGTGCAAGGCAAATGAGCTCCTCAATGCGTACACTATTGACACTATTTCCTTTGGAGTTAGTTTAGCCTTTGCCATGGAGTGTTTTGAAGCCGGTTTGCTCACCTTAAAGGATACAGATGGTTTGGAGTTACGCTTTGGGAATGGGGCGGTATTGTTACCAGCCATCGAGAAAGTAGCGCGGCGCGAAGGATTTGGCGCGTTTCTGGCTCTGGGCGTAAAAGCGATGGCTAAAGAACTAGGTGGTGGCAGCGAGCGCTTTGCCATGCACGTCAAAGGGCAGCCCTATCCCATGCATGAACCCAGGTTAAAGCGGGGGCTTGCTCTGGGCTATGCCGTATCCCCCACCGGCGCAGATCACCAGCACTCCCTGCACGATACCGGTACGACAACTGAAGCCGGGATAGAAGCGATGCGTCCCCTGGGCATCCTGGAACCTGTGCCGCTAGACGACTTTGGGGCAGACAAGGTGCGCTTAGCCATGCGCTCTTCCACTGCTTCCGTGGCACGCAATTGTACAGTGCTCTGTCAATTTGTCCCCTGGAACTATCCGCAAATTATAGAGCTGATCCAGGCTGCAACAGGTTGGACAGATTACAGCCTGTACGAGTGGATGGAGAGCGGGGAACGCGCTTTGAATTTGGCTCGCCTATTTAACCTGCGTGAGGGCTTTTCGGCTGCTGATGACTGGCTGCCACAGCGCTCCTTTGAACCGCCGATCAATGGTGCGCTGAAAAACCAGGCAGTGCAAGCAGACCAACTGCGCGAAGCCATCCGCCTCTACTACGGCATGATGGGCTGGGACCCAGAGACAGGCATTCCCACAGAAGGAAAGCTGCGCGAGTTAGGATTGGATCAGTACGTCGCTCTGGCACAATCTCTGCAGCAGAAGCCAGAGCAGCCCTTATAGATTTGGTTTCCATCTTCACTCGGGCTATACTGGTGCTCAAGAGGTTTGTGCGGTAGGTGCGTCAGCAAACCTTTTGCGGATACGGCAAAATGTACCGAATGAGACAGGAGGTTCTGTGCGATGAAAACTATCGATTTGCGCAGTGACACCGTAACCCTGCCTTCTCCCGCTATGCGCGAAGCCATGTACCGTGCTGAATTGGGCGATGACGTCTTTGGCGAAGACCCCACTGTGAATCGCTTGCAAGAGATGGCGGCAGAGCGGATGGGCAAAGAGGCAGCGCTATTTGTTGCCAGTGGCACGATGGGCAATTTGGTCGCCCTGTTAACCCACTGCGGCCGTGGCGATGGCGCCATCATGGGCAACCTTTCCCACACCTTCCTCAATGAGGCAGGCGGTTCGGCAGCATTGGGTGGAGTTTACCTGCTGGCTGTTCCTAACCAGCCAGATGGCACGATTGACCCAACGGTCATCGAACGCGTGATTCCCGTTGAAGACATCCACCATCCACGCGTGAGACTTATCTGTCTGGAAAATACGCACAATTACTGCAATGGGGCGCCCTTAACGGCGCAGTATACGGCAGAGATGGCTGCTCTGGCGCACCGTCATGGCATGGCCCTTCACCTGGATGGTGCGCGCATTTTCAACGCGGCGATTGCCTTGGGGGTAGAGGCACGCGAGTTGGCAGCGCCGGTGGACTCGGTCATGTTCTGCCTTTCCAAGGGCTTGAGTTGTCCGGTTGGCTCATTGCTTTGTGGCAGCGCCGAGTTCATCAAGAGAGCACGCCGTATGCGCAAGATGGTGGGCGGCGGCATGCGCCAGGCCGGAGTGCTCGCTGCAGCAGGCATTGTTGCCCTGGAGCAGATGGTGGATCGGCTGCAAGAAGATCACGAAAACGCACGGATACTCGCCCAGGGCATTGCCGAGATCCCCGGCTTGGGGCTGGATCCGAAAACAGTGCGCACCAATATCGTCTTCTTTGATTTTCTGGACCGCCGCATGACTGTAGAGCAATTTATCGCCGCACTCCAGAAAGAGGGAGTTCTGATCCTAGCGCTGGGTCCCAATCGGCTGCGCGCGGTAACGCATTATGGCATCGAACGCGCCGACATCGAACGGGCACTGCAGGTGATGCGGCGTGTCATGACGGCATAGGTTATGCCTTGTTTGCTATGGCATTCACGCCGTTCTCCCGCTTTCTCGCCGCCGCACGACGGCAGCCAGTAGACCATGTGCCGGTTGTCGCTGCCGCTAGCGACTTTTACTTGGCTCCACTCTTTGGCATCCCCGATCCTGACGACCCAGAAGCCAAATTGGAGATGCTGGTGCGCGGTGCAGAGTATTTCCCTGACCAACCCCTGTTGTTCGTCATTACTCCGTGCGCTGCACTGCACCTGAATATGCTGCGCCAGGTGGACAACCGCGACGCCTATTTCGAACGCCCGGAGGAGTGGCTGCGTGTCGGGCGCCTGTACAGCGCTCGCGAACTGGCACAAATCCACATCCCTGACCCGTCATCCTGCCCGGAACATATGGTCATGTTGCAGATCATCCAATGGTACTATGAGAACATCCCCCCAGAATTGGTTGAGCGTTTTGGCTATGTCAAGGGGCTAATCCGTTTTGAGAACCCCTTCGATCGGCTGGCGCAGAACCTGGGCACGGAATGGTTCAAGTTTATGTACACGGACCCTGCCTTTGTGCACGCTGCCATGGATTTGTTCACCGAAGCTAGCCTGGTAGGTGCACGCTCCCTGGCTGAGGAGTTTGGCGCGCCAGTTTGGGTAATGCTGGCTGAGGACATGCCTTCTATGTTGGGGCCAAAGCATTATTTGGAATTCGTAGCTCCTTATCACCGGCGCCTGTTTGAGGCTTTCCCTGAGGCGGTCAAGTTCATGCACAACGACGGGGATGCCGCGCATCTCATCGAAGTGCTGCCAGAGTGTGGGATGGATATCTGGCATATGGGCCCGCGAGTTCCTCTCGAGCAGGCCAAAGCCAAAATCGGGGCACGTGTTGCCTTGATGGGCAACCTTGATCCACTGCGCATCATGTTGCAGGGCAGTGATGAGCAATTTGATGCCGAATGCCGGCGCATTATCGAGGCAGGCAAACCAGGAGGAGGATTCGTTTTCTCCACTGGCGGTGAACTGAGCCCAGAGACGGACCCCGAGCGGGTGCGCGCCATGTCGTGGTATGCTCAACAATTTGGGGCATATACTTCATAAAAGAAAGCATTCAGCACTAACGCTCAACCACCATTCCTTCCATAATTCCCGCTGGTCAGCACTGCGTCAAAAAGGTTAATTGCCCCATCTCCGTTCACATCTTCTGGAGCGCTGCCTACCACCTGAGTGCCATAGCGCCCGGCGATTAGGACCAGGTCGAAGAGGTCCACGGTGTTGTCGCCATTGATGTCTCCTGCCAAGAGCTGGATGTCTGCTACAGCAGTTTCCCCACTTTCGCGAACGGTCAGGGCAGCACTCCGGTGGCGAAGGTAGCTTGCCATCTGAGCGATCAACTCGTGTGTTCCGGCGGGTACTCCGGCGATGCGGAAACTCCCGTCCGCACCCGTTGTGGCACTGTGTCCATCCACTGAGACGAGTATGCCCTGATGGTTCTCGCGGCCCTGTAGCAGGATGCGCCCCGTGATTGTACCAGTATTGAAACTCGGTGTAGGAGTCATGGAGGGCGCGGGAGTACGAGTTGCGGTCCTGGTTGGAGTAGGGGTAGCTTGCTCCCGCACCATGTTGGCCAGTGCCCCATAGGCAGGGCGCGGCGTCCCGTCCTGGTTCAGGATGGCAAACCAGGACTTTTGGTCGCAATAGTCGTTCCAAGGCACCAGCCCATAATCCAGATTCCACACGAACATGAGACCCATCCATGGCCAGTTCGTGCGCGCGTAACGGCAAGCCCGCACCAGGTAATCAGCTTGAGTCTGTGCGGAAACCCGCTGCCACCAACGGCTTGGCCAGCCATCATAGCCATAGCATGTCTGGCCAGGATCAATAATCCAACCGAATTCAGTCGCCCAGATGGGCTTGGCGGCATCGCCATACTGCACCATGACCTGGCGGTATTGCTCTACGCGGCGGAAACAATGGATGGGGTTGCTCGAGGCATCCTCGGGTGCGTAGCCAAAGCCATAGGGATGGGCACCTAACACATCGAAGTAGGGTTTTGCGCCGGCAGTATACATGCCGCGCAGGAACTGCACATCATCCATGGCCAGATCACCCACTCCGCCGTTCACTGCCAAGCCCGCACTGACAATGATGCAATGCGGATCGGCTGCTTTTGCCCGTAGGTAAGCCTCGCGCAGATAAGCGACATACTCCGCCGGATCTGCATAACGTGGTTTATGCCACATTTCCGCCAGGTTGGGCTCATTACAGATTTGATAGGCGGCAATGCGCCCGCGGTATCGGCTGACGATTTCATAGACTGCATTGCCCCAGCTCTGCACATCCGTGAGGGGGAGTTCCCAGCCCAAAAGGAGGAGCACTTTCAAGCCGTACCTCTCTGCTTCCTCTACCTGTTCCGGGAAGTATATCCTGACCCATTCGAATCCCATCTCAGCGGTCTTGCGCGCCCCCACGCTGCTGGCAATGTTTGTCCCATAACCAGTGTAGGCAACCTGCCCGTGAACGAGCAACGAATGAACGGGGCAGAACAGCATCAGTAGGATCAGGAATGGCAGCGTACGGCGCAAAGCTCTAGTGTACCAGGTTTCCATAGTATGGATGATACCCCACGTGTCTTTCTCAACCGCTCTCATTACCATTACACCGCTTGTCCTGGGAGGCAATCCTGGCATTCAATAAGTAAGACGCACCTGATCGGTGGGCGTTATGGCGGAGAAGTCGGAGGAACTCCACGCTCTTGAACCCGCGTTCCAGGATGTAGACCAGGTAATCCCCTAACAGCCCTTCCACTTCGGCGAGAGTTGCCGGGCTTAATTGCAAGCGTGCACAATCCGCATACTCGCGCGTTTGCAGATAACGCAAGACCTTGAATGCTGCAAGCGAAACCGGTTTGGCGCCACGCTGTCCCTCCCCACAACGCGGGCAAAGCATCCCGCCTTCCGCTGCCGAAAAGTAATTCACGATAGGCTCTAGCGTGGCATTGCAGCGCAAGCATTGGAAAAGCTGCGGACGGTAGCCAGCCAGGTTCAAAACTTGCATCTCCACGAAGCGCACCGTCAACGGCAAGTTGGATGACTGGCAGATCCAGTGCAGCGCCTCGCAAAGCAGGCAGTACAGCGGATAGTTCTCCGCCTGTTCCTCGCCAAAACAATCCACCAGTTCCCCCACATAGTAAGCATGGCTCATCCGCCACAGGTCTTGCCGTAGTGCCAGATAGGGTTCTATGGTCTGTGCTTGGGTGATAATGTCCAGATTACGGCCACGAGCCACCAGCAACTGCGTGCGCGTAAAGGATTCCAGGTGGCCAGCTTTGCGGCTGGTGGGCTTGCGGATACCCTTGGCGAGCAAGCGTAATTTGCCCAGATAAGGGGTGTACACCGTCAATAGGCGATCTGCTTCGCCAAAATCGCTGTGTTTGAGCACAATCGCCTCAGTGCGATAAATTCGCTCACGGTCGGGCATCGTCTGATGTCCCTTCTACGGCTTCTTGCTCCCTACATCGAGGGTGTTGAAGAATGCCTCTGTGGGCAGTGGTCGAAAACCGCTTTCCCTCTGTGCAAGACACGCGGATTAAGGCTTTGACTGTACCTTGGCCTTAGCCTCTTCCATAATCTTGACACTAGAACTGGTACCTATCCGAGTTGCACCGGCGGCGATCATCTTCAGGGCTGTTTCATAGTCGCGGATACCTCCGGCAGCCTTGACGCCCATGTCTTGCCCAACGGTATGGCGCATCAATTCCACATCATGTAGGGTAGCGCCACCTGGGCCAAAACCAGTAGAAGTTTTGACAAAGTCTGCTTGTGCCGCTTTAGCCAGCATGCACACCTTGACTTTTTCCTCATCGGTCAACAACGCTGCTTCAATAATGACCTTGGTCAAAACGTGGTGACGGTGTGCTACCTGGACGACTGCCTCGATATCGCGCTGCACAAGAGCGTCGTTCCCGCTTTTCAGTGCCCCGATATTGATGACCATGTCTACCTCGGTTGCCCCATCCCGAATGGCTAGCTCCGTCTCATAGGCTTTCACTTCAGGCAGAGTGGCTCCCAAGGGGAAGCCGATGGTACTGCTAACCTGCACAGGCGTGCCGCGCAAAAGCTCGGCGCACTGTCGGACATAACACGGGTTGACGCATACCGCAGCGAAACCGTATTCCCGTGCTTCTGCGCACAGTTTGGCAATTTGCTCCGGCGTAGCCTCTGGCTTGAGCAAAGTATGGTCAATATACCGCGCCAGTGTGGCGAGTTCCTGCCCTACTTGAGGCAAGGATTCGGAATCTGCTTTTCCCATTTTATCGCTCCTAACGGT
>Ga0315298_1007963_pt1 | contig 13709 bp, 10 predicted proteins | sample WHS_1_MG_FD_203077 | JGI IMG/M metagenome (GOLD analysis project Ga0315298, IMG submission 203077) | Extremophilic microbial mat communities from Washburn Hot Springs, YNP, Wyoming, USA - WHS_1_MG | ecosystem: Environmental > Aquatic > Thermal springs > Hot (42-90C) | place: USA: Wyoming...
TTCCTGGGCGGAGAGCAGAAGCTCGCCGCGCTTTCCGCCGCGGATCTGTTCGTATTGCCCTCCTATTCTGAAAACTTTGGGATCGCCGTCGTCGAGGCCATGGCGGCGGGAGTTCCCGTCGTCATATCGGACCAGGTCGCCCTCTGTCACGAGGTCCGGACGGCCGGTGCGGGCCTGGTAACGCCACGCACTGCCGAGGCTGTGGCGTCGGCCATGGAGCGGTTGGCACGTGACAGCGACTTTCGCCGCTCGGCCGGGTTGAACGCGAGAAGGTTGGCGCAAGAGGTCTTCTCCCGAGAGAGCATGTCAGGCCGCCTTCTGGAGATGTACGCGAGTGCTCTGGGAGCACGGAAGGGGGAATCCGCCGTCTAATGCCCTCCATCTCGCTGGTTGTACTGACCTACAACGAGGAACCCAATCTGGACCACTGCCTGCAGAGTGTACAGGGTCTGGTTCAAGAGATATTCATCGTCGACTCTGGCAGCACGGATCACACTACCAGTATCGCCAGGCGGTACACGGACCGCATCGTGTTTCACGAGTTCCAGAACCAGGCATCGCAGTTCAACTGGGCCATCGACAATCTGCCGATTTCGGGCGACTGGGTTCTCCGTCTCGACGCCGACGAGCTGCTCCTACCCGAACTGCGAGACGAGATCGCCCGAGTGCTGCCGACCCTGCCCGAGGACGTTACCGGTCTTTACATGAAGCGCAGGGTCCACTTCAAGGGTCGGTGGATACGCCACGGCGGCTATTACCCCATCTGGCTGCTGCGACTGTTTCGGCGCGGGAAGGCGCGGAGCGAGCAGGTGGAGATGGACGAGCACATCGTCGTCCTGGAGGGTGAGACCCGCAGACTGCGCAACGACTTCGTCGATGAGAACCACAAAGACCTGGCCTTCTGGACGGCCAAGCACGAGGCCTTTGCCGGCCGCGAAGCTCGCGTGCTCATGCGGCAGCGCGCCCGGACGAAGACGGGCGACACAGACGCCCGTCCGCCGCGAGGCCGGCAGGAGATGAGACGGTGGCTCAAGACCAACGTCTATGCCCGTGCCCCGCTCTTCCTGCGAGCCTTTGCCTATTTCATCTACCGGTATTTCTTCCGCCTGGGCTTTCTTGACGGCGTGGAGGGATTGGTGTTCCATGTGCTGCAGGGCTTCTGGTACCGCTTCTACGTGGACGCGAAGATCTGGGAAGCGGAACACAGGTTAGGGTAGCGGTTTGCGGGTCTTGATAGTCAGCCAGTACTTCTGGCCCGAAGACTTCCGGATCAACGATCTCGCCCAAGGGCTGGCGGAACGGGGTCACCAGGTTACCGTCCTGACCGGGATACCGAACTACCCCGGGGGACAGTACTACCCGGGCTACAGCGCATTCGGGCCAAGATGGGAAACCCGTGGCGCGGTCAGCGTCGTTCGGACACCGTTGCTGGCCAGGGGGCAGAGCAAAGGGGTGCGCCTTGCCCTGAACTACCTCTCCTTCGCCCTGTCGTCGAGCGTTCTGGGTCCGATATATCTAAGGGGGATGCCCTTCGACCTGATATTCGTCCACGAGCCGTCGCCCATCACCGTGGGAATACCGGCCATTGCGCTGAAACGGGCCAAGCGCGCCCCCATCATGTTCTGGGTGCTGGATCTCTGGCCGGAGAGCCTGTCGGCGACCGGGGCGGTTCGATCGCCCAGTATCCTCGGGGCGGTGGAGAAGCTGGTTCGCTACATCTACCGGAACTGCGATCGCGTCCTGGTGTCCTCCAGAGGGTTCGTTCCCAGGGTGGAGAAGCTAGGAGCAGAACCCGGGAGGGTGAGCTGGTTTCCCCAGTGGGCCGAGGCCTTGTACAGGCCGGTCGATCCGGAAGAAGCGGCTCCCCAGCGCGACGGATTGCCGGAGGGGTTCCGCGTCGTCTTCGCGGGAAACATCGGCGCCGCCCAGGGCTTCCCCACCATCGTTGCCGCCGCCGAAAGGCTGAAGGGCCGCGAGGATATCCACTGGCTGGTCCTGGGCGATGGCCGCATGCGGGGCTGGGTCGAAAGCCAGGTGAGAGAACGGGGTCTCTCTTCCACGGTGCACCTGCTGGGGCGGCATCCGATGGAGTCGATGCCCGGGTGGTTCTCGCTGGCCGATGCGCTGCTGCTGCCGCTGAAGCGCGATCCCATCTTCGCGCTGACCGTTCCGGCCAAGTTACAATCCTATCTGGCCTGCGCCAGGCCGATCATCGCATCCCTGGATGGTGAGGGCGCCCGGATAGTCGAGGAGGCCGGAGCCGGGCTCGCATGCCCGGCGGAAGATGCCGAGGCTCTCGCCCATGCGGTCCTGAGGCTGCGGCGGATGGCCGCGCCGGAGCGACGGGCCATGGGGCTGCGCGGCAGGGCCTATTTCGAAGCGCACTTCGAGCGCGAGATGCTGCTGGATCGTCTCGAGGGATGGATGGGAGAGCTGGTGCAGAATCAGAAGTGTGGCGGTCGCCGCCATGGATAGGCGGAAGATCCTCACGGTCATCGGCACCCGGCCGGAGGCGATCAAGCTGGCGCCCGTGGTGATGGCGCTCCGCCGCCATCCCGAGCGCTTCGTCTCCAGGGTCTGCGCCACGGGGCAGCACCGGCAGATGCTGGATCAGGCGCTAGAGCCCTTCGGTATCAGGCCGGACCACGACCTGGAGATCATGGCCCCGGGCCAGGGCCTAGCCCAGGTGACGGCGCGGGCCGTCGAGGGGCTGGACCGGGTGATCGCGCAAGAGCGGCCCGACGTGGTGCTGGTGCAGGGGGACACGACAACCGCCCTGTGTGGGGCGCTGGCGGCCTACTACCATCGGGTGGAGGTGGGCCACGTCGAGGCCGGCTTGCGCACGGGCAACAAGTACGCCCCCTTTCCGGAGGAGATCAACCGGCGTCTGATCGCCCCCCTGGCGGACTACCATTTCGCGCCGACCCGGCACGCCGCGGACGCACTGCTGGCCGAAGGGATCGCCTCCTCGAAGGTATTCGTCACGGGGAACACGGTGATCGACGCGCTCCTCTGGATCCGGGAGCGGGTGCGCCGGGTGCGCCCGGATCTCCCGGAGGGGCTGCCCGAGGCCCTCGACGGCCGACAAGTGGTCCTGGTCACCGGCCATCGCAGGGAGAGCTTTGGGGACGGGTTCGAGCAGATTTGTGCCGCCATCCGCGAGGTGGCCGACAGCTTCCCCGAGGTGGCCATCGTGTATCCGGTGCACCTCAACCCGAACGTGCGCGAGCCGGTCGGCCGCATCCTGGCCGACCACCAGCGCATTCACCTGCTGGAGCCACTCCCCTATCTGCCGTTCGTGTGGCTGATGGATCGAGCCACGGTGGTGCTGACCGACTCCGGCGGGGTGCAGGAGGAGGCGCCCTCCCTGGGAAAGCCGGTGCTGGTGATGCGGGAGACCACTGAACGACCCGAGGGTATCGAGGTCGGCAACGCCCGCCTGGTGGGGGTGCGGCGGAAGCGAATCGTGGAAGAGCTCTCCGATCTCCTCCGCGATCCCCAACAGCGCGAGGCGATGGCCAGGGTGAAGAACCCGTACGGCGACGGTCGCGCGGCCGAGAGGGTCATCGACATCCTTGCCAGCGCCCCCTGACCTGTGCCACACTCCGAACCTGGATCAACCAAGCACCCGAGAAACGAGGACCTGACAAATGGCTGCTATTCTCGTCACCGGCGGGAGAGGCTTCATCGGAACGAACCTGACCGCGGAGCTGCGCTCCCGAGGGCACGAGGTCTGGACCTGCGACTTACTTCAGGGGGAGGACCCCCGGCACATCAAAGCCGACGTGGGCGTCTATCAGCAGATGGATGCCCTGTTCCGAAAGCACAGCTTCGACTACGTCTACCACCTGGCGGCGGAGTACGGGCGGTGGAACGGCGAAGACCACTACGAGAACCTGTGGCGCACCAACGTCATCGGCACCAAGAACATGCTCCGCCTGCAGGAGCAGCATCGGTTCCGCATGATCTTCTTCTCCAGCGCGGAGGTCTACGGCGACTACGACCAGCTCATGTCCGAAGACGTCATGGAGCGGGTGCCCATCAAGCAGATGAACGACTACGCCATCTCCAAGTGGGCCGGCGAGCTCCAGTGCCTGAACCACGCGGCGATGTTCGGGACGGAGACCGTGCGGGTGCGGCCGGTCGGCTGTTACGGGCCCCACGAGTACTACAGCCCATACCGCGGGGTGATCCCGATCTTCGTCTACAGCGCCCTGACCGGAAGGCCGTTCACCGTCTACCGGGGCCACAAGCGGATCTTCGACTACGTCGAGGACACCTGCCGGACCTTCGCCAACATCGTCGACAACTTCATCCCGGGCGAAGTGTACAATGTCGGCGGCAGGGAGGAGTGGGTAATCGGCATCGAGGAGCTGGCCGAGATAGTGTTGGAGGCGACCGGCGCCCGGCGCGACCTGGCCCAGTACAGGGGAGAAGAGGGATTCACGACCCGGGTGAAGATAGTCGACTTCTCCAAGGCGCGTCGTGACCTGGGGCACGATCCGCGGATCGACATCCGCGAGGGCGTTCGGCGGTACGTGGCCTGGGCCCAGCGGGTCTACAGGCTCTAACATGAGGAGACGACAGAGTAGATGGATGACTACCAGCGGTACTACGAGGGGAAGACCGTTCTGATCACCGGCGGGGCCGGGGCCATCGGATCGAACCTGACTCGGGCGGTTGCCGAGCTGAGGGCGCGCACCGTCATAGTGCTGGACGATCTGTCGGCCGCCTACAAGTGGAACATCCCCTCCCTGCCGAACGTCCTGTTCGTGCAGGGGTCGGTCACGGACGAGGTGGCGCTGAAGAGGGTGTTCACCCTCAAGCCCGACATCGTCTATCACCTGGCGGCCTTCTTTGCCAACCAGAACTCCGTGGACTATCCCCAGCGGGACCTGATCACCAACGGGCTGGGCACCCTGCTGGTCTATCAGTATGCCCAGATGTGCGGATGCAGCAGGGTGGTCTACGCATCGTCGGGGTGCTCTATTCACGACTCAGAGGCGCCGCTGCCGCTCAAGGAAGAGTTCATGTCCATGCACCTGACGACGCCGTACCAGATCACGAAGATGCTCGGGGAGCTGTATGGGAACTTCTTCTACCACCACTACGGCCTGCCCGTGGTGAAGACCCGCTTCTTCAACTCCTACGGCCCGGGGGAGGTGCCTGGCCAATATCGCAACGTGATACCCAACTTCATCTTCTGGGCCTTATCCGGGCTGCCCCTGCCCTTCACGGGGAGTGGCGAGGAGACGCGGGACTTCACCTACGTGATGGACATCGTCGATGCGCTACTCAGGGCCGGCTACCACGAGCGGGCCATCGGGCAGGAGATGAATATAGCCTCGGGTCGCGAGGTGAACATCCTGGGGATGGCGGAGCTGATCAACGAGCTGGTGGGGAACAAAGCCGGTATCGTGCGGGCGGAGCGCCGGGTGTGGGACACCAAGAAGCGGTTGCTGGCCAGCGTGGAGCGAGCCAGGGAGCTCATCGGCTACCAGCCGCGCATGGAGTTCGAGCAGGGTCTGCGGACGACGATTCAGTGGTTCCGCGACCACTGGGAGGACATCCGGCGGGACGCCGAGTTCCCCCCCGGCATGTCCGCTGCCGTCCGGGGGGTGGTAGTGAAGAAACAGGGGTAAGCGATGGACGGCAGGAGCTGTCTCGTCACGGGGGCGACGGGCGCCGTCGGGCCGGGCCTGGTCGGCGAGCTCCTGGGGCAGGGATACCGCGTGCGCACGCTGGCAAGACGGCCGGTGCCGTCCCTGAGCGTCGATGGCTTGGTGGATGCCCTGTGGGGCGATCTGGGGGATAGAGAGTTGGTGGCGCGGGCGGTGTCGGGGACAGACATAGTCTTCCACCTGGCGGCGAAGCTCCACATCCCCAACCCCAGCCCGGAGATGCGCGCCGAGTACGAGAGGGTTAACGTCGAGGGCACTCGGGCTCTGGTCGAGGCGGCCAGAGCGGCCGGGGTGAAGAGGCTGGTGCTGTTCAGCACGGTCTCGGTCTACGGTCCAACGGGACCAGAACCGGTGGACGAGACCGCCCCGCCCAACCCCGACACCATCTACGGGGAAACCAAGCTCCGCGCGGAGCAGGTGGCCCTGTCCGCCACGGAGGCGTCCTCCGGCAGCCCCATGTCGGTCGTTCTCCGCATGGCCGCCATCTACGGGCCACGGATGAAGGGGAACTACGTCAGCCTGGCCAACGCCCTGGCCGCGGGGCGCTTCGTCCCCGTGGGAAACGGAGCGAACCTCCGGACGTTGATACACGAGAGGGACGCCGTGGCCGCGGCGATCCTGGCGGCGCAGCACCCGCTGGCCGCCGGCCGCGTCTACAACGTCAGCGATGGGGCGATCCACAGCCTGAGCGAAATCATGGCCGCCATTTGCGGCGCCCTGGGGCGGCGTCCGCCGCGCCTGTACGTCCCTCTTTCCGCGGCCCGCTTAGCGGCGGCGATGCTGGACACCGCGATGGCCGCAACCGGCCGCCCGCGGCGGCTGCTTTCGGCGGTGGACAAGTTCGTCGAGTCCGTGGCCGTGCGGGCTGACCGGATCCAGCGGGAGCTGGGATTCCGCCCCGAGTACGACCTCCAGCGGGGGTGGCGGGAGACCCTGGCGGCCATGGCCGCGGAAAGGGGTCCTGCCCGCTGAAGCGGCCGCCCTGGCGAGGGGCGCCCTCGGCGCGGCTCAAGTTACCTGGTGTAGTCGAGCGGTACGGTTATGTCGGTTAGCGCTGCCCTCCCGGTCGGACTGTCGGCCTTGACGGCCTTCCTGCTGACGTGGACGGGTGTCTCTCTCCTCCGCGCCCTGGCCCCGCGCTGGGGTTTCATCGACATCCCCAACGAGCGGAGCTCCCACCAGCGGCCAACGCCTCGGGCCGGCGGGCTGGCCTTTGTCGTGGCGGTGCCCGTGGTGGCGGTTGCAGCCTCCTCCTGCAGCGGGATCCCCACGTTCCCAGGGGAGGCGGCGCTGCTGCTGGGCGGGACGCTGGTCGCCGCCGTGGGCCTGGTCGACGACCGCCGGGGGCTGCCGGTGCGGGTGCGGCTGGTCGCCTACCTGGCCGCCGCGGCGATTCTCACCCTTGGCGCCGGATGGCTTGATGAGCTACAATGGCCGGGCGGCCCGGGGCTGGTGCTGGGATGGTTGGGGCTGCCCCTGACGATCCTCTGGATCGCCGGCCTCACCAACATCTACAACTTCATGGACGGGATCGACGGCATCGCCGCCGCGCAGGCCGTGGTAGCAGCTGGCGCCGCCGCTTCCCTGGCTCTTTGGGTGAGTGACGGAGGCCTTGCCCTGTTCGCAGCGGTGCTGTCCGGCGCCGCGGCGGGCTTTCTGCTGCACAACCGCCCACCGGCGCGGATCTTCATGGGCGACGTGGGCAGCGCCTTTCTCGGCTACACCTTCGCCGGGCTGGCGGTGCTGTCCGGGCGGGCGGCAGCTGCCCCTGTTCCCTTTGCCCTGTGGCTGGTTCTGCTGGCGCCCTTCCTGTTCGATGCGTCTCTCACGCTGGCGGTGCGGGTGGCTCGGGGTGAGCGCTGGTACGAGGCTCACCGCCAGCATCTGTACCAGCGGCTCGTTCGGCTGGGGTGGTCCCACCTGGCCGTGACAACCGTGTATTTGTGCGCCGACCTGGTGTTGGCCGGGATAGCCCTGGCCTACCGCGCCATCGGGCTCGATGGCGGCTCGCTGGCGCTGGCAACCTCCCTGCCACTGGTCGGCATCCTTGGCTTGGTCCGATGGGCCGAGGGAGGCGGGGCGACCCCCTTTATTAAGGGCCGACCCAGGGGTGAGCAACAGTAATCGCGGCCCTGGTGTTCCGTCAACGTGATCGCGATAGGGCTGGAGGGGAAGCTTCAGCCGACCCGGCTCAGCTAGCGCTTCTCTTCCCAAGTATCGCGATCACCAGATCGAAGGACAGAGATCCTCGAGGTGGGCATGCGGCTGAGATTGAGCCTTCGCGGAAGACATCTCCTGCTCATGGACGTTCTCTGCGTGGCGGTGGCCTTCGTCCTGGCCTTCGCCCTGCGCCTGGACGGCCCTTCCAACCTGTTCCAGACCCACCTGGCCCGCTTCTTCTGGCTGTTTCTCCCCCTGCTGGCGCTTCGCCTGGGGGCCAACCTCCGCTTCAACCTCTACCAGCGGCTGTGGCGGTATGCCAGCATCGAGGAGATGCAGTCCATCGTCCTGGCCACCACCGCCGCATCCCTGGCCTTCGGCCTGCTGGTGCTGGCCCTCGCTCTCGGCGGACCCGGATGGCCGACCCACGGCCTGCCCCGCTCCATCGTCGCCATCGAGTGGCTGCTGTCGCTGGCCCTGCTGGGTGGAAGCCGCTTCTCCCTCCGCGCGATCCAGGCCGGAAGGTGGGTGGGGGGCCACGCCGTCGCGCAATCCTCCATCGGCACCATCAAGAGGGTGCTGGTGGTGGGGGCCGGTGATGCGGGCGCCACCGTGGCCAGGGAGCTGCATCTTCGGCCCCGGCTAGCCATGGAGCCGGTGGGGTTCATCGACGACGATCCGGAGAAGCAGGGCAAGCTGATCCACGGCGTCAAGGTGGTCGGGAGCAGGCGGGAGCTGGTCCCTGCTATCGCCCGACTCGCCGTGGACTCCGTCATCGTGGCGATGCCCACCGCCCCGGGCGCCATCATCCGCGAGATCCTGCGGGACTGCGAGAGGATCGGCGTCGGCGTGATGACGGTGCCGGGTATGGCGGAGCTGATCTCCGGCCGGGTCACCGTCAGCCAGGTCCGGCCGGTGCAGGTGGAGGACCTGCTTCGGCGCGAGCCGGCCAACATAGATCTGGAGGCCATCGCCGGCTTCCTGGAGGGGGCGACGGTGCTGGTCACTGGCGCCGGGGGCTCCATCGGCTCGGAGCTGTGCCGCCAGATCGCGGCCTTCCATCCGGCGCGGATGCTGCTTCTCGGGCGGGGCGAGAACAGCATATACCACATCCACACGGAGCTGCTCTCCCGGGGCCTTTCTTCGACCGAGATGGTCCCCATCATCGCCGACACCCGGGACCTGCCCCGCATCAAGACCATCATGCGGAAGCACGACCCTACCATCGTCTTCCACGCCGCGGCCCACAAGCACGTTCCGTTGATGGAGGCGAACCCGTCGGAGGCCGTGGCCACCAACATCTTCGGCACTAGGAATCTGCTGGACGTCTCGGCGGAGATGGGGGTGGAGAGCTTCGTCCTGGTGTCCACCGACAAGGCGGTCAACCCCACCAACGTCATGGGGGCCACCAAACGGGTGGCCGAGATGATGCTGCAGCGGATGGCGGCCACCACCGGGCGACGCTTTCTGGCGGTCAGGTTCGGGAACGTCCTTGGCAGCCGCGGGAGCGTCCTGCCCCTCTTCAAGCAGCAGATCGCCGCCGGTGGCCCCGTCACCGTCACCCATCGGGAGATCACCCGCTACTTCATGACCATTCCCGAGGCGGTGCAACTGATCATCCAGGCCGCCGCTATGGGCCGCGGGGGCGAGATCTTCGTCCTGGACATGGGCGAGCCCATCAGGATCTACGACCTGGCCGTGGACCTGATCCAGCTCTCCGGGCTGGAGCCCCACCGGGATATCGCGATAAAGATCACGGGCCTGCGGCCGGGCGAGAAGCTGCACGAGGAGCTGTTCACCGCCTCGGAGAGGCAGGTCTCGACGAAAAACAGTCGAATCTTCGTCTCCTCCCTGCAGTGGTCCGACGGGGACCGGCTGGAGAGGGGGCTGCAGCAGCTCGCCATGCTGCTGGCATCGGGCGGGGATAGCCCGGCGCGGTTGATCGCCGCCCTCTGCCACCTAGTCCCCGAGTTCACGCCGATGGACGGCAGCAGGCCGGCCGTCGCCATCACCAAGGACACTGGATGGACGAGTATCTCCAAACGGCGCTAGAGGGTCTCCGGATAGTCATCACCTTCTACGGTCTGGTCTATTTCCTCGGCGCGGGGCCCACCTCCCTACTTCTCCCCGAGGACTGGCGCCGGTACCGCCTTCTTCTCACCCCGATCGTCGGGTGGTGCCTGCTGGTTCTAGCCCTTTTCGCCATCAACATGGTGGCCGGTGTGCGGAGCGGGATGCCGGTGGTGCTGGTGGCGGCAGCCGCCGCCGACGGCGTCGCCCTCTGGCGCCGTCGACGCCGATGGAAGGCGGAGATCGGGGAGCCGCTGGTTCCCCTCTGGATGGGGGTGGCCCTGGTGGCGCTGGCGCTTATCCCCCAGGTCGCCCAGAGATCCCTCGGGCTGCTCTCCTTGAACATGGACGAGGAGGTCTACTACCCGGCCACCAGCTACATCCTGGCCTACCCGGCCACCGGCGGACCCCATCGCCTGACGGAGCAGTTCCTGGAGGGCATCAGCCTGTACGGTTGGGCCTTCCAGCACACCATGGCCGCGGTCAGCGCCCTTACGGGATATCTACCCTTCGTGGTGTACATACCCACCACCTACTGTCTGCTGGGCCTCAGCGTCCCCGCCTGGTACATCTTCTATCGCGAGGTGCTGGGGTTGGGGCAGAGGGGGAGCCTGCTGGCCAGTTGCTTCTACACCTTCGCCGGACTGCCCCTCTGGTTCGCCACCTACGGATACGGTCCGCAGATGGCGTCCCTGGTCGCCATTCCGGTGGGCACCGTCGCCCTGCTAGGGACCATCGGCCGTGGAGGGGTGCGCCGGACAGCTCTGGGCGGGATCATCATCGCCGCGGGCCTGGCATCGTACTACCGGGTCATCGCCCTGCATTACCTGTTCACCCTGGCTCCCGTGGTGGCCCTGGTGGCGGTCCGGCAGCGCCACTACCGCCCTGTGGTGAGAGCGGCGGCCGTGGCGGTGGCAGCCTTCGTGGTGGGGCTCCCCAGCCACTGGCACGTGCTCCAGTGGTACTTCCTCCAGGGAGCCATCGAGCAGGCGCGGAACATCGGGGAGAACTGGAGCGAGGGCTGGGGGGTCACCCGGTTCGAATCCCCCAGCGTGGGCCTGGGCTTGGAGGCCTACGAGTGGGTGCACAGGGTGCCGGGAGACGGCGCAGCCACCTTCCTGAGGCAAACCCTGGACCCGTACGCCGCGCCGGTCACCGGGCTCTTGCTGGCCGTGGCCCTTCTGGGCCTGGTGGGGTCGGTGCGCCGCCGGCCGGAGGCCGCGGTCATCTTGGCGGGCTTCGCCGCCTATATGGCCTTCGACCGCTTCGTGCTGGACTTCAAGTACGGCTACTTCAAGCTGCTGGCCGCGGGGGCCCCCCTGGTGTACGGCTACCTCGTCCTGGGCGTGGGCATTCCACGGGGGCGAAGCTGGCGCTCGTGGCCGGTTTCGCCGCGTCTCCTGGCTCGTGCCGCCGTAGGGATGCTGCTGGCGGTCGTCGCCGTCTACCTGCTGCACAACTCCTACGAGTCCATATGGTTCAGCGCCAGCGGATGGGGGTGGTCGATCCCTTCCTCGCTGGCGCTGGATCTCCACCAGATGGGGAGGACCGTCGAACCGGGCGCCAGGGTGTTCATAGCGGGTCGCTTCGAGTACCCGATTCCGCCGGACAGGCTGGAGCTTCGACAGGATCACATCTTCGGCATGAAGACACCCGATGAGGAGAAGACCATGTGGGCCAGGCGGGTGAGGGCCATGGCCATGGCGGAGCTGCTCCACGCGGACGTCTACGGATACTTCGACACGCTGCAGGTGTGGCGCCACTACAACCGGCTGCTCCCCGACGAGGCGTACGACTACTACCTGCTGGCCCCGGAGAACGACCCGCGCCTGGACGGCCTGGATCGCGGCGACTTGGTGTGGTCGGGCTCGGACCTCGCCCTCTACCGAAGCCGGGGGGTGGTGCGAGAGACCCCCTGGACCCTCTGGCAAAAGCGGGGGAGCCTGGCCATCTTCGCGCTCAAGCCCCTCTCTTTCACCCTGGGTGGCCGGACCATCCGTTTCGCCGGCGACCCATCCCCGGCGGGGCAGGTCCCTCAACCCCCCGGGCGCCTACGGATCGGGCTGCTGGCCTTTTCAGAGACGTGGGTATCGATCGAAGCCGGGGACTTCACCCGCCGCCTGGATCTTCAGCCCGGTCTCACCTGGTACACCACCCCCACCATCCCGATGCGGGGGAGCGTGGAGGTCCAGACCATGGGTGATCCCCTGGGCGTGGTGGCCCTGCGCGTGCTGGAGCCGGGGTCCGAGGAGAGAGAGCTGGTTCCACCCTCGGTGATCCGCGACGACCTCTACGCCTCCAGCAGCGTTCTGCGGCTGGAGAACTGGCTCACCGACCCGTTTCGCGGTAAGGGGCCGGGGTCGCTATGAGGGAAGCCCACGTGCGGCCGGATGAGAGCGGGGAAGAAGGGCGCCCGGGGATGAGCCCGGGTGAGAAGATGGGACCCCCTTCCTGGCACAGCAGCCCATACCGGCGGATCCTGGCCGTCGCCATTCTGGCTGTGGTCGCCCTGGCCAGCGTCATCTCGATGCCAGTGCCGATGCCCGACAGCTTTACCACCACCGGGGCCTCTGCCGTGGCAGAGGTGAACGACTGGGCATCGGCCGGGCACACCTTCCGGACCGACCGCGAAGGGCTGTGGAGGATCGACGTGGCGATGTCTACCCTGAAGGCGACGGAGGCGGCGGACGTGCAGTTCTACATCCGAGAGCAGCCGAAAGGCCCCAACCTGAGGGAGCTGAGGCGAAGCCTGACCGAGATACCGGAGGGGAAGGCTCTGGAGATCTACTCCACGCGGTTCGGTCATCTGCCGTGGGTTACCTTCCAGTTCGAGCCGCTATACGGGTATGCCGGGAAGCAGCTCTACTTCAACATCGAGGGGAAGGGGATACCCAGGGAGAGCACGGTCCAGGTGCTGTTTGCCTATCCGAACAGCTACACTCGGGGGGAGGCCTACACCAACGAGCAGCCCGCCGGTGCCACGGCCCTGTTCCGCACCTTCACCATGGGAACCACGTGGGAGCTGGCGGCCGTCACCGCATCGCGGCTCGCGCAGGAGAGGCCCGGTTTCCTGGGAACGGGGTGGGCCTACCAGGGGCTCGCCGCCGCCTTGCTGCTGGCCATCTTTCTCCTCTTCGCCTCCCTGGCCACCCTCGGACATCAGGAAGGCCACCAATAGTTGGTGGAGATCAGGCCGTAGATGGCAACCCCGTTCAGATAGAGCAGGAAGGTGCAGAGGAGCGCCAGCCCCGGGTTTCTGAGTCGGGAGGGGATCAGCTGCCCCAGCCCTGCGGCCAGCAGGTAGGCGATGGGGACGAGAGCAGGGAAGAAGTACCGCGCATGGGTCGGCCACTCCATGCCCCTGCGGACCGAGGTGAAGGAGGGCGTGGCCGCCGCCCCCATGGCGTACATCAAGGCCGAGGCCATCCACACGGCCAGAGCCACCAGTATCAGACCGGCCAGACAGGTCGCGCATCTCCAGCCGACAGGCCCGGACCGGCCAGTGGAGAACCGTACTAGCCGGATCGCCAATCCCACCAGGGCGATAGCTGCCACCACCCCCGTGAGCTGGAACACCGAATCGGGGGGGCTGTAGTCATCCCTCCACAGGGGCAGCCAGAAGCTCTTGTACTGGTAGATGAAGGGCTGGATACTGAGCGAGCCCATCTTCAGCATGGCGGGCAGGAGGGTTTCGAAGCGGCCGACGGCGCCGCGGGTCAGCCCATTCAGAGCCGACAGCCCCAGGCGGCTGGGAGAGATGAGGGCGAAGAAGGCTACATCTGCCACGGCGATGGCCGC
>Ga0315298_1007965_pt1 | contig 13708 bp, 10 predicted proteins | sample WHS_1_MG_FD_203077 | JGI IMG/M metagenome (GOLD analysis project Ga0315298, IMG submission 203077) | Extremophilic microbial mat communities from Washburn Hot Springs, YNP, Wyoming, USA - WHS_1_MG | ecosystem: Environmental > Aquatic > Thermal springs > Hot (42-90C) | place: USA: Wyoming...
AGGTTTTCACATAACCAGCAGCCCGACGGAGAGTGCCTGTCGTCATGTAGTAGGAGACAGGCTAAAGCGAGGAGGGATGCGATGGACAGAAGAAGGAGCGCAGTATATCACATCCTTACGTTTGAAATGGAAGAATAATGAATGGGAAGACTACTGGTTAAGTTATCGTTCTAATTATTCGGGGTTGCCTAAAATTTGAATTACACTCTATTTTTGGTTAGTTATCAATTTTTGATATTTAATATTTTTCGTGTTGATCTGTGTTTTTCCGTGGCTAATTGACCAGAGTTTGAATTAATTTTTGGACTTGATAAATGTCACATCAAGCGTTAATATATAGGCATTAAGCCGTCTCAGTTATTTAAATTTACTCTGATTAGGAGAAGTTATATGAACTATATGATCCATACATTTATTTCTTTGGCAATATGTATTTCGTCTGAATTAGATATTCCTTTCGGTGTCGCTGATTCTGCTTGGAAATCGGAATTAGGAAATCATCGTGTCCGTATATATGTTCCTGAAAAGTCCGATGCAGTTTTAGCAGAGATCTGTTGGAGAAGACGTGATCCAAAGCCAGAAAACAAAGCTATCATGGTATTTGATGCCTCAACAGGTGAACAGATCAACAACGTATTTGTATCAGAGATAAATCGGGAATTAGGAAAAATTATCTTCCAACCAAAAACTGTCCCCGGTGAATATTATGTTTATTATATGCCGTATAGAGCTAATCCGTTGCCTTGGGCTTATGTGACAGAATATTTAATCCCACAGTCAACAGCGGATCAAACATGGCTTGATAGCATTTCAAATATTGACAATCTTCCGAAAGCGAAAATCCTTGAAATACAGGCAAGGACGGAATTTGACCGCTTTGATCCTATGGAGATAATAGCAACAGAGGAAGAGGTAAGATCGCTTATAGAATATAATAAAGATCAATCATACTTATTATTTCCAGAAGACCGCAAGTATCCAATAAGAATGACAGATGATCTGCCTTTAAGATGGATACGAAGCGGTGCAAAGAATGAATTTTTTGGTGAAGCTCAGCGGGGCGAATTTTTTGTATTCCAAGTTGGTGTTTATCCGATTAAATCAAACATTGAGGATATAGATATAGATTTTGATAGATTGACAATGCCAATAAGCGACTTCCGATGTTTCAATAAAGGTGGGATTGATTGGTTAGGAAGACCGATACATAAAACCATATCTATTGAAGCTGGCAAGGTTGGTGCTTTATGGTTTGGAATGCAGATTTTAGAAGATGCAGAACCCGGTGAATATCATGGCAAGCTAATAATCAAGCCAAAAAATCTCCCTGAAACGTCGGTCAAAATATCGTTGAAATTGGACGAAAAGATCATAGAAGATCATGGAGATAATGAACTTTGGCGACTTGCAAGGCTTAGATGGCTTGACTCAAAGATCGGTCTTGACGATGAGATCACAAAGCCTTATATACCATTAAAGATCAACGATAAAGAAGTTGAATGTCTCGGAAGAGCAGTTAAATTTGCAGACAACGGTTTGCCAGAAAGCATAAAAAGTGGTTCTAATGAGATATTAGCAAAGCCTATTAGTATAAACATCAAGACTGAAAATGGTCTGATCTCATCTGATAACTCTAATATCACATTATCAAAGAAGTCCAATGGAACGATAATTTGGGATTCGGTCTCTGAAAACGAATATTTCACTATCAACTGTCAGTCAAAAATGGAATTCGACGGCTTTATCAATTTTCGTATATCTATGAAGTCAAAGAAAAACCTTGATGTCAAAGATATTTGTTTAGATATTCCGATCAAGCGAGAGATCGCCGTTTATATGATGGGAATGGGTTGTAAAGGCGGTTATCGTCCAAAGGATTGGAAATGGGTTTGGGACGAAAATTTGGCGAATAATAGTATCTGGATCGGCGATGTTAATGCTGGGATTTACTGTAAACTCAAAGGAACTGAGGACATTTGGGAACTATACAGACTTAAATCTGATGGAATACCGAAGGATTGGCATAACGGCGGAAAAGGCGGTTGTAGGGTTTTTGAAGATAACGATGTTGTAGTCGTCCAAGCTTACACAGGCGAAAGAAATATAAAAGACGGCGAAAAATTAGACTTATGTTTCAGCTTGATTATAACACCATTAAAGCCTCTGGACGCTTCACATTGGAATCAGAGATATTATCATGCTTACGTCCCAATTGATACAGTCAAGCAATCTGGCGCAAATATAATCAATATACATCATGGAAATGAGATCAATCCAAATATCAATTATCCCTTTGTGGTACCAGAGAAAATGGCAAAATACATAAAAGAAGCTCACGAGAAGGATATTAAAGTTAAGATATACTATACAATTCGTGAATTAAGCAATTATACCGCTGAGATATGGGCATTAAGAAGTTTAGGCTATGAGATATTCATTGATGGCGGAGGCGGTGGGCATTCTTGGCTTTGTGAGCATTTAGTCTCTCATTATACACCTGCTTGGCATCATGTTTTTTCTGATACAGAAGTGGATGCGGCGATTGCTACAACTGGTCTATCAAGATGGCATAATTATTATCTTGAAGGCTTGCGATGGTTGATCAAGAATGTCGGCATTGACGGTCTATATCTTGATGGCATTGGCTATGATAGAGAGATAATGAAGCGTGTCAGAAAAGTTATGGACAAAGAGCGTGAAGGATGTTTGATTGACTTCCACTCTGGCAACAATTTCAGCCCTCAATATGGTCTATCAAACTGTGCAACTCAATATTTAGAGCATTTTCCCTATATTGATAGCCTTTGGTTTGGCGAGGGGTTTGATTATGATGAATCACCTGATTATTGGCTTGTAGAAATATCTGGCATACCATTCGGTTTATTTGGTGAGATGCTTCAAAACAATGGCAATCCTTGGCGCGGAATGATCTATGGTATGACAAATAGGCTTGGCTGGGGCGGAGATCCGAGAAATATATGGAAATTCTGGGACGAATTCGGCATTCAAGATGCACAAATGATAGGATATTGGGACAAAAATTGCCCCGTCAAGACTGACAATGAAAATATATTAGTGACTGTCTATCGGAAAAAGGGTAAGTCGCTTATCTCCATTGCAAGCTGGGCAAAAGAATCTACAACTTGTAAATTGTATATAGACTGGAACGCACTTGGTCTTGATGAAAAGAAAGTATCTTTATATGCTCCTGAAATTGAGGGATTTCAACAGTCTGCGATATTTAAACCAACAGACGAAATACCAATAGAACCCGGACGCGGATGGATGCTGATTATCAAATAGTAAAACGTTAAAGTTGATTTAATAGATTGATCATACATACTGATTTTGATACAATGTGAATCAGTAGAATGAAAAATTTATTATGTATAAAGGGGGGTTATCAATGAGACTAATAATTTTATTCTGTAGTTTTTTATTTATCACATTGTTAATAGGCAGTGCTAATGCAGATTTGAACGAAGGTTTGGTCATATATTTCTCATTTGACAACATTGACGGCAAAAAAGTTATAAACGAAGCCAATAATAAGCTAAATGGGACTCTTGAAGGTGAAGCTAAACAGGTTGCGGGATATGTGAACAAAGGAGTAGCGTTAAACGCAGATGCCGAAGAAGGAACACCCGGAAGCGATTTTGTGCGTGTTGCCAATGCTCCAGAGGTCAACGTTGACAAGCAGTTTACAATAGCTATGTGGGCAAAAGGCACTAATTTTGGGGCTTATCGGACTTTAATGTCAAAAACTGACGGAGGGGCTTATGCACTAACAGTTGAAAATGGAAAACCAAACTCATGGATACACATTTCAGGCGATTACCTACAAGCATCTGGAAAAACGAGCATTGAAAAAAACAGATGGTATCACTACGCTTTGACTTTTGATGGCAATGATGCTATCGTCTATCTTGACGGAAAAGAAGATGGTAAAGGATCAAAAAAGGGAAATATTACTTTAAGTGGTGCAGATTTTATGATCGGTGCAGAACCATCAGGACAAAATGTTGATCCTTCTTATCCTGCATGGCATGGTGTCATTGATGAGTTTTACTTTTATAACCGTGCTTTATCACTGGCGGAGATCAACCAAATATTGAAAAAGACAGCAGTTGTTGATTATAAAGGCAAACTCGCTCAGGCATGGGGAAGCATTAAAAGGTTTTGATCAGTAATCAGTGATCAGTTATTATCAATAAGAAAGGATTTTATTATGGCTAAAGAAATAAGGTTCGGCATAGTTGGTTTAGGAATGGGTGCAAACAGGGCAGATATAGCATCAAAAACTCCCGGAGCGAAATTATCATGTGTCTGCGACATCGTAGAAGCAAATGCTAAGAAGGTCGCAGAAAAATATGGCTGTGCTTATGAGACTGATTATGAAAAAATGCTCAAACGAGATGATGTTGATGTAGTCGGAGTCATGACTCCAAGTGGACTACACGCAGAATTTGCCATTATGGCAGCAAAAGCTGGCAAGCATGTCTTCACGACAAAGCCAATGGATATACTCGTTGAAAAGTGCGATGAACTCATAGAAACAGCGAAAAATGCCGGTGTCATTCTCGCAGTTGATTTCGGGGAGAGATACCTATCTGCAAATAAAAGAGTGAGAAAAGCTATACAATCAGGCATGATGGGAAAGGTATTTTTAGCCGATCTAAGAATGAAATGGTATAGATCGCAGGGATATTACGATGGTGGATCGCCAGCAGGATGGAGAAGCAAAAGACGATATGAGGGTGGTTCTGCTGCTAATCAAGGAGTCCATTTTATTGACCTGATCCAATGGTTTATGGGACCTGTTAAGACCGTTATCGGCAAAAGTGCGACAATTGCTCATAACATAGAAACTGAGGATTTAAGCCTTGCTATACTTGAATTTGAAAACGGTGCCTACGGAGTTTTGCAGACAACGACATGTAACAATCCCGATCTTGGTAGTGCTATGGAGTTTTCTGGCACAAATGGGACGATCTCTTGGAAAAATTCAAAGGTAGAATTATTCAGCATCGCGGATAAACCTAATGCCAGTCTTGATGAAATAGAGGTTGAATCTGGACCTGCAAATATAATAGAAGATATGGTGTCAGCTATTAACAATGGCACACCTGTCGCAGTTGATGGCTATGAAGGCAGAAAATCTGTTGTCATATTTAACGCGATTTATGAATCATCAAAAATAGGAAGACCTGTAAATCTTTGATTGTTTACTTAAAGTGATCAGTGACAAGTGACGGATAGAGAATATCCTTTATCTGTCACAATTACTGATAGCTTATAATGTTTGTGCATTCACAAGGGAAATAAAATGGAATGGAGAATAGAAGTTGGTTATAAACCAAATGCCACGGATTCTTACGGAGAAGGTATAAAAAAAGATATAGAAGACTTAGGTATTTCAGGCGTTAAAGACGTTAAAACAATGCAAATATATATGCTATTTGGCGATATTGATGAATCTGATGTGGAATACATAAGTAAAAATCTATTAACAGATAGCATTACACAATATTACGAATATAAAGGATCAGAACACCATAAAAACGATATAGGGGCATGGATGATAGACGTAACATATAAGCCCGGGGTTACTGATGCTGTAGGGGATAGCACCGTCAAAGGTATAAAAGACTTGGGCATTTCTGGAATAAAATCAGCGAAAACAGGCAAGAGATTCATCATAAAAGGAGAACTAACAGAGGACGATATAGCAACTATTTGCAGAAGGTTGTTAGCTAATGAAGTAATCCAAAACTATAATTACTATAAAATAAAAAGTAACGATGAAACAGCTTAGATGTTTATTTTATATTGGGGTTGATAACAGTTGGCTATCTCTCTTAAAAGATATTTGTTTTTTCTACTATTGATCTTTCTGTATCCGATAACAGCAAATAGTGATGATTATTTCAATAGGATCACTATGGCTTCAGATGGAAGGATAACCAGATTTGACCATTCTCCGATAACTGTATATATTTCATCTCCTGATGTTCCAGACGATATAAAACAATCTTACGTTGACGATATAGAATATGCACTTGATCAATGGTCAAGTATTTCAGAAGGGCAGTTGAAATTTCAAAGGATAGAAAAAGAAGACGCAGATATTCGGATATGTTGGACAAATAAACTCCTAAGTCCAGAAGGCGATCCATTAGGAGAATCAAGTTTAGTCCAATTTAGCCAAAATAAATTCTATGTTAATGTGTCAATATTGATAAAAGGGATACCGACTTCAGCAACATCTGTCCATAAAGAGATTAGAACGGTCGCTTTACATGAGATAGGACACGCCATAGGTCTCTGGGGACATAGTAAAGACGTTAATGACGTTATGTATCTCAAAACAAAGGCTATGTATCCTACAAGAAGAGATAAAGAGACTTTAATTAAATTGTTATCATACCCTAATGGCTCGGCTTTTCACGATAATGCAATATCTGAACTTAAAGCTGATATATCCGAAAATGCTTATGCTCCTCATCTCCATCTTTGGTTAGGTTCTGTTTATGCAGATAAAGGCTATGATGATTTGGCGATTCAGGAATTGACATACACATTGAATCTTGATCCTAATTTTCTGAAAGCAGCAGATAGACTCGCCAGGATCTTTCAGAAAGAGGGAATGAATCAAAAAGCGATACAATATTATCGTGAATTAGCTAGGCATGAGCCTTCATCTGGACTATTTGGCATGATAGGAATGCTTTATTTTCAGCAAAAAGATTATCCTTTGGCTATAGATTATTTTCAAAAGGCATATTATTTAGATAATAGCAATACCGCAGTTAAAAACAATTCCCTAACAGCATATCATTTATGGGCATCTGATCTTATCAAAAGCAGGAATCCTAACGGGGCAATATCTGTATTAAACCAAGCTATGATAAGGTTTCCATCATCACGAATCTTATACTATGACTTAGGCACTGCTTATGATTATAAAAAGGAATACGAAAAAGCCGTAGAGTATTATAAAAAATCGTTAGAATTAGAGCCATCTTTTGAACCAGCCAAAAAAGATATAGCAACTTGTATGAATAACATGGGAGCGGAGCAGATTCAAAATAAGAACTTGTTAGCGGGGATTGATATTTGCAGGCAGGCTTTAATATGGGATCCAAATTGTTGGCAGGCAAAGAAAAATCTTGAAATAGCTAATCTTGAATTAGGAAGACAAAAACAAGAATCTGGTCTTATGGATGATGCCATAGTATATTATAGATCAGTGATTGAACTAAATCCTAACAATATTGACGCTTATGTTGGATTAGGAGATGCCTATTATGAAAAAGGTTTGTATCGTGAATCAATAGAATATTATCAAAATGCACTTAAAATTGACCCGAACCTGCAATATGCCAAAGATGGCATCGCTTTTATTAAAAGGCTTATTAATATCAACAGAGCAAAGATCGCAGGTTTCTTTATCATTTTATCAACAGCTTTTGTTTTCATAGCATTTTTGCTATATAGATCACTTAGAAATAAAAAAACTATGAACAACGGCATTGTCCAATCTGAGCGTTAAGGAGGAAAAAGATGGCTAGGATTATGTCTGATTCAAATACGGGAACACCTATTAAGTATATCACAAGCAAAGGCAGTTATAAAATCATACCGCGAGGAAATGGTAAGGAATATTTTATAAGATGTCCACATAAAGATTGCAAAGCGGAGATTGATCTAAGGGAATTAGATAAATTTGTAGGATTAACCTCTGGTGGCGAAGCATGTCCTATTTGTGGAAAGGAAATATGATTAACTATTGATGATATGTTTATAAAAGGATTTGCTCTTTCATTAGAAGGACTCTTTACTTATCTCAGGGTGACACATAAATGCCATTCTAATTAAAAGAGCAAATCATTAGCTACCCCTTTTTACCCCTGCTTATTGTCCAAACTGACGTTTTTGTGTTAAATCCTTGTGTCAAATTGTATTTTCCGCGAAGGTTGCATAGATAAGATAATTTTGCCTTTATATATAGACACAAAAAATATTCAAAATGTGACATAGAAATGTGAAATATCAAAGAAAATTTTAAAGAATGAGAATTAGCCACAGAAACACACGGAAATACACAGAAAAGGCATTATATACTGATCACTGATTACTTTTGTTAGTTAAGAAACCCTCAGACAAAGTAAAGACTTAATGCTTGTCCTTAATAATTACCCTATATCTATCTTCGGAAAATACCAAAAACAACCTGATCCTATTGGAGGCTGGACAGGCGAATGTAGCCTTGTCATCACTACGTCATCAATTCTTGTCGCTACATTTCCCTTATCTTCCCATAAAACGATGTTTTTAACCCATTTTTCGTTATCAGGATTTGGATAGTCTGCGCGCCAGAAATTGCCTCGCGTTTCCTTACGGATTAATGAAGCAGAGGCTAATATTTTTCCAAGCACACGTATATTTCTCGCTTCATAAGCAGATAATATTTCCTGCGGATTTCTAACTCGGAATTTCAAGTCTTTCATACCATCAATCAATTCCAATGCCTTATTCAATGTGTATTCAGATTTGACAGGACCTATATATTTCCATAAGATTGACTTGATCTTTGCCAGAGTTTCAATCGGAGAGACACCGTCTTTTTCTAACATTTTAACATACTCATCTTTTGCCTCTTGGACTTGATCCATATCAAGATCAACAGTCTCATTATTTTTAGCCCATTGAGCAGAGCTAAACCCTGCCCTTTTTCCAAAGACTATTGCGTCAGCGACAGCGGAGCCACCTAATCTCGCAGAACCTAATACCCCACCAGTAACCTCTCCGCATGCGAATAATCCTTTAATGTTCGTTTCGCAATTTTCGTTTATCTTTACTCCACCAAGAAAGTAATGTGCTGTCCCGTGGTTAATGATGGATTCTGGCGGTTCGCCCTTTACCTCAAAAATCTGAGGAATCAGGTTTTTAGGTATATTAAGCGATACAAATTCCATATCAACAAGCTCTGCACCTGCAAGATAAGCCAATGAGAATCCGTCACCGGTTGTCCCCGGTGGATTATCGCTTCGTTCAAAGGCAAAAGCACCTCCACCAGTAGCAAGCACTATTGACTTCGCTGATATTATTAAAAATTTGCCAGATTTAAGATGAACGCCAACCGCACCTGTTATCGTATCATTTGATTTTATAAGTTTCGTAATTATGACATCATCTAATATTTTAACTCCAATCTCCTCAGCTTTTTTCCTTAGAGGATAAAGCAATGTGTGACCTTTAGGGTTACTACCTATTTTTTCTGTCACAAAATGTGCGGGCATATCAGGAGATTCACCCAGTCTTTGCTCCATAACAACGCCAAAATCCCTTAATTGCGGTATTGTGTGTATAGCATCTTGGACGAAAGTATCAACAAGTTTTTGGTTATTAATATATCCTCCTGTATAGACTATCTGTTTGAATAATTGATCCTCGTTTTCAGGAGTGGCACAAGTTATCCAACCTGCTATAACAAGCGTGCAACTTGTCCCGCCAACAGGCATTTTTGATACGATCATCGTATCTGCACCATTGAGTTTAGCCTCTATGCCTGCCCGAAGTCCTGCACCTGCACCACCTATAACAAGAACATCAGTTGTCATCTTTTCCTGCATTTATTTTTACTCCTTTAGTTAGTGATTATTTCTTTAATGAAAGGAATTTATTGACTATGGAAGTAAGTAACTGATTTTATATAACATAACTTATAAGTTTTTTCAATAAGGAATAAAATTAAAGCCAATATATGTTGACAATAATGAATATAAGATGTATATTATATATGGAATATTTTGAAATAACTAGATAATTTGCTTAACGAAAGTAGGCGAAAGGTAAATGAAAAAAAACAATCGTTTTAAGCTTAGTTATCCATTTATTATATCTCTGACTTTGCATATAATAGCTGGTTTAATTGTGATGTGGATACCTGTCAACAATATGGCAAAAAAGATAGGTGCAACAGTCTCAGTTGAATGGGTAAATAGCATGCCACAAATTCAAGTGAAGCGAAATGTAGTCCCAGTTCCCCCAAAAGAATTGTTTGAGTTAAAAAAAGATTCTGAAAGGGATATGAAAGATGGGTCCAAAAAGAAGACCATACTTACAACTGATAGTGAATTAGCTTGGGTCTTGAAAAAGAGCAACAGAAAAGTAGATCAAAGTGTTGAAATCAATAAATTTCCCCGACGTGACTCACTGCCAGACTTAATGACTTCTGCCCAATTGAAACCAGACACATCTGATCTGGCTGGATTGGTATCAACAAAGCCCGGTCCAGTGGATGGCAATGGCATAGTAGGCAATCAAGTTAGAGCTAAAGGCACAGGTGGCAAAGGCTTGAAAAGTGGAGCGACAATATTGGGTCTTGGTGGACGAGGAGATGGGACGTCTGGAGATGGAACAAGAGGCAGTGGTGGAGGCAGAGGCAGTGGAAATGGTGACGGTTTAGGCAAGGGCAATAGAGACAAATTAGGGATCATAGATTTTCTCAGTGAATTAGATGGACCACAAAAGATAATATATTGTCTTGATGTTTCTGCAAGTATGGCTGTTGGAAGCAAACTTGATCTATCCATAAAGTCAATCAAAGAATCCTTGCTTCAATTAGATGATTTTGATACTTTTAACATTGTCACATTTTACGCCAGTGTCAAGACTTTCAGAAACGAAATGGTGCCTGCAACTACCAGTAATATAGAAAAAGCAAACAAGTTTCTTAACTCTTATGACACAAGAAATATAGAAAATAACATCGGAACAGATATTCTCGGTGCGCTAAGGTTTTCTCTTAATTTAAACCCCGATGTGATAGTGCTTGTGACTGATATTCAGCCGACAAAGGGTGAAGTTGATCCAGATCGCTTGGCTGAAGAAGTCAGAAAGATTAATAAAGGCACAAGAATCTACGGTGTAGGTATTGAGGTTTGGGAGCCTTCGCCTACGGGAAAACTTGCAAAGCTACTTAAACTCTTAACCGAGCAAAATAACGGCGAGATGAGACTTGCTAAATCTGGATAAGTGATGTCAAGATTTCTATATAAATATTTTTCGCTTCCTTTTGAAGTGAGAAATATTCCTGAATCATGCGAATTTGTTCCAATTTCCTTTCATATTGATTTTACCAAATATATAGAAAAAATCGGACAAACAGGTATAGTTGATGAAAGATCAATCCGATTATATTGTCTTGATTCCAACGGGAAAGAATTTGAACAGCCTTTCCAGTTCTCCCCAGATATTGAATCTCGTTATCCAACCAAGCATCTAAAAGCTGAGAGATAATTAATTCTCGTGGTCAACGCAATGAACAATCAGCTTTTTGGCAGAATGCAGAATGGATAGATCAATCAGGACCGATAGCATTTGATAAATGGGCTGGAATCGCCATTTTTGATCATCCAGACAACCCGAGACACCCAGTCGCTTGGCATTGTAGAAATGATGGTTGGGCAGGGGCATCCTTTAACCTAAAAGACGCATGGGTTATTGAACCAGAAAATCCATTGAAGCTAAAATATAGAGTTCATATTCATCGCCATAACGCAGAATTAGGCAAAGTTGCCCTCCGCTATAAAGAATATATATGTAATCCCGACGTTACTTTGTCAGATTAATCTTTTAATTTAATAGAACATATTATCTTGCAAAATAACTATGATTTTATATCAACACTGGCTGGTAATGTGTTCGGCGATTCCAATTTCGCTGGAACTTCTTGAACTTTGCTGCTTTCGGTAATCTGCCTTGGTGGTTCTGTGTAAGTGATCACATTTGGCTGTCCAGATGTTACAGAACCCGCTTTTGGTATAACGATTTCTAAAACGCCGTTTGTAAATGTTGACTTTATTCTGCTTACATCAAGACCTTTCGGCAATTCCATGACTTTGCAGAAACTGCCATGTGATCTTTGATATCTATAAGCGTCATTTCCGTTAAATTCACGCTCCCTGCGGACTTCACTTCCAATTGCTAAGAGATTGCCCGATACCGAGACTTTTATGTCGCCTTTCTCAAATTCTGGCAGATGAGATTGAATAATCAAATCGTTATCACGATAAAACACATTGAATTGTGGAGCAGATACTCCTGATGATATAAGGGCATATCTTTCCTCTATTGAATGAAAAGAAGCAGACTCAAACATCTTGTCAATTAAACGATTGACTTCATCTTTTATGCTTAGTAGTTCGTCGTATTCTTTCCATTTTATAATTGACATTAAAATCACCTCTAAAACTATAAGATAATTCCAACAATATTGTCTTTTCAATAAATCATCAATAATGAGATAAACCGCTTTAACTATATATATTATATCATATTTATAAATTTGGTCAACCCGTTATCCTAATGTTTTGGACATCGGCGAAGAAATTTTTGGATTGATATTTACTTTTCTATATAGATATAATATAATTAGTTAAAAAGAAGTAAAAAGTTATTGAAAGAGAAGGTCAATACATTTCTTAACGAAAGTCAGAAATCAGACTTTGAACCATTTAAATTAGAGTTTAATTGTCAAGGCAAAGCATGTAATACTTATGTTGTTGTCTTATCCATAGCTTTTGAATAGCGAAAGAGGTGTAAACAAAACATGCAAATTAAAAAAGTGGTTTTGGCGTATTCAGGGGGACTTGACACATCTGTTGCGCTAAAATGGATTCAAGAAGAATATAAAGCAGATGTGATAACATTTACCGCAGATCTTGGGCAGGGAAAAGAGCTTGAACCAATAGAGCAAAGGGCAAAGAAAACAGGCGCTTTGAAGGTCTATATAGAAGATTTGAGAGAGGAATTTGTCAAAAATTATGTGTTCCCCGCATTAAAAGCTGGTGCAATATATGAATCTAAATATATGCTGGCAACCGCTCTTGGCAGACCTCTTATAGGGAAACGTATGGTGGAAATTGCACAAAAAGAAGGTGCTGATGCTGTCGCTCATGGATGCACAGGCAAGGGCAACGATCAAGTTAGGCTTGATGTGACAACTATGGCTCTTGATCCAAAACTGAAAATCATCGCCCCTGTTCGTGAGTGGTCAATGAAGTCACGAGAAGAAGAGATAGAATACGCATTAAAACATGATATTGCTGTTCCAGTGACCAAAAAAAGTCCTTATAGCATTGACCTTAACCTTTGGGGCAGAAGTATAGAATGCGGAATTCTTGAAAACCCTTGGATAGAACCACCTGAAGATGTTTTTGAATTAACGGTCTCTCCTCAGAAAGCTCCAGATGAACCGACATATATAGAAATAGAGTTTGACGCAGGTATTCCTGTTAAAATAGATGGAAAGGAACTTCCTCCCGTTGATTTAATTGAGACACTAACTAAGATCGCTGGTGCTAATGGCGTTGGTCGCGTCAGTTACGTAGAAGATCGGCTTGTAGGAATAAAATCAAGGGAAACTTATGAATGTCCCGCAGCAACAGTTCTGTTTACTGCACTCAAAGCCTTAGAAGAATTGACTTTGGATAGGGAAACTATACGTTTTAAGGAAGAAAAGATTTCCTGTGAATATTCAAGGTTGGTGTATTTCGGTCTATGGTTTAGCACACTTCGCGAGGCGATGGACGCTTGCGTTAATGTAATTGAAAAGAACGTAACTGGCACTGTAAGAGTGAAACTTTATAAAGGAAATTGCACAGTAGTTGGAGTAAAATCTCCATTATCTCTATACGATCAG
>Ga0315298_1007967_pt1 | contig 13705 bp, 13 predicted proteins | sample WHS_1_MG_FD_203077 | JGI IMG/M metagenome (GOLD analysis project Ga0315298, IMG submission 203077) | Extremophilic microbial mat communities from Washburn Hot Springs, YNP, Wyoming, USA - WHS_1_MG | ecosystem: Environmental > Aquatic > Thermal springs > Hot (42-90C) | place: USA: Wyoming...
GTGCCTGAACTATCTTCCATGTCTTGTCTCTTAACACCTTTGCGTTTATCTGCAGCTTCTTCTTCAACTTTTCGACTGTATTTTCAGCGTGCTGCTCCTGGATAAAACTTATTACTCCATTAGAAATCAGTAAGGCAGATACTATGTAGGCGTCTAATACTCTGTGTAGAAACCATGAAAGTATTATTATAACCTCCAGCATCCATGCGCTAAGTCCCCAAAACTTTGCAAGAAAACGAAGTACAGGATGAGTTTTCTTTTCAGGTACTTCATTGTAACCATACTGCTTCATGCGTTTTTTAACATCTGTTTCTTTCAAACCAGAATTTAAATCAGACTGAAGCAGTTTTATTGCATCATTACCGCTCATCAGTTGGAAATCACTAATCCTTTTTGAATCGCCCATGGTCTGACCTTTGGAACCGTAAATTATCTCAGTTGTCCAGGATGAAATTTGAACTTTTTCTTCCTAAACAAAACTTTTATATATGGTTTTATTTGTTTTATATGTTGTCATCTGATTTTGATGAATTTGATTAGGAATGCAGTAAACGCTATTAAAGAGATGAAAGCAGCGAAGACAAATGTATATGCAGAATTCATGCTCCACAACAGACCTGCTATCACAGATGCAGGCAGATACGCCATTCCTGTTATGAAGTTGTACAATCCGATCGCAGTTCCCTTCTTCTCTTTTTCTAAATCAGTTATGAATGCCTTGGTCTGGCCTTCGTCTATTGCATAGAACATTCCGTATAGAATAAATAATCCAATAACCAGCATCTTGGAATCTGCAATAATAAATCCGATACACATAACAGCATATATCAAGTAGCTCATCAAAATGATTTTTTTTCTTCCTATCCTATCGCCAAGCTTTCCAATAGGGATTGACACTAAAACGAACGAGATGTTGAAAAGAGAATAGAGAAGGATAACTTCATTCAATCCGAATCCTACGTCATATGCCTTTAGCAGGAGGAATCCAAAACTGAAGTACGAAATTGAAAACAAAGCCGCAATCATAATATAATTCTTATAGTTCCTGCTCAGAGGTTTATACGCTTCAAATATGCTTTCTCTTCTTGTTGTTTTCGTCTTCTTTTCTTTAACTAAAAACAGGAGAAGGACTGCAAGAATTGCAGGTATAAGCATAAATGCAAAGAAGGTTATGAACATATCCAATGTTTGAGGATATATGGTGAAGAACAGATACGCAATCAATGGGCCGAGAATCGCACCTGCCTTGTCAAGAGTTTTGTGGAATCCGAACGAATATCCCTTTGTCTTTTCATCTGATAAAGAAGAGATGAGCGAATCTCTGGGCGGACCGCGTATAGATTTGCCGAGTCTTTCTACCACCCTGAATATTGCTGCAATCGGGACTGTAGTTGCGAATACCAGCAAAGATTTAGCAGCAGTAGACAACCCATACCCTAATATCGTCAGATTCTTCTTTTTTCCTGTCCTATCTGAAATAGATCCAGAAAAATAATCAAGAGAAGAAGCAGAGAAATCAGCCAACCCCTCTATGATTCCAAGAAGTGCAGTAGTGCCTCCTAGTACTACTGTGAAGAATATGGAAAAGACAGAGAATATCGCCTCTGAACTAACGTCTGTAAGGAAGCTGACAATTCCGAGCAACGCTATGTTTATGTCCACTCCGAATATCTTGTTATTTTTATCTGATTTTCTATATGTTTTGTTTTCATTTGCATTTTTATCTAGTTTTGCATTTCTTTTGTTTCCATTACTATTTGATTTTCTGTCCATTTTTTCACTCCTTATCTAATAATTTATTCAATGCAAAATTAGTGCAAGAGGATCGTGTCGCAGCCTTCAGGCTCTCCATAATATTGTGGACCGCTTATAAGCAGCTTTATGTATCCTAGAACCGGAATCCTGAGGATCACCTTGCCTTTCAAATCCTCTTCTCTGACTATATCGAAGTATGAGATATCCATGTAATTATTGTTGTCTCCTTTTGTCAGTATATAGTATTCCTCCTTACTTGAATTTGCACTGGTGTTGTCTTCCTTAACTTTTAATTTCAAGAATGCTCTGTGTACAATGTCCATTCCAGTATACTTTCCGTTGATATGAGATGCATAAACAATTACGTCATTCGAAAGGTTTTCATATATTGTGCGGTTTCCAAATATGCTGTTTATAGTTATGGATCTCACGCATTCTGGTGAGTATCCTACCATCTGTTTAGTGCTTGAGGATATCCTTGGACAGTTTGCTTGGCAGTTGTAGGAGATTACTCCTTTTGTTCCATTTCCGCAACCTATTTTTTCTTGTGTTATAATCTGAAACTCTTCTTTACTTATCTCGACTGTCGGTGCATTAATCTCTGCTGCTTTAATTCCTTTAACCACTACAAAATCTCCTCTTTCATAAGATGGCAGCAATGAACAAGATACTACTCCACTTATCGGCACAGGACTTCCAAGCAAGAGAGTAAGAGCGCCAAATATGATAAGGGCAGCGGCTGCAGCCTTTCCAAGTTCAATCAATTCCTTTTTCCATCCTTCCTTTAAGACAGAAATATAAATATCAAGCATGAACCATGAGATAAGGGAAGCGCCAGCTATGAACGCGATTAGGACAGACTTGGTAAGCAGGTAAAGAACAAAAGAAACAACGAATATTATCAGTATTAGGTTGCTTTCCTGTATTTTTTCAAGCTTTTTTATTGTGTTTTCATCTTTCAAAGTAACACCCTGCAACACCTTGTATAACAGATTTCATTTTTCATAAATCAGGCCAGAACATGCCGCTGATTTAATGGTTCTAAATGTAATTTGCATAAGAATGTTTAAAAACATAATCAAGTGGACTGTTAAAAGATTATAAAAATAAAAAACAGAAATAATGAGAAATAAGAATAAATAAAATAAACAATTAAATAAGAAAGAAAATAGAATAAAAATAATTAAAAAAACAATTAAAAAAAATAAAAAATTCAGGCGATTGTAATGATAGGTTAAGAGTTTATGTTTGGAGTTTGTTTACCAAACCAACTCCTCTATCATTTCGTATGCCTGTGGTCCCTTCTGCTTCTCAGTGTCAAGGTTTCCTAGCAGTGATGTGGATGTAACTCCAGTCATGATTGCAGTTACTACCACCTTGTCACCAAGCTCTGGCATCAACCTTGCTCCCCAGATGACGTTTGCATTGTTGTCGAATGCGTTGGTGATTCCCTCACCTATCTTTGTTGCCTCACCAAGGGTTAGGTTTGCACCACCTGCAATGTGTATCAATGCACCCTTTGCACCCTCATAGCTGACATCAAGCAGCGGGTGTTCGAGTGTTGACTTTATTGCATCCTCCACCTTGTTTGTTCCCTTTCCTTCTCCCACAGAGAGCATTGCAACTCCACCGTTGCCCATGATTGCTCTTATGTCTGCGAAGTCTATGTTGATCAAGGAAGGTGTCATTATGGTGTCAGATATTCCTCTTATTGCTCTTGTAAGTATCTCATCTGCGACATCGAATGCCTCGTTCATTGGAAGGTTTGGAACATACTGGACCAGCCTGTTGTTGTCTATAACAACCACTGTGTCGCATGCCTTTCTTAATTCCTCAAGACCCCATCTTGCCTTTTCTGTTCTTGCTCTTTCCAAGGAGAACGGGTAGGTAACCATACCAACTACTATTGCACCCTCTTTCTTTGCAACCTCTGCCACCACTGGCGCTGCACCAGTACCTGTACCTCCTCCCATACCTGCTGTGAGGAATACGAGGTCTGCTCCGCTGAGAGCCTCTGCCAACTTGTCCTTTGATGCCTCGGCTGCCTTTCTTGCAACTTCAGGATATCCTCCTGCACCAAGACCTCTTGTTATTGACTGACCAATCAAAAGTCTCTTGTGTGCTTCTATTATCTTAAGGTGGTTCATGTCTGTGTTGATTGCAATTGTATCAGCTGTCTTTATTCCAGATTTCATTATCCTGTTTATGCTGTTGCAACCACCACCACCTACTCCTACTACTGTGATTCTGATTTTGTCAGATCCAAGGTAATCCTTCTCAGCAGCCTTGCCTGCCTTAACTGTGGTTCCGGAACTGAACGAACTAAGGAAACTTTCCATTCTAACACCTGCCCCTGTGGATTATAAATTGTAAATGCTGACCGCACTAAGCGATCAGCCAAGCAAAAAATCAACCTATTATTTCTATGTCACCATATACTGGTGCATTGCTCTTTTCTTCCTCAAGTGGAACTCCTACTACGCTTGCTCCCTTGACACCGGTCACGATAGCAACGATTTCTATCTTTCCATCGTATCCTGGTATCAATCTTGCACCCCACTTGACGCTTGCGGTTGCATCCATTCTTTCGGTGATTATTTCTCCTGCCTTGATTGCATCTCCCAGTGTTAGGTCGTTTCCACCAGAGATGTGTATCAATGCACCCTTTGCACCCTCAAAGTCGACATCGAGCAGTCTGTTCTTGAGAACACCCTCTGCTGCTGCCTGCACCTTGTTTGTGCCTCTTCCCTCACCTACTGCTATGAAACCAACATCACCCTGTGACATGATTGCTCTTACATCTGCAAAGTCGATGTTGATCAGGGATGGTTGTGTGATTGTCCAGACAAGACCTCCGATTGCTCTTGCAAGTATCTCATCTGCGACTCCGAAAGCCTCGTTCATTGGTAGGTTAGGTACCAACTGGACCAGCCTGTTGTTGTCGATTATGATTACGCTGTCAGCGTATTTTCTAAGCTGTTGTATACCTTCATCTGCCTTTGTTCTTCTTGCTTTTTCAAGTGCGAATGGGTAGGTTACCATTGCAACTACTATTGCACCCTGGTCCTTTGCAACCTGTGCAACTACTGGTGCGGTTCCTGTACCAGTACCTCCTCCCATACCTGCACATATGAATACGAGCTGTGCATCCTTCAATGATCTTTCAATTAAAGGCTTGTCTATCTCAGCAGCCTTTCTTCCTACATCGACATATCCTCCTGCACCAAGACCTCTTGTTATGGATTTACCCACAAGGATCTTCTGGATTCTCTCATCAAGCGTAAGCAAGTGCTGATTGTCAGTGTTTACTGCAATCAAGTCTGCACCTTTTACACCATACTTGAGAAGCCTCTGTAGGGTGTTGTTTCCTCCACCACCGCAGCCCACGACTGCGATCTTAATTCTTTCCACTGGACCGAGATTGCTCTCGTTCTCAGATTGTCCGGTAACAGATTTTATCAGACTTTCCATTACAATCGCCTCAAAACATTATTAATATATAATATTTAAATAAGTTTCTTTTTTCAAATTTTCTTCGACGTGAAATTTTTCTGTTTTTTGCAATTTTTCACACGAAAATGAACATTTTTTGATTTTTTGCTGCTTTTCTGGCACAAAATGAATGATTGAATATTAAAGTTTTAATGAATTATAATTCAAATTATTAATATGATATATTTAAAAATTTAATGAATTATAATTCAATTAAATTGCAGTTTTGTGCCTGCACAAAATACAGTGATAATATGGCCAAGACAAAGAAATATAGAAAGATAAGTCATGTTCCAAACTCATCTCTGTTCAAACCATTCGGAGGAAAGGTAAAGCACATAGACGAGATCGTGCTGAATATAGATGAATTCGAAGCATTAAGATTGGGAGAGGTTTACAATCTGAAGCAAAAAGAAGCTGCGAAACGAATGTGGATCTCTCAATCTACATTTAACAGACTGATATCCTCTGCAAGAAGGAAAATCGCAAATGCGATAGTAAATGGAAAAATAATAAGGATTGAAAGTAAGAGATGAGAAAAAGAATGAGAAGAAAAAGAAAAATTTGTCTTATCTGATTTTCTTTTATTCTCTATATTCAATCGTTTTCTGCGCCGTAATTTTTTAGTTGCATCATTCATCCTCATCTATATTTTTCTATATTGTTTCATCAGACGCCCTTTTTATTCTGTCCATCACTGCACTTCCGATTCCATCTTCAAACAATCCTTCAATTACTATTGATTCATATCTCTTTCTGTCAGCCTCTCTGAATAGTTTGAATATCTCGTGAGCCATTTGCCTTATACTTTTGAAAACCACCAATTTTCCTAAAGGCGATATTGTCTCTTCAATTTGTTTTTTCATTCTGTCAGGTATCTCTTCGCTTAGCACTACCATTGTCTTTTTTTCATTCTCAATAAGTTTTTCGGTTTTTTCTAACACTGCGATTATGGTTTTCATTCTGCTGTCCCTTGGCTTTGCAAGATAGACTGTTGCTTTAGGCGAGTAGTGTTTATATTTCATTCCTGGAGAAAGTGCAATGTCACATTCCTTACATATTTCTATTTTTTTCCTAAGAACATCCTCGATCTGTTTTCTGGTTACTGCGCCTTCACGGAGTATAGTTATTGGATTTGAAGTAAGATTCAATACAGTGGATTCTATTCCTATCCTGCACTGCCCGCCGTCAAAAATCAAGGGTACGACCGAGTTCAATTCTTCATATGCATCTTTTCCATTTGTGATACTGGGCTTTCCAGACAAATTTGCAGATGGTGCAGCAATCGGAAGGCTTGCTATTTTTATTATATCTAACGCAATTTTGTTGTCAGGCATCCTTATCGCTATTGTATCCAATCCTCCAGTAGTAATGTCAGGCACAATCGCAGATTTTGGAAGTATCAATGTCAACGGCCCAGGCCAGAATCTTTTTGCAAGTTTTTCAGCATCCTCGTTGAATTCAGTAACCATTGTTTTTGCCATGTCTATGGAAGAGACATGTACAATCAGCGGGTTGTCGCTCGGTCTGTTTTTAATGAGATATATTTTTCTTACAGCATTCGGATCATATGCGTTTGCACCAAGTCCATAAACTGTTTCTGTTGGAAAAACAATTACTTCGCCTTCCTGTATTAGTTTTGCAGCCTTTTGTATTGCAAAGCTATAGCTGAAGCCCTGAAGCTTCTTCATGTTTAGAATTTCAGTCTCCTGTTTTGTGGCTTCTATCTTTTCAGTTGCCTTCATTATGCCCTCTATTTTTTCACTTGTATTTTTGGTTTCTGCTTTGTTTTTTTCGAATTCATTATTCAAAATTTTCTTATGAAGATTGTCATTTCCTTTTTTATTGTCTTTTCTTTTTTGTTTCATTTTCCTCTTCCTCCTTTACGAAACAAAACGCATCTCCAGTACTTGCCTTAATTCTTCTCTCGCAGTATATAGTTTCATCATAGAGTGCACATCTATAAAATATTTCGTGTGTTATTCCTTTGTTTGTCGCACACGGAGTTTTAACAAACAATTTGCCCCTATAAGAACACTGTGAAGGATACTTCGAGTTTATATATGTCATTTTTTCACCTTTTTTAACAATATTTTATTAGTATAACAGTTAATATTTACGCTTTTCTGGTTTTTAATACTTTCGAAAATAAGTGAATAAGATGAGTAAGATAATACAAAAATAAATATGAGGTATTTAATCGAAACAGAATAAGCAACAGAATACAGCAGCTAAATTGTTCAAAATCAAAAGAAAAAAACGAAAAAGAATGTTCAATCATTTTCTATTCCAATTTTATTCTCCCGACTATTCTGCTCTTTGCCTCTGGCCTTAGAAGAAGGCATTCCTGCCCAGGGAGGTATGCTATCTCTTTTTCAGATTTCAGGGTTATCTTATCATCAGAGAGAGCTGTTATATCAACCTGCCTATACTGCAATCCGGCCGCAATGAATATCTTACTGTTGACTTCAAGCTTGTCCTGGTAGTACTTGTTCTTTGTGAATTTTCCAGTGATCTCTTTCCCTGATTTCGCTCCTTCCTTCGCAAGGATGTGGCCTCTGTCCACCTCTTCTACGCTTGCTCCCTTTATTGCAAGCCCAACTCTTTCTCCGTTTTCTGCACTGTTTACATCTTTGTCGTGGACTTGTATTGATCTCACGGTTATCTTCTTGTTTCCGGGATAAACGTTAAACTCATCATGTACATTGACGTTTCCCCTGGCAACTCCTAAGGCCACAGTGCCTACGCTCTTGACATCAAAAGCAGCGTCGATTATCACATGCTGTACTTCGTTTTTCGAAGGCTCCATGTTCGCTATTCTAGGATATATCTCTGCAGGAGATTTGTCAACTATAACGAATGATTCGATTACTGTGTTTTTGACCAAGTTAACAAACGTCTCTTTCTCTACATAGTCATCGAATATTATAAGGCCTTTCCTGATCCCAAGAAGATCTAGCGAAAGTATGAACTCTCCGAGTTCGCGGTCAAGCTTTTTCACTACAAGTATTGCAGCGTCAGCCATTGCAAGACAATGTGTAAGTGACTGAATCTTCTCAGGATAGCTTGTAGGTGCTAGAAAGGATGCAGTCAATTCTCCGCCTTTCATGTCGCTTCCTTTATAATTGTAAATGGTGAAATCAGAGGAAGTCCCCTTTTTTCCAAGCTCCTTAGCAAACTCATTGTCTCCAAGCACTACTACATTTATGTTCTTCATATTCTCACTTGTAAAATTTTGATTAAATTTCATTAATGTTTCTTTCAGTTTTCTTTCAGTTTTAATTAACTGTATTAAGTATATCGCGTTTTACATAATATGTAAATGTTTTATAATATAAGTTATAATATAGTGAATAATAATTTATATTATTTACTATACAATATACTCCATGGCAGATTTGGTGAAATGCAAAAAGATAGTTTTCAACTCTGTTACGGAATTGTGGTCAGATGCGAGAGGGTGGAGGCATTTAGTAAAGCCGTTTTCTAATTTGAATCCTGTTTTCAATGTCAAAAACATGGAGAATGGGTTTATGTTCCTTTATTCGTTCGATATAGAGAATGCATCAAGGGGCGTGAATGCATTCCAGGAACAGAGAGACGTGATCATGAGCGATCTCATTTCATCCTCAAAAAAGAGCATGTCACTTGCAAACCAGGCTGTTGCTGAGATGGATTCAGTAAATCTTGCTTCATTATCAAACGAATCAGTCTTTAAGGTTTATTCTCTTTTTATGGACATAAGGACTGATCTGATGAAAAACATAGCAGTTTCAGAACTTTCAAGGATTTTGAATTCAAGCATTCATTCTGACTTCAATTCTCATCTTTTAAGTGAAGGAATCTCAATCAATGATATGAATTCGATGTCATCGAAAATATTCGACAATAGGCTGTTTTCAGAGATCGGACGCAGAATCTACAAAAGAAAAGAGGAAGTTTTACTCATGACGCCAGAGGAAATTCATGTTTCTCTTTACAACGGGGTATTTGACGAGTCAGAGATTGAGGAAAGAAAGACGCATTTCATTCTTGTCTATGACCTGGAGAAGGATGCTCCGCACATCTACAGCGGTGAGAAATCAAGAGCAATGGAGGCTTTGCTGAAAATAAAAGTTTGAGAATGTTAAAAAGGTGGTAATATGATGTCTGAGATACCAATTAAATTGGAAAAGTTGGGGAAGAAGGAAAGGGATGCAGAGATATTGAGAGCAGGGATTATTGCGGAGTTGGATGCAATAAACTTGTATGAGCAGATGGCAGCTCTTGCAGAAGATGAAAACATAAAGAAAATGCTTCTTGACATTGCAAAGGAAGAGAAGACGCACGTCGGAGAATTTCAGAGGCTTCTATTGAACAGGGACAAACAGCAAATAGAAGAACTTGAAAAAGGAAAAGAAGAAGTCAGAAAAGAAGTCGGGGAGTAGCTGTTTTTTTGGTTTTTAAAGCAAATATGGACTAAGAGGGCAGGTTGGTATAATTCCTACGAATGGGAACCTCCGATGTTTTCATTCTCTAGCCACAGATCTCACATATTCCTCTTCTAATTTGTGTAGGAACCAGTCCACTAATTTTTCATATCGTTTAGTGTTTTGAGCGTATTGTAACTGTTTGATGTATGGTATTGTATCTTTTGTCTGTATGTTCATCGGAGGATATCCATTTCTCATCAGTATAAGATTTGTAATCAATCTTGCAACTCTGCCGTTTCCGTCTCCGAAGGGATGAACCTCTATAAATTTAATGTGCGCTATCGCGACCAGTTCAATTGGATGAAGTTTCCTTTTATTTTCAGCATACCATCTTAAAAAATCGTCAAATCTTTTTTTCACTTCCTTTTCATTTGGCGGCATCCATTGCTCCTTGTATCGCAACTGGATATGTTCTTATTCTGCCTGCCTCTTGGTCATCTATGTTCGTCATCATTATCTTGTGCAGTTTAAGGATTGCTCTCTTAGAAAGATCTCCTTTGTATTCCTTGAGAAAATTCAATGTCTTTTCAGTATTCAATATCTCGTAGATCTCCCTCAGGCTCTTGCCTTTCGGGGTTATCCTCTTCTCAAGCATCGCAGCAGTTTCAATGAGGGATATGCTGTTTCCTTCGATTGCATTTGTGTTGTAAGTGAATCTTATCGTGAAATCTCTTTCTCTCTTCTCCAATGCGATTTTTGGGTATTTCTTTATTTTTTTCTTAAATTCCCCAATTATGTAGTCAAGCTTTGCAAGTTTTTCAGGATCCAGATACCTATATTTAGGCTTTGTTTCAATGTTATATTTTTTGATAAAGTTCTTTTTCAGACTTTCGAGTTCTGAGTCGGAAGGCAGTTCTTTTCCAATGTACATTCTCAGCGACTTCCACCTTCCTTTTGCAGTTCTAAGATTATGGGCAAGATAGTAGTAAACTTCCCCCTTTATCTTTTTCTTTACTAAAAAAACCATTACCACTACATAATATAATTTATATAGTAAATCCTATAAATGCGGGGGTAAAAGAAAAATTAGACCAAGGGCCGCAGACGGGAATCGAACCCGTGCTTGGAGGTCCACAGCCTCCCGTCCTGCCATTAGACGACCGCGGCCATTAATTATTAACATATTTTATTCATTAGTATATATTTATCGGCTTAGATTAAAAAAGATTGACATTTTTGTCTCAATCGCTTCCATATTTATCAGCGCGTTATCTTAGCATTTTCTATGATCTCTTTAGTCTTTGCAGCTTCCTTGTTGTTTTCAAAATATCTCCTTACTGGACTCAGGATTTCAGAGAGATTCTCTGCAATTGAGTTCTTAAGGTCAACAGGATGAAGTTTTCCTTGTTGATATATATTTTTCAACTCGTCATATGATTGTATTTCGAGTTTTCCTCCGAACTTTTCAGGCCTTTCAATAACAATTTCTTTCTTTTCCCTGAATACTATATATTTAGCCAAATCAAGAACAGGATTGTTTTCTACTTCTTTTTCAGGGCAAAACGCCTTCGATATCTTTGCCTTTATATCCTCAGGGGAATCATATATGAATATCGCAGTGTTTGGTTTTGATTTCGACATCTTGACAGCGCTCAAGGCTTCCTTTCTTTTTGTTGGGTCCTCTGGCAGCGGCCAGACAGCAGGCTTAACCAACCCTTGCAAGAGATGATGATGCACAGGGACTGGCTTCCAGAATCCGAGTTTTTCTCCTACTTCCATTGCAACAACATTTGCCTTTCTTTGGTCCATTCCCAACTGCGGGATTTGGACTCCGAAATGGAATATATCTGCCACCTGCATTGGTGTGTAAAGAAGAGAAGCAATTTTCAATCCCTCTGTCTCCTTTCTTCCAGCTATTTCAAGAGTTCTTATTCCCCTTGCTATTGTCATTTCCTTTGCAACCTTGACCATAATCTCCCAGTATCCTAAATCATCGTACAATTTATCAGGCCAGATGAATTCAATCTTGTCTTCAGGCACCCCTAGTGCAATCCAGGAATGCTTGAAGTGCATTGCTGCCTGCTTTATCAATTCTCTATCTCCACCAAGTTTTTCATTTATCCAGGCATGCCATGTTGCAAGATAGACCTTGAATGTTACTCCTGCTTCTATGAAGTCTTTCATCTTATATGAGCATATCAATCCAGTGCCCAAGTGTACTTTTCCAGATGGTTCAAATCCATTGTATGCCACTGGTTTGCTGTTCGTTTCCAGCAGTTCTTTTAGCGATTGAGGAGTTATAATTTCTTCTGTAGGTGCACGAGATATGAGCTCGATTTTCGTTTCAATATCCATATTCATCCTCTTTTTGCATTAATCTTTATTTCGTTGTTAATTTTCTATTCTATAATTTATAACATTTATCATTAAAATAAATTTGAAAAGAAAGATATAAAAATTAATAGCTACAATATTATCTTACAAATCAAACTAATCAATTTAAAATTCGTAAGGTGATTTTTTTGGGAGCAAGACCAAGAAAATGGAAAAAGAAAGGAAAAATGAGATGGAAATGGATTAAAAAAAGAAGAAAGAAAATGAGAAGAATGCAAAAGAGAAGAGTAGGAGAGTTGTAATCCTATTCTTTTATTCTTATTCTTTTTATGAAATTTCTGCATGGATTCCAAAGTGTGGTGTATGAAAAAGTCGCATTTGAAAACCGGCTTGTCAAAAAGCAAAAAGGAATACAGCTTATACAAGCTTATAACAAGCAGAAATATAGGCGCGCTGACAGAAAAAGAGCAGGATAGGCTTGCGGATTCAAAGGTGGCTGTAATCGGCTGCGGGGGGATCGGAGGGATTGCAATAGATCTCCTTGCAAGGACCGGCATCGGTGAATTGACCATAGCAGACGGAGATGTTTTTGAAATCTCAAACCTAAACCGTCAGATTTTCAGTTCTTATTCTTACATTGGAAAGAACAAGGCAAAGGCAGTAGAAAAAAGGCTGAAAGACATAAACCCTTCGATAAAGGTGAATGCTTACGATAGGTTTGTGGATTCAGAGGAATCTGCAAGCAAAATCATAAAAGGAATGGACCTTGTGGTGGATGGGTTGGACAATGTTCTTTCCAGAATTTATGTTTCCAGGGCTGCAAAAGACAGCCAGATTCCATATGTTTTCGGGGCTGCAGAGAAGACTAGGGGATATTCAACCATATTCCTTCCAAAGGAGCAGAGCTATGAATCTCTTTTCGTGCTTCCATCAAACGGGAAGAAGATAGACAGCAAAATGAAGGAAAGGCTCCAGAAAACAGGTGGCTGTTTTTCAATACTTGGCATAACTGCGAATTTAATTGGATCAATAGAGGCAATGCAGTCTGTCAATTATCTTACTGGAAAACCATTCATATCTGCCCCTGACTTTATTCATGTCTCATTGACTGACTCAATTCCATTCAGGGTTGCAAAAATCTAATCCTATTATTGTTTATTGGTTGCGTGGTTTTATGCGTTTTGGCACAGCTGGAGTTCCGATTTCCTGCCAGGATCGTTCTTCATTGGGTGGAATCGAATGCGTCCATTCATTAGGATTGGATGCCTTTGAATTCGAATTTGTACATGGGTGTAGGATGAAAAAAGAAGTAGCGGAACGGGCAAAGCAGGTTTCTGAAAAGCACAAGATTTCATTAAGTGCGCATGCCTCTTATTATCTGAATTTAATTTCACCTGAAAAATCTAAATATGAAAAGACAGTGAAGGAATTGATTTATACTGCATCTATTCTTGATGCAGCAGGCGGAGACAGGCTTGTTTTTCACCCAGGATTTTATCTAGAGATGTCAAATGAAGCGGCATACGAAAGAATGAAAAAGGAATTCAAGAGTCTTGCAAAAACAATCAAGGACAACGGATTTAAGGTGCATCTTGCACCTGAAACAACAGGAAAACCTAGTGCTTTTGGTTCTTTTGAGGAATTGTTTAATCTGGCAGAAGAAATAGGGTATGATTCGATACGTCCCACGATAGATTGGGCCCATATTCATG
>Ga0315298_1007970_pt1 | contig 13703 bp, 14 predicted proteins | sample WHS_1_MG_FD_203077 | JGI IMG/M metagenome (GOLD analysis project Ga0315298, IMG submission 203077) | Extremophilic microbial mat communities from Washburn Hot Springs, YNP, Wyoming, USA - WHS_1_MG | ecosystem: Environmental > Aquatic > Thermal springs > Hot (42-90C) | place: USA: Wyoming...
CGCGCCGGTGGATTTTCGCGCGAGCGAGGAGCTGCTCCGGCTTCTGACCAAGGCTCTCGTCGAGAAGCCGGAGGAGGTCAAGGTGAACGGAGCGCACCGGGAGGGACTGACCGTCCTTCTGGTGGAAGTGGCCAAGGATGACGTCGGTCGGATAATCGGGAAAGACGGCCGGGTCATTAAAGCCATCCGGAAGGTTATCCGGACCACGGGGGGACCGGCCGGCAAGAGTCTGGTCGTGGAGGTCGTCTCTCGTTGAGCCGCCCGGGCCGTCCCACGCCGCCGGAGGGCCCGCGCGCCGGGGCCCGGCCGGTGGCCGTGGGAGTTGTCCTTGGCGCAGTGGGAGTAGACGGGGAAGTCAAGGTCAGGCCGCTAACCGACTTCCCGGACCGACTCCTTGAGACGAAGCGGCTGCGGGTGACAAAACCGGGCGCCGCGGCGCGGGAGCCGCGTTGGTATGAGGTAACGGCGGCGCGCCGGGTGGGTGAGGGGATGTTCGCGCTCCGCCTGGGCGGTATCGTCGGCCGGGAGCAGGCCGCGGCTCTCCGGGGAAGCCGGCTGGAGGTCGAACCGGGTGAAGTTCGGCCGCTGCCGCCAGGTCGCTTCTACCGTTTCCAGGTGCTGGGGCTTTCGGTGAGAGACGAGTCCGGTCGGGTCCTGGGCAGGGTTGCGGAGGTCCTGGAGACCGGTGCGAACGACGTCTTCGTCGTCGTCTCCGACGAAGCCGGCGGGTCGCGAACCGAGGTCCTGATTCCGGCTCTCCGTGATGTCGTGCTTTCCATGGACTTCGACGCCGGGGTGATGGTCGTCCGACCGCTCAAGTCCTGGGGAGAAAGTCAGTGAGGTTCGACGTTCTTACGCTTTTCCCGGAGATGTTCCCGGGGGTGCTCGAGGCGAGTATCCTCGGCCGCGCCCGCCGGGCGGGTCTAATCGAAATCGTAATCCATGACATCCGGGACTACACCGAGGACAGGCACCGCACCGCCGACGAGCCGCCCTACGGGGGCGGGGCCGGGATGGTTATGAAGGCCGGACCTGTTTTCCGGCTGATGGACCAGCTGAAGCCGGGGTGGGACAAAAAGGGTTGCTCGGGCGCGGGGAAGGTTCCGGGGGCGCGGTTCATCTACCTGACGCCGCAGGGTCGGCCGCTGGACCAGACCACGGTGACGCGGCTGGCTCAAGAATCCAGAATCATTCTGCTCTGCGGGCATTACGAGGGCGTCGACGAGCGGGTCATAGACGCGTTGGTTGACGAAGAAGTCTCCATAGGTGATTATGTGTTGACGGGGGGAGAGCTGCCGGCTCTGGTTCTTATCGACGCCGTGGCGCGCCTGGTGCCGGGTGTTCTGGGCCAAGAGGCCTCCCCGCTCGAGGAGTCGTTCGCGGGGGGACTTCTGGAGTACCCGCACTATACGCGTCCGGTCGAAATCAGAGGCTATCGCGTCCCCGAGGTGCTTCTGAGCGGCGATCATGAGGCCGTCCGGCGCTGGAGACGTCGGCAGTCTCTACGCCGGACCCTGGAAAGGCGACCGGAGCTGCTGCTCCAGGCCGAGCTCAGCCGCGAGGACCACGAAATCCTGCGCGAACTGGTCGAAGGGAGAAAGGTTTGAAATGGATATCATCAAAGTCATCGACGGGCAGCAGATGAAAACGGATATCCCGGACTTTCGACCCGGGGATACCGTTCGAGTCGCTTTCAAGGTGGTCGAAGGAGGCCGCGAACGCATCCAGCCTTTCGAGGGTACGGTCATCCGACGCAAGGGCAGCGGGATGTCGGCCACCTTTACCGTCCGCCGCGTAACCTACGGGGTGGGCGTCGAGCGCACCTTCCCGCTGCATTCGCCCCGGCTGGGAGAAGTGACCGTGCTTCGCCGGGGGTCGGTCCGCCAGGCCCGGCTCTATTACCTCCGGGAGCGGACGGGCAAGAGCGCGCGCGTGAAGGAGCAGAAGAGAGTCTAGCCGGGTGAGGACCCGGCCCGTGTGGGAGAAGCGGCGCTCCGCCCCGACGCCGGTTCCGGCGGGTCGGGAGAGGCGGGGGGCCTGCGGGGGGTTCGTGACCATGGCCCGAGGACGCGGTGAGACGGCTCCGGCGACGGCGAACTTCTGGGCCGGGGTCTGGGACTGGACCAAGACCGTCGTTCTGAGCGTGCTCATCGCGTTGGCTCTGCGGGCCGTCGTGGTGGAGTCGAAGACCATCGACGGTTCGTGCATGGAGCCCACGCTGACCACCGGCGAGCGCGTTTTTTATTTTAAGCCGTGCTACTGGTTCTCCGGGCCGTCGCGGGGGGACATCATCGTTTTCCGGTATCCTTTGGACCCCACGAAGGATTACATCAAACGGGTTATCGCCCTTCCGGGTGAGACCATCGCTATTCATAACGGTGTTGTTTTCATCAACGGCAAGGAACTGGACCAATCGGCCTGGCCCGTGACCATCGATACGGTTCGTTACCCGGAACTGCCGGAACAGGTCGTGCCTCCCGGGAAGTACTTCGTCATGGGCGACAACCGGCCCGAGAGCGAGGACAGCCGGGTCTGGGGTTTCGTTCCCCGGCAGAACATCAAGGGCCGGGCTTTCCTTCTGTTCTGGCCGATTTGGCGGGCGAAATGGATCGGCTGAGGAGCCGGGCGGTCGGTTGGTTCCCCGGGCAGATGGCCCGGACCCGGCGGCTTATTAACGAGAATCTTCCCTTGGTGAACGTGGTGGTCGAGGTGGCCGACGCTCGCGCGCCGCGGGCGACGCGCCATCCGGGTCTCGGCCGCCTCGTCCGCGACCGTCCCATCCTGACCGTTCTGGCCAAAGCGGACCTGGCCGAGCCGAGAGAGACCTCCCGTTGGGTGTCGGCCCTGTCCCGCGGCCAGCCCGGGGCGGCCGCCGTCGCCTTCGAGCGGGACAGACCCGACACCGTCCGCGCTGTACGTCGGCTGGCGTTGGAGTTGGCGGGAAGGCGGGGTCCGGCCCGAAGCCCGCTGCGGGCTATGGTGGTCGGCCTGCCCAACGTGGGCAAATCGACACTCATCAATTGTCTGGCCGGGCGGGCCGCCGCCCGCACCGGCGACCGACCCGGCCTCACGGTCGGCAAGCAATGGCTGAAGGCCGAGGGAGGGGTCCGGACCGACGACTTTCCGGCCCGACCGAACCAGCCCGCGGGGCGAGAACTCTGGCTCCTGGACCTGCCCGGTGTCCTGGTCCCCGGCCGGCTTGACCCGGGTCTGGCCACCGTGCTGGCCGTCCTGGGCATCCTGCCGCCCGAGGCTTACGACCCGGTGAGAACAGCTCTCGACGCGCTGGATATGCTGGTCCGGACCGGCCGGCTGCCGGCCGGATTGCGGGCTGACGGGGAGCCGTTCGATGGCGCCGGATTTCTGGAGCGGTACGCCGCGCGGCGCGGCTGTCTTCTGCCGGGCGGCCGGCCGGACCTCGAGCGGGCCGCGGTCGCCCTCCTGACGGCTCTGCGGGACGGACGGTTCGGGCCCCTGACCTTGGAGAGTCCCGAGGAGGCCTCTGACTGATGGCCGGTGAGGTGTCGGGCGTTGCCGAGCCGCCCGCTCCGGACGAGCTCCGCCGGATGACCCTGGCCGAGATAGCCCGGTTGGTGGCGGGCCTCAGGGCGCCCCGGCTCGGCCAGGCGGAGCCGACCGATGAGGCTCGGCTCGAGGAATGGCGTCGGGTCCTCGGGTCCGACGACCGCGCCGGAGTGCGGCGGTTGGCGGAACGGCTCGAAGGTTCGGAGGCGGTCCGCCGGCGGGACCGGGAACGGGTGGCGGCCTTGCTCGAGGCGGAGACCCGGCTGTGTCCCTCGGGCGTGCGGCTGGTGGCGGGAATCGACGAGGCGGGCCGCGGTCCTCTGGCCGGGCCGGTCGTGGCGGCGGCCGTCATCCTGAAGCCGGGGGTCATCGTCCCGGGCCTGGACGACTCCAAAAGGTTGACCGAGGCCCGGCGCGAGCGGCTGTACGCCGCGGTGACCGAGGCCAGCCTGGCCGTGGGCGTCGGTATCGCCGGGACGGGGCTGGTCGAGCGGCTCAACGTGCTTCAGGCGACGTATGTCGCCATGCGCCGGGCCGCCGAGCGGCTTGCCGTCCGACCCGATTACGTCCTGGTCGACGGATTCCAAGTTCCCGGATTGGGCCTGCCACAACGCGGAGTCGTAAAGGGCGACGCCAGGTGCGCCTCTATCGCCGCCGCGTCCATCGTCGCCAAAGTGACGCGGGACAGGATAATGCGGTGCGTGGCACGGAGATTCCCCGATTACGGCTTTGAACAGAACAAGGGTTACGCCACGGCCGCTCACCGGCGGGTTCTGCTGGACCGGGGGCCGTGCCCGGCCCACCGTCGGAGTTTCCTGGGCGCGCTGGACCGGCGGGCGGGATTGTTCGCCGGGGAAGGGGAGACGGGGGATGGCTGAAGGCCGTGGACCGGCGAAGGCTGAAGGACGGGGGCGGGGCACGGCGGCGTCGCCCCGCGCTGGGCGCCTTGGGGAGGAGACCGCCGTCCGCCACCTCGAGGCGGCCGGCTACCTCATTATCGAGCGGAATTACCGCTGCCGGCTGGGTGAAATCGATATTATCGCGCGGGACGGGGACACGCTGTGTTTCGTAGAGGTCAAGGCCCGGCGGACCAGCGCCTTCGGCGGAGGTCTGGAGGCCGTGCGGCCCTCCAAACAAAAACGGCTCCGGCGGGTCGCCTCTTATTACCTCACCCGCTTCGGCGCCCCGCTGCCGCCCTGCCGCTTCGACGCCGCGGAGGTTTGGCTGGGCCCCGGGGGCGGACCGGAAACAGTACGGGTCATCAAGGACGCCTTCTAGGAGTCCGGGGTCGGGCGGGGCGCGACGGAAGGGTACGGTGCGCGCGGCGCGACGCCGGGTGCGGTGCGCGAGGCGGGGAGGCGCCGGCATGGTAGAGGTCGTCTATCTCGATAACGCAGCCACGACGCGACCCCTGGCCGAGGTGGTGGAGGCCGTACGCCTCGTCATGACGGAGGAATACGGTAACCCTTCCTCCCGCCACGGCCTGGGACTGGCCGCCGAGCGGGCCGTGGACGCGGCCCGGGCGGCGCTGGCCCGGGTGGTCGGCGGCCGGCCGGATGAAATAGTGTTCACGAGCGGGGGCTCGGAAGCCAACAACCTGGCCCTGAAAGGTGTCGCCTGGGCCTACGCGAGGGCGGGCAACCATTTGGTCCTTTCGGCGGTCGAGCACCCGTCGCTCCTGGAGACGGCCGCCTGGCTCAAGACGCAGGGCCTGGCCGTGACCCTGGTCCCGGTCGGCGCGGACGGGAGGGTCGACCCGGCGGCCCTTCTCGACGCCGTCACCGAGCAGACGCTCCTGGTCAGCCTGATGCACGTCAACAACGAGGTGGGTGCGGTCCAGCCGGTGGCTGAGGTCGGACGGGGTCTCGGGAAGCTGCGGGCGACCTCGGGCCGGCGTAAGGGCTTACCCTTGTTCCACGTCGACGCCGTTCAATCCCTGGCCAGGCTGCCCGTCGATGTCCACGAGTGGGGGGTCGACCTTTTGTCCGTCAGCGGTCACAAGGTCCACGGGCCCAAGGGTGTCGGAGCGCTCTGGGTCCGGGCCGGAGTGAGACTGGTCCCCCTTATTCACGGCGGTGGGCAGGAGGCCGGGCTGCGCAGCGGGACCGAGAACGTAGCGGGCATCGCCGGCTTCGGAGCCGCCCTCCAGGCCCTCGCCGGCCCCGGCCGCGACGTCCGGGAAACAGCCCGACGGCTTGCGGAGCTGCGCGGCCGCCTTCTCGGCCTCGTCCGGGAAGGCTGCTCCCGGGTCGTTGTCAACGGTCCGGAGTCGGGCCCCCAGGCTGCTCCCCACATCCTGAGCCTCTCGTTTCCCGGGATTCCCGCGGAGGTTCTCCAGCACCACCTGGAAGAGGCGGGGGTCTACGTTTCGACGGGTTCGGCCTGTTCCTCCCACCACCGCGACCGGGTGAGCCACGTGCTCCGGGCGATGGGACGGCCCGCGGAAGCGGCGGTCTCAGCCGTCCGACTATCCCTTTCCGTGTTGACGACCCAGGAGGAGATCGATAGGGCCGGTCGAGTCATCGGCGAGACGGTTCGACGGCTCAGCCGCGAAGGGGAGGCGGGCCGGGTTTGACTTCCAGTCGTCCGGAGGGACCGGGGGACAGTCTTCTCCTTTTGAGATACGGGGAGCTTGGGCTAAAGGGGGGCAACCGCCCGCATTTCGAACGGGTCCTGGCACGAAACGTCCAGAGGGCGCTCGCCAGGGCGGCCGAGGCGGAAACAGCCGCAGCACCGAAGGTCCCGGCTGTCACCGTCACCGGAGTCGGGACCTCGCGGGGTCGGCTGGCGGTACCTCTCGAGCCGGGTTTAGAACCGGCCGGGGTTGCACGTCTGGCCGCCGCGGCGGCGCGGGTCTTCGGGTTGGTCGGAGTGGCTCCGGCCCGTCGCGTTCCCCTTCAGATAGACGCGCTGGTCGAGGCGGTCGTCACGGTGGCCGCGGAGGCGCGGGCCCAGGGGGAGAAGACGTTCAAGCTCGAGGTCCGACGTCCGAACAAGGCCTTCCCGCTGACCTCGCCCGAGGTGGCGGCGCGGGTGGGCCGGACGGTGCTGGAGCGTGTCCCGGGATTGGAGGTGGACGTGCACGAGCCCGGTCTCCGGATCGGCGTCGAGATAAGGCAGGACGGGGTTTACGTGTACGGGCGGGAATTCCCCGGGCCGGGCGGACTGCCGGTGGGGACCTCCGGGCGCGCCGTGGCTCTTATCTCGGGGGGCATCGACAGTCCCGTCGCCATCTGGATGGCCATGAAAAGGGGTTTGGAGGTCGTGCCGCTGCACTTTTGGAGCTATCCCTACACCGGGGAGCGGGCCCGGCAGAAGGTGGCCGACCTTTGTTCGGTTCTGGAGAACTGGGGACTGTCCGAGAAGCTTGTGGTTTGTCCTTTCACGGAAATTCAGACCGCCATCCGCGATCGTTGCCCGGAAACACTTCGGGTGACGGTCATGCGCCGGATGATGATGCGCATCGCCGCGGAGGTAGCCCGGTCTCGCGGCGCCCTGGCCATCGTGACCGGCGAGAGTCTGGGCCAGGTCGCCAGCCAGACTCTGGAGAGCCTGGCCGTCATCGGGGCCGTCACCGACCTGCCGGTCCTGAGGCCGCTCATCGGATTGGACAAGGAGGAAATCATCAGCCGCGCGCGGGCCATCGGGACGTTCGACCTGTCCATCCAGCCTTACGAGGATTGCTGCAGCCTCTTCGTCCCGGCGCATCCCGCCACCAGACCTACCGTCGCGCAGGCTGAGGCGGCCGAGCGGGCGCTGGATGTCCGGGCTCTCGTGGACCGGGCGGTCCGCGGGAGCGGCCCGCCGGCCTAGAGGGCCGGGCGGCGCCCCGGCGCCGTCCCCGGGGGCGGGGCGGCGGCCGCCAGGGACTTGGTTATACGGCCCGTCCGGTCCGGCTCGAGGGTCACGTCGTAGCCGTTCTTCAGGTAGAAGTGCACCTGACGGTCCCGGTGGTCGGCGTCGGCGGCGGAAAGGGCTCCCGTGACCCGGACGACGCCGTGCCGCCGGAAAACCTCCTCCGCGAAAGTAAGCAGAGCGGTCCCGACGCCCTTATTGAGGGCGCCGGGGGCGAAGCAGCCGATATCCCGCAGAGTGGCCTCGGGGCCGTCGAGCGTGGCCAGGAGCACGGCCAGCGGACGGGTCCGGCCGCGGTAGAACGCCCGTACGACGAGGGAGCCGGCGCGAAGGTCGGCGCGCAGGACGAGCGGTCGCCCGTTTTTGTCGCGGGCCGTCCCGGCCGCCTGGAAAGCGGGGGCCTCACCCGTGCTCACGCCTGTCCGCCCCCGTCCCCGGTTCTCCTACCGGATTCTACACCTCGGGAGAGGGGCCGGCCAACGTTTCGCCGGCGAGTCCGACCGGCGACCGGACCGCGTCCGAAAGCGGGCCCGGTCGGTCGCCCAGAACCAATCCGCCGCGCCTAACGGCCCGTGGGAGGGGACCGGCATTGGTCGCGCGCGTGTTCAGCCTCGGCGTCGCCGGCATCGACGGTTATCTGGTCACGGTGGAGGTCGATATCGCTCCCGGTCTGCCGTGTTTCGATATCGTCGGCCTGCCGGGGGCGGCGGTGCGTGAGGCGAGGGAGCGGGTCCGCGCCGCCGTGACCAACTCGGGGTACACTTTCCCGATGCGGCGCATCATCGCCAACCTCGCTCCCGGTGACATTCCCAAAGCCGGAGCGCTCTACGACCTGCCGCTGGCCGTGGGCATTCTGGCGGCCGACGGTCAGGTGGAAAGCGGATGTCTTGACCGGTGGGCGCTGCTGGGCGAACTCTCCCTGGACGGCGGTCTCCGGCCCGTCCGGGGTGTTCTGGCGATGTGCCTGTCACTGCCGCGGTTGGGATTTAGGGCCGCGGCCGTCCCCCTCGGCAACGCCGCCGAGGCCGCGGCCGTACCCGGACTCGAGGTCGGGTCCTTTGAGCGTCTGGCCGATGTCGGACGGGCTCTGGATAGCGGGATTCTTACGGCCCGGCCGCGGGCGGTCGAGCCCGAGCCCGACGGGGAGCGGCCGGTAGAGGGCGGCCCGGACCTGGCCGACGTCGAGGGACAGGACGGGGCCAAGCGGGCCCTTATCATCGCGGCCGCCGGCGGGCACAACGTTCTGCTGGTCGGACCACCCGGGGCCGGGAAGACTATGCTCGCCGAACGACTCCCCGGCGTTCTGCCGCCGTTGACGTACGCCGAGAGGCTGGAGGTCAGCAAGATATACAGCGTAGCCGGGCTGCTGCCCAGCGGTCGCGGTCTCGTCGGGTCGCGCCCGTTCCGCGCCCCCCACCATACGGCGACGGCGGCGGGGCTCGCGGGAGGCGGGCTGCCGCCTCTTCCGGGTGAGTTCAGCCTGGCTCACCGCGGAATCCTGTTCCTGGACGAACTGCCGGAGTTCCGGACGGCGGCTCTGGAACTGCTCCGGCAGCCCCTGGAGGAAGGGCAGGTGCACCTGGCGCGAAAGGGGGCCAACGTCACCTACCCGGCCCGTTTTGGGCTGGTGGCGGCGATGAACCCGTGCCCCTGCGGCTACCTGGGGGACGCACGGAAAGCCTGCCGCTGCACCCCGGGCCGCCTGGACGCCTACCGTCGGCGCCTCTCCGGCCCTCTTTTGGACCGTATCGACATGCGGGTGCAGCTACCCCGTGCGACCGAGGGTCGGTCGGCCCGTCGGCCGGCGGCGGGCCTGACCTCGGCCCGGGCGAGGGCTTTGGTCGCCGAAGCCAGGGCCCGTCAGGCTGAACGGCTGCGGCCGGCGGGAATCACCGTCAACGCCGAACTAGGGCCGGCCGAGCTGCGGTCGCCGGAGTTGGTCCGGCTGTCCCCGGCCGCCCGTTCCCTGGCCGAACGGGCCGTGGCGGGGCTCGGGCTCAGCCTGAGGGCCCGCGACCGAATCATCCGTCTAGCCCGGACCATCGCGGACCTCGAGGGTTCGGCCGTCGTGGCTGAGGAGCACGTGGCCGAGGCGCTGGGCCACCGGGGAGAGGAAAGGGATTGATGCCCCGCGTTCGGCTGCGCCAGCCTTCGTCTCGCTTATTCTTCGCATATGCGAGACAGCGAAGCAGGATTGCGGCTAGTTAAGCCATAATCATAGTAGGTCGAGCGAGGTCGTCGGCGGGAGGTGGGCGTTGTGGCCAAGATCGCGTCGGCTCGCAGTTCCGAGCTTTTATTCGCCGAGGCGAAGCGTTACCTGCCGGGTGGTGTCAACAGTCCCGTGCGCAGCTTTTCCAGCGTGGGCGGGACACCGAGGTTCATTGAGCGGGGCGCGGGCCCTTATCTTTTCGACGTCGAGGGCCGGCGCTATATAGATTACGTTTGCTCCTGGGGCCCTCTCATCGCGGGGCACGCCCACCCCAAGGTGCTCGAGGCCGTCTGGGTGCAGCTGCCGCTGGGGACGAGTTACGGTGCGGCCACCTGGCGCGAGATCGAGCTGGCCCGGTGCATTGTCGAGGCGGTCCCGGGCATCGACCTCGTCCGTATGGTCAACTCGGGAACCGAAGCCACCATGAGCGCCGTTCGGGTCGCCCGCGCCTACACGGGGCGGGAGAAGATCGTCAAATTCTCCGGCTGCTACCACGGTCACGCCGACGGGTTTCTCGTCGAGGGCGGCTCCGGTCTGGCGACTCTGGGGCTGCCCGCGAGTCCCGGCGTGCCGCAGGCGACGGCGGCGGCGACGCTCGGCTGCCCTTACAACGACAGCGAGGCGCTGGTTCGACTCTTCCAGCTCGAGGGCCCGAATATCGCGGCCGTCATCGTTGAGCCGATCGCCGCCAACATGGGTGTGGTGCCTCCCGAGCCGGGTTTCCTGGAAACGGTCATCGAGCAGTGCCGGCTGTGGGGCGCCCTGTGTATCTTCGACGAGGTCATCACCGGGTTTCGGGTCGCCTACGGCGGGGCGCAGGCCCTTTACGGGCTCGAACCGGATCTTAGCTGCCTGGGGAAAATCATCGGGGGCGGCCTGCCGGTCGGCGCCTACGGCGGGCGTCGGGAGATCATGGAGCAGGTGAGCCCGCTCGGTCCCGTTTACCAGGCTGGGACTCTGTCCGGCAACCCCCTGGCGATGGCGGCCGGAGCGGCGACCCTCGAGCTTCTGCGGGAGCCGGGGGTTTACGAGGAGCTGGAAGAGAAAGGCCGGGCTCTGGAGGCCGGCTTCGCGGACAGGGCCGCGGCGCACGGGGTACCGCTGGTCATAAACCGCGTCGGTTCGCTTCTGACTCCCTTCTTCAGTGAGCACCCCGTCCGAAACTACGAGGAGGCCCGGCGGACGGACCGGGCGGCCTATCGGACTTTTTTCTGGAGCATGCTCGAGCAGGGTGTCTACCTGGCTCCGTCTCCCTTCGAAGCCATGTTCGTTTCTCTGGCGCACGGCCCGATGGAGATAGAGAGCACTATCGAGGCCGCGGACCGGGCCTTTGCCGCCGTGGCCGCGGCTCGGGCCCACTCCACCCATTAGAGGGAAGGAAGCCGCGTTGGCTTTACGACTTGTGGCTTGGGAAGCGACGGGAGCCTGTAATCTGGCCTGCGTGCACTGCCGGGCGACCGCTAAGGAGTCCCCCGACCCCGACGAGCTCGGGACCTCGGAGGCGCTCCGCCTCGTCCGGGAAGTGGCCGAGACGGCCCGTATCTCTTCCGTCGCGGCCGTCGGACCGGTCATCTTCATTATCAGCGGCGGCGAGCCGCTGCTGCGCCCGGACATATACGAGATAGCCCGGGCCGCCTCGGACGCCGGCCTCCACACCGTCCTGGCCACGAACGGGACCTTGCTTGAACCCCGGACGGTCGGCCGGCTCATCGAAGCCGGAGTCCGGCGGGTGTCGGTCAGTCTGGACGGTCCGGACGCGGCCGGTCACGACGAGTTCCGCGGGTCGCCGGGCGCTTTCGACCGCGCCCTCCGCGGTCTGGCCGAAGCCCGGCGTCAAGGGCTTAGTTTCCAGGTCAACACCACCGTCAGCCGGCGCAATTTCAGGCGGCTGCCCGACATTCTGGCTAAAGCGGTAGAGCTGGGGGCGGCGACCTGGGACGTTTTCATGCTGGTTCCCACCGGACGCGGAACGGCTGAGGCCGGTCTCTCAGGGCCGGAGTACGAACGGGTTCTCCGGTGGGTGGCTGAGGCGGCGGAGACGTCCCCCATCGAGGTCAAGGTCACCTGCGGTCCCCACTACTCTCGCGTCTGGCGTCAACGGGCGGCCCGTGCGGACCGTCCGTCCGGTCGCCCGGGCCGGCCGCCGAGCGGGTGTCTCGCCGGGGATGGTTTTATCTTCGTCTCCCGCACGGGGGACGTCTGCCCCTGCGGCTACCTGCCCTTAGTCGCGGGCAGCGTCCGCGAGCGGTCCTTGCCGGAGATTTATTCGACGTCGCCGATTCTCTTGTCGCTGCGCGACCCGGCCCATCTGGGAGGTAAGTGCGGCCGCTGCGAGTTCGTTTCCTTCTGCCGCGGGTGCCGGGCGAGAGCCTACTCCTTGCAGGGGGACTATTTGGCGGAGGAACCGCTTTGCCTCTGGCGGCCGAGAGCCGTCCGCGGGCGGGCGGCGGGCGGAGCTGACCCGGCGTGACCGGTTGGCTTATCCTGGTCGGACTCAACCACAAGACCGCACCTATCGAGGTCCGGGAGCGGCTTTCGGTGTCCCGAGACCGGTTGCCTTCCGCTCTGGCGGAACTCCGGACGGGTTTCGGCCTTGACGAGGTCGTCCTCCTTTGCACCTGTAACCGGACGGAGGTTTACGCCGTGGCGGGCGGCCGGCCCGGACCATCCCCCGTTTCGGTCCTGGCCTCGTTGGCGACGGCCGCGCCGACGGCCCGGGCGGACGTCGGCCGGGCCGGGGAAGGGCTCGAGAGCCATCTTTATTCCTACGCGGACCTCGCGGCGGCCCGACACCTCTTCCGCGTCGCGTGCGGACTGGATTCCCTGGTTCTGGGTGAGTCGGAGATTCTCGGCCAAGTGAAGGACGCCTACGACGCGGCCAGGGCGGCCGGAACCACCGGACCCCTCTGCCACGCTCTTTTTCAGGGAGCGCTCCGCGCCGGGGCACGGGCGCGGTCGGAGACGAGCATCAGTTCCCTGGCGGTGTCCGTCCCGTACGTCAGTCTGGGGTTGGCCCGCAAGGTCTTCGCCGACCTTGCCGGCAAACGGGCTCTCCTTGTCGGAACGGGGGACATCGGGAGGGTGGCCCTGCGGCACCTCGCCGAGTCGGGCTTGCGGGAGATAGTCGCAGCGAACCGCACCCTGGAGCGGGCTGAGGCCGCTTTGACGGAGCTCGAGCTCGGGGAAAGGCGGGCGGGCGGCGACGGACCTGCCCTCCAGCTGCGCGCCGTGACCCTGGACGCCCTCGCCGCGGAGCTGGGGCGGGCCGACATCGTTCTAGTGTGCTCGCAGGCCCCCGGTTACGTCATCGACGCGCAGACAGCGGGCGCGGCCCTGGCGGCGCGGCGCGGTCGACCGCTTCTTCTCATCGACCTGGGTGTGCCGCGCCAGGTCGACCCGGAGCTCGGCGCTCGTGAGGGCGTCTATCTGTTCAACCTGGACGACCTGGAGGGCGTCGTTCAGGCTAATCTTGCCGAACGCCAGCGAGAGGCGGCGAAGGTCGAGAGAATCGTGACGGACGAGGTCGGACGCCTGGACGCCTGGCTTCGCCGGCGCCGGGCGGCCCCGGTCATCCGGTCTCTCTACGAGAGAGCCGAGGCCATCCGGCAAGAGGAACTGAGGCGCGCTCTCCAGGCGCTCGGGTCGCCTTCCGACCAGGACCGCGAGGTGCTGGCGGCTTTCAGCCGCCGCTTGACCAACCGCTTGCTGGACTTCCCGACGGTGACCTTGCGCGAGCTTGCCGTCCAGCCCGAGGGGACCCCGCTTGGGGAGGCCCTGGGCCGGGTGTTGCGCGGGGAGCTGGCTCCCGGTCGCGACCGGTTCGGAAGGGGCGGGTCGGGTTGAGCGGCCCGGGGTCCACTTTGATGGGTCCGACCGTTCTGGTGACCGCGCTGCTTTACGTGGCCGGCTTTCTGGCTGGCCTGGCCTCGCTGCGAGACGGACGGTGGCGGGGACCGGCGAGGACCGCGGCGGGGGCCGCCTGGGTCGTGCACACCTTGAGTGTAGCCGGCGCGGCTTTTCTCGCGCCGGGTTGGTCACTGTGGACCACTGTCCCGGGAGCCGTCCTCTTAGTGACCTGGCTGGCGGCGAGCAGTTACTTCGTCGGAGACGAGCT
>Ga0315298_1007972_pt1 | contig 13699 bp, 11 predicted proteins | sample WHS_1_MG_FD_203077 | JGI IMG/M metagenome (GOLD analysis project Ga0315298, IMG submission 203077) | Extremophilic microbial mat communities from Washburn Hot Springs, YNP, Wyoming, USA - WHS_1_MG | ecosystem: Environmental > Aquatic > Thermal springs > Hot (42-90C) | place: USA: Wyoming...
CTGGGCACACGGCGGAGTGCTCCCCCCCCCCCCCACTTCGCCTGCTGCCCAGCAACGTTTTTTTGGGGGGGCGCATAGGCGGATAGGGGGGATGGGCAGGAGCAAGTTGGCAGGCCCGGGGGTGAGCCCCCCCGGCCAGATCAGCGCTCACGCACCAAGTTGCACAGGGCTACAGGAGGTGCTCGAGGCCGTAGACGAGGCCGCGCAAGGTACCGACCTTGCGAATGGCAAGCAGCACCCCCGGCATGAACGACTCGTGGTTGAGGGAGTCGTGCCGGATAGTGAGGGTCTGCCCGAGCCCCCCGAAAATAACTTCCTGATGCGCCACCAGCCCGGGCAGGCGCACGCTATGCACCCGCACCGGGCCCACCGCGAGGCCGGTCGCCGCGTTCTCCACCAGGCCGTGAGGCTGGAGCGCTGAACCCTGGGCGTCGCGCATCATGGCCGCGGTCTTGAGGGCGGTGCCGCTGGGGGCGTCTTTCTTGCCGGGGTGGTGCAACTCCACGATCTCGGCCCCCGGGAAGAAGCGGGCGGCGCGGGCCGCGAACTCCATCATGAGCACCGCGCCGATGGCGAAATTGGGGGCCACCAGGGCGCCCACCCCTGCAGCCCGCGCGAGCCGGTCCACCTCGGCCAGGCGCTGGTCATCCCAACCGGTGGTGCCCACCACGCAGGGCACGCCCGCGCCCAGGGCAGCACGCAGGTTATCCATCACCACCCCAGGTGCGGTGAAATCTACCATCACCGCCGGGTGCGCGGCGAGCGCGGGAGCCAAGTCGCCCGAGACGATCACGCCGTTGGGCTCCAGGCCAGCCAGCCAGCCGGCGTCCTGCCCCACTGCAGCCGGGTCCACGGCGGCGCCTAGCACCACATCGGGCTCGGTCGCCAGGGTGCGCACCAGGGTGCGCCCCATGCGGCCGGCCGCGCCGCTGACCAGCACGGTGATGGGGTCAGCCATCTCTCACTCCTTGTCCCCGGCAAAGGGGCCGATGGCCACGTAGTTGACCGCCTCGGCGTCCAACACGCCCTGCGCCACCCGGTGCACCTGCTCGGGGGTCACCTCGTTGATGCGGGCCGCCACCTCCTCGAAGGGGATGGCCCGCCCCCAATACATCTCGTTGGTGCCGTTGCGGCGCATGCGGTAGCCGGTATTCTCCAGGGCCAGCGCCATCCCCCCCTTGAGTTGCTCCTTGGCTCGCAGGCACTCCTGCTCCGAGATGCCCTGGGCGCGCACGGAGGCCATCTCCCGGCGCACGATCTCGAGCACTTCGTCGAGATTGTCGGGGCTGACCCCGGCGCTGACCGCGAAGAGCCCGCTGGTACGGTAGGCGAGAGCGTAGGAGCCGATGTGGTAGACCAGGCCGCGGTTCTCCCGGACCTCCTGGAAGAGGCGACTGCTCATACCCCCGCCCAGCACCGCGTCGAGGACCGCCAGGTTGTAGCGCTCCTCGCTGGTGTGACTGTAGCCGGGGGTCCCGAGCACGAAGTGGACCTGCTCGGTGCTGCGGGAGATGACCTGGCGGGCGGTCTGATAGCGGGCGGGGGCCTCAGGCGCGGGCTGGGCCTGGCCCGGCCGGGCGCCGAAGATACGCTCGGATTCAGCAGCCAACCAGTCATGATCCACGTTGCCGGCGGCAGAGATGATGATGTTGCCCGGCTGGTAGTGGCGGTGGAAGAAGGCGAAGGCCTTGTCCCGGTCCATCTCCCGGATTACCTGCTCGCGGCCCAGGAGCGAGCGGCCCAGGGGATGACCTTTCCAGATGGTCTGGGCGAAGAGATCGTGCACCCATTCCTCGGGGTCGTCCTCATAGCGCTTGATCTCCTCGATCACCACCTGCTTCTCCCGCTGCAGTTCATCGGGATCGAAGGTGGGGTTGGTCACCATGTCGGCCAGCACGTCCATCGCCAGCGGGAGGTAGTCGGCGAGCACGCGGGCGTAGAAGCAGGTGTACTCGCGGTTGGTGAAGCCGTTCAATTGACCGCCCACACCGTCAATGGCCTCGGCGATCTCGCGCGCCGAGCGGCGGCCGGTGCCCTTGAAGAGCAGGTGCTCGATGAAGTGAGTGGTGCCTTCCCAGCCGGGTTCTTCCTGCTTGACCCCGGTTTCGATCCAAATGCCCAGCGACACCGATTCCACCCGCGGGATGCGCTCACTCACCACGCGCAGCCCGTTATCCAATACGTGCCGGCTATACTGTCCGTTCTCACCCAAATGTGGTCTCCAGTCCTTACGGCCGGCGCTCCGAGAGCGCCCACCCTCCATTAGAAATTGACAGGCAGGACCAGAGGCCCTGCCTGGACATGCGATTCCAGATTCCTGATCCCCGATCGAGAAAGGGGCAGGAGCAATCCTACTCCTCCCGGCGGCGACGCGGGCGGCGTCGGCGCCGGCGGTCCCCGCCGCCCTGGCGCTCACCATCCCCGGCGCGCTCGTCGCGAGCAGGCGCTTCCTCACCCTCGCCTCCGCCGTCGCCGGCCGGAGTCAGGCCGCGCCGGGTCAAACGCACTTTGCCGGTGGGATCCACCTCGAGCACCTTGACCATCACCTCGTCGCCCAGGCTGAGCACGTCCTCGACACGCTCGATCCGCTCCCGGGAAATCTGGCTGATGTGCAGCAGGCCGTCCTTGCCAGGTAGCAGTTCCACGAAGGCGCCGAAGGGGGCAATGCGCACCACCTTGCCCACGTAGGTCTCGCCCACGGTAACGTCCTTGGTGAGGCTCTCGACTGTCCTGAGGGCGCCCTGGCCGCTTTCGCCATCGAGGGCGGCGATAAACACCCGCCCGTCCTGCTCCACGTCAATGCGCACGTTGAAATCGGACTGGATCTTCTTGATGATCTTGCCGCCGGGGCCGATCAGGTCGCCGATTTTGTCGGGGTGGATTTCCAGGGTAAAGACCCGCGGGGCGTGCGGCGCCAGTTCGGGGCGCACGGTGGGCAGGGTCTCAAGCATGATGTTCAGGATCTCGCGCCGCGCCTGTCGTGCCCGCTCGAGCCCCTCTACCAGCACCTGGTGGGAGAGTCCGCCCACCTTCACGTCCAGCTGCAGGGCGGTGATCCCGTGCTGGGTGCCGGCGGCCTTGAAGTCCATGTCGCCGTTGAAGTCCTCGATGTCGCGAATGTCGGTGAGGATCACGTAGTCCTCACCCTCGCTCACCATGCCCATGGCGATGCCAGCCACGGGCTCGCGGATGGGCACCCCCGCGTCCATCAGACTCAGGGTGCTGCCGCAGACGCTGGCCATGGAGGAGGAGCCGTTGGACTCGAGCACGTCCGAAACCACCCGGATGGTGTAGGGGAAGGTTTCCTCGTCTGGGATCACCGGCAGCAGCGCGCGCTCGGCGAGCATGCCGTGACCGATATCCCGTCGGCTGGGACCGCGCAGGGGGCGCGCCTCGCCAACGCTGTAGGGCGGGAAGTTGTAGTGGTGCATGTAGCGCTTGGTCTCTTCTTCCGGCCCCAGGGTGTCAAGAATCTGCCCCTCCCCTACCCCGCCCAGAGTGACGCTGGAGAGCACCTGGGTCTGGCCCCGGGTGAAGAGTGCGGAGCCGTGGGCACGGGGGAGCAAGCCCACCTCACAGGTGACCTGGCGGATCTCGTCAGGGCGGCGGCCGTCCGCGCGGCGGTGCTCACGCAGCACCATCTGGCGGAAGACCTTCTTCATGAAGCCGGAGACCTGGTCCGGGATAGTCGCGTATTTCTCGGGGAAGCGCTCGATCAACTCGGCGGCAATGGCGCCGGTCTCCTGATCAATGGCGTGCAGGCGCTCCACCTTATCCACGGAGGTGAGGGCCTCGCGGATGCGATCCCGGTAACCCTCCAGGGCCTCGGCCACCTGGGGGTCGGCCTCCTTGACGGGGAAGGTGGTCTTGTCCCGGCCCACCTGTTCACGCAGGCGCTCCTGCATTTGCAAGATAGGCTGGATGGCGGCGCTACCGAACTCCAGGGCCTCCACCATCACCGACTCAGGCACTTCGTTGGCGCCCGCCTCGGCCATGATCACGCCGTCCCGGTTGGCGGCCACCACCAGGTTGAGATCGGCAATGTCAATCTGCTCGCGGGTGGGGTTGGCAACCAGGCGCCCCTCCACCCGGCACACGCGCACTGCTCCGACTGGCCCTCCCCAGGGGATGCGGGAGATGTGCAGGGCGGCGGAGGCGCCCACGATCCCCAGCACGTCGGGCAGGTTCTCGGGGTCGGTGGAGAGGGTGGTGACGACGAGTTGCACCTCGTTGCGCAGGCCCTTGGGGAAGAGAGGACGGATGGGGCGGTCCACCAGGCGGGCGGAGACAATGGCCCGCTCGGAAGGCCGGCCTTCCCGCTTGATGAAACGGCTTCCGGGGATCTTACCGGCGGAATAGAGTTTCTCTTCAAAGTCCACCGTCAGGGGGAAGAAGTCGATCCCCTCCCGGGGCTGGTCGGAGGCGACCGCGGTGGCCAGGACGATGGTGTCGCCGAAGCGCACGGTGACGGCACCGTCGGCCTGCTTGGCGAGCTTGCCGGTCTCGATGACGAGCGGCTTGCCGCCAACCTGCGTCTCAATTGTGGTCAAAACGGCTCCTATTTCCGCGGACCGACGGTGTCACGGAGGCCGAGCTTGCTGATGACAGCCCGGTATCGCTCGATATCGGACTTGTTCAGGTACGAGAGCAGCCGCCGGCGCCGGCCAATCATCACGAACAGCCCGCGACGGGAGTGGAAGTCCTTCTTATGCACCTTGAGGTGCTCCGTCAACTGGCTGATACGGGCGCTCAGCAGCGCCAACTGCACCTCGGCCGACCCGGTATCGAGGTCGTGCTGCTTGTGCTGGCCCAGGATCTCCTGCTTCTGCTCCCTTGACAAGGGCATACTGTCCTCCACCCGCTCGGCGGTCGCCGCCTTTTCCGTCGTCCGCACTATAGTGTGCGGACTCCCGTCGGGCTGGGGGTAACCAGGTCGATGGACCCGGTAGATCCCTCCACCTGGCTGCCCCTGCCGTCCCAGGAGTCCGTAGCAAATGATAGCATGTCACTGCGTGCCTGTAAAGGCGGGCGGTGGCGCAGACTGAATTCCGAAGACCGGACACCGCCACCCCGGCCTGCGGCACTTTCTCGCGACCCGGTGGCGACATGCTCGGCGGAATGGCAGGAAAGGGACGGCCCGGTGGCCGGGGAATCCCCAGGACATGGCCCGGCGCAACCGGGATAGTCTTCCTCGCCACGGGGCGGGCATGGCGGGGAAAACCTCACCCCCACCCCCTCGAGCGGAAGAGAGACGGGACACGAGGGAAGGACGCATGGAATGAGCGAGGGGCCGGCCCAGACGGTCTTTCTGGCAGCCGGACTGGTGCGGCGGGACGAGGCCCTGCTGCTGGTGCGGCAGCGGGGGCAGGGGCAGGATTATTGGATGGTGCCCGGCGGGCGCGCTCCCTCGGCCGAGGAGGTGCTGCCCACCCTGCTGCGGGAGGTCTGGGAGCGCACGGGGCTGGTGCTGCGGGACCCGCCGGCGCGGGCCGCCTTCGGGGTGCAGGTGACCGGGCCCGACCTGCACCTGGTACTGCTGGCCTTTGAGGGCGGCGAATGGGAGGGGGAAGCGCCCGCAGACCCCGAGCGCGCACAGTTCCTACCCCTGCCCGAGGCCATGGCCCGCATCGCCCAGGCCCCCGTGCGCTACCTGTCAGAGCCCCTCCTCGCCTACCTGCGGGATGAAGAACCGGCGGGCACGGTGTGGTGCTTCGCACAGGTGGAGGACGGAACGCTCACCCCTGTGGTGAAAATCAGGCCGGGCCCTGGTGGGCAAAGATAGGTGGCTGTCCCCATTCTTGCCAGGCGACCTGGCCAGCGCTTCTGGGGTAGGGTGAAATGCCGCACCGCCCCAGGCGATGCCGCCGGGGACTCCAGCGCATGGTGGGAGGTTCGCGGCGTAAGACCCAGGTTCCCGGGCGGGCTCCTGGTGGATGACGGCTGGCCGCCTGCTTGCGTCCCCACCGTCGTGACCGCCTCTGCCAGGAACCACCGCTTCTGGCGGGGAAGTACCCCAGCCCAGGCTGTCCGGATGCGGTCGGCAGCCTGAATCTGGATCTTGGGATCGGGACTTGGGACCTATCTTGGGCTTGGACATCGGCGGCACGAAACTGGCCGCCGGGCTGGCGGACGAAGCGGGCCGGCTGCTCGCGGTGGAGCGCGGCGAGACCGACCGGGGGGCGACCCCGGCCGAGATCGTGGCGGCCCTGGCCGAAATGGCCAAGGGAATGTGCGCCCGGCTGCGTGCCAAACCCCAGGCGGTGGGTATCTCATACGGTGGGCCGGCCGACTTTGCCCGCCAGACCACCATCACCTGCCACCATCTGCAGGGGTGGGAGGGGATTCCGCTGGGCCGGATGGTAGCCGCGGCCCTGGGGGTCGAGCGGGTGGTGATGGATAACGATGGCAACGCTTGTGCCCTGGGCGAGGCGGTATTCGGCGCCGGGCGCGGGCACACCGAGATGCTCTACCTTACGGTGAGCAGCGGGATCGGGGGCGGGGTGATCATCGGCGGCAAAGTGTACCGGGGCGCGAGCAGCATGGCCGGGGAGATCGGGCACACGGTGATCGTCCCCGGCGGGCCAGAATGCACCTGCGGCCGGCGGGGCTGCCTGGAGGCCCTGGCCAGCGGCTGGTCCATCGCCCGCCGGGCGGAGGAGGCGGTGGCCGCAGGGCGGCAACCGGGTTCCACACTGCACGCAATGGCGGGCAAGATCACGGCCCAGGCAGTGGCCGAGCAGGCGGAGGCGGGGGACGGCCTGGCCGGGGAGATCATGGTGGAAACCGCGGACTACCTGGGGTTGGGGATCGCGGCGGCGGTGAACCTGCTCAACCCCTCGCGGGTGGTGTTGGGAGGCGGGGTGGCGAAAGCCGGGGACTGCCTGTTCCTGCCGCTACGGCAGGCGGTGGCGCGCTACGCGCTGGCGGAGAATGCGGCGGCAGTGTCGGTGGTCCCGGCGGCCCTGGGTGATGCCGGGGGCGTCCTGGGCGCAGTGGCCCTGGCCTTAGCATAGGAGGAAATCATGGAGGAAAGCAGCCACGGACCGGTCAGCGGCATCCTACCGCAGCAGGACATTCCGTATTGCGAACACCGCTCGGTAGACAAGGGCCGCACCTTCTGCGGTCTCGCGGTACATGGCGACTCCCGCTCGACAGACGAGGTCTATGCCGAGACCTGTCTGGCGTGCCCGGTGGCCCGCACCCGGCAGCGCCACCCTTGCGCCCACCTGGATATGGGGCTGCTCCTGGGGGCGCACCGCGAGCGCTCCTCGGTGGACCGCTGCTACTACGCATGCAAGGCCAAGGGGATCCGCCTGCCTGATGGCGCCCCCGAGTGCGACGCCAAGTGCAAACTGTTTGCCCCGCTGGAGGAGAAGAAATAGAGGAGCCCCTCCGTGGGCTCCCAAGAATGGGGACACATAGGTAGGGACAGTCACCCATTTTCAAGCGGTGGGAAATAGGTGACTGTCCCTGTTTTTACTGCGGGCGGTTGTACTGCTGGGCCTTGAGTTCCCTGATCCACAGGTCGGCGAAGGGCTGGCCCTTGAGCCGGGCGATCCACTCGGCCCGGCTCTTGAGTTCATCAACCATCCAGTTGCCTTGCTGGTCGACAAAGTACAACGTCAGGTCGTAGTCCCCCGGCTTGATCCCGGTGTAGGCATCCTGAGTGCTGATGGTTGCGGTGAAGGACACCCGCGCCCTGCTCCCCTCCAGGGCGATGTCGGTCAACTGGTAGGAGTCAATCACCGCGGGGCGCAGGGGGTTGTCGGCCGACTTGTAGGGTTGGAAGATCAGCCGCTGGGACAGGGAATTATAGAGCCCGAACTGGTTTTCCCAGCGCCCCTTGATCTCGGAATCCAGGTAGTTGGTCGCCTTTTCCTTGAGTATGCTGCGCTGGTCGGCGCAAGAAACGAGCGCCAATGCCAGCAGGATCAGGGACACCCCGAACAGCAGCCGCCTCAGCGCGTCTCGCATCATGGCAGTCCCCCGGGCAGCCGGGCGGTTTGGTCAGCCCCCGGCATCCAGGTCCATGCTTCGCCGCGCGGCGGTAGCGCCCCTTCATTCCAGGTCCGCCAGCCGGAGGCTGAGTAGCCGGGAGATGCCGGGCTTTTCCATGCTTACCCCGTAGATGGTGTCGGCCGCCTCGATAGTGCCCTTGTTGTGGGTGATCACCAGGAACTGGGAGCGGGTGGCGAAGTCGCCCAGCAGGTCGGTGAACCGCCCAACGTTGGCCTCGTCCAGGGGAGCGTCGATCTCATCCAGGACCACGAACGGCGCCGGTCGCACTCGCAGCAGCGCAAAGAGCAACGCCACTGCGGTAAGCGCCCGCTCACCACCCGAGAGCAGGAGCAGGTTCTGCGTGCGCTTGCCCGGGACGGTGACCTGCACCTCCAGACCGGATTCCAGGGGGTCGGCGGGATCGGTAACCACCAACTGGGTGTCGCCGCCCGAAAAGAGGCGGGTGAAAATCTCGCGAAAGTGCTCGCCCACGGCCGCCAGGGTCTCCAGATAGCGGGCACTGCTGGTGCGGTCGATCTCGGCGATCACCTGTTCCAGGTCGGCACGGGCGCGCTCCAGATCCGCACGCTGCGTGCCCAGGAACTCGAGCCGGCTGGAGACCCGGTCGTATTCCTCCACGGCGCCCAGGTTCACCTCACCCAGATCGGCGATGGCCTGCTCTACTTCTCTGAGGCGGGCGCGATGATCCTCCACCCGCTCCAGGGGGCGATAGTGGGCCTCTGCCTGCTCGGGATCCAGGTCGTATTCCTCTTGCAATTGGGCATGCAACAGGTCAAGTTCGGTCTGCACCTGGGTCAGGCGTAACTGCGCGCGATGCAGCCGCTCCTGGGCGGCCTCCTGTTCGCTGCGGTTGACGGTCTGTGCCTCGACACAGGCGGCCACCCGGTCCAGGGCCTGGGTCCGGGCAGCCCGCGCCTGCTCCAGTGCATGCTCGGCCGCGGCCAATTCCTCCGCGAGGTGGCCGGTCTGGCCGCCGCGGGCCTGCAGATCGGCGATCAGCGCGTCACGACGGCCGGCAATGCCCGCCTGCTCGGCCCGGCGCGCCTCCAGGGCATCCCGGCGGGCGGCCAGGTGCTCGGACTCCCGCTTGATACTCACCTGGGCGGCATTGCAGCGCGCTGCCAACGAGGCGTGCTGGGTGCGGGCCTCGAGCAGGGCTGCGGCCAACCGGTCGCGTTGTTCCTGCTCGGCACGCAGGGACTCTTCATTGCGGCCCAACGCCGCCTCCAGGGAGTGCTGCTCATCCTCGATGCCCGCGATGGCCTGCTCCAGGGCGGTGCGCTCCTTGCTGGCCTCCGCCACGTCGCGCTCCAGGCTGGCGGTCTCGGCGGCAATGCTTTCCAGTTCGGTCGCCGCGCGATCGGCCTCCGCCCGGCATGCCCGCTGGTCGGCCTGGTAGCGCGCGGCCACCCGCTCTAACTCTGCCACGGCCTCCGCCAGCCGCTGCCCTTCGGCCATCGCCCGCTCGAGCCGGCTGGCGGCGCCCTGCTCTTCCCCCTGGGCCCGGCGCAGGTCAGCCTGCAGGGTGGCGATCATCCTACCCAGGTCCTCGATCTCCCGCTTGCGGCCCAGGAGTTGCGAGGGCTTCCCGGTGGTGCCGCCGGTCATGGCCCCCACAGGGTGAACCACCTCCCCCTCCAGGGTCACGATCTGCCGCCAGGAGCCCTTTTCCGTCCGTCGCAGGCGGAGCGCGGCCTCCAGGTCGGGCGCCACCAGCACCCGGCCCAACAGGTGCTCGAAAACCGGACGGTAGCGACTGTCGAAGTTCACGAGGTCCACTGCCACCCCCAGGCAGTCCGGGTCAGCGGTGGGCGAGCGCTGCTCAAGCCGGGGCGCCGGGCGTAGCAGGGAGAGGGGTAGGAAAGTGGCGCGGCCGGCACGGGTACGCTTGAGGTAGGCGATGGCGGCCTTGGCCGGCTCTGCGTCGGAGGTCACGATATCTTGCACGGCCGAGCCCAGGGCAACCTCCACCGCCTGCTGATAGCGGGCGGGCACCCGCACCACGTCGGCCACGGCCTGGTACTCGCCGGGTAGTTCCCCCCGGGCGGCGGCGGCGAGCACAGCGCGCACCCCCGGGTAGTAGCCCTCCTTGGCTTCCTCCAGTTCCATCAGGGCGGACAGGCGGGATTGGCGGCCGGTCAGGTCCTGCCGGAGTGCGGCCACCTCCTCGGTCTGCCGGGCGAGGGCGGCGCGTGCCTCCTCCTGCTCCTCCCGGTTGCGTTCCAGATCCGATTCGAGTCCCTTACGGTCGAGAGCCAACCGCTCCAGGGCGCTAACGAAGCGGGTGTGCTCGGCCTCCGCCTTCTCGCGCGCCTGGGTGAGGTCCCGGCGCTGAGACTCCAGCCGCTCCAGGCGGGCGGCGGCAGCGCGGAGGATGGAGTCGCACTGGGCAAGCAGGTTGCGCTTGCCCGTCATCTCATCTGCCAGGCGCAGGTAGGCCGTGCGCAACTGGGCGGCGTCGCCGGCCGCGGCGCGCAGACCTTCCTCGGCCTGGGCAAGGGCTGTCTCGCGCTCGCGCACCCGGGCGGCGGCCTCCTGCTCCTCGCCGGCTAGCCCCTCGGCCTCGGCCTGCAGGCGGGCCAGCGTGGCCTCCCCCTCACGCAACTCGGCCTGCAGCGCCTCGAGTTCCTTCTGAAGTGCCTCTTCCTGGGCAGCCAGGTGCTCGAGGGATTGCCGCGCGAGGGCCTCCTGACCCGAGGCCTTCTCCGCCTCGGCGGCCAGTGCGGCGGAGGCGGCACGGGCAGTCTCCTGCCGCTCCTCGGCGACGGCCAGTTCCCGGCGCAGCACCTCCTCGCGGGCGCTCAGGGTGGCGGCCTGCGTGCGAATCTGCGCGATCTGCTGCGCCGCTTCCTGCTCCCGCTCGGCGGTGCGCTCCAGGGTTTCGGCCAGTTGGTGCCGGCGCAGGAGGACGAGTGCCAGGCGCAGGTCGCGCTGCTCGCGGGCCAACTCGCGATAGGTCCGGGCCTGTGCCGACTGCTCGGCCAGCGGACCCACCTGGGCCTCGAGTTCGGCGATGATGTCGCCCACCCGGCTGAGGTTGGCCCGGGTGTGCTCGAGTTTCACCAGGGCCTCGCGCTTGCGGTGGCGGTACTTCTGGATGCCGGCCGCCTCCTCGACCAGTGCCCGGCGGTCCTCCGGGCGCGCGGAAAGCACGGCGTCCACCTGGTTCTGGTTAATGATGGAGTAGGCTTCCTTGCCCAGGCCGGTGTCGAGGAAGAGGTCCTGCAGGTCGCGCAGGCGCACGGGCACCTTGTTGATCAGGTACTCCCCCTCGCCGGAGCGGTAGACACGGCGGGTGACGGCGATTTCGGTATAGTCCAGGGGCAGTGCGCCCTCGCTGTTATCCAGGGTGAGGGTGACCTCAGCCAGGCCGATGGGGCGCTTGCCGTCAGAGCCGGCAAAGATGACGTCGGTGGCCCGGCTGGAGCGCAGGGTCTTGTGGGACTGCTCACCCAGCACCCAGAGCATGGCGTCGGCCAGGTTGGACTTGCCGCTGCCGTTGGGCCCCACGATGGCGGTGACACCGGGGGCGAACTGGAGTTCAGTGCGCTCGGCGAAGGTCTTGAAACCGTAGAGTTCCAGGCGTTTGAGGTACAAGACGGGCTCCGCTGGCCGGGGAGGCCGGCGCTATTGTAGCAGGGACGGGCGTCGCGAGCCACCCCTCCCCGCCCCCCCCCCCGACGCCGAGGGTGAGGCCGCCGGGGAGGCATTCCAGTCTCGCTTGATTGTCGTATCAGCATGCCAAGGGGCCGGGTATTCATACACTCCGGGGATGGGGGCGGGGTTACGCTTGGGAAGTAACCGACCGCAGGAGGAGCGCATGGGTGCACCAGTTAACCTGACAGCCGAGAGTTTTGCCCCCGAGGTGCTGCAGGCCGAGGGGCCGGTGGTGGTGGATTTTTGGTCGGCCACCTGCCCGCATTGCGTGAGGCTGGCGCCGGAGTTCGACGCGGCGGCCGCGGCCGACGAACAGGGGGTCAAGTTCGCCAAGGTGCAGTTACAGCAGGCGCCGCAGGTGTTCGCCCCCCACCAGGTGATGGGGGTGCCGACCATGATTCTATTCCACGGGGGCCAGGAGGTCGCGCGCCACCCGGGGTACCTGAGCGCAGCCCAGATCGCCCGATGGTTAAAGGAAGCCCTGCACGAACATGGGGGGTAGTCAGCCGGGCGAGCCGCCGTGGGCCCTGCCCATGCTGGCGAAAAGGAAAGCCGTGTCCGCGGTCGGAATATTGACCAGGGGCCGGTCCCATCCGGCATCCAGGAGGTTTCCGTTGGAAGGCCCCAGGCCTATTCTCCCCGAGGAATACCCGGGCTTGCTGCTGCTCGTGAATAGCGTTTTCCACCACGGACATATTCACCAGGCCCTGCCCCTACTTTTCAACCCCGAGAACTACCACCGGCTGTGGGTGGTGTTTGAGGATGGCAAGCCGGTCAGCCACCTGGGCATGATCTGCAAAGACGTGCGCCTGGGGTCAGTGGCAACCCGGGTCGCCGCCTATGGTTGTGTGTGCACCTACCCCGAGTACCGCGGCCGAGGACATGCCAGCCGCCTCTTGCAGGCAGCCTTCGCGGCTTCGGAAGCGGAGGGGGCCGACCTGGTGATGATCAGCGGCGGGCGCGGGCTTTACCGGCGTGCAGGCTGTACCAATCTGGGGGGCATCCAGGTGGGACGGCTGCGCCTGGAGGGAGTGGCGGACGCCAGCCTTACCTTCCACCGTTTTGCAGGAGATATCACTCCGTTCGCCAGGCTGGCGGAGGGGGAGCCCGTGCGCTGGGTGCGCTCGGAAGCCGACTGGCAGATCCTGCTGACCCAGGATCCCCTGGGCAGTTACCACTGGGAGCGGGTGTGGGCGTCGCGGGAGGGGCAGCCGGTGGCCTATGCCATCCTGAAGGTGTGGGACGAGCACCACCACCACGCGGGACACGAGCACCATGACCACCCGCGGGCGGCGCTGGCGGAGTGGGCAGGCGAGCGCCAAGCAGTCCTGGCGGCCACCCGCTACGCTTGTCCTGACCGGACGGTGGGCTGCACGGTTCCCTGGCACGACCGCGAAATGCGCCACCTGGCCTTCGCGGGCCAGGAGGTGAAGGCCGAAACCAACGGCACGGGCAAGGTGCTCAATCTACCCCGCCTGCTTTCCCGCATCCCCGGCCTCCCTGCCGACCTGGCCTGCAGTGGAGATCGCGAGCGCTGGGTACTCACGCTGGCCGACGAATCCCTGGTCCTGGAGGGCGAGGCACCCGGCTGGCTGGTGTGGGGGCATCCGGAGGGCAAGACGGACTTCCTACCCGCCCCCGGGCCGCTACGGGAGGCGCTGGAGGGGGTGTTCCCGCTGCCCAGGCTGTGTTACGGACTTAACTACGTCTGATCAGTCTGGGGTCTGGGGTCTGGGGTGAGGGAGGGCCCGACGGGAACGGTGTCCTGGCTGAAGGCTCTGGGCCAGGCGGGTGAGCAGCCTGCCCACTTCCTCCACGAGTATGGTGAGCGCTGCCTGGCGCGCTCGGGATCACGTGCAAGGGAGACGAGGGTATCCAGTTCGCCTACAGAGCCCTGTGCGATCCCCAGGAAACGCAGGTAGTCGGGACGGGTATTCCGGCAGTAACCACCAGACCCTATCCGGACACCGGTCCCAACCCCGGCCGGAGCACCAGTAACTGGCAAGGGGTCTTGGCCAGGATA